>Ga0308165_1003834_pt1 | contig 15628 bp, 11 predicted proteins | sample PhyWR2_FD_201032 | JGI IMG/M metagenome (GOLD analysis project Ga0308165, IMG submission 201032) | Phyllosphere microbial communities from UC Gill Tract Community Farm, Albany, California, United States - DLSLW.R2 | ecosystem: Host-associated > Plants > Phyllosphere > Unclassified | place: USA...
CGCCCGTCGCCACGGCGGCCTTCAGCCGGTCCCAGTCGATCCGCACCGCATCGGTGAAGGGATCCAGCACCATGTTCGCCAGATTGACATGGCCAAGATCGCAATCGCCGTTGGGCGGCAGGGGCTGTTCCCCGCAGGGGTTGGTTGCGGCGATGGTTTCGCAGTAGTTGAGGTTGTTGAGCGCATTCACCCGGTCGATGAAGATGACGCCGGGTTCTGCGAAATCGTAAGTCGTGCGAGTGATAAGGTCGAACAGTTCGGCCGCCGGCAGTCTATGGTAGACGTACCAGGGCGCACCGTCCTTCTCCAGCACCTCGACATGCTTGCCGTCCGCGCGCGGCACGGCAAAGCCAAGATCCCAGTGCCGCCCCTCTTCCAGTGCTGCCATGAAATCGTCGGTGATCGTGACCGATACGTTGAAGTTCTTCAGGAAATCCTTGCGCGTCTTCGCGGTCACAAAAGCCAGAACATCGGGGTGCCAAACCGGCAGGACGCCCATCATCGCGCCGCGCCGCGATCCGCTTGAACGGATGGTCACGCACATGCCGTCCCACATCGCCATGAACGGGATCACGCCCGACGATACCGATCCGGTACGCGCCACCAGCGCGCCGTCGGGGCGGATCGTGCCGAAGTCCATCCCGATGCCGCCGCCCTGCTGCTGGGTAAAGGCCGCCACGCTCAGCGCCGGCATGATGCCCACGCCCGGCTGGCCCGGTTCGGTGTCCATCGAATCCTGAATGGTCGGGCTGACGAAGCAGTTGATCCATGTCACCCGCTTGGCCGTGCCTGCCCCTGCGAAGATCCGCCCGCCAGGCACCCAGTCACGCGCTTCAAGCGCGGCCAGCGCCTCTGCGGCGTGCTGCGTGTCCCTGGCATAGACCCCGGCGATGACGCGGCGGAACGTGTCGGACGGCGTCGCCTCGTCCCCGTGCCGATATTTCTCACGCCAGATATGGACGGTTACGGGCTGGTCGAGTGGGCCTTGGCTGTCGATTCCGGTCATCGGGGGGCGTCTGTCCGTTCTGCTGGTTGTGCCGGTAAAGGCAGGAAATTTCTCAAGAAATGATGTCAGCCGCGCGGCCTGAAAAGCGAGAGCGCATTGCGCATATAGGCCGCCTTGCCTTCTTCGGAATTGATCCCGGGCAAAGCCACGGAACGCATCATCAAGGGCATCGCAACGGCGCCGATCAGCATCGTAAGAAACGTCTCTGCGTCACATTCCGGCGGCAGCATGCCTGCGCCTTGTGCTTCGCGCAACAGCGGCAGAAGCGCTTCGTTGTTCACGTTCCAGATCTGCTCGATGACATAGTTGCGCCGCTCGCCGGGGCGGGAAATCTCGTCCGCGAAGAACCGCCCGAGATCGGGCATGTCGAGGCTGAACAGCACGAAGCGCTCGATGGTGGCATGAAGCCGCGCCTCAAGTGCGATCTCAGGTCCTTGCGCCGCGGGAAGGTAGGCATTCTTCAGCCCGGCTGAAACCTCGTCCACCACTGCCCGCCACAGCCCGAACTTGCCGTCGTAGCGCCGCGCGATCAGCGCCGCGTCGACGCCCGCCTCCTGCGAGATATTACGCAGGCTGACCCCCGCATATCCATGCTGGGCAAAGGCGCTCAGCGCTGCGTGCAGGATGCCGGCCGGCTCGGGCGCATCCTCCTTGCGAGGGCGGCCCCGGCTGCGCTTGATGACAGATGCGTCCATGACCGCGACGCTAGGCGGCGCTTCACATTTAATCAACGCGTAATGATTATTTTCAACAGGCCAGCACCAAGGCCCCCGGGCCGGACGCAAAAACGCCCGCGCCGGCCGTTCGTCACGGCTGGCGCGGGCGCTGGCTTGCCTGTTATTTCTGCGTCAGTTGGCGGGAGCGGTTCCCTGCGCGCCAACGGACTGCGTGTCTTCGAGGCCGCCGCCCAGAGCGCGATACAGTTCCACCAGATTGCCGCCCTGGGCAAACCGGGTGGTGACCAGTTGCTGCTCGGCCGCATACGCGGTGCGCTGGGCGTCGAGCGTGGTCAGGAACGAATCCACCCCGGCGCGGAAGCGGGCGTCGGACAGCTTTGCCGCCACCTGCGCCGATTGCGCACGGCTGGACTGTGCCCGCACCCGGTCACCGATCTTGCCGCGCTGGGCAAGCGCATCGGCGACTTCGCGGAACGCGGTCTGGATCGTCTTCTCGTAAGTGGCGACGGCGACCTGCTGCGATGCCTTGGCATAGTTCAGGTTGCCGGTGCGGCGGCCGAAGTCGAACAGTGGCAGGCCCACGCTGGGGCTGGCCGTGTATGTATAGCTGCCGTCCTTGAACAAGCCGGACAGCCCCAGACCCAGTGTGCCGAGCGCGCCGGTCAGCGAGATCGTCGGGAAGAACGCGGCGCGCGCGGCACCGATATTGGCGTTCTCGGCAATCAGCAGGTGTTCGGCCCGCAGCACGTCGGGACGGCGCAGCAGCACGTCGGAATTGACGTCGCCCGGCAGCGCATCGCGGGTCGCCGGCTCGGCGCCGAGGCCTGCGGGAAGCTGGTCCTGCGGCACGGTGGTGCCGACGAGCAGGTTCAGCGCGTTCTGGTCAAGCGCGACGGTGGCCTCCAGCGCGGCGATGTCGCTGACCGCGCCTTGATAGCTGGTGTCCGCCTGGCGCACTTCCAGTTCTGAACCGACGCCGATGCGGAACTGCTCCCGCGTGAGGCGCAGGGTGTCCTCGAACGTGCGCAGGGTTTCACGCGAAAGGCGCAGCTGTTCCTGATCCGAAGCCATTGTCAGCCAGGCCGTGGCGATCTCGGCGATCAGGCTGATGCGGGTAGAGCGCTGGGCTTCCTCGCTGGCGAAGACCTGCTCCTGAGCCGCGCGCGACAGGTTGCGCACCCGGCCGAACAGGTCCAGCTCGAAGGACGAGAGGCCGATGGTGGCCTGATAAATCTCGAGGTCCTGCGACGAGCCGGTGCCGACACCTGCCCCGGTTCCGGCCCCGCCGCCGGCGCCTTGGAGGTTGTTGGTGAAGGTGCCGGTACCGGTTGCGTTGATCGTCGGCAGCAGATCCGCGCGCTGGACCCGCAGCTGGGCGCGGGCCTGGAGCACGTTGCCCGCCGCGATCCGCAGATCGCGGTTGTTGGCGAGGCCCGTCTCGATCACTTGCCGCAGGCGCGGATCGAGGAAGAAGTCCCGCCAGCCGATGCGCGACACGTCGACTGCATCGGTGGCCGCGGCGGGGTAGACCCCGCCTTGGGGCAAGGCGGCCGGGATGGCGCCCGCAGGCCGCTCGTACTTGGGTGCAAGGTTGCACCCGGCGAGCAGCGCGGTGCCGGTGAGCAGGGCGATGAGCGACTTGGTCATGTTCAGAATCCCTGCGGCCCGACGCCGTTTTCGGAGGGGCGATGCGTGTCTTCGGCTACCGGCTTCTGCCGATCGGTCTGCCCGTGTTTGAACAGGCGGCAGACGACTACGAAGAACATCGGCACGAAGAAGATCGCGAAGACCGTGGCGGAAAGCATGCCGCCCACCACGGCGCGTCCGATGGCGTTCTGGCCGCCGGCGCCCGCGCCGGTGGAGATCGCCAGCGGCAACACGCCGAAGATGAAGGCAAGCGAGGTCATCAGGATCGGGCGCAGACGCAGCCTTGCCGCTTCCATCGCCGCATCGAAGGCGTTCATGCCTGCCTGCACGCGCTCCTCCGCAAACTCCACGATGAGGATCGCGTTCTTGGCCGAGACACCGATCGTCGTGATCAGGCCCACCTGCAGGTAGATGTCGTTGTTGAGCCCCGTCAGCCACGCGGCGGTGACCGCACCGATGACGCCCAGCGGCACGACCAGCAGCACCGAGATCGGCACCGACCAGCTTTCGTACAGCGCGGCAAGGCACAGGAACACGATGAACAGCGACAGTGCATACAGCATGGGTGCCTGACCACCGGAAAGGCGCTCTTCATAGGACAGGCCCGTCCATTCCAGACCCGTTCCCGGCGGCAGTTTCGCCTGCATCTCGGTAATCGCCGTCATGGCGCCGCCGGTGCTCAGGCCCTGGCCGGGCGCACCCTGCAGTTCGACTGCGGGACGTCCGTTGTAGCGCGTCAGGATGACCGGCGCGTTTTTCCAGGAGAACGAGGAGAAAGCGCCGAAGGGTGCCATCTCGCCGCTCGTACCACGAACGTAGAAGTTATCGAGGTCCTCGGGCGTCTGGCGATAGGGTTCGTCAGCCTGGAGGTAGACGCGCTTGGTACGGCCGCGATCGAGGAAGTCGTTGATATAGGCGCTGCCCCAGGCCGCCGAGATTTCCGAGTTGATCGCGCTGAGGTCGAGGCCGAGCGCGCTCGCCTTGTCCTGATCGATCTTGATGTCGAGCTGCGGTGCATCCTCGAGGCTGACCGGACGGACCTGGGAGACGCGCTTGTCGCCGCCGGCCATGCCCAGCATCTGGTTGCGCGCGGCAATCAGCTTTTCGTGGCCCATGTTGGTCTCATCGACCAGCCACAGGTCGAAACCGGTGGCATTGCCAAGCTCCTGCACGGCAGGCGGAACGAGCGCGAAGATCATCGCGTCGCGGTACTTTGCGAAAGTGCCCATGGACCGGCCCGCGATAGCTGCGGCGCGATTTTCCGCTCCGCCGCGATCAGCCCAGTCCTTCAGCTTGATGAACGCCATACCGGCGCTCTGGCCCTGGCCGTTGAACGAGAAGCCGTTGATGGTGAAGACGGATTCGACGTTGGCTTTCTCATCCTTGAGGAAGTGGTCGCGCACCACGTCCAGACCCCTCTGGGTCCGGGGCAGCGTGCCGCCCGGAGGGCCTTGGACAAGCGCGATCATCATGCCCTGATCCTCGTCCGGCAGGAAGCCGCCGGGCAGGCGCGAGAAGACCAGGCCCATGATGCCGACGATAACCAGATAGATCAGGCCCGAACGCTTCCAGCTGCGCGCGGTGCGGGAGACGCCCTTTTCGTACTTCTGCGTGCCCCGGTCGAACTTGTCGTTGAACCAGCGGAAGAAGCGGGCGAGCAGGCCGTTGCCCTGCCCCTGCTTGGGATCATGGGGCTTGAGGATCGTGGCGCACAGCGCCGGGGTGAGGATCAAAGCGACCATCACCGACAGCGCCATCGACGACACGATGGTGATCGAGAACTGGCGGTAGATGACGCCGGTGGAACCGCCGAAGAACGCCATCGGGAGGAACACCGCCGAAAGCACCATGCCGATGCCGATCAGCGCGCCGCTGATCTCGTCCATCGATTTTCGCGCCGCTTCCTTGGGAGAAAGGTGCTCCGTCTGGATCAGGCGCTCGACGTTCTCGACCACGACGATGGCATCGTCGACCAGCAGGCCGATCGCCAGCACCATGCCGAACAAGGTCAACGTATTGATCGAATACCCCAGCATCGACATCACGCCGAACGTGCCAAGCAGCACCACGGGGACCGCGATCGTCGGAATGATCGTCGCGCGCCAGTTCTGCAGGAACAGGAACATGACGAGGAACACGAGCACGACCGCTTCGATCAGCGTGTGCACCACCTGCTCGACCGAGAGACGGACGAAGGGGGTGGAGTCGTAAGGGAAGGCGACCTTGACGTCCGAAGGGAAGTTCTTGGCGATCTTCTGCACTTCGGCCTTCACCGCGTCCACGGTGTCGAGCGCATTGGCTCCCGACGCCAGCTTCACGCCGAAGCCGGACGAATTCTTGCCGTTGTACTGCGTATCGAAACCGTAGATTTCCGCGCCCAGTTCGACGCGAGCGACGTCACGCAGGCGCACGATCGCGCCGCCTTGGCCGGTGCGCAGGCGGATATTCCCGAATTCCTCAGGAGTCTGCAGGCGCGACTGGACCGAAACGGTGACGTTGAGCTGCTGCTCCTTGGAAGAAGGAAGCTGGCCAAGCTGGCCTGCCGAAATCTGTGCGTTCTGGGCCGAGACAGCGGTGCTGATATCAGCGATCGTCAGGTTATAGCTGCGCAGCTTGAGCGGATCGACCCAGATGCGCATCGCATACTGGGTGCCGAAAATCTGCAGTTCGCCCACGCCGTTGATGCGGCTGACAGGGTCCTGTACCTGGCTGACGATGTAGTCCGAAAGGTCGTTGGCGTTGTGGCTGCCGTCCTCGGAATACAGCGCGGTGACGAGCAGGAAGCTCGCTGCGGACTTCTGCACCTGCAGGCCCTGGCGCTGAACTTCCTGCGGCAGCAGCGAAGTCGCCGCCTGCAGCTTGTTCTGCACCTGAACCTGCGCGATGTCGGGGTCGGTGCCCTGCTCGAAGGTCAGCGTGATGGTCGCGTTGCCCGCCGAGGAGGACGAGGCCGAGAAGTAGCGCAGGTTGTCGATGCCCTTGAGCTGCTGCTCGATGATCTGCGTCGTCGTGCGCTCAAGCGTTTCGGCATCGGCGCCCGGATAAGTGGCGCTGATCGTGACCGTGGGCGGCGCGATCTCGGGGAACTGCGAGATGGGCAGGCTGCGGATCGCGATCGCGCCGAACATCATCAGCACGACCGCGATGACCCATGCGAAGATGGGCCTGTCGATGAAATAACGGGACATAGTGGGTTACTGCCCCTGCTTCGGCTGCTGGCCCGCCGGAGCGTTACCGCCGGGCTTTGCCTGCTGCGCCGGGACGGCCTTGACCGCGGCGCCGGGACGAGCGTTCTGCGCACCTTCGACGATGACCTTTTCGCCCGCCTTCAGGCCGCCAGTGACCAACCAGTTGGTGCCGACCGTGCGCGGAGCGGTGATCTTGCGGCCTTCGACCTTGCCCTGGGCACCGACGACCAGCACCGTGGGGCTGCCCCTCTCGTCGCGCGTAACGGCGGCCTGCGGGATCAGGATGCCGTTGCTACGGGTACCTTCGACCAATTCGGCGCGCACGTACATGCCGGGAAGCAGCAGGCCGCCGTTATTGGGGAACTGCGCCCGTACGACCTGGCTGCCGGTGGTGGGATCGACGCTGACGTCGGTAAACTTGAGCACGCCTTCCTGCGGATAGGCGCTGCCGTCCTCCAGCTTCAAGCGAACGCGCGCGGCGCCGCCCTCACGCGAGATTTCGCCCGAGAGCAACTGCTGGCGCAGCCTGAGAACGTCCGCACTGGACTGCTGGATGTCCACGAAGATCGGGTCGATCTTCTGGATCGTGGTCAGCGCATCGGCCTGCGAAGCCGACACGAGAGCGCCGGTCGTGAAGGTCGAACGGCCGATGCGGCCCGAAATCGGCGCGCGCACGGTGGTGCGGCCCAGATCGATCTGGGCGGTACGCAGCGCGGCCTGCTGGGCAGCAACGTCGGCCTGGGCCTGCTGCGCGCCCACGACTGCGTTCTCGGCATCCTGGCGGGAAATCGCGTTGATCTTGACCAGCTCGTTATAGCGCCGCGAAAGGGCGGCGGTGGAAGCGATCGCCGCGCGGGCACGGCCCAGCGCCGCGCGGGCACTTGCCACCTGCGCTTCGTAAGGCGCCGGATCGATACGATAAAGCGCCTGTCCGGCGCTAACCTGGTCGCCTTCGGTGAACAGGCGCTGCAGGATCAACCCACTGACCTGCGGACGCACGTCGGAAGTCTCGTAAGCGCTGGTACGGCCGGGAAGTTCGGTGCTGATCACCACGGCTTCTTCACGCACGGTCACCACGCCGACTTCGGGCGGGCCTGCGGGCGCGGCCTGTTCGCCTCCTCCTCCACAAGCGGACAGAAGCAGCACCAGGGCCGGGGTGATCTTTTTCATGGAGTCTATCCGCCAAGAGAGTTAAAGCGTGAGTGAGTGATCACTCATGATTCGGGCGCTCTTTATTGCGTCGCAGCATTCAATGCAAGTCGGGAGAAGGAATGACAAACGACGGTACTATCGATCGACCGCGCGCCGCACGGTCGGCGGCCCGCCGACAACACCTCCTCCTCACAGCGCGTAACCTTTTTGTTGAGAAAGGGTTCCATCAGACCGGCGTGGCGCAGATCGCCAACGCTTCCGGGATCGCCGTGGGCCAGATTTACAGGGATTTCGCGAACAAGGAGGCGATCATCGCCGCCATCTGCGAGGCCGACCTTGCCGGCTGGCTTCAGGAAGATATCCTGGAGGCCGCAGTCGTTGCCGGCGACAGCCAGGCAATTCGCGACTGGATCGAACGCGTCGCCATCGAGGAACCCTCGAAGGAAGAGCGCCGGCTGATGTGCGACCTGCTCGCCGAAGTCGGCCGCAACCCGATCATCGCGGACATCAACCGCAAGGTCGAGCAACGGCTGAACACCAGCCTCGAGGCTGCGCTGGTATCGCTCGCGCCCGGCACAACCAAACAGCAGCGCGTGACGATGATGGATTTCATCCTTTCGCTCTCGTGGGGGATGGTCGCACGGATGGAACTGTTTCCCCACCGCGAACATGAAACGCTGCGCCGCTACGTCTGTTCGCTGCTGCGCCAGGAGATCGCCGCGCTGGGCCGCTGAAACGCCTGCCCTGCGCCGCGAATCCTTCGGCAGGAGTTCACGCACGGGCCGCACTGCCGCGACAACACGATTCGAGTCCGGAAACTGGTTGAAAACGGCACAATCGTGCGCGTTTTCGGCCTCTGGACATTCGTGCCGGTTCGTATCATCCTGATGCCAATAAAGATCGAACAATACGGTCGCTTTTACAGGATGCTAATTCGATGATCGAGAATAGTGACGTTGATACCGGCGACAAGGCAATGATCATTCTGCAGAGCCTGATCTGCTACCTGCGTGAAAAGAACGTGCTCTCGCGCGCGGATATGGAAGAACTGCGTGATCGCGTGGAAGCCCGTATCGCCGCTTCCGAAACCAGCCTTCCCTGCGGCCAGGCCATCGCTGCCGCTGCGGCCACCGAAATGCGCGAACTCGACGACTTCTGCGGCAAGAAGTACGGCGGCAAACATCGGCGCCGGGTAAACTGACCGCCCAAAGCGCGCGCCTGTCGAAGCGGGCGCACGGCTGTGTCACGGCTCTTTGGCCGGGATTTCGAACTCTATCTTGAGCCCCTGCCCGGGTAGATTGGTCGCGGCTATGCGGCCCTTATGCGCGGTAACCGCGCGCGATGCGATGGCAAGGCCTAGTCCCTGGCCATCCGCCTGTCCCCGCACGAACGGCTCGAACAGGGTGTCGATCAGGTCCGGCGGCACGCCCGGCCCTTCATCGACGACTGACAGGCGAAACGTGCCTGCCCCGGTCTGATAGGCGCAGCGCACTTCGATGCGGCCATCCGGCGGCGAAAAGCGCAGCGCATTGCGCACTACGTTCTCGATCGCCCGGCGCATCAGTTCCGAACTGCCACGCACCGGCGGCCGCTCCTCATCCTCTTGGCCGGACGAATCGAAAGCGATCTCGATGCCCGCCGGCTGCGCTTCATAACGGGCATCGGCGATCACGCTGGCTGCCACGCCGACCAGGTCGAAATAGTCATCGCCGGGGTCCTGCTCGTTCTCGGCTCGGGCCAGAGTAAGCAGTTCTCCGACCAGCCCGTCCAGCCGCTCTACTTCGCGCTCCATGCGGTCCATCGCGCTTTCGATCCGCGCCGGGCTCTGCCGCGCCAGCGCAATCGCCAGTTGCAGGCGCGCCAGCGGAGAGCGCAGTTCGTGCGACACGTCGTGGAGCAGCCGGTCGCGGCTCTGCACCAGCTGCTCGATCAGCCGCGCCATGCGGTCGAATTCATGGGCCAGGTCCGCCACTTCGTCCCGCCGCGCGCCGATCGCTGGCGACACCCGCGTTGCCAGTTCGCCGCGAGCAAGGCGTTCGAACCCGCGCCGCAGGTGGTTGAGCGGGGCCATCAGATACCAGGCCAGAAGCGCGCTGAAGACCAGCCCCGCCAGCACGCCCGTCACCACCAGTTCGCGCGGGATGTTGAGCAGCCCCGGCGAATCGTCGCGGTGGTAGCGAAAGCGCAGCAGGTAACGCGCGCCCGCCGGATCGCGCACCCGCCGTTCCAGCACCCCGTACCCCTCGCCCGGCCGCGACGGGCGCGCGCCTTCCGCCACAAGCTCCAGCCGATGACGCGAATCCTCGGGTATGTTCGGCAGCATCGCGCGGTAGCGCGCCGGCCCGCCGCCCGCGACCGCCTGCACCGCCGCTTCCAGCACCGGCGGACCGATATGGCGGGTCATCAGGAATTCGGGCGGTTCGCGGTCGCCGCGCAGGGCGAATAGCAACCAGACCGCCTGGGTCATCACTACGAAGGTGACCAAGAACGCCAGCAGGATCTTCCAGAACAGCCGCCGTCCAGCCAGTAACCGCCCGATCCGCAGGTCCATCAAAAGACCCTCAGCCGGTAACCGACGCCGCGCACCGTCTCGACGCTCGCCGCCCCGAGCGAGACCGCTTCCAGCTTCTGGCGCAGGTTGCTGACGTGGACGTCGACGCTGCGATCATAGGTCTGGCGTGCCCGGCCAAGCCCCCGCAGAGAAATCTCGTCCTTGGTCGCCACCGCTTCCCCGGCGCGGGCGAGGACGAGCAGAATGTTGAATTCGGACGCGGTCAGTTCCATCGCAGCGCCTTGCCACTGCGCCTTGCGTGCGGCCACCTGCACTTCCAGTCCGCCCAACGCGATCGTCGCCATCTGCGGGGCGACTGCCGGCTGCTGGCGGCGCAAGTTGGCGCGCAGCCGGGCGACAAGCTCGCGCGGATAGCAGGGTTTGGCGACATAATCGTCCGCGCCCAGTTCCAGCCCGATGACCTTGTCCACCTCATCACCGCGCGCGGAGAGCATGATGACGGGCACCTGATTGCTTTCCCGCAACGCGCGCAGCAGGTCGATGCCGTTGAGGCCGGGCAGCATGATATCCAGCACCACCGCGTCGTGCTCACCCGAAACCGCGCGCGCGAGCCCCCGCACGCCATCGGAGACGATCTCGACGCGGAAGCCTTCGCTTTCGAGATATTCGCCGAGCATGGCGCCCAGTTCCTGATCGTCGTCGATCAGCAGAATGCGTTTGGAATCCTCGTCCACCCAGCCCTGATGGCCCAGCAGCGCGCGCTTGTCAGCCGCAGCGTGACCACCCTTACGAAAACTTTACAAATCCCCGTCGAACTCTTTACCCACAACCTCTCAGCCACAGGCCATATCCACACTCATGTTCACCACTCGTCGCATCGTGATCGGCGGCGCCATTCTTGGCGCATGTATCCTCTTGCTGGTCTGGAAGCTGTTCCTGTCGGCACCGGCCGAGCCGGACGTCGCGACCGCCAAGGTCGTGCGCGGCGCGATCGAGCACACGGTCGAGGCGACAGGCACGCTTGAACCCAAGGAACTGGTCAGCGTGGGCGCACAGGTCGGCGGCCGGCTCGACCAGCTCAACGTCGAGATCGGCGACGTGGTGCATCAGGGCGACCTGATCGGGCTGATCGACCCGCGCACCCAGACCAACAGCCTTGAGACCGCCAGATCAGACCTCGCCAATACGCAGGCCCAGCTTGCCGGCGCGAAAGCGACGCTGGCGCAGGCGCAGCTCGCCTTCCGCCGCCAGCAGGCGCTGGGGTCGGGCGAGGCGACCTCCCAGCAGGACTTCGAGGCGGCGCGCGCCACCCTGCAATCCGCGCAGGCCAGCTACGATGCATTGAAGGCGCAGATCCGGGCGGCCGGGGTCAGCGTCGATACCGCGCAGGTGCAGCTTGGCTATACCAAGGTCACCGCGCCGATGGACGGGGTGGTCGTCGCCGTGGTCAGCAAGCAGGGGCAGACGGTCAACGCCAACCAGTCGGCGCCGACCATCGTCGTCCTCGCCAAGCTGGATGTGATGACCATCAAGGCCGAAGTGTCCGAAGCCGACGTCATCAACGTGAAGCCGGGCCTGCCGGTTTACTTCACCATTCTGGGCGACCCGGACAAGCGCTATGAAGCCAAGCTGCGCCTGATCGAACCAGCACCCGAATCCATCGTCGACGAAGTCAGCTCCAGTTCCAGCAGTTCCTCGACCAGCAGCACCTCCACCGCGATCTACTACAACGCCCTGTTCGAAGTGCCCAATACCGACGGCCGCCTGCGCGCGCTGATGACCGCCAAGGTTTCCATCGTGCTGGATCGCCGCGCCAATGCCCTGTCGATCCCTGCCACCGCGCTCGGCGCCAAGGGCAAGGACGGCAGCTACACGGTGCGGGTGAAGACGGAGGAAGGCACGATCGAGAACCGGCGGATCAGGATCGGCCTCAACAACAACGTCAACGTCGAGGTCGTCTCCGGCCTCAGGGAAGGCGAGAACGTGGTCGTCGGAGAAGCCAGCGCGGCAACTGCGTCGAGCGGCCGGCGCATGGGCCCGCCGGGGTTCTGAGGCGGCGATGACCTCCACGCCGCTCCTGTCGCTGTCGAAAGTCCGGCGCGAATATCCTTCGGGCGACGGCGTGTTCGCCGCGCTCAAGGACATCGACCTGACGATACAGGCGGGCGAGATGGTTGCCATCGTCGGCCAGTCCGGTTCGGGCAAGTCGACGCTGATGAACATCCTGGGCTGCCTCGACCGGCCGACCTCCGGATCGTACCGGGTCAGTGGCCGAGACACCGGCAAGCTGGAGCCGGACGAACTGGCCGCCCTGCGCCGCGAGCATTTCGGCTTCATCTTCCAGCGCTACCACCTGCTGACCGACCTTTCCGCGCTCGGCAATGTAGAGGTTCCGGCGGTCTATGCCGGCAAACCGCGCGGCGAGCGGGCGGACCGGGCCGGGCAACTGCTCGCCCGTCTGGGGCTGGGCGAGCGCACGAAACATCGACCCGGCCAGCTTTCGGGCGGCCAGCAGCAGCGCGTCTCTATCGCGCGCGCCTTGATGAACGGCGGCGAGGTGATCTTCGCGGACGAGCCTACCGGCGCCCTCGACAGCGCCAGCGGCGTGGAAGTCATGGCGATCCTTGGCGAACTCCACGCCGAGGGCCACACGGTCATCATCGTCACCCACGACATGCACGTTGCGGAGCACGCCGACCGGATCATCGAGATCCACGACGGCGAGATCATCGACGACCGCCGCAAGGGCGAGCCGAAAATCGCGCCGACCCTGCCCCCGCCGGTACAGGGCACGAGCGGTTTCCAGCAGCTTGCCGACCGCTTCCGCGAAGCCTTCCGCATGGCGGTTCTGGCAATGTCCGCGCACAAGCTGCGCACATTCCTGACGATGCTGGGGATCATCATCGGCATTGCCTCGGTCGTGTCCGTGGTGGCGCTGGGCAAGGGCTCGCAGGAGCAGATCCTCTCGGACATCTCGGGGCTGGGCACCAGCACCCTTACCGTCTACCCCGGCAAGAGCTTCGGCGACATGCGTTCGGGCAAAATCCAGACGCTGAAGGACACCGACGCCGATGCGCTGTCGCAGCTGTCCTATGTCGACAGCGTGACCCCGAGCGTTTCCACCAGCGTCACCGCGCGCTACCGCAACGTCGCCGCCACGGCGAGCGTCAGCGGCGTGGGCGCCGACTACTTTCGCGTGCGCGGCTTGACGCTGACCTCTGGTAGCCTGTTCGACCAGCAGAGCGTGCGCCGCCTGGCGCAGGACGCCGTGGTCGACGAGAACACGGTGAAAACCCTGTTCCCGGACGGCGAAGACCCGCTGGGCAAGGTTGTCCTGCTGAGCAAGGTGCCCGTGCGCATCGTCGGCGTTGTGGGCACCCAGCAGCAAGGCTTCGGCGGAAGCGACAGCCTCACCGCCTACGTGCCCTACACCACGGCGATGAGCCGGATGCTGGGCCAGTCCTACCTCTCCAGCATCACCGTGCGCATCGGCGATGACACCTCCACCTCGGCGGCGGAAACGGCGGTAACGCAGCTTCTCACCCAGCGCCACGGCACGGTCGACTTCTTCATCAGCAACTCCGACGACATCCGCGCCACGATCACCAGCGCCACTCAGACGATGACGCTGCTGGTGGCCGCAATCGCGGTGATTTCGCTGATCGTGGGGGGCATAGGGGTGATGAACATCATGCTCGTCTCCGTCACCGAGCGCACCGCCGAGATCGGCGTGCGCATGGCCGTGGGGGCGCGCCAATCCGATATTCTCCAGCAGTTCCTGATCGAGGCGATCCTGGTGTGCCTGATCGGCGGCGTGATCGGGGTGCTGCTGTCGCTTGGGGTGGGCGTTGTGTTCTACCTTGCGAGCGCGCCGATAACCCTGTCCTATTCGACCACCTCGATCGTTGCCGCCTTCGTGTGTTCCACCATGATCGGCATCGTCTTCGGCTTCCTGCCCGCCCGGCGCGCGGCCCGGCTCGACCCGGTCGACGCCCTTTCGAGAGACTAAGCGTGCACAGGCCCTTTCCTTCCCCGCGGCTGCTCGCCGTCCTTGCAGTGCTTCCTCTGGCCGCCGGCTGTGCGGGCGTGACCCGCTCACACTACGCAGCGCCTTCTGTCCCGGTGGCCGCTGAATGGGACGCAGCACCCGTGGGCAATCCTGCCCGCTCAGGCGGCCCGTGGTGGAACGAGTTCGCCGATCCCGCCCTCACCTCGCTGGTGGAGCAGGTGCTGGCGACCAACGCCGACCTTGCCGCCGCCGGCCTTCGCCTTAAACGCGCGCGCCTGTCGTCCGATCTGGCGCGGCAGGCGCTGCTCCCCAGCTTCAACGCCGGGCTGTCCTCCAATGGCTCGAAGCCGCTGGAGGGCAGCACATCGTGGAGCAAGGGGAGCACCGGTTCGCTGGGTGCGTCATGGGAGATCGACCTTTTCGGCAAGCTCGATGCGCAGGCTGACGCGGCGCGCTGGGAAGCGCAGGCCACCGCGCAGGATCTGGCGGGAACGCGGCTTTCGCTTATCAGCACCGCCGTGCAGGCATGGTGGCAGCTTGGCTATGCCAACGAGCAGATCGCGCTGGGCGAACAGAGCATCGCCTATGTGAAGCGCGCGCTGGAACTGGTGCAGCGCCAGTATGACGCCGGCGCCGTTTCCCGCGTGGAACTGCGCGATGCCCAGCAGTCGGCCGCATCGCAGGAAGCCGCGCAGACGCAGCTGGTGCAGGCCCGTGTCGAGGCGCTGAAAGCCCTCGCCGCGCTGCTCGACCGTCAGGGTTACGACGGCGAGGAACTGCGTCTCCTGCCCCAAGGCGCCCTGCCCGCAATCGACGCAGGCGTGCCCGCATCGCTGCTGGCGCGCCGCCCCGACCTTGCCGCCGCCGAACTGCGCGTGCGCGGGACGCTGGCGACCAGCGATGCCACCACCGCAAGCTATTACCCCGGTTTCAGCCTGACCGGAGCGCTGGGGACGGCCAGTTCCTCGTTGCTCACGTTCTTCAGCAACCCCGCCGCCAGCCTTGGCGCCGCGCTATCGTTGCCGGAATTGAACCCGGCCAAGGTGCGCCTTGCCACCGGCGTCGCCCGCGCGGACTACGACATCGCCGTCCAGGACTTCCGCCAGACCTTTTACGACGCCCTGCGCGATACCCAGATCAGCCTTTCCGCGCGCGACCAGTACATCGCGCAGGCCCGGTTCCTAAACGCCAACTACGCCGCCGCCAGAGACGCCGAGGCCCTGTACGAGCGCCAGTACCGTAACGGCCTCATCACCCTGCGCCTGTGGCTGGACGCGCAGGAGCGCCTGCGCAGCGCGCGCAGCAGCCTGCTCCAGAACCGCTACAATCAGCTGACCGCGCAAGTGCAGGTCTATCAGGCGCTGGGCGGGGACACCGCCACCCCCGCCTCCTGAGGGCGCGGCTCACTTGCCGAGCAGATGCGCTGCTATGGCAGAC
>Ga0308165_1003835_pt1 | contig 15621 bp, 14 predicted proteins | sample PhyWR2_FD_201032 | JGI IMG/M metagenome (GOLD analysis project Ga0308165, IMG submission 201032) | Phyllosphere microbial communities from UC Gill Tract Community Farm, Albany, California, United States - DLSLW.R2 | ecosystem: Host-associated > Plants > Phyllosphere > Unclassified | place: USA...
TCAGGGGCTCCTCATGAGTGCGTTAAATAAAAAAAGTTTTCTCACTTATCTGAAAGAAGGCGGAATTTACGTCGTACTTTTAGTATTACTGGCCATTATTATTTTCCAGGACCCTACGTTCTTAAGTCTATTAAACTTGAGTAACATTCTGACCCAGTCCTCAGTGCGTATTATTATCGCATTGGGTGTGGCGGGTCTTATTGTGACTCAGGGTACTGACCTGTCTGCAGGACGTCAGGTTGGCCTGGCGGCTGTTATCGCGGCAACATTATTACAATCAATTGATAATGCGAACAAAGTATTCCCGGAAATGGCCACCATGCCTATTATCCTGGTGGTACTGATTGTTTGCGCTATCGGCGCCATTATCGGTCTGATTAACGGCATCATCATCGCGTATTTGAACGTGACCCCGTTCATCACGACGTTGGGCACGATGATCATCGTTTACGGTATCAACTCCCTGTATTACGACTTTGTGGGCGCATCACCGATTTCTGGTTTCGACAGCGGCTTCTCCACGTTTGCGCAGGGCTTTGTCGCGCTGGGCAGCTTCCGTCTCTCATACATCACGTTCTACGCGCTGATTGCGGTCGCCTTCGTTTGGGTGCTGTGGAACAAAACGCGCTTTGGTAAAAACATCTTCGCTATCGGTGGTAACCCAGAAGCTGCGAAAGTGTCTGGCGTTAACGTTGCGCTGAACCTGCTGATGATTTATGCCCTGTCCGGTGTGTTCTACGCGTTCGGTGGATTGCTTGAAGCGGGTCGCATCGGCTCTGCAACGAACAACCTCGGCTTCATGTACGAACTGGATGCTATCGCAGCCTGCGTCGTGGGTGGCGTGTCGTTCAGCGGCGGTGTAGGTACGGTTGTGGGCGTGGTGACCGGTGTAATCATCTTCACCGTTATCAACTATGGCCTGACGTATATCGGCGTGAACCCTTACTGGCAGTACATCATCAAGGGCGCGATCATTATCTTCGCCGTCGCCCTGGATTCACTGAAATACGCCCGTAAAAAGTAATCGTAGAAACAAAAAAGCCCGCTCAGACAGCGGGCTTTTTTATTGTCTTATTTTTTGTCTTTTATCTGTAGATCCAAAAGTTGCTCTGGCGTGACTGCCGGATAATCCTGGGCACCTTCTGGGACTTCGTGCAACTCTGGAATGGGAACCAGCGGACCTAAGAAGCGCGGCTCACGCTTAAAGAGATAAAGGTCGGCGAGGGCACCAAAGCGAGCGCCAAACTCGCGAACGCGAACGCTGAGTATATCTTTCGGAGACGGTACAGCGTAGCACTGGGCCTGAATGCCCATATGAAGTGCGATAAAGAGCGCACGTTCGCAGTGAAAACGCTGGGTGATGATAATAAAGTCGTTGGTATCAAACACTTTGCGCGTACGCACGATTGAGTCCAGCGTACGGAAACCTGCGTAATCCAGAACGATATCAGCAGGATCGACGCCTGCCGCAATCAAATCCTTGCGCATAGTCATCGGTTCGTTATAACTCTGCTGGGCGTTATCGCCGCTTAGCAGCAGATAATTCACCTTGCCGCTGTTATAGGCATTTAACGCGCCCTGAATGCGGTAGCGGTAATACTGATTTATCACGCCGGTGCGATAATATTTCGCCGTCCCCAGCACAACGCCCACCTGGCGATAAGGAAGATCCTGTAAATCGTCAAAAATATAGGGGGCGGTTTTCCAGCTCATCCAGCGGTCGAGGCCGAGCGCAGCCAACAGCAGTATGCCGACCAGGACAGACAGGCTGTAAAACACACGCTTTAACATGAAGATGACTCGTCCGTGGGTGAAATTTCACTCAGGCTACTTTACCCGCCTGGGAAGCGCAAGAAACAGCGATTTGATTGAGGGGATTTTCATCAGTTTCGCGGGCATTTCTGCCCGCTAAAAAGATTACGCCAGCAGCGTACGGTCGATATTAGAACAGCCCAGCGCTTTCAGCGTGGCAGCCGTCGCATCCCACTGAATCAGAGGGGCATCGGCTTTTTCGGCCAAAACTGCACGCTGGATATCAGGATAATCATAGCCGCTCAGGCTCAACAGGTTCAGCGCGCCTTGCAGCGGGGGCAGCGTAGGGTTGAATGCGGCATTCTCAGCGTAACTGCCTGAGAAAATACGGCCATCACGGCACTCCAGCGCAACGCCACTCGGCGACTGGCTGTAAGGCGCATGGCTTTTGTTGGCCGCTGCGATGGCGGACTGCGCCAGTTCATCACCTGTAAGCGCATAACCGTGGTTCTGTTCATCCATCAGCAGCGTTTTAATGTCGAGGTCTTTCGGGCCAAAGGCATCCGGCAGATAATCACCCAGCGTATGCGGCTCACGACCCGGCAGATTGATGCGCAGCTCCAGACCGCTGTTCAGCTCATTCATAAACTGGCGACAGTGACCGCAAGGGGTGTAGTTAACGGTGATGGCTTTCAGAGCGTGTTCACCGCGAAGCCAGGCGTGGCTGATGGCGCTCTGCTCAGCGTGGACAGTTTGTTGCATCGTCGCGCCCAGGAACTCCATGTTCCCGCCGAAATACCATGTGCCACTCACGCCGCGCGCGATTGCGCCAACGTTAAAGTGGGACAGGTCAGCTCTTGCGCAGGCGGCGGCCAGTGGAAGCAGTGCGAAAGCCAGCGCGTCTTCGTCCAGTCCCGTAGCCTGTTTAAGCATCGTGACCTGCTCGGCCGTCAGCAGGGCGGGGAAGTGCTCATCCGCCAGAACCGGAGTCAGGGCTGATTGCAAATTCTCGGCGAGCTGGGCGAAAGCAGATTGAAAACGTGGGTGCATGGCAATGCCTCATAAAGGTTAATGGATCGGTAGTTTACGGAGCCACTACCGCTTTATATGTGATCCGCTTCTCATTATGTATGCAACTTATGAAATCAAAATGAAAATTGCGCGACGCATCGCAAATTTTAGCCCACCACTGCCAGAATGATCGGGAATAAGAACGGGGCAATAAGCGACGTCATAATCCCGCAAATGACCAGCGCCAGAGAGCTAAACGCACCTTCCTGATAATCCAGTTCGGCGCAACGTGCTGTGCCGAGCGCATGCGAAGCGGTTCCCATTGCCAGTCCACGCGCCGCTTTGGTACGAATGCGCATCAAATTCAACAGCGTGTGACCGAACACCGCGCCCAAAATACCGACAAAAATCACGCACATCGCGCTAATAGCGGGAATGCCACCAATGCTGCCACCCACGGCCATCGCAATCGGCGTGGTCACGGATTTCGGGAGTATTGAAGCGGCGATCTGCGGCGACGCACCCATCAGCAGGGCTACCGATGTGCCTGTCACCATCGCAACCACGCTGCCAATCAGGCAGATTGTGATGATGGATTTCCAGCGTGCGCGGATCTGGTGAAGCTGTTCATAGAGCGGAAACGCCAGCGCAACCACCGCAGGCTGTAACAGATCGTTCAAAATTTTGCTGCCCGCAAAGTAGCGCTCGTAAGGAATATGCGTGACCAGCAGGAAGGGAATAATCACCACCATCGCCACCAGCAGCGGATTGAGCAGCGGCATTTTGAAGCGTGCGGCCAACTTACGTGCGGCGAAGAAAACCACCAAAGTCAGGGGTAACGACCACCAGATATTGGCCATCATTTTTTGGTTCCTTTCTGCCCAATTACTTTACGTTCGCCATGCACCAGATGCGAACTCCAGCTCACCACCAGGAATACCACCAGCGTGCTGATGGTGCATGAGACGACAATCGGGCCAAACTGCGCTTTTAGCACATCATAATATTGCATCACTCCGACGCCGATCGGCACGAACAGCAGCGCCATATAGCGAATCAGTACGAAGCACCCAGGATTCACCCACTTCGGCGGGAGAATTTGCAGCGCCAGCAGCACGAACATAATCAGCATGCCGATGATGCTGCCCGGAATGGTGATAGGCAGCAGGGAGGCGACGAAAATTCCCGCATAGAGGCAAGCGTAAATCAGGATAAACGCGCGCAGATATTGCCAGACAGTATTGAGTGATTTGATCATGGTGAAAGTCCTTGATGAAACGCATTCATCATACAATTAAACCTGGAAACGTGCTACGGATCACATCATGAAATTTGAGCATACCAGACATTCCCATTTGGAACGTCGGGCATTTCCCCAGGATTAAGGGTAAAGGCGATATAAAACAGTGTAGTACCGGGCAGTTTTTCGGCAGGAATGATATGATAAATCTCCCCTCAGGCAGGAGATCCCCATGCCAGAATATTTCATTTTCAAGAAGGGCAGTGCGGTTCACGCACGGCCAGCAGCGGATATCGACGCCGCATCTGCGTTAAAAGAGCAGGGCTACGAAAAGCAGTTCGAAGAAATTATTGCTCCAGATGAGAAAAGTGCCCTTGCACGATTTGCGTCTATTAAGAAAGAAGAACAACTAACCGTGCACGCGTTTATGACCGGACCGGCCATCATTTCGCTGGTGCTTGTCATCGCGGTGGTTATTGGTTTTGTGTTTACGTGATTGAGGCTCGGAACGGGCGTTAATCAGCCCTTTCCACAGCTCAGGAGAGCGGCTACCATAGCGCGTCTTTTTTCACAGGTATCAAGAATGCGTGTATTACTGGCGCCGATGGAAGGTGTGCTCGACTCACTGGTGCGCGAGCTGCTGACCGAGGTTAATGATTACGATCTCTGCGTCACCGAGTTTTTGCGAGTGGTCGATATGCTGTTGCCCGCGAAGTCGTTTTATCGACTCTGCCCGGAATTGCATCGTCAGAGCCGGACCACGTCAGGCACGCGGGTACGCATTCAACTTTTAGGACAATACCCCGAGTGGCTGGCGGAAAACGCTGCGCGCGCCGTGGAGCTGGGTTCTTATGGCGTGGATCTCAACTGCGGCTGTCCGTCGAAAATGGTTAACGGCAGCGGTGGTGGGGCGACGTTGCTCAAAGATCCTGAGCTGATTTATCGCGGTGCGAAAGCGATGCGTGAGGCCGTGCCTTCCCATCTGCCCGTGACGGTAAAAGTGCGTTTGGGCTGGGACAGCGGCGACCGCCAGTTTGAGATTGCGGATGCTGTTCAGCAGGCCGGAGCGACCGAACTGGTCGTTCACGGGCGTACCAAAGAGGACGGCTACAAAGCGGAGCGCATTAACTGGCAGGCGATTCGCGACATTCGCAAACGGCTGAATATTCCTGTTATCGCCAACGGTGAAATTTGGGATTATGCAAGTGCGCAAGCTTGTCTAACCGAAACGGGCTGTGACTCGGTGATGATCGGTCGCGGTGCGCTCAACATCCCCAACCTCAGCCGGGTCGTAAAGTATAACGAACCGCGTATGCCCTGGCCTGACGTCGTGACTCTGTTGCAAAAATATACTCGCCTCGAAAAGCAGGGAGACACGGGCTTATATCACGTTGCGCGAATTAAACAGTGGCTGAGTTATTTGCGTAAAGAATACGATGAGGCGTTGGGGTTATTTCAGGAAATCCGCACGCTGCAAACGTCAGCGGATATTGCGCGGGTGATCCAGTCGAAATAGCGACTCCGCTTGAGCAAGCTGCCCGACACGCAACGCCTGTCGGGCATGAAATCAGAAAATCATCTTAAAGACGCCCGTCACAACCAGTAAGCCAATCAAGAAAATAATCAGAATAACCCACAGTAAAATCTTCATTCCCTTCTCCCTCGCCAATTAAGCTTAAGTGAATAAAGTGTAGCAGCCGGAAGGAGATGTGGGGTTATAAGTCCCACAAATATCAAAATGTTATTAATTCACGGTATGGATATTTTTCTGATTATGTGAATGTATGACAAATTGCGGATTGCCACGGGTTACTAAAAAAAAGTGAAGCATCAAGCGTAATTTGCGCCTTTCTTTTTATGTGAATGGCGTGATGAAACGTTCAATTATTTTCTCTTTAAGTTTGCCTCTCTCTCTGATGATCGTCGCGTGTGCACCGAGCCACGACACATCGGCATCGCTGGCTCAGCAAATTCCGATAACAAAAATAAACACTCAGCTGGCGCAGAGCCAGTGGCCAAAAAACGCGTGGTGGAAATCGTACAACGATCCGCAGCTGGATTCACTGATCGCTCAGGCTCAGGCCGATGCACCGGATATGCAAATTGCCCGTCAACGCATTGCGTTGGCTGAGGCACAGGCAAAACGGGCTGCGGCGGCAGATGGCCCTCAAATTGATTTCTCCGCAAACGCCGAGCGGCAAAAAATGTCGGCAGAAGGATTAATGGGACCTTTTGCGACCACCGATCCGGCGGCAGGGACGACGGGACCGTGGTACACCAACGGTACGCTTGGTTTAACTGCCGGCTGGGATTTGGATCTGTGGGGCAAAAATCGCGCTCAGGTTGAGGCTCGCATCGGCAAAGTGAACGCGCAGAAAGCCGAAATGGAACAAACCCGTCAACTGCTGGCAAGCAGCGTCGCCCGCCTGTACTGGGAGTGGCAGACGCAGAATTCTATTGGTCACGTTTTGGCTGCAATCAAACAAGAGCAAGGCAATATTATTGGGGCCGACCGTGAGCTTTATCAGCACGGAATCACCTCATCCGTGGAAGGGGTCGAAACTGATATTAACGCCAGTAAAACGGACGAACAGCTGGCGGAAGTGAACGGCAAAATGAAAACCATTGAAGCCCGCCTGCAGGCGCTCACCCACTCTTCATCCGTCGCGTTAAAACCACACGCATTGCCAGCGGTAGAGGCCTCGCTGCCCGCGACGTTGGGTTATGAGCTGCTGGCGCGCCGTCCGGATCTTCAGGAGGCGCACTGGTATATCGAAGCATCGCTGAGTGAAGTTGATGCCGCAAAAGCGGCCTATTACCCCGACGTCAATCTGATGGCTTTCCTGCAACAGGATGCCCTGCACCTAAGCGATCTGTTCCGCTCATCGGCGCAACAAATGGGCGTAACGGCGGGGCTGACGCTGCCGATTTTCGACAGTGGAAGGCTCAACGCCAATCTGGATATCGCCCAGGCGCAAAGCAACCTGAGCGTGGCGAATTACAACAAAGCCGTGATCGACGCGGTTAACCAGGTCGAACACGCTGCCACTCAAGTCGAGACATTCATGCATAAAAATCAGCAACAGCAGCACGTCGAGGCCGATGCCGCACGAGTCGTCTCGCTGGCGCAGGCTCGTTTTAGCGCCGGGCTTATTGCCGGTTCGCGCGTCAGCGAGGCGAAGATCCCGGCGTTACAGGAGCAAATTGCCGGGTTAATGCTGAAAGGCCAGTATGTCGATGCGACGCTACAACTCACGGCGGCGCTGGGCGGCGGTTATCATCAGAGTTGATCGGTGAGCATTATCTATACTTAACTCTTTGTGAATTCTCCGGAGGTGAGTATGACTGCAAAAAAACGTGTCGCCATTGTGACCGCTTCTGATTCAGGGATTGGTAAAACCACGGCGTTGATGCTGGCTGAACGTGGGTTTGATATCGGCGTGACCTGGCATTCCGATGAAGAAGGGGCGCTGAAAACCTGTCGCGAAATTGAGTCGCATGGGCAGCGCGCCGAAGCCATTCAACTGGATTTAAGTGAACTTCCGCAGGGCGCGAAGGCCATCGAAACCCTTATCGCCCGATTTGGCCGCCTGGATGTGCTGGTCAACAACGCCGGAGCAATGACCAAATCGCCGTTTCTGGAGATGGCATTTGATGACTGGCGGGCGATATTCACCGTCGATGTGGATGGCGCGTTCCTGTGCTCGCAAATTGCGGCCAGGCAGATGGTAAAACAGGGGCAGGGCGGGCGGATCGTCAATATCACGTCCGTGCATGAACACACGCCGCTCCCTGATGCCAGCGCCTACACGGCGGCCAAACACGCGCTGGGTGGCTTAACCAAATCAATGGCAATGGAACTGGTCCAGCATAAGATTCTGGTGAACGCCGTCGCGCCTGGGGCGATTGCCACGCCGATGAACGGTATGGATGACAGCGAAGTCGAGGAAGGATCCATGCCGGGAATCCCGCTTGGACGCCCGGGGCACACCAAAGAGATCGCCAGTCTGGTGGCATGGCTCTGTGACACCGACGCCAGTTACACCACCGGACAGTCATTTGTTGTCGATGGCGGATTTATGATCGCAAACCCGCAGTTTAAACCAGCACAATAATCTCGCCCCCTCTCTTCGCGGGAGAGGGGATAACTACTCTCGTTTCTTATCCCGGTATTTCAACCACAGCCGAACCGCAATGACCGCCACTGCGATAATAATCACCCAGATCCAGTGTTTCAAATGCTGATCGAGATCGTGCAGCCAGGGGCCGATGACTTCGCCGCCGATATAACCTAGTGAGGTGAAAATCAGCGCCCAGGCAACGGCACCTATAATATTCAGCGGCAGGAAGATTTTCGGCGGTAATCGGCTGGCCCCAATCAACAACGGGCCGATAATGCGAAAGCCGTACATAAACCGCGTCCCGATAACGAACAGATAAGGGTGGCGCTGAATCAGGCGCTGCGCGCGGTCAATCTTCTTCTGATGTTTCTTAAAACGTTTCAAAAGCGCAGGGCCGAAGCGTAATCCCAGCAGATAGAGCAACTGATCGCCTATCATGCCCCCGAGCGCGACAGCGGCCACCACCAGCGGAAATCGCAGCAATCCCTGATGGGCCGCTACACCGCCAAGAAGAGTAATGGTTTCACCTTCTGCCACGCTGCCAATCACCAGGGCAACATATCCGTACTGTTCAATCAGATTATTGATATCCATGAGGTAAGCGTAGTCTCCCTAAGTGAATCCGCTTTAATCATACACCCTGTCAATCAATGGTGCGGCAATCAACGCCATTCTGCCCTCGCGGCATTTTTCATGCTGTACATAAAATAATCGAAAGCCTGCATTATACTGAAAGTATCGCTTGCGGACCGACAATGAGGGGGCGGTATGAACCATGTCTGGGGACTTTTTTCCCATCCCAATCGTGAAATGCATGTGATCAGAAGTGAGAACGAAACGGTCGCGCACCACTACACGCACCATGTCCTGATGATGGCGGCGATACCGGTGATTTGCGCGTTTATTGGTACGACACAAATTGGCTGGAATTTTGGCGATGGCAACATCGTAAAACTGTCCTGGATGACCGGCCTGGCGCTTGCCGTGATCTTCTACGGCATCATGCTGGCAGGCGTGGCAATCATGGGACGCGTCATTTACTGGATGGCACGCAACTACCCGCAGCGCCCATCATTAACGCTGTGTATGGTTTTTGCGGGTTACGTAGCAACACCGCTGTTTATGAGCGGAGTTGTGGCGCTGTATCCACTGGTGTGGCTGTGCGCGCTTATTGGAACCATAGCGCTGTTTTACACCGGTTATCTGCTGTTTGTCGGTATTCCAACCTTCCTGAATATCAATAAAGAGGAAGGGTTAAGCTTCTCGGGATCGACGCTCGCCATCGGCGTGCTGGTGCTGGAGGCATTGCTGGCGCTAACAGTGATTCTGTGGGGTTACGGCTATCGCCTGTTCTAACCTAAATACATTGCTGGCGTAAATGCCAGCAATGCAGCATCTGTTCACGATTCTTCGCTGGCGACATATGCCCCGCACCGCTATGATGCCTTTGCCAGCCTGTGTACGCGCGTTTTCACAGGAGGCGTACGTCATAACGTGCATGAATAATTATCAGAAGTTTCTCCCATGCTGAAATTCCGAGTTTCCTTGCTTAGCCTTGCGCTGATCCTGGCGGTGCCCGTTGCCGCACCCGCGATCGCGAAAACACCTGCCCTGACAACGGCCGCTCAACCGGAAATTGCTTCCGGCAGCGCGATGATTGTCGATCTGAACACCAACAAAGTGATCTATTCCAGTCACCCGGATCTGGTGCGTCCGATTGCGTCGATTACCAAATTAATGACCGCGATGGTGGTGCTTGATGCGCGACTGCCGCTGGATGAGAAACTCAAAGTCGATATCAGCCACACGCCAGAAATGAAGGGGATTTACTCTCGCGTGCGTTTGAACAGCGAAATCAGCCGAAAAAATATGCTGCTACTGGCGTTGATGTCCTCGGAAAACCGTGCGGCAGCAAGCCTCGCGCATCACTATCCTGGCGGTTACGACGCGTTTATTCGCGCGATGAACGCGAAAGCGAAATCACTGGGGATGAAAAATACGCGTTTCGTCGAGCCGACGGGGCTGTCGATTCATAACGTTTCGACCGCGCGCGACCTGACCCAAATGCTGATCGCCAGCAAGCAATATCCGCTGATCGGGCAGCTCAGCACCACGCGTGAAGAGATGGCCACGTTTGCGAATCCGGCGTATACGCTGCCGTTCCGTAATACCAACCATCTGGTTTATCGCGAAAACTGGAACATCCAGTTGACCAAAACGGGCTTTACCAATGCGGCGGGTCACTGTCTGGTGATGCGTACCGTGTTCAACGGTAAACCGGTTGCGCTGGTGGTGATGGATGCCTTTGGCAAATACACCCACTTTGCTGATGCCAGCCGTCTGCGGACGTGGATCGAAACCGGCAAAGCCCAGCCTGTTCCGGCGGCGGCGCTGAGCTATAAAAAGCAAAAAGCCGCGCAGATGGCCTCGGCTTCATCGGCGGGCGAACAAACCGCGCAGAACGATTAATTATTCCGGCAGCGTCCAGTCACCGTCGTTGAGTGGACGCTGCATGATCAGCGTATCCCGCCAGTTTCCTTTCTTGTAGCCCACACTTCTGAGCTGTCCGGCCACTTCAAAGCCATGCTTTTTGTGCAGACGAATAGAGCCTGAATTGTTGTGCCCGTCACCGACTACCGCGATGATTTGTCGCCAATGACCTTGTTCGCAGCGTGCAATCAACGCGTCCATCAGTGCACTGCCAAAGCCGCGTCCAGTGGCGCTGGCATCGACATAAATCGACTCTTCAAGCGTATAGCGATAGGCAGGACGCGCGCGGTACAGCGAGGCATAGCAATAACCCACCACCACACCACGATAGAGCGCCACCAGCCACGGCAAACCTTCGGCGGCGATGTCACTCATGCGCTGGCGCATTTCATCAATGGCGGGAGGCACTTCCTCAAACGAGGCACGACCGTTCAACACATGCCAGGCATAGATTGCCGCAATCGCGTGAACGTCGTCAGGCAGGGCGTCGCGCACCTCAACTTCACAAGCAGATAAGATCTCAACGGCCGACATGGCGGACTTTCTCCTTAAAGGAAAAAAGCCGGAGAAACGTTTCTCCGGCGTCATGGCGATACTCTAGTACGATTGATGCGTGCTTAACAATATTTTCAGTGGGGCTTTACTGTTTGTTCAGAGGCTTGCGAATCATCCCCTTCTGAATCGCCTGCTTCACGCCAGTATTTATGCTTTGTTGTTTTACCGATGCCGGGATTCATGCTGTTTGTCGGATCATTCTCGCGATAAAAACGCTTAAGCGTGTCGGGCGCTTCATACAAATGGCCGACATTATGTTCCGCAGGATACTGCGCCCCGCGTGCACGCAACAGCTCAAGCATCTCGTCTTTCAGCGCATGCGCATCGACACCCTTTTTGACAATGTAATCCTGATGGAAAACATGGCACATAAAGTGGCCGTAATAGAGTTTATGCACCAGCTTGCTGTCGATTTCAGCGGGGAGCGTTTCGAACCATTCCGTATCGTTACGACGCAAGGCAATGTCCAGCGCCAGAATGTCTTCGACCTCATCTGCGTGGACGGCCTGATAGCGAATCGCCGCACCGGCTGCCGCGAAGCGGTGTAAAAATGCTTTGCTGCCTTCTTCCGGCGTACAGGCGAAGAAATCGCCCTCGGCAGTTTTGAAGAATTCGCTTAGCCAGGTTTGCGCTTCGGCAATGCCGTCACCCGCCATCTTCAACAGCAAATGGTGTTCGTATTTATCACGCCAGCTTTTCATGCGTGGCGGCAGATGTGCCGGGAAAGCGTGGCCCAACTTCTGCATAAAACGATCGGTGAAGTGCGGTTTAAACAGCGACACTTTACCCAGCATCGCGTCGGCACGGCCTTTCATGGTGAAGAAGAACGGCATTTTATCGGTGCCGAGCTTGTCGATCATCAGGAAGGTGTCTTTGCCGTAGCGCTCGGCGATATCGTAAATATCACGGTGCATGTACTCGCCCGCCACCGGCAGATTCGCGAATTCGCCCAGAATATGGCGGCGGATTTCCGTCAACACGTCTGGCTGGTTGGTGCCGATATAAAAGACCTGCTGTTTCTTCTCTGCCGGGAAGGTATCCAGACGCACGGCGAAGACCGCCAGTTTGCCTGCGCAGCCGGAGGATTCAAAAAGACGGTCCGGATCGGCGTTGTAACGCGCCGGGGTGTCGGCTTCGATATCACGCACGCGGGTGATGTAATCATGATCGTGGGCGTGACGGCCGTCGTGCTGAACGTCAGCGTCGGTGACGCGCTCATCGTCGAGCTTACTGAGGATCTGCTCAGGCGTGACGCCAAGGTTGATGCCCAGATGGTTCACCAGCGTCAGCTTGCCGTTTTCGTCGATACGCGCATACAGCGACATTTCGGTGTAAGCCGGCCCGCGCTGCACCAGCGAACCGCCGGAATTGTTGCAGATCCCACCGACCACCGATGCGCCAATGCACGATGAACCAATCACAGAATGCGGTTCTCGACCGAGCGGTTTAAGGGCTTTTTCCAGCGAATAAAGGGTCGTGCCGGGATAAGCCAGCACCTGCTCGCCTTTATCCAGCACATGCAATTTATCGAGGCGCAAGGTGCTAATAATGACGATATCACGGTCATAATCATTGCCGTTTGGCGTGGAGCCTTCCGTCAGACCGGTATTCGCCGCCTGCATCAGAATGATTTTGTCGGCTTCGACGCAGGCCGCCAACACGCGCCACAGGTCCAGCAGCGTACCCGGGAAGACCACCGCCAGCGCCTCGCCCTGACCAGAACGAAAGCCCTTGCGATAGCGGGCCGTTTTTTCCGGGTCAGTCAGCAGGTGAGAATGGCCGACCAGACGCGACAGTTCGTTAATGAATGCGTTGTGATGTTGAGTCCGAACAGAAGTCATTTTCCACTCCTTGTGGTGGGGCAAATTTCTCGCTGTAAAGCATAGCGCGATTAACTATTAAGCGAACAAGTATTCACGAGAAAAATCAGAGAATAACCCTGCAACGTTTTAAGGGTTTGTGGCACACTGCGCTTTTCGCACGGTCTGGCCGAGTTTTCCGGCGGTTGATGATGAGAGAGTACAACAACATGAAATGGCTTTGTTCTGTAGCTGTCGCAGTAGGTCTGGCGCTGCAACCCGCGCTGGCTGAAGATCTGTTTGGCAATCACCCGTTAACCCCGGAAGCACGCGATAAATTCGTCAACGAATTGCTCACGAAAATGACGGTCGATGAGAAAATCGGCCAGCTGCGTCTGATTAGCGTTGGGCCGGATAACCCGAAAGAGGCGATCCGCGACATGATTCAGGAGAGTCAGGTCGGGGCGATTTTCAATACCGTGACCCGCGAAGACATCCGCAAAATGCAGGATCAGGTGATGCAGCTGAGCCGCCTGAAAATCCCTCTGTTCTTCGCCTACGACGTGGTTCACGGCCAGCGTACCGTTTTCCCGATTAGCCTCGGTTTAGCGTCCTCTTTCAATCTGGATGCAGTCAGAACCGTTGGGCGTATTTCTTCCTATGAAGCGGCGGATGATGGTCTGAACATGACCTGGGCACCCATGGTTGACGTCTCCCGCGATCCGCGCTGGGGCCGTGCCTCAGAAGGTTTTGGCGAAGACACCTACTTAACCGCGACCCTGGGTAAAACCATGGTGGAAGCGATGCAGGGTAAAAGCCCGGCAGATCGCTATTCAGTCATGACCAGCGTTAAGCACTTTGCGGCGTATGGCGCAGTTGAAGGCGGTAAAGAGTACAACACCGTTGATATGAGTCCGCAGCGTCTCTTCAACGACTATATGCCACCGTACAAAGCCGGGCTGGATGCCGGTAGCGGTGCCGTGATGGTGGCGCTGAACTCGCTGAATGGCACACCGGCTACCTCCGATTCCTGGCTGCTCAAAGATGTTTTGCGCGATCAATGGGGCTTTAAAGGCATCACCGTTTCCGATCACGGCGCGATTAAAGAGTTGATCAGGCATGGCGCGGCTTCCGATCCGGAAGACGCCGTGCGCGTGGCGCTCAAAGCCGGGATCAACATGAGCATGAGCGACGAGTATTACAGCAAATATCTGCCCGATCTGGTGAAAACCGGCAAGGTCACGATGGCTGAACTGGATGACGCCACGCGCCATGTGCTGAATGTAAAATACGACATGGGTCTTTTTAACGATCCTTACAGCCATCTGGGCCCGAAAGATTCCGATCCGGCCGATATCAACGCCGAAAGTCGTCTGCATCGTAAAGATGCGCGTGAAGTGGCACGCGAAAGCCTGGTATTGCTGAAAAACCGTCTCGAGACGCTGCCGTTGAAAAAATCCGGCACCATTGCGGTTGTCGGCCCTCTGGCTGACAGCAAACGCGACGTGATGGGGAGCTGGTCTGCCGCCGGTGTGGCCGATCAATCCGTTACCGTGCTGACGGGAATTAAAAACGCGCTGGGCGACAATGGCAAAGTGGTGTATGCCAAAGGTGCGAATGTCACCCGTGATAAAGACATCGTGACGTTCCTGAACCAGTACGAAGAAGCGGTGAAAGTGGATCCGCGTTCTGCGCAGGCGATGATCGACGAAGCCGTCAATGCCGCGAAACAGTCTGACGTGGTGGTCGCGGTTGTCGGCGAAGCACAGGGCATGGCGCACGAAGCGTCCAGCCGAACGGATATCAATATTCCACAAAGTCAGCGCGACCTGATTGCTGCGCTGAAAGCCACCGGCAAACCGCTGGTACTGGTGCTGATGAACGGTCGTCCGCTGGCGCTGGTCAAAGAAGATCAACAGGCTGACGCACTGCTGGAAACCTGGTTTGCGGGTACTGAAGGCGGCAACGCGATTGCCGATGTGCTGTTTGGTGATTACAACCCATCGGGCAAGCTGCCGATGTCCTTCCCACGCTCGGTCGGACAGATCCCGGTGTACTACAGCCATCTCAACACGGGCCGTCCGTACAACGCCGACAAACCTAACAAATACACGTCGCGCTACTTTGATGAAGCGAATGGCCCGCTGTATCCGTTCGGCTATGGTCTGAGCTACACCACCTTTAACGTTTCCGACGTGAAAATGTCAGCGCCGTCCATGCAGCGTGACGGAAAAGTCACCGCCAGTGTGGAAGTGACCAATACCGGCAAACGTGAAGGTGCAACGGTCATTCAGATGTATGTTCAGGACGTGACCGCGTCGATGAGCCGTCCGGTGAAACAGCTGCGCGGATTCGAAAAAGTGGACCTGAAACCGGGTGAGACGAAAACCGTCAGCTTCCCGATTGATGTAGACGCGCTTAAGTTCTGGAATCAGCAGATGAAATATGACGCTGAGGCCGGCAAGTTTAACGTCTTTATCGGCGTGGACTCTGCCCGTGTGAATAAAGGCGAGTTCGAACTGCTGTAATTTATCCTGGCTTTGAATCCCCCGCGAGTCGGGGGATTGTTCTTACCTTATGCTAAAAACGCATTTTGTCGGTTAAATCCCCCGTTTTAAACTACGCTTTTCTCTCAAGCCTCTGATAAAGGCGA
>Ga0308165_1003837_pt1 | contig 15619 bp, 16 predicted proteins | sample PhyWR2_FD_201032 | JGI IMG/M metagenome (GOLD analysis project Ga0308165, IMG submission 201032) | Phyllosphere microbial communities from UC Gill Tract Community Farm, Albany, California, United States - DLSLW.R2 | ecosystem: Host-associated > Plants > Phyllosphere > Unclassified | place: USA...
TCCTGCATGTTGCTATGGCTGTGGTACCAGTAAGTGCCGGCCTGGCGGATGGGGAATTCGTAGTCGAAGACCTGGCCGGGCCTGATCCCCGGAAAGCTGATCCCCGGCACCCCGTCGAACTGGAACGGCACGATCAGCCCGTGCCAGTGGATCGACGTATCCTCGCGCAGGCCGTTGGCGACGGAAAGGCGCACGTTCTGGCCTTCTTTCAGGCGGATCAGCGGGCCCGGCATCGTGCCGTTGGCCGTCACCGCATGGCCTTCGCGCCCGCCGAACGTAACGTGGGTATGACCGATATCAAGGCGGATACGCTCACCCGAAAACACCGCGCCCTGCGCCGCGCCGGCCGTTCCCGCCATTGCCCAGCCGGGAAACATCCCGCCCAGCGCCGCCGTAACGCCAAGTCCCGCCGCGCCGCGAATGATCGCCCGGCGGTCGAGTTTGGGTGATGGCATTTGGGGGGTGGTCCTTCGTTTTAATCCGTCGTCACATCAGCATACGCGCAGGAAGCGCTATACCCTCAAACTCTCGGTCAATTTCATGCGCGCGCGGTAAAGGCGCGTTTCCACCGCCTTTTCGCTGAGGCCCAGCAGAGCGGCCACCTCAGTCTGGCTCATGCCCTCGATGGTGCGCAGCAACAGGACCGAGCGCAGATTTTCGGGCAAGGCATCGATCGCGCGGCGGGTGCGCGCCAGTTCCTGCCGGGCAGCGGCCTGCTGCTCCTGCCCCGGGGCGATGTCCGACACCTGCAGCCCTTCATCCATTGGACGGGCGCGGGAGAAGAAGCTGCGCACCTTGCGCCGCCGCCGCCAGTCGCGCGCCTTGTTGATGGCGATGCGCATGATCCAGAAGCGGAACGGGCGCGCCGGATCGTAGCGGTCCAGATGCGCGAAAGCGGCGATGAAGCTCTCCTGCGTCACGTCCAGCGCACCGTCGCTGTCCTCGATCTGCGCGCGCACCAGTTGGTAAACGGCGTCGCGGTGGCGCGCCATCAGTGCCCGGTACGCATCCTCCCGGCCGGACAGCGCAAGCGCCGCCAGCGTGCCGTCATCGTCGGCCCCGGATACGGCTGCGGGCAGCGGCGCGCTCACTGCTGGGGTGCGGTCAGCGCGTCCACCATCGCCTTGTCGAAACGCTGCGCCTGATCGGGGCGCAGCACGGCGCGCATCGCGAACAGATGCCGCAGCGTCTCCTTTTGCAGCATACCCATGGCGTGGTGCGAACGGTCAACCGCATCGGCGACGTGCGGACCATAGCCCTTCTCCGCCTGAATCGCTTCGGCGAGACGGCGATTGTCGTCGCGCATCTCCTGCTCGTAGCCGGCCTGCTGCGCCGCGAAACTGCGTTCCAGCGCCTCGATCCGCGCCGTCTGGGCAGCGTCCAGTTTCAGCTCATGATGGATCAGGGTGTGAAAACGGTTCTCGATCGGCGGTTCGGGCGTGAACAGCAGTCGGCCGATAAATACTCCGGCGATCGCGGCCAGAAACGCGAAAAGGACGATGAGGTACGAAGGGCGCGCCACCCGCTCAGCGCCCGCCCATCAGCAGGCTGGACGGCGCGCTGGAAGGCACCGCGTTGAGCGCGAAGGACGGCACCGCCCGCGCGCTTTGCGGCGCTGAGAAGCTGGCTACGAAGCCGATGCCCAGCGCCATCACGCTCGTCAGCACCAACGTGCGCCGCGCCGCGCCCTGTGCGCGCCGCTGGCCCACGCCTGCCAGCACGGCGGCGTCCATGTCCGCCAGCCTTGGATCGGCGCCGTCACCGCGCAGGTCCGCAAGCAGTTCGTCGATATCGCGCATCTTCATTACCTCCACTCCCCACCTATACGCAGCCCGCACAAAAATCACTCACGGCGATGAGGGCCGCACGATCAGCGCGCGTATTGAGGCCGTACACAACGCGAAACCGCAAAGGACCACCCATGCGCCGCTTCACCTCCATCGCCGCTTCCGCACTTGCCGCCGCCGCGCTGTTCGCCGCCGGTCCGGCGTTTGCCCACGCCAAACTGGTCAGCGCCGCCCCCGCCGCCGATGCCAAGGCATCGAACGTGCGCACGCTGTCGCTCAATTTCTCCGAAACCCTGATCGAGAAGATGTCCGGCGTCGAGATCGTGATGACCGGGATGCCCGGCATGACCAACCACGCGCCGATGAAAGTCTCCGGTTTCAAGACCGCGCTGGCCGGCGGCGGCAAGGCGATGACCATCACCCTGCCCCGCGCCCTGCCCGCCGGCACCTATGACGTGAAGTGGCACGCGGTGACCGCCGATACTCACCGCATTGAGGGCAGCTACAGCTTCTCGGTCAAGTAAGCGGATGGACGCGCCCGCGATCGCGCTGCGGTTCGCGACATATGCGATCCTGTCGCTGGTCGCGGGCGTTCCACTGTTCCTGCGCCTTGCGCTCGGCCCCCGCCGGGCAGGCGAGGTGTTTGCCCGATACCGCGCCGCCTACGGCGTGCTGCTGGCCGGCGGCGCACTGCTGACACAGATGAGCCTGCTGGTCGTCAGTGCCGGGATGGCCGGTACTCCGGTTCTGCCGGTCGACTGGGAGATGGTGGCACTGGTGCTGTCCGCGACGGCATCGGGCAAAGCCATCCTCATCCGGGCCGTACTGCTTCTTCTCCTGCTTCCTTTTTTCGGCAAGGCCGGGCCGGGGCCAGTCGCCATGGTCGCCGCCATCGCCGCCGCCACTCTGGCCTGGGGCGGACACGCCGCCGCCAGCGAAGGCATGGCCGGCTGCCTGCACATGCTGGCCGACATCGTCCATATCCTCGCCGCTGCGATCTGGATCGGGGGCATGGCCTGCCTCCTGCTCTCCCTGCGTCAGGCCAGCGGCGATATGACGCTGGCCCTGCTGCGCGCCTTCGCCCTGCTGGGCGGGCTATGCGTGGCGCTGCTTATCGTAACGGGGGTCTTCAACAGCGTGATGATCCTTGGCGTTGCCGCACTGCCCGGTGCTCTTGGCACCCTTTACGGACAGCTTCTCGCGCTCAAGCTGCTGGCATTCGCCGCCATGCTGGCGCTGGCCGCCAACAACCGTTTCCGGCTTACGCCCGCGTTCGAGCGCCATGCCGCCGCTTCGCGCGCACATATGGCCGGCGCGGTGGCGGTGGAGATCGCCCTGGGCTTCCTCATCCTGATGCTGGTGGGTTGGCTGGGCATGATCGACCCGACTGCCCCGGCCTGAAACGTCAGATTCCGCCAGCCTCTTGAAAACGCGTAAATCTGCCGTCAGTCATCGCATTGCAACATAAAACGCTGGCCTTCGTCCATACTCTGATCGTGCCAGAGCCGAACACGAACGGCTGCAACTTGGAGTAGACGAAATGCGATTGAAGGTTTCCCTTTTCGCTCTGACCCTGGGTGCCACGGTGGCCGCGCCGATGGTGCAGGCCCACGGCATCTGGTTCGCCTCGCGCGCCAAGCAACTGGCGATCATTTACGGCATCGGCGCCGACGATCTCGAAACCGTCAAGCGCCTGCCGCTGATCGAAAACGTCAGCGCCTATGATGCAGACTATCAGCCGATCAAGGCCGCGACCCGCGTATCCGGCCCGGTGGTCCTGGTAGACAGCGACGCGCAGCCGACCGTGGTCTCCGCGATCATGCCTTACGGCGTCTGGTCGCGCGTGGGTGACGGCGAGTTCGAGAAGAAGACCCTGGCGGAAATGCCCGAGGCCACCGTCTCCACCAAGAACGTCAAGTATGCGGTCAGCATCGTCGGCGCGCTGACCAAGCCGGTCCCGGCGCTTCCTGGCCAGACGCTCCAGATCGTTCCGGCAGGCCCGATCCCGGCCACGCTGGGCATGCCGCTGAAGTATCAGGTGCTTTACAACGGCAAGCCGATCGCAGGCGCGCGGATGATCAACGACATGATCAACGATCCCGACGCCAAGGAACAGATCACCGCCGCCGACGGCACCCTGACGTTGCCCGTGCGCAACCAGGGCCTGAACGTGATCCGCGCCGTGTACGATGGCCCGACCGACCAGCCGAAACTCTACAAGCAGATCGAACACACCGCCACGCTGTCGTTCACCCTGGCCCACCTGCCCGAGTGACCGGCACTAGAGGAGTTACGACGATGAAGAAGACACTTGCTCTCCTGCTTTGCCTGTCGGCCCTGACCAGCGTTTCGGGCGCTGCGATGGCGCACGGCCTGACCAAGCCGCAGCACGGCGGCGTCGTGCAGATGAACGGCGAGACGCTGTTCGAACTGGTCAGCTCGCCCGCCGGTGTCTCGCTCTACGTCGTCGACGAGGACGAGCCGGTGAGCGCCGCCGGCATGACCGCAAAGCTGACCGTCAACGCGGGCGGCAAGCGCTCCGAGGTCGCGATGGTTCCGGCGAAGGGCAACCAGTTCACGGCCAAGGGCGTGAAGCTGGCCAAGGGCGCCAGCGTTGCGGTGCAGGTCGTCAACAAGGCGACCCAGGCCCGCTACGGCACGACCTTCGTCATAAAGTGATCCCCCCATGACCCGCCGGCCCCAGACCGGCGGGTCACCCGTTTTCAGGGGCTGCCATGCGCAATTTCCGATTTCCTTCCCGCGCTGCCGGCGCGGCCCTTACGCTCGCCCTGACGATGAGCATCTTCGCGGGCGACGCGCTCGCCCACGGCGTCGCTGAAGGCGACAAGGCGTTCATCCAGGCCAATCCGGGGGTGAACATCATCCCCTACATCTACCTCGGCGCCAAGCACATGGTGACCGGCTACGACCACCTGCTGTTCCTGTTCGGGGTGATCTTCTTCCTCTACCGGCTGAAGGACGTGTGGACGTATGTGACGCTGTTCGCAGTAGGCCACAGCACCACGCTGCTGGCCGGGGTGATGTTCAACCTTCACGCCAACCCCTTCGTGATCGACGCGATCATCGGCCTTTCGGTGGTCTACAAGGCGCTGGACAACCTGGGCGCATTTCCCACAGTCCTTGGCTTTCAGCCGAACCAGAAGGCGGCGGTGCTGATCTTCGGGTTCTTCCACGGCTTTGGCCTTGCCACCAAGCTGCAGGACCTGATCTCGTCGCGTGACGGGCTGCTGGCCAACCTCGTCAGCTTCAACGTCGGGGTGGAGATGGGGCAGCTCATCGCGCTCAGCATCATCCTGATCCTGATGACGCTGTGGCGCCGCAGCCCCAGCTTCAACCGCAACGTCCTGTTCGCCAACGCCCTGCTGATGTGCGCCGGACTGGTTCTCACCGGCTACCAGATGGCCGGCTATTTTACGGAGAAGGCGATATGACCTCCGCGACTGCTGCAAACCTGCCTTATCAGGCATCCCCCGCCGCCCTCACCCGCGCCTCGCTGGGCGCTGCCGCTGCGGCGGCCGCGATCCTCGTGCTGTTCGTGCTGCCGGCCGAATGGGGCATAGACCCCACCGGCCTCGGCAAGGCGCTGGGCCTCACCCGTATGGCGGGCGGCGCCGAAGCTGACGAGACGGACTCGCCCGAAGTGGCCGCGCCCGCAGCCGCCAGCGCCGCCGAAGTCCCCGCCCAGACCAGGGATAACATCGCGGCGAAGGCCGCCTGGCGCAGCGACGATAAGACCCTGACCCTGCCGCCTCACTCCGGAATCGAAGTGAAGGCGCACATGGCCAAGGGCGACCATCTGGTGTTCCGCTGGAGTTCCTCCGGCGCCATCCGCATGGACATGCACGGCGAGCCCAAGGGCGGCAAGGACGGCGAGTTCACCTCCTACTGGAAGCAGAAGGACATGACCAAGGCCCAAGGCTCGTTCACCGCGCCCTTCGAAGGCACCCACGGCTGGTACTGGCGCAACGGCGGCGAAACCCCGGTGACGATCACGCTGAAGACCGAGGGGTTTTACCAAGACCTGTTCGAACCGCCCGCCGAATAAGCCCGCTCCCGCCCCCAGCCCGACCCCACGAAAGCACCGCATCATGACAGTAGCTCACGCCGCCACGGCCGACCTCGAAGCCGCGTTCACGGATATCGCGCGGCCGCCCTCCTTCGTCGACTTGCGCGCCTTCGCCGCGCAGGCCGAAGCGCGGCTGCGCGCACAGCCGGGCCAATATGAGGGCGATGCATTCCTAGGTAACCGCGCGGCGCTGGTTTCCTCGGGCGCGGAAGGGCCGGTCCATTTCATTCTCCTGCCCGCAGGCAGCGGCGCCGTCGCGGAGATGCCCGGCGACGAGTTCGTCCTCGTCCTGAGCGGGGCGCTCACGCTCACCGCACAAAGCGGCGAATACTTGCTGGGCCCTAACGATGCCGCCGTGATCCCGCATGGCAGCGACTTCGGCTGGACAGCCGGGAAAGACACCGCCGTAATCGCCATGCGCTATGCGAAAAGCGAGACCGCCGGCCGCGCGATCACGCCGATCAGCAAGGACCCCGCATTCGCTCCTTCAGGCAAGCCCGCGCCCGAAGTCCTGATCGGCCCCGCCCCGGAATGCTGCAACTTCAACGACTACCGCGTCGATGAAGGCCGCTTCGTATGCGGGACCTGGAATTCCACGCCCTACCGCCGCACGGCCATCCTCTATGGCCACCACGAGATCATGCTGCTCGGCCAGGGCGCCGTCACCTTCACCGATGACGCCGGACGCAGCGGCACCTTCCGCGAAGGCGACGTCATTCTGGTGGAAGCAGGCGCCCGGTGCGCCTGGGACAGCCGCACGGACGTGACCAAGGTCTTTGCGATCTACCGCGTCTGAATAGAGCAGGCTGCCGGTGCCAGCAGATCGCTGACCGGATCGACGCCGTCGGACGCGATCTCAACCTGTCCGAGCTGGTTTTCCGTCGTCGCCGCAAAAGTCTTTTGCGCCGGTGCGTCCCCGGTGCGCGTGGGTGCCTTGCGGCGGAAAATCGAGGCCGGAAGCAACATTCCGCGACTTCGTCCCTTGTCGACACGTGCCTCATGGGAAGGGATTAACCGTTGCTCACCGTCCATCACCTCGAAAATTCGCGGTCGCAGCGCATCCTGTGGATGCTCGAAGAACTGGGGATGCCCTACAAGGTCACCCGCTATGAACGGAACAAGGAAACGATGCTCGCGCCGCCTGAACTGCGCGCGGTGCATCCCCTCGGCAAGTCACCCGTCATCGTCGACGATGACGGCGCGGGCCAGCCGTGCACGGTGGCCGAAACCGGGGCGATCATCGAATATCTGGTAGAAAAAGCCGGCGGTATGCTGGGCGCTCCGGATGAAAGGCAGGCGGCGCTGCACTATCGCCATTTCCTGCACTATGCGGAAGGTTCGCTGATGCCGCCGCTGCTGATCAAGCTGGTGCTGGGCATGATCCCCCTTGTCGGCAAAATCGCGCAGAAGCGGCTGCAACCGATGATCGACGTCCACCTCGATTTCGTCGAAAGCGAGCTTTCCGCCCGGCCCTGGTTCGCCGGAGATACCTTCACCGCGGCCGACATCATGATGAGTTTTCCGCTGGAAGCCGCGCGCGATCGCGGCGGGCTGGATGGCTCCCGGCCCGCGACCACCGCGTGGCTCGAAACGATCCACGCGCGCCCTGCCTATCAGGCCGCGCTGGCCCGGGGCGGTCCCTACAAATACGCCTGAAACCCTTTGATCCGCGCCTCAGGTGACGGCGCGGATCGTTTGCACTCCCGGCCCGATCTCTTCGTGCTTGGGCGCCGAAGCGACCAAGGCGTCGTGCTCGGCGAACACCCGCTCGATCTCCTCGCGCTTGTCGAAGATCATGCGGGCAACGCCGCCGGTCATGCCGCCCTCGTCGCCGACCCGGCCGAGAACGCCGGCGAGGTCCTCCAGCGTAGCCCGCTCGGCGCTGCTATGGAGCCCTCCCTTGGAATCGCGATAGGCGATGCATTCGCTTGCCATGTGCTGTCCCCTTATCTCTGGATGGAAACAAAATGCGCCAGTTCGGCCAGAGTTGCATCCGTAATTATACGGAGGATAGCGCGTCGTCCGCAGGTTTTCTGGGGATGGCGCCTGGTCGGCAGCGACAAGGCGGTTAATGCCCCCGGATGCGCCGCCTCCCGGCACAAGATTGTAGGGTCTCATCGGGATCAAGGGCGAATCTTGCCGGATCAACTGTCGATTCTGGCGCATACTTGCACTCACCCGATGGGAACGCCCGGCCCCTGTGCGAGTTAGCAGTCGCAGCATCATGGGAATTGCAGGTTTCCGGGCATCACCGGCATGGTTTGTATGCCATGCCCCCTTCCTGCACCCGTACCATCTGGAGTGTCGCAATGTCGCAGGGGTCCGCCGAGTTTTCCTTCGCCAAGCCGGAGCGTCTGATCCACGAACTGGGCGCAGAATATACCGGCCAAGGCACGCATTTCGCAGTCTTTTCCGAAAATGCCGAGGCTATGGAGTTGTGCCTGTTCAGCGATGACGGCACGCAAGAAGTCTCACGCATGGAACTGCCCTCACGCGAAGGGTCCGTGTTCACCGGCTATGTTCCCGGCGTAAAGCCAGGCCAGCTCTACGGATTTCGCGCCCACGGCCCGTATGAGCCTGAGCGCGGCCACCGCTTCAACCCTAATAAACTGCTGCTCGATCCCTATGCCCGCGAAGTCTCGGGCGCGGTGCGCTGGGACGATGCCCTGTGGAGCTACGACCTCACCACCGGCGACGATACCACGTTCGACGGGCGCGATTCCGCCCCGTTCATGGTGAAGAGCGTGGTGCAGGACCCCGATTTCGACTGGGAGGGCGACCAGACCCTGGCCCGCCCCTGGACCGAAACCGTGGTCTACGAAGCTCACGTACGCGGTCTCACCATGCAGCACCCCGACGTGCCCGAAGCCCTGCGCGGCACGTATGAAGGCATGGCCAGCGAGCCGATCCTCCACCATTTGCGCAAGCTGGGCGTCACCGCGATCGAATTGCTGCCCTGCCAGTTCTTCCTCGACGACCGGATGCTGCTGGACAAGGGGCTGTCGAACTACTGGGGCTACCAGACCCTTGGCTTCTTCGCCCCCGAACCGCGCTTCCTGCGTTCCGGCGACGTCGCGCCCCGCGCGATCAAGCAGTTCAAGGACATGGTGAAGCGGTTCCACAAGGCCGGGATCGAGGTCATCATGGACGTGGTCTACAATCACACCGCCGAAGGCTCGGAAAAAGGGCCTACGCTGTGTTTTCGCGGCCTCGACAATGCCAGCTATTACCTGCTGAGCCCCGAAAACCCGCGCTACAGCTTCGACACCACCGGCACCGGCAATACGCTGCAGGTGGCCCATCCGATGGTCATGCGCATGGTCCTCGATTCCCTGCGCTACTGGGTGCAGGTGATGCACGTCGACGGCTTCCGCTTCGACCTGGCCTCCACCCTGGGCCGCGAATCGGCGGGCTTCGACCGGGAAGGCGGCTTCTTCGACGCCATCCGGCAGGACCCGATCCTCGCCGGCGTGAAGCTGATCGCCGAACCGTGGGACGTGGGCCTGGGCGGCTATCAGGTAGGCGGCTTCCCCCACCCGTTCCGCGAATGGAACGACAAGTTCCGCGATACCACCCGCAGCTTCTGGCGCGGCGACGAAGGCCAGGTGGGCGATATCGCCCAGCACCTGATCGGCTCTCCGGTGCAGTTCAACCATTCCGACCGGGGCGCGACCAGTTCGGTCAATTTCCTCGCCGCGCATGATGGTTTCACGCTGATGGACACCGTCTCCTACAACGACAAACATAACGAGGCGAACGGCGAAGGCGGCGCCGACGGGCACGACAACAACATCTGCGATGACATGGGCGCCGAAGGTCCCACCGACGATGAAGGCATCATCGCCGCCCGCGCCCGCCGCCGCCGGGCGATGATGGCCACACTACTGGTCAGCCAGGGCGTGCCGATGCTGCTATCCGGCGACGAGATCGGCAACAGCCAGCAGGGCAACAACAACGTCTACTGCCAGGACAACGAACTGGGCTGGGTCGACTGGGAATCGCGCGACGACGAATTCCTCGAATTCTGCACGAACATGATCGCGCTACGCCACCAGTTCCCGGTGCTGTCCCAGGAGAATTTCCTGCAAGGCGACGCCAGCGACAACGAGCGCGTCGAGATCGCATGGTTCCAGCCTGACGGCCGGCCGATGGACCAGGAGCTATGGAACCAGGATGGGCTGCGTGTGCTGGGAATGATGATCGACTATTCCGCCCGCGAGGTCTTCCTCGACGGCGGAAGGCCACTGTTCGCGGTACTAAACGCGGGCGACGAACTGGACTTCGTACTGCCCAGCGGGAACGGCGCGGATCGCTGGGTCCGCGTGCTGGATACCGCCCGCGACGATCCTTTCACGTCCGAGGCCATCCCCGGCGAGACGGCGGCGATTTCGCCCGCCAGCCTCTGCCTGTTCCGTCCCGTCTGAGCGGGACCGGCACATGACCAATGCCTGGGGCGCGGCCCCAATCGACGACCGCCGCTGGCGCTTCGGCCTTTGGGCGCCGGATGCCAGCCATGTCGCGGTGGAACTGGGCGCATCCGTACTGGCGGCCCGGCCTGCGGGCGATGGCTGGTGGCAGCTCGATGCCGAAGCACAGGCGGACGGCGTCTATCGCTGGATCGTCGACGGCGCGGCCTATCCCGACCCGGCCGCCCGCGCCCAGACCGGCGATGTCCACGGCCCCTCGCGCCTCGTCGATCCATCCCGCTTCGCGTGGGAGCAGGAATGGCCCGGCCTGCCTTGGCACGAGGCGGTCGTCTACGAACTGCATATCGGCACCTTCACGCAGGAAGGCACGTTCGCCGCCGCCATCGACCACCTGCCGCGCCTGCGCGATCTTGGCATCACAATGATCGAGCTGATGCCCGTCGCCCAATTCGACGGAGCGCACGGCTGGGGCTACGACGGCGTGCTGCCTTACGCACCGCACCCGGCCTACGGCGCGCCCGACGATCTGCGCGCGCTGGTGGACGCGGCGCACGGACAAGGCATGGGCGTGCTGCTCGACGTGGTGTACAATCACTTCGGCCCGTCCGGGAACTACCTCCCGGCGTGGAACCCGGCGTTTTTTCATGAAGACCGCACCTCTTCGTGGGGTCAGGGCATTGCCTTCGAAACCCCCGCCGTGCGCGAATTCTTCATCGCCAACGCCTTGCACTGGCTGGACGAATACCGCTTCGACGGCCTGCGCCTCGACGCCGTCCACGCCATCGAGGACCGCTCGGCCAAGCACTTCCTCGACGAACTGGGCGAACGCATCCGCAGCCATGTCGCTGGCCGCCCTATCCACCTCGTCACCGAAGACGAACGCAACCTTGCGCGCTACTTCACGCCCGAAGCGCCCTTCGACGCGACGTGGAACGACGATTGGCACCATGCCGTCCACTGCCTTCTGACCGGCGAGGACGAAAGCTATTACGCCCCCTTCGCGGTCGATCCGGTCGGCGACATCGCGAAAGCCCTCGCCGACGGCTATGTCGAGCAGGGGCAAAGCGGCCGGAACGGCAAGCCGCGCGGAGAACCCAGCGCGCACCTGCCGCGCACGGCTTTCATCAACTTCCTCGGCAACCACGATCAGGTCGGCAACCGCGCCCGGGGCGAACGCCTGCATCAACTGGCTCCGGACAACCACGCCCTGCGCGTAGTCACCGCGCTCACGCTGCTCTCGCCGTTCGTGCCCATGCTGTTCATGGGCGACGAGTTCCTCACCCCGGCCCCCTTCCAGTTCTTCGCCGACTTTTCAGGCGATCTTGCCGAAGCCGTGCGCAAGGGCCGGGCGGAGGAATTCGCCGGGTTCGCCAGCTTCGGCGGCGATGTTCCCGATCCCATCGCGCGCGAAACCTTCCTCGCCTCGAAGATCGGCGAGCCGGACCGTCCCGAGCAGTGGGAACACGAACAGTTCGTCCACGGCCTGCTGACCCTGCGCGCCGGCCATATCGCCCCGCTGCTTGCGCAAAACCCGAACCCGGTCGTTGCCGTGAATCGCAGCGGGCCGCAGATCGAGGCGCGCTGGACATTCGGGTCCACCGCGCTGCTTCTGCGGGCGCGGCTCGGGATCGGGGAACGCGCCGATTTCGAGGCGCACCCTGCGCCGATCCTTCAACTGTCCGATCCGTCCAGCCCCTTTGCGTTCTCTGCCGCCGTGATGGCCTTGTGAGACGGGAGTAACCTTTGATGCCGCCAGCCGTACACGTCGCCACCTACCGCCTCCAGCTGCGCTGCGGCGTCGATCTTGACCGCGCCCGAACGCTGCTGCCATGGCTGGTCGAGCTGGGGCTTAGCCACCTTTACCTCTCCCCGCCGTTCCACGCCGCCAGCGGCTCAACCCACGGGTACGACGTGATTGACCCGACCCGCATCGACCCTGTGCTGGGCGGCGAGGAGGCCTTTGCAGCGCTGAGCGATGCTGCCCAGCGGGTCGGCATCGGCATCGTCATCGATATCGTCCCCAACCACATGGCCTTCACACCTGAAAACCCGTTCCTTGCCGATATGATGCGGCATGGAACAGACAGCCGCTTCGCCGGCGTGTTCGACATCGATTGGAATAAAGGCCCGATCCACTTCCCGGTCCTGGACGGCACCGTGGCCGAAGTGCGCGCGGCGGGCCAGATCGTGCTTGCGGGCAGTGGTGACGATCCCAGCCTGCGCGTTTATGACCGCGAATATCCGTTACGCCTGACCCCGCTCGCCCAGCGACTGGCGCAGGCTGGCACCGCACTGGACGACGCCGTGCTCGATGCCCTGCTGGCCGAGCAGCACTGGTCGCTGGGCGACTGGCGCGCCAGTGCCGACCGCATCGTCCACCGCCGCTTCTTCAACATCACTGACCTCATCGGCGTGCGGCAGGAAGACGCGGAAGTCTTCGCCCTCACCCACCGCTGGATCATCGATGCGGTCGCGGCCGGGCAGGTGCAGGGCCTGCGCGTCGACCACATAGACGGGCTTGCCCGCCCGGGCGGCTATCTCCACCGTCTGCGCGAGGCCGTGGGCGACACCCCGGTCTGGATCGAAAAAATCGTCAAACCCGGCGAACAGATTCCCGCGAACTGGCCGATCGAGGGCATGAGCGGCTATGAATTCATGAGCCCGGTCACCCGCCTGCTGACCGATCCCGCCGGTCTTGCCGCCATGCGCGAGGCGGCGGACGGGGCAGTGCCCCCCTCCACCACGCAGGAAGTGCGCAAGGTGCGCGGCGAACTGCTGGAACAGGTCTTCACGCCCGAACTGGAGCGTGTCACGGATGCCGCCATGCTCGCGCTGTCCGCCAACGCGGACGCACAGCCCGCAATGATGGACGCAGTTGCCCGGCTGGCGACCGCCTGGCCGGTCTACCGTTCCTACGCTGCCGACCTGTGCCCGCTTTCCCCTCAAATCACCGAGGCCGTCGCGGCAACCGGCGCGCAAAAAGACGCAGCGCGGCTGGTGGACCTGCTGCGCGCGCCCGACGACCCGCTCGCCCGCGCTTTCGCTGCGCGCTTCGAACAGCTGACCGGCGCCCTTACCGCCAAGTCCGAAGAGGACACGGTGTTCTTCCGCAGCATCGCCTTCCTCCCCTTTTGCGAGGTCGGTTCGGAGCCGGACCTCGGTCCCATCGACCGGGACGGGTTCCAGGAACTCATGGCAAAGCGCGCGGCCGAGACACCGCTCGCGCTCGATGCCCTTTCCACTCACGATACCAAGCGTTCCGCCGATGCGCGCGCGGTACTGATCGCCCTCAGCCACTTCCCACAAGCGGCACAGGACCTTTACGCCGAAGCCCGTGAAACCGCGCTGAGCCTTGGTCTGCCGGAAGGCTGGGGCATATACGCCTTGCAGACCGCGCTGATCCTGCGCGGCCAGCCCGATGCGGACGAGCGGCTTGCCGACCACATCGCCAAGGCCATGCGCGAGGCCAAGGAACTGTCCCGCCACGAAGCCCCTGACGAGGCCGCCGAAGCCGCCGTCACCGCTCTTGCCCGGACGCTGCTGAACGACCTTTCGGGGGGCACGCTGATGCCGCAGGACCTTGCCGCCTCGCTCGACGCCGCCGTGGAGACGGTCGTGCTTGCCCAGGTGGCCCTGCAACTCACAGCGCCCGGGGTGCCCGACATCTATCAGGGCACCGAAGGCCTTGCCGTCGCCCTCACCGACCCGGACAACCGCCGTTCCGTCGACTGGGAGGGGCTGATGGCTCTGGACGCGGCGGACACCAGCCTCTCCGCCCGCAAGCTGGCGCTTACCCGCGAACTGCTCGCCCGGCGCCGCGCTTCGCCGCGCCTGTTCGCCCAAGGCAGCTACCGGCTGGTCGCGGCCGACAACGCACTATTGGTCGAACGGGAATGGGACGGCGAAAAGTTCACATTCGCCATCCCGATCCCGGTGAGACAGGCGGCCCGGCTCGCCGATCATCCCGTCTGATCGGCTGCCGCGCCATCCCTGAAGTCTGAACGGCAAAAGCGCTCAACCGCATTTGCTGAAGCCGCACTGGAAGCAGGTCAGGCACCCCTCGATGCGGTGCGCGGTGTCGCGCTTGCAGTTGGGGCATTCCTCGCCGTTCTCTTCCGCGCCGGCCGTGTCCACCCCCGGGGCAGGATCATCGAAAAGCTCCTGCTGGGGCGCGGAATGCATGCGCAGGATACGGCCGATCAGGGCAATGAGGCTTGGGGCATAGCGCCCCTTCTTCTCGCCCTCCAGCCGTACGAAAGAGCCGCCCTTGGGGGAGTGGACGCGCTCCAGTTCCTCGAAAAGGAAAGTCGCATCGCCGCGCCGGCAGGCGGCCGAAAGCGTGCGGGTCAGCGCCGCCATCGCCTCGAAATTCTCCACCGAACTGGTCGAAATGAAGATCTCGAACGGCACGCGCCGCCCGTCGCCGTGCACGTAGTCGTTGATGGTGAGGTAATAGTTTTCGCCGTCGACCGGCCATTTGATCTTGATCGTCTTTCCGGACAGGATTTCCGGCCGCTTCAGGATCGCCTGCTCCTCGGAAGCGAACGGGGCGGGCTGCGGCGCGGATGGCGCCGTTTCGGCAACCGACAGGACCGAACCTCGCACACCGCTGGGGCGGTAGGTCGTGCAGCCCTTCATGCCCATTCGGTAGGCGGTGAGGTAGACCTCGCGGAACGCCTCGTAGCTCATGGCCGCAGGGCAGTTGATGGTCTTGGAAATGGCCGCGTCCACCCATCGCTGCGCGGCGGCGGCAACGGCGATGTGGTCCTCCACAGAGAGTTCCAGCGCGCTTATCATGTAGTCGGGCAAAGGCGCCGCCGGATCAAAACCGGGCAGGCGGCTGTATAGGAACCAGCCATAGTCCTCGACCTCGAACTGTTCGGTCTTCTGCTCCGTCGCGGTCTGCTCCACCACCACGGCGCGGTTGTAGTGCCAGCTGAAGGTCGGCTCCACGCCTGAACTGACGTTGCCATAGAAGATCGAGGTCGTGCCGGTCGGCGCCAGCGTCAGCAGCACGCCGTTGCGGATACCGTGGGCGGCGATGTCATCGCGCAGGTCCTGCGGCAGTTTGCCCAGGAACGGCGCGCGGGCAAAAGCCTTGGCATCATAGGCCGGGAAGACGCCGCGCTCCTGCGCGAGTTCCACCGAAGTGCGGTAGGCCGCCACCGCAATCGCCTCGCCCAGCTGCTCCACGAGCGGCACCGCGCCCGCACCGTAGCGCACTCGCATCTGCTGCAGCAGGTTGCCAAGGCCGGTGTAGCCAAGGCCGATGCGCCGCTTCGCCAGTGCCTCCTCGCGCTGTTCGGGCGTGGGAAAGG
>Ga0308165_1003840_pt1 | contig 15609 bp, 17 predicted proteins | sample PhyWR2_FD_201032 | JGI IMG/M metagenome (GOLD analysis project Ga0308165, IMG submission 201032) | Phyllosphere microbial communities from UC Gill Tract Community Farm, Albany, California, United States - DLSLW.R2 | ecosystem: Host-associated > Plants > Phyllosphere > Unclassified | place: USA...
CGGCCGGGTGCACATCACCGGGCCCGCGCGCGAGCTGCTCGCCGACCCGCAGCTGTCCGACCTGTACCTGGGCGGACGGCCTGGGGAGAACAAGAGCGCTGTGTAGGGCTGGGCGGCGGGACCGTCGAGCGTCGAGAGGGGACCGCGCCTGTGGCGCAGTCCCCTCTCTGCAGTGTCCGGACCGGAGCCAACGCTGCCGGTCCGATCACCCGGAGCTCGCCGACCACGGGGCTGTCCGGCTGGTTCTCATGCGGACCTCACCGGATTGCTCGCATGTCGTCGACCTGGGCATCGGTGTATGCCGGCCCCCCTGGCCGATCGGGCCACGGTGCAGGCATAGCGGAGGCCGGCGTGTACAGCCCTTCGCGCTCGAGCCGCGCCAGAGACGTCTTCAGCTCACCAGCTGTGCTGTCTCGCCTCCGTGGCGTCACACGTTCTGTCACAGCGCTACCGACTCGCCGGCAGCCGATTGCGAGACGGGTCGCCTGAGCAGCTGCACCGGAAACACATCGATGTGGTCTCTGCCGAACAGCGTCCTGGTCTCCTCCAGGAGCCCAGAGGCCCGCATCAGCAGGTTCCCGTCAGCCGGGTCCATCTCCACGATGATGTCGATGTCGCTGCCCTCGTGTGCGGTGCCACGAGCGACAGAGCCGAACAGCTTGGGGTTCGTCGCGGCGTACTTGTCGAGGATCGGCTGGAGCTCGTCGCGGTGCGCGTCGACGAGCTCGCGCAGGGCGAGTGTTTCGGGCGTCGCGGCCACCTTGGTCATGGGTCCACGATACCGGGGAAGGCAAGGGCGGTCAGGGTGGTTAGGCTGGCCAGATGGCGACAGTCCTCCTCGTGCGGCACGGCCGCACCACAGCAAACGCGTCCGGTGTGCTGGCAGGCAGGGCCGTCGGCGTCGCCCTCGACCAGATCGGCCGCGACCAGGCGGCTCTCACCGGGGACCGGCTCGCGGACGTCCCCCTGGTCCAGGTGGTGACGAGCCCTCTCGAACGCTGCCAGCAGACCGCGCAGCACATCCTCGACCGACAGACCGGCTCGCCCGGTCTCACGGTCGAGGTTGATCTCACCGAGTGCGACTACGGGCAGTGGCAGGGCCGCACGCTGGCCGAGCTCGCGACCGAGGCACTCTGGCCGACCGTGCAGGCGCAGCCCTCAGCGGTCGTCTTCCCCGGTGGGGAGTCGATGGCCGGGATGCAGGCCCGGGCTGTCGCGGCGGTCCGCCGCCACGACGCGGCCGTCGAGGCCGAGCACGGTCCAGGGGCAGTGTGGGTCGCCGTGAGCCACGGCGACATCATCAAGTCGATCCTCGCGGACGCCCTCGGCACGCACCTCGACCTGTTCCAGCGCATCGACGTCGGTCCCGCCTCGGTGTCGATCGTCCGCTACGGCGCGAGCAGGCCGACGGTCCACGCGACCAACACCGACGCCGGCGACCTCTCGTGGTTGTCGCAGGGCCGCGCGTCGGGTGATGCACCGGTGGGTGGCGGTGCCGGGCACACGGCGCCGTCCGGCACCGGCGTTTAGAGTACTTGCATGCCTACACGCGTCCACGACTTCGACTGGCCTGACCGGATCGTCGTCGGCACCATCGGTCGTCCCGGGGAGCGCACGTTCTACCTCCAGGTCCGTTCCGGGACCCGGACGGTGAGCATCGCCCTCGAGAAGCAGCAGTCAGCCCTGCTCGCGGAGAAGATCGACGAGATCCTCGACCAGCTCCTCACGGTCGAGGGCAACCCCTTCAGCGTCCCGACAGGCACACCCCCCGAGCTCGTCGACAACGACCCTCTCGACACCGTCGAGGAGGACTTCCGCGCCGGCACCATGAGCCTGGGCTGGGACCCGACCACCGCGCAGGTGGTCATCGAGGCGTATCCCCTCGCCGAGGACGACGCCGACGACATCGACGACACCGCCCGGGTGTCTGACCCCGACGACGTCGACTCCGAGATGCTGCTCGTGCGCATCCCCGTCGGGACCGCGCGTGCCTTCGCCAAGCGCACCCGTGAGGTCGTGGGCGCGGGGCGCCCGGCGTGCCCGCTCTGCGGGTACCCGGTCGACCCCGACGGGCACACCTGCACCCTCCCCGAGGTCTGATGCCTGCAGAAGACCTGGTGACCGGCGAGCTCACGGTCACCGGCCGCATCAGGACTGCCTCCAACGCGACGTTCTTAGGTTCCATCGGTGACGTGGTCGTCGTCTACAAACCGGTCGCCGGGGAGAGCCCGCTGTGGGACTTCCCCGACGGCACCCTGGCTCAGCGCGAGGTGGCCGCCTACAGGGTCTCGGAGACCCTCGGCTGGGGCGTCGTCCCCCGGACCTGGTTGCGCGACGGTCCCTTCGGCAAGGGGATGGTCCAGCTCTGGGAGGAGCCCGACCCCGAGCACAGCGCCGTCGACCTCGTCCCGAGCGACGAGGTGCCCTCGGAGGGCTGGAAGCAGGTCCTCCAGGGAGAGGGCGCGGACGGCCAGCTCGTCACCCTCGTCCACGAAGACACGCCAGCGCTGCGGCGCATGGCCGTGCTCGACCTGCTCGTCAACAATGCCGACCGCAAGGGCAACCACGTCCTGGCGATGACCGACGGCCACAGGTACGGCGTCGACCACGGGCTCACCTTCCACAGCGAGCACAAGCTGCGCACGGTCCTGTGGGGATGGGTCGACGACACGCTGACCGCTGACGAGCTCGACGGCGTCGAGCGCGTCCTCGCGGGGCTGGACGGCGACCTGGGCGCAGAGCTGGCCGAGCTGCTCAGCGCCGACGAGATCGCCTCGCTCGCGGCTCGCTGCTCCGAGGTTCGCTCCACGGGGCGGTTCCCGGGCCCCTCTGGTGAGATGCCTGCGGTCCCCTGGCCGCTGTTCTGACGCAGCTGCCGTCGACGTCGACCGCTCGACGCAGAGGTCGTGTGCTCTCCCGGCGCCCTCGATACGCTGGTCAGATGACTCGCTCCCCCAGCCGTCGCCCGTCCCGGTCATCGCTCACTGCCCTCTCGGTCGCCACCGTGCTCGGACTCTCGGCCTGCACCGCGACGGACACGACCCCTCCGCAGGACGAGACGTCGGGCGACGGCCAGACGCTGGCTGAGCTCACCCAGACCCTCGACGGCGTCGAAGGGCTGACCTTCTCCCGTGTCGACGGCTCAGACCGCAACATCAAGGGCAACAGCGGGTTCACCGTCGACGTGACCCTGGACCCCGGGTACCAGCTCGACGACCCCGAAGCCCTCGTCACCTACCTCGTCGAAGCCGCGTGGTCGGTCGAGGACAGGACCATGCCGAACACGACAGTCGAGATCGGCTACCAGGGCATCGTCGGCGACGGGATCGACCTGGGCGAGGCTGCCAAGCAGTCTGGCTGGGTCGCGAGCGAGGCGCGGACCGGTGACGTCTCCCCCCAGGGGTTCTCCAGGGTGTCGATCCCCGTGGCCGACTACGCCGTCGACAACGGCGTGCCGGAGACCGTCGACAGGCTCGGGGAGTGGCCCGGCGAACCGCCCGCCGTCCCCGACGGGCTCACCTCGCCCCGCGAGGGCTGAGCCGGCGGCTCAGGGATTGACGTTGCAGGCCCAGTCCTGGGCGTCTCGCAGCTGCATCCTGGCGGAGGCACGCTCGACGCCTGCTGCGGTCATCTGGTCGACCAGCGTGGTGCAGAGCCCGCTCTGCCCGGCGTCGGCGAAGCCCGCGACCACGACGCTCGTCCCGGAGTCGATCACGGTGAGCCTGGCGGCACCGGCCCCGACCGCTGTGGTCATGGCGTCGACCAGGACCTGCTGGCGACCGTCGATCGGTCCTGCGTCGAGCCTGAGCAGCGCCTCGGAGGTGGACCGGCGCTGGATCGACACCTCCCAGGTGGTGGCGTCGACCCCCGCGATGCCGGTCCCGAGGCCGGTGACCTCGTCGTAGCTGCCCGCCAGCCCCACAACGTCTTTGGCCTCCACCGAACACCGCAGGTCGAGGATCGCCCGCTCCCCCGAGCCGTCACCGGTGTCCCGGCGCGCGAGGTTCGCCGAGTGGCAGGCGGTCCCGTCGACAGCCTCGAGCATGCCGGCGAGCACCTCGGTGCCGGGGTCGTAGCCGGTCTGGATGCCGAAGAACCCGCCATCGGCTCGGTTCGTGCTCAGGACGATCTGCGTCTGCTCCGGACGCCTGTCAGGGAGCTCGTCGATGCGCCTGTCGACCTCCGTGATGGCTGCCAGCTGATCCGCAGCGCTCGGCACGTCGTCCCAGAAGAGCTGGATGGTCAGCGTCGAGCCCTGGCCCATGTCCACCTGGAAGGACGCGCTGTCGACGAGGCCCTCGTCGATCACGGCCCGCTCGAGCTCGCCCAGGTTCGTCGGGTCGGCGACGGCGGTCGGCGTCGGTGAGGACGTGGTCGTCGGGCTGGGATCCGCCGAGCCGGCGCACGCCGTCAGGGCGAGGACGGCTGCGGTGGACAGGGCCACGGAGGTCGAGACTCGGGTGCGCACGACACGAGTCTAGGCACGGCGTCCACCGCTGCCGCGGTAGGCGGTAGGCGGTAGCACTCAGGGCCGCTCAGGCAACCGCCAACGGCGTGATCGCTGCGACCTTGTCCCGCAGCGCCCGTCGTTCGAGCCGCAGCTCATAGCTCGACTGCAGATTCATCCAGAGCTCCTCGGAGGTCCCGAAGTAGCGCGCTAGACGGATCGCGGTATCGGCCGTGATACCACGCTTGCCGTGCACGATCTCGTTGATCCGACGCGGCGGCACGCCGATAGCGACCGCGAGCTTGTTCTGCGTGATCCCGAACCCGTTGATGAAGTCCTCCATGAGGATCTCTCCAGGGTGGATCGGGTCGATCAGGTCGGACTCAGTGGTAGTCGACGAGCTCGACATCTTCCGCACCTCCATCTCTCCAGACGAAGCAGAGACGCCACTGCGCATCCACACGGATGCTGTGCTGTCCGCGGCGGTCGCCGACCAGACGCTCCAGGCGGTTCCCTGGCGGGACCCGGAGATCGTCGACATCCTTCGCCGCGTGGATCAGCTCAAGCTTCCGCAACGTCACCCGCTGAACCGCCCGGTCGACGCGCTTGGCGTGCTGCTCATGCCAGATGCGCTCGGCGTCCTTGCTGCCGAACGATCTGATCACGGGACCAGCGTATGACGGGCACCGTCATTGACGCTAGACGTTAAAGCGGAACTCCACGACGTCGCCGTCCTGCATGACGTAGTCCTTGCCCTCGATGCGGGCCTTGCCCGCCGAGCGCGCAGCGGCCACGGAACCGGCCTCGATCAGGTCGTCGAAGGAGATGACCTCGGCCTTGATGAAGCCGCGCTCGAAGTCGGTGTGGATCACGCCGGCGGCCTGCGGGGCCGTCCAGCCCTTGTGGATGGTCCAGGCGCGGGCTTCCTTCGGACCTGCCGTGAGGTAGGTCTGCAGGCCGAGGGTCTCGAAGCCGACACGGGCCAGCTGGTCGAGGCCGGGCTCGGCCTGGCCGGAGTCGGCGAGCATCTCGGCTGCCTCGTCGGGCTCGAGCTCGACGAGCTCGGACTCGAACTTCGCGTCGAGGAAGATCGCCTGGGCGGGCGCGACGAGCGCACGGAGCTCGTCCTGGAACGCCTGGTCGGCGAGGCCTGCGTCGTCGGTGTTGAAGACGTAGATGAACGGCTTGGCCGTCATGAGCTGCAGACCGGCGAGCTGCTCGAGGTCGAGCTTGGCCTTGGCGGCACCGGAGAACAGGGTGGTGCCCTCTTCGAGGACCTTCTGCGCGTCCTGGGCCGCGGTCAGCAGGGCGGCGTCGCCCTTCTTGATCTTGACCTCCTTCTCGAGGCGCGGGATCGTCTTCTCGAGCGTCTGGAGGTCGGCGAGGATCAGCTCGGTGTTGATCGTCTCGATGTCGTCCTTGGGCGAGACCTTGCCGTCGACGTGCACGACGTCGGGGTCGGCGAAGGCACGGGTCACCTGGCAGATCGCCTCGGCCTCGCGGATGTTGGCGAGGAACTTGTTGCCCAGGCCCTCACCCTCGCTCGCACCGCGGACGATCCCGGCGATGTCGACGAAGGACACCGTCGCGGGGAGGATGCGCTCAGAGCCGAAGACCTCGGCGAGCTTCCCCAGGCGGGCGTCCGGCAACGGCACCACGCCGACGTTGGGCTCGATCGTGGCGAACGGGTAGTTCGCCGCGAGCACCTGCGCACGGGTGAGAGCGTTGAAGAGGGTCGACTTGCCGACGTTGGGGAGTCCGGCGATCCCGATAGTGAGGGCCACGGGAGAAGAGTCTACGGGGCTGGCGGCCCTCGATGCCCCGGACGGCCCCGGTGGCGCCCCAGACCAGACCTGATGTGATCTTCGCCCGACCTGGTACGCACGTCTCGGATCGCCCTCCGCCGTCGGCGATAGTGGTCTGAGCGCACTCGCTCCCCCGCCGACGCCTCCCACCACCGACCGTCGGCCAGCAGCACCGTCCACGGCCCACAGCCGCCAGGACGCACGACCACGAGGACTCCATGACGACCGCACCACCCGCCCCCGGTTCGACGACAGCCGAGGGCACAGCCGCAAGCACGGGCACCACCAGACCAGGCGCTCCCGGACCGCGCACAGCGGGACGAGGCGCCTCGCAGTCCGGCGAGCAGACCGCTCGTGGCAGCGGACCGGACCGTCGCCGTGTCGCCACCTCGCCGATGTTCGTCGGCATGATCGCCCTGGTCTCGCTCGGAGCCTTCGAGTCGCTCGCGGTCTCGACAGCCATGCCCGTGATCGCCGCATCCCTCGACGGTCTGGCCCTGTACGCGCCGGCCTTCGCCCTGACCATCGCGACCTCGGTCATGGGCATGGTGCTCGCGGGACGCTCGACCGACCGCGGGACCGTCGGCCCGTCGCTGCTCGGCGGTGTCGGTGTCTTCGTCCTCGGTCTCCTCCTCGCCGGGCTCGCCCCGTCGATGGGTGTCCTGCTCGTGGGGCGCGCGCTCCAGGGGCTCGGGTCGGGGGCGTACATCGTGGCGCTCTACATGATCGTCGCGCGCCAGTACTCGGGGGCGGCGCGGGCCAAGGTGCTTGCGGCCTTCTCGACCGCCTGGGTGGTGCCGTCCCTCGTCGGGCCGCTCCTCGCCGGGATCGTCGTGTCGCACCTCGGGTGGCGGTGGGTGTTCCTCTCGGTCGCGATCCTCGCCGTCCCGGCCGTCCTCATGCTGGTCTCCGCAGTCCGGGACAGCGCCAGGACCGCCACGACCGCGGGCGACGACCCTGCTGCTCCGCCCGCGACAGGCCCGGCCTCACGCCGGGGGGCGCTCTGGTGGGCTGCCGCGGCGAGCGCAGGCGTCGCGCTCATGTCGCTCGGCACCGAGAACCACAGCGCCCCGGGCTACACGATGATCGCGCTCGGCGCCGTCGTGGTCCTCGCAGTCGCTCCGCGCCTGCTGCCCCGGGGCACGCTGCGTGCGGGGCGCGGGCTGCCGACGGTCATCGCGCTCCGCGGGCTGGTCGCGTCCTCCTTCTACGCCGCCGAGGTGTTCTTGCCGCTGATCCTCCAGCAGGAGCGGGGCTTCAGCCCGGCCCGATCGGGCATCGTCCTCACAGCCGGCGCCGTGACGTGGGCCCTCGGCTCGCTCATGCGCAGCAGGCTCACGTGGTCCTCGGCCGCGTTCTTGAGGCTGGGCACCTGGCTCGTCGTCGTCGCGATCGCGGGGGTGGCGCTGCTCGTGATCCCGTCGGTCCCGGCCGAGCTCACCTACGTCGCGTGGGCTGCCGGCGGCCTCGGGCTCGGCATGGTGTTCCCGACGCTCGCGATCCTCGTCTTCGACCTCTCCCCCACCCACGAGCAGGGGTCGAACACGTCGTCGTTGCAGGTGGCGGACGCCCTGAGCAGCGCGTTCTTGCTGGCCCTCGCCGGGATCGCCATCGCGTGGCTGGTCCCGAGCGTCGGCGGGTTCGGGTACCTCGGGGCCTTCGTTCTCGCGGGGCTGGTCGCCGTCGTGGCAGCGGTGGTCGCACCTCGTGCGACGGCGAACGCTCCGGCGATGGCGGACGCGACGACGACGAAGGCGGGCGCGGCAGGCTGAGCGCGGACCGCTCACGTCATCGGCTCGCGACCACCTGCTGAAGCAGCTCGGGGGCGCGGTGGTCGTAGACCGCCGCGCCGATCCGCACACCGGCGACCCACCAGAACCCTCCCAGACCCACACCGAGCCCGAGGGCGAGCCAGCCGAGCCCTGGGCTGCTCGAGACGACGGCCACGACCCCGACGGCGACCTCCGGCAGCGCGAGCAGCGCCAGGACGGCCCAGCCACCGGCCTGCGTGGCGAGGTCGGCCACCGCCGACCCCTGGGGAGAGGAGAACGGCCCGTCCCCAGGACGAGGCACCGGGTAGACGAACCGCGCCGACACGACGCTCGAGATCCCGAGGGCTGTGAGCAGGATGCCCAGGGAGATCCCCGCGACCGCGGCGAGGTCCTGCCACCGACCGGTGCTCGCCACGACCCCGAGCACCACGGCCGCGGTCACCGGGAGACCGACGAGCGTCGCTGCGACGGCGCGCCCCAGCCTGTCGCCGCGACCAGGCAGCCCGGCACCGAGGTGCGCCCAGAAGGCTGAGTGGTCGTAGGCCACGTCGGCCGAGATGGTCCATCCGACGAGGAAGGCCGCCAGCGGGCAGGCGACCAGGACGAGTCCGCCGTCGCCGCGGTCGAGCAGAGCGAGCACGAGCGGCAAGAACGGCACGACGGCGAGGGCCCCGAGATAGCGCGGGTCTCGCCGCCAGTAGGTGAGACACCTGGCGGCGACGGCCGCGGCCTGCACTCCCAGGACGCGGTCGAGCAGCCGCTCGACAGGCCGGCCGAGCATGCCTCGTCCTCCGAGCAGCCCTCCGCCTCGGCGTGCCGTCGAGCCGTGCGCCCCAGGGTGGCGGGCTGTCGACGGCGCAGGTCCGACTGCTGCTCTGGCGAGGCCGCGGAGCCACAGGCCGACGAGGACCGCGAGGACGGCGACAGCGATGCCCGCCCGTGCGGCAGCGCCGGCGAGGTCATCGGTCGCGACAGCCGCGGGGACTGCCCACGCGGCTCCGAGGGGTGTCCACCCGGCGAGCTCGGCAAGCCTCTCGACCTGGACCGTCCCGGTCGAGCGCGGGACGAGCCATCCGGCTGCAGGGACCGCGACAGCAGCCAGGACGAGCAGGACGAAGACCCCGGAGTCCCGGAACCTGCGCGCCGAGCGGGCCGGCGCCAGCAGGGTCGTCCACGTACGGGACCCGACGACGCACGTCGCTACGGCCAGCACAGCAGCCGGGAGCGCGGCGACGAGCGCCGCCGGTTCCGCCCGCCAGACGACAGTCGAACCTGCGACCAGGAGGACGGTGAGGACGCCTGGCGCTCCGACAAGACCCGCCGCACCCAGCCCGAGGACGAGGTCGCGACGCCGGAGCCCGAAGAGCCGCAGGCGCTCGGCCGAGAGCGTGGAGTCGACCCCGAAGGCCACGAGCGGGACCGCCCACCAGGCCGCGACGAGCGCTGCACCTCCGACCACGACCCAGGACGCGGCGAGGGCGGGATCACGTCGCGCGAGGACAGCCAGCACGACGAGCAGCAGACCGACCACAGCGAGGCCGTAGACGAAGGACAGGACCAGCGCGATCATCTGCCAGACGCTGCGCGTGAGCGCGTTGACGAGCAGCCTGACCTTGAGCGCGACGACATGCCTGGCGACGGGCCGTGAGGGCGGTCGTGCTCCCGGGTCGAAGGCTGGGGGCACAGCCGGGACGTGACCGTCCGCGGGTTCGGCGCCCGGCCCGGGGCCATCCACCGTCCGGTCCCGCAGCTGTCCCGCCGTCATCGCCCCACGGTAGACGCGGACGCCGACAGCGGCGCGGCGAGGGAGATGACGGGGCGGTCTACCTGCGGTGCCGTCCGTACCGACCAGCAGGCTCGCGTGTCGGAGGCTGCGGGCACGCTGTCCCCATGACGACCTTCTTCTGGTGCGCGCTCACCACCCTGCTCGGTGCGGTCTTCGGCTATGTGCTCGCCGTGGTGCGTTCTGGTGCCCGCGTCCGCCACAGCGAGGTCGCGGTCGCTCGCGCGGAGGCTGAGCTCGCGGCCGAGCGGCGCGGGGCCGGTGAGCGGCTCCTCGCGATGCAGCACGACCAGGACAGGCTCTCCGACCAGTTCCGAGCTCTCGCGGCGGATGCCCTGGCGTCCAACAACGAGCAGTTCCTCGGTCTCGCGGAGCAGCGGCTCCGGGCGACCCAGGTGGCCGGCCAGGCCGACCTCGCCTCGCGGACCGAAGCCGTCCAACAGCTCGTCGCGCCGCTGACCCGCTCACTGAGCGACGTCCGTCAGCAGATGCAGGTCGCCGAAGAGGCGCGGATCGCGAGCACGTCGGCGCTCGCCGAGCAGGTCCGCGGGATGCGTGAGGCGTCAGAGCTGCTGCGCACCCAGACCGGGTCTCTCGTCTCTGCGCTGCGCACCTCCGACATCCGCGGCGCCTGGGGCGAGATGCAGCTGCGCCGGGTGGTCGAGGTGGCTGGGATGCTCAACAGGGTGGACTTCGTCGAGCAGAGCCACGTCTCGACCGACGACGGGGCGCTGCGCCCCGACATGGTCGTGCACCTCGCCGGCGGCAAGAACATCGTGGTCGACTCGAAGGTCGCCTTCCTCGGGTACCTCGATGCCCAGCAGGCCACCGACCCGGCGTACCGGGCGGAGCGGTTGGCAGCCCACGCCCGGCACGTGCGCAAGCACATCGACGACCTGGGGTCGAAGCGATACTGGGACCAGTTCGCGCCGTCGCCGGAGTTCGTGGTGATGTTCATCCCGGCCGAGCCGTTCCTCGCCGCGGCTGTGGAGGAGGACCCGTCGTTGCTGGAGTACGCCTTCGGGCGCAACGTCGTCATCGTCACGCCGATGACGCTCATGGCCCTGCTGCGCACGGTCTCTTACGCGTGGCGTCAGGAGGCCCTTGCGGAGAACGCGCAGAAGGTCCTCGAGGTGGGCAAAGAGCTGCACGGTCGCCTCGCGACGATGGGCAGCCACCTCACCCGCCTCGGCCGGCAGATCCAGGGTGCGGCCGACGCCTACAACAAGACCGTGGCCTCGCTCGAGACACGGGTCCTCGTCAGCGCCCGCAGGTTCGCGGAGCTCGACGTGGTCGACACCGACCTGGAGACCCCTCCCCCGGTCAGCCCGCACCTCGGGGTCGTGAGCGCACCCGAGCTGCTGGCCTCGGCCGACGAGTCGCTCGTCGACCTGGACGACCTCAGACGGGGTTGACCGTCAGCGAGCGGCGGTTGCCGCGCTTCGGGTGAGTCTCCTCGCCGGCCTTCTTCAGGTCGGCGCGGAGCTCGCGGGGCAGCGAGAACATGAGGTCTTCGGTGGCGGTGCGCACCTCTTCGACCTGGCCGTAACCGCGCTCGGCGAGGTAGGCGAGCACCTCGTCGACGAGGATCTCGGGGACCGAGGCGCCCGAGCTCACACCGACGGTGCGGACACCGTCGAGCCAGGACTCGTCGATCTCCTTGGCGTAGTCCACGAGGTACGACGCGCGGGCACCGGCGTTGAGCGCGACCTCGACGAGGCGCACGGAGTTGGAGGAGTTGGTCGAGCCGACGACGATCACGAGGTCGCACTCGGGCGCCAGCTTCTTCACGGCGACCTGGCGGTTCTGCGTCGCGTAGCAGATGTCGTCGCTGGGCGGGTCCTGCAGGGTCGGGAAGCGCTCGCGCAGACGACGCACGGTCTCCATCGTCTCGTCGACCGAGAGCGTGGTCTGCGAGATCCAGATGACCTTGTCGGGGTCGCGGACGGTGACCTTGTCGACCTCGTCGGGCGAGTTGACGATCTGGATGTGCTCGGGGGCCTCACCAGCCGTGCCCTCGACCTCTTCGTGGCCGTCGTGGCCGATCAGCAAGATGTCGTAGTCGTCAGAGGCGAAGCGGACAGCCTCCTTGTGGACCTTCGTCACGAGGGGGCACGTCGCGTCGATCGTCTGCAACGAGCGAGCCTCGGCGGCCGCGACGACCGCGGGCGAGACGCCGTGCGCGGAGAACACGACGCGGGCACCCTCGGGCACCTCGTCGGTCTCGTCCACGAAGATCGCGCCGCGGTCGCTCAGCGTCTCGACGACGAACTTGTTGTGGACGATCTCCTTGCGCACGTAGATCGGCGCGCCGTGCAGCGCGAGCGCCTTCTCGACGGCGATGACAGCGCGGTCCACGCCGGCGCAGTACCCGCGCGGGGCGGCGAGCAGGACGCGTCCAGGCGCCTGGGCTGTGCCGTCGGCGCTGGCGTCGGCGGACGTGCGAGCAGTCGCGAGAGGAAGAGTTGTCACGTCGTCGAGTCTAGGCGACAGGCCCTGCGCACCCCAGCCCTGCAGCCGCTTCCGAGGGGTGGGGCACGACACCCTCACATCTGGGAATGAAACGTGGCGCGGCTCAGGGCTCGGTGGGGGTCACGGTGGAGTCGGGGTAGAGACGGGCCCAGCGGTCCGGGTCGGGGACACCGAACTCTTCGATCGCGGCGCGCGTGTCGTCCGTGAGGTAGCACCCAGAGCTGACAGTCACACCGAGTGATACCTCCGAACCGAACCGGATGACACTATCCCGGTCGCCGAAGATCTCGAGCTGGTGGAGGCCCGGCCCCTCTGCGAGCATCAGCGGGTCGTCGAACCCGTGGTCGGCTGCCACGGCGGAGATGACGTCGACCGCCTCCGCCCAGTCCTCGTGGTCGAGAGCCTGGTCCTCGGCGAACGCTGTGACGTAGACCGACCGACCATCGAGCACGTCGTAGGTCCCACCGCAGACGGTCCCCCTGCTGAAGCGGCTCTCCACGACCCAGCCTGTCGACCCGAACCTCTCGTCGAGAGCATCACGAAGCTCGACGCTGAGTTCCTCGAAGCCAGACCGAGCGTCCTCGGCGCTCGGCTGCGCCATCAGCTCGTCGATCGCGGCGAAAATGGTTGCCTCGTCGGTCTCCTGCTCCGTGGACATCGCGCTGTCGTCGACGCAGCCGGTCAACAAGCCACCTACAAGAGCGAACACCGAGATGACACCGACCTTCCACGCTCCGGAAGCTCCTGGTCGAGACATGGTCAACGTCAGCTCACTCTCTCGGCGGGGACGACCGTCGAGTCAGGGTAGAGCAGGTTCCAGTAGGCCGGATCAGGGACTCCGTATCGCTCGGTCGCAGCACGGTCGTCTTCGCGGAGGACGCACCCTGAGCTGACGTCGACCGCAAGGGCAGAGTTGGCGTAGATGACGATCTGCGCATCCCCGTCCGCGAAGAGGTGCTGTCGAGAGCCGGCCTGGTCTGCCACCACGCCGATGTCTTCGAACCCCGAGTCGCCGACGGCGGCTGCGACGACGGCGACCACCCTGGTCCACGTCTCGTCGTCGATCACCGGAGACGGGGCGCGACTCGTCACCTGGGCGACGACGCCGCCGAGGTGCGCTGGCACGTCGCCGCACGCCCCGCTCGGCCTCACGCGCGACTCGATCTCCCATTCGAGAGTGCCGAGCTCGTCCTCGAGCGCACCTCGCACCGAGCTGGAGAGAACTTCGTACCGAGACTCCATGTCCTCGGCACTGGGGAGCTCCATCAGGCTTCCGAGGGCCCGGAGCGACGATGCCTCATCGGCCTCTGGCTGGGCCGGTAGGTCCTCGGGACTGGCCTGACAGCTGACCAGAAGACCGAGACCGGCCAGAGCAGCAGTCCACCGGAGCCTCGGCCGCAGTGACGCAGACCTGACTGAAAGCTGTGGCCGAGCCATCGTCGCCTCCTTCGTGTCACTCACTGTCGACCCTCTCCTGTCCACCGAACATCTGGGAATGAGACCGAGCAGCGCTCAGCGCTCGGTGGGGATCGCTGTGGAGTCGGGATAGAGGAGGCGCCAGTGCTCCGGGTCCGGGACGCCGAACTGCTCGATCGCGGATCGGTCTGACTCTCTGAGATAGCACCCCGACTCGACGGTGACACCGAACGACGTGTTGGAGTACATACGGACGACACTGTCTCGATCGCCGAAGATCTCCGTCTGGTGCGAACCTGGCTGGTCTGCCACGACGACTTCGTGGGTGAAGCCTTCAGGACCGACGACTCCCGTGACGACGTCGACAGCGCGCGTCCAGTCATCGCCCTCGAGCGGGCGGTCAAGGGTGCGGCTCATGATCGACACCGACCGTCCCTCCAGCCTCTGGAAGCGGCCGCTGCACACCGGCCCTGTCGCCAGGCCTCCCTCGACGTCCCAGTCGCTCACTCCGAACTCGTCGTCGAGCGCCTGCCGGACCGCCTGGGCAAGATCGTCGTAGGTGGGTTCGACCAGCTCCACGCTAGGCAGAGCCATCAGCTCGTCGATCGAGGCGAGAGTGATCGCCTCGTCGGTGTAGTTCTCAGTCGGCAGCATGCCCCCGTCGTCGACGCAGCTGGTCAGGAGACCGCCTGCCAGCGCGAGCAACGAGACGACGCTGACTCTCCATGCTCGGGAAGCCCGTGGCCGAGGCGGCGTCACCGTCAGCTCACTCTCTCGTGGTCGACAGCCATGATGTTCGCGAGATCGACCACCTCCGTGACCGCGAACGGACGCAGACGTGTTCTGTCGGAACCCCAGGCACATCGTGCACAGGATGCCTGTCAACCGCGGGCACCCGTGGGTGGGCCCGGGTCAGGCGAGACCAGAGACGAGTTCGGGTACTTCCTCGCCCACCTCTCGGGGTCCGGGACGCCGTAGAGCTCGATCGCGTCGCGGTCACTGTTCGTCAGATAGCACCCTGACTGGATCGTCAGTCCGAACGAGGAGTGAGAGTAGAAGCGCACGAAGGCTCCGCGACCTCCTGAGAACTCGACCTCGTGCGCCCCCTCCTCGTCGATGACGAGCGTCTCGACGGTGAAACCGTGCGTCTCCGCGGCTCGCCTGACGGCGTCCTCGGCGCGGTCCCAGCTCTCGCCTTCGAGAGGAGGACCGTCGACGGTGCTCCGCACCACGACCGACCTGCCCTCCAGCTGCTCGTAAGGGCCGTTGCACACCGATCCGGTCCGCAAGCCTGCCTCTTCGGTCTCCCACTGGAAGGCCCCGAGGTCATCATCGACCGCGCCACGGACGTCCGCACCGATCTCGCGGTACGGAGAGAGCATGTCCTCGGCGCTGGGCAGGGACATGAGGTCATCGATGGTGGCGAGAACCTCTTCCTCGTCCGACGAGCCTGGTTGGGTGACATGCATCCCGTCTCGCCCTTCACCACCTCCCGCCTGGCAGCCGACCAAGACGACGAGCGACGCGACGACTGCGACCGCACAGCGTGCGTCGACGCGCACCCCGGAGCGCTCGGCGTGCTTCTTCATCTGACTGCCGTTCTGTTGCTGGTGTCGTCGGTGAGTGCTGCTCGTTGGGCATGTGAATCTCTGCGCCTCACCCTCGTCCGACAGGACCGGGCGGACTACCGCAGGATCAACCGCAGCCCGCCATCAGGGATCAACCTAAGGTACAGACAGGGCATACGGCATGTGCGGCCTGTCAGTAGCATGAGGCACTCTTGTGGCGTGGCACATCCCGACAGCACCGCACCCGAGACCGCCTCGACCGACGCCGCTGCTGCGCGTCAGCCGCTCGCGGCGAAGGCGGCCGACACCACGGCCGAGAACCCGTGGCCCGTCAGGCTGCTCTCGG
>Ga0308165_1003841_pt1 | contig 15604 bp, 15 predicted proteins | sample PhyWR2_FD_201032 | JGI IMG/M metagenome (GOLD analysis project Ga0308165, IMG submission 201032) | Phyllosphere microbial communities from UC Gill Tract Community Farm, Albany, California, United States - DLSLW.R2 | ecosystem: Host-associated > Plants > Phyllosphere > Unclassified | place: USA...
CATCATTTTTTTCCCGGCGGGCTGGATCCGGGTGAGTTCCACGGCATGAGAACCCGTTCCCACCAAAACAGCCTTCCCATGGAGCACCAGTGAGCCCGGGGCCAGCTCAGCGACATCCGGCCGGAGCCGGACAGGCTCAAGTTTGACCCGTTGCCCGTCGAGAAGGGTCCAGGCTCCGGGCTCCGGGGTAACGCCGCGTGCCTGCCTGCTGATGGCCAGCGCGGGATGGGTCCAGTTAAGGTGGCCGTCCTCCAGGGTCAGCTTCGGCGCGAGCGACACCTCGCCGGCCTGCGGCTGGGGGAAGGCCTTTCCGGCGTCGATGGCCGACAGTGTCTGTGCCAGCAGCACGGCGCCGCTGTGGGACAGCCGTTCCAGCAGGTCACCTGCGGTGTCCTGGGGTTTCACGGCTTCCGTCAGGGTGCCGAAGACAGGGCCTGTGTCCAGGCCTTCCTCGAGTTGGAAGGTAACAGCGCCGGTGACGTCGTCGCCCGCGATGACAGACCGCTGGACGGGGGCTGCTCCGCGCCAGGCGGGCAGCAGGGAGAAATGCAGGTTCACCCAGCCGTGCCGCGGGATGTCCAAAGCTGTGGGCGGAACCAGTCCGCCGTAGGCGACAATGGCGGCAACGTCCGGCTGCACGGCGGAGATTTTGGCGATGGCCTCCGCGTCCACGCGGGCAGCGTGAATGACATCGATGCCCAGTTCAGCAGCCCGCCGCGCAACGGGCGACGGCGTCAGCACGCGTTTGCGGCCGACCGGCGCATCGGGACGGGTAAGGACGGCGACGACCTCGAAGCCGCCGTTCACCAGTGCGTCCAGGGATGGGACAGCGACGGCGGGGGTCCCCGCAAAGAGGACCCTCACCCGGCTGCGCCGAAGCTGGAGCCGGGGGTGGTGTTTCCGCCAAAGCTTGACCCGCCGAAACTCGACCCCACGCTCTTGGCGCGCTTGGCCGTGGTGCGCTCGGTCACGGCATCGTAATTGGCGTTGCGGATGGACCGCAACGCAGCCTTCCGGTCCTCGCCCTCAAGCCGGTCGGTGTAGAGGATCCCGTCCAGGTGGTCGTTCTCATGCTGGAAGCAGCGTGCCAGCATGCCCTCCCCTTCGATGGAGACCGGGGTGCCATGCATGTCCACGCCGGTGACCCGCGTGGACCGGAAGCGGCGGACCGGGAACCCTAGCCCCGGAATGGAGAGGCAGCCTTCCACGTGGTCCGGCTGGTAGTCCTCGCTGTTCTCCAGGACCGGATTGATGATGTGCCCTTCGACGCCGTCAATGCGGTAGGTGAAAACGCGCTTGCTGACGCCGACCTGCGGGGCGGCAAGTCCGGCGCCGTCCACGTCTTCCATGGTCTCGGTCATGTCGGCGACCAGTTTGGCCAGCTCGGGTCCGAATTCCGTCACAGGATCGGCGACTGTGCGGAGCACAGGATCGCCGATGATGCGGATATTCAGAATAGCCATGCGCTGTTTGTCCTCACGGTTGGCGGCAATTGGAACTTATCCAGTTTAGGTGCAGTCGTGGTGCCTGCACGGAGCTAGGCCGTGCGGGCCTGGGCCAGCGGCGGCGGTGCGATAGGCAGCAGCGCCGTGCCGGCACTGATGGTGTCAGCGTTCAGTTCCCAGACCCGCCGCAGCGCGCAGAACTTCCACCAGTGGTGCTTGAGGACCTCTGGGTTGGCACGGACGGGCCGGACCTCTGTCTCGCCGATGGCAACGGCCAGCAGGACCGGGTTCTCCCCATACTTCCAGGGCTCCCAGGTTCCCGCCTCCGCATCCACCAGGCTCTCTTCCGCCTTCATCCCCGCCACCAGCTGCATGACCACTTTGTCGTCCAGGGGCTTGACCAGCCCGTCCCGGGTGGTGCCCTTGGTCTTGTAGTCGATCAGGCAGATGCGTCCATTGATACGCGCTACAAGGTCCAGGGTTCCGGCGTAGCCCACGGAATCGTTCCACACCGTGATCTCAGGCGCGATGGGCTCCACCCGGAAAAGTTCCCACCACTCGTCGAAGCGGACCGCGAAAGCTTCCTCGCCGTTGGCGGCCAGGGCTTCGCGGGCCTCCTTCATGGTGTGCGGGCGCCCAAGCGCGCGCAGTGCCACCTGCTCGCAGTAGTTGTGGACGCGGTCCCCCCGCCTGGCCGCATCATCCCGGTAGGTTTCGGCAGCCTTGGCGGCGCGGTTGACGGCCTGCTTGATCTTGGCCGGGCTCCCCAGGCAGTCCGAGAGCAGCGGATCATTGGCCAGGCTGCTGGCACCCATGTAGCCGAACCAGCCGTCAAGGCCATGCGGCTGCTGGCTGATCACGGTGGTGATGGAAGGCACGGCGAACTGCTCAGACGTTGACCGTGCGTACATCCGGCCGTATTCGGTGGCGTGGGCGAGAAGCGGATCAGTCATACAAAAGACTCTTTCACAGGGGGCCGACAAAAGCTCCGGGGGCCGGAGCTGCACACGAAAAAGGTCCGTTTCCGCTGCTGATGAGCGGAAACGGACCTCTGCGGTGGGCGATACTGGGTTCGAACCAGTGACCTCTTCGGTGTGAACGAAGCGCGCTACCACTGCGCCAATCGCCCCGATGCATTTGAATGCTAGCCCACCTCTGCCCCATTTCAAAAATCGGCTGCAGCACCCTGACGCACCCCCGTAAAAGTGCCTCCAGCAGCCCTGCTCACGCGCAGCCCGTCCACAGGGGCCGCCAGCCGCCGTCGTGAATTACACGCCTGTAAGTAGCTGGTCCCGCGGAATCACGCGGAAGTAGTGGCTATGCGACTCCGGGCGGGCAGAGCGATTTGGAGTTTCCCGGAACCTCCTATATTGTTTTTACTCGTTGGAACGCGAGGAAATGCCGGAAACGGCAAGGAATCAACCCTCCAAAATGCGGACGTAGCTCAGCTGGTAGAGCACCACCTTGCCAAGGTGGATGTCGCGAGTTCGAATCTCGTCGTCCGCTCGCAGGACACTGTCACAGCAAACATTCTTCGGAATTGACGCTAACACGGTGGGTTGGCCGAGAGGCGAGGCAGCGGCCTGCAAAGCCGTATACACGGGTTCGAATCCCGTACCCACCTCGGTGAAAACCATGGATTCCGGATCTTTCGGATTCAATGGGCGATTGGCGCAGCGGTAGCGCGCTTCCCTGACACGGAAGAGGTCACTGGTTCGATCCCAGTATCGCCCACTGGCAAGGAAACTTGCCCGCAGTGCCACCGGGTTACCGGGGCAAACTGCACACGCGGACGTAGCTCAGCTGGTAGAGCACCACCTTGCCAAGGTGGATGTCGCGAGTTCGAATCTCGTCGTCCGCTCTCTTTTTATCCCACCTGCCGGTCTTCCGGTTCCGGGCGATTGGCGCAGCGGTAGCGCGCTTCCCTGACACGGAAGAGGTCACTGGTTCGATCCCAGTATCGCCCACCACGACAAGCAGCTCTCCGGAGCTGCTTTTTTCGTTTCCCCGCATCCGCTGCAGGCGAACGAAATTCCCTTGGCACCCCTTCTCCGCCCCGATAGGATCGAATGCGCGAGGAGCGACCTGGCTCCGCGATAGAAGGGAGGTGCTCGTGGGTTTGATTGACGATCTAAAGGGCAAGGCTCAGGGTCTCATCCGCGGCAACGAGCAGGCCATCAAGGACGGCATCACCAAGGCCGGCGATTTCGTCGACACCAGGACCGGCGGCAAGTACGCAGGCCATGTCGACAAGATCCAGGATGGCGCTTCCAAGCTCATTGACAAGAACGGAACCCCGGGCCAGGCACCTGCCGCCGGGCAGGTTCCCCCGGCAGCTCCTGAAAATCCGGTTCCACCGGTGGACAGGGCTCCGTAAAGGATTTGGCCAGGGCCTTGCCCCTGCACGTCAAGGGGGCGCGGGTCCCGCCGGGAGGCGGCGCCCGCGCCTTTGGCGTTTAAAAGCCTGTTTACCTGCGGCCCGGTTGACGCCGGAGACAGCAGGGCCGCTGTGATTCCCGCTTCATGATGCCCCACCGGTAACCTGCCGGTATGCCCAAGTCCCCCGCACCCTCAGCCAGCGCACCGGCCGGATTGGCCCGGATCGATTCCCGGCCGCTTGTTGCGGGGATCGTCACCGCCCTGGTGGGCTTCACGTCGTCGTTCGCCGTCGTCCTGGCCGGACTCAAGGCGGTGGGTGCTGATCCCGGCCAGGCCGCATCCGGACTGCTGGCCCTGACGATGGCTGTCGGGCTGGGCGTCCTGGGACTTGCCTGGCGCTCCCGCGTGCCGGTCACGCTTGCTTGGTCCACGCCCGGCGCGGCCCTGCTTGCTGCGTCGGGAATGCCCGACGGCGGGTGGCCGGCCGCCGTCGGGGCCTTCATCGCCGCCGGGCTGCTGCTCGCCCTGACCGGATTGGTGCCGGCGCTCGGCAGGGTGATGGCGAGGATCCCGTCATCCCTGGCCCAGGCGATGCTGGCCGGGGTCCTCTTACAACTCTGCCTGGCCCCTTTCAAGGCGTTAGGCACCGTGCCCATGTACGTAGCGCCGGTGATTCTCTGCTGGCTGCTGATGATGAAATTCGCTCCGCGCTGGGCCGTGCCCGCAGCCCTGCTCGTGGCACTGGCCGTGATCGGTATTTCCCTGGCCTCCGCCGGGCCTTCGGCGGATGTGGACCCCCTGCTGCCGGCACTCGAGTGGACAACGCCCGCTTTCAGCCTGCAGGCCCTGGCAGGGATAGCCATCCCGCTGTTCGTGGTGACCATGGCCTCGCAGAACGTGCCCGGCGTAGCGGTGCTGCGTTCCTTCGGGTATGAAACACCCTGGCGGCCGGCCATGCTGGTCACGGGAGCGGGAACTGTTGCGGCGGCGCCATTTGGCGGCCACGCCATCAACCTCGCGGCGCTGAGCGCGGCGCTGGCCGCCGGCGAGGAAGCCGGCGCGGACCGCAGCAGGCGGTGGGTGGCCGGCTTCACGTCCGGACTGGCCTACCTGGTGCTGGCCGCCTTCTCCACCGCACTGGTCTCCGTGGTGAACCAGGCGCCGGCGGGAATGCTCGAAGCCGTGGCGGGTCTGGCCCTGCTGGGGACCCTGGCCTCGGCCATCTCCGCCGCCCTGGCAGATCCCCAGGACCGCATCGCCCCCGCCGTCACCTTTTTGATGGCAGCTTCGGGCCTGGCCTTTGCCGGCATTGGCTCAGCATTCTGGGCACTCCTGGCCGGCCTGGTGGTCCGTGCAACTCTGGTCAGCCGGCAGAAGCCGGAACGCAGCGGCGGCGAATCGGGAACCCGCTAAGAAGGCTCGTGGTTCTGGCCTTCGCGGGCCAGCGCGGTGAGGCGGGAGACGGCGCGGAAGTACTTTTTCATGTACCCGCCGGTCATCATTTCCTCTGTGAACAGCTTGTCGAACGGAACGCCGCTGGCCAGGATGGGCACGTCCTTGTCGTAGAGCCGGTCCGCCAGCACCACGAAGCGCAGCGCCACGGCCTGCTCCGTGATGGTCTCCACGTTGCGCCACACCACGCCGTCAATACCGGCGATCAGTTGGCGGTAGCGGCTGGGGTGCACGCCGGCGAGGTGGTGGATGAGCGTGGAGAACTCGTCCTGGGCCACGGTCTTGCCATCGAACTCCGCCTTCATGTGGGCACTGAGCTCGCTGTTCCTCAGCGGGGCCGGTGCCGCGGGGAGGCCACGGTGCCGGAAGTCCTCCCCGTCGATGCGGATGACGTCGAACTGGTCTGCCAGGACCTGGATTTCGCGCTGGAAGTCCACTGCAGCGAACCGGCCGTCGCCCAGGGAACCCGGCAGGGTGTTGGAGGTGGCGGCAAGCTTGACGCCGGCGTCGGCCAATTCGCGCATGAGCCGGGACATCAGGACGGTGTCGCCCGGATCGTCCAGTTCGAATTCGTCAATGCAGACCAGTTGATAGCTGCTCAAGGCGTCTACTGTCTTGCGGAAGGACAGGGCGCCCACCAGGTTGGTGTACTCCACAAAGGTGCCGAAAGCCTTGGGTCCCGGGGCGGCGTGCCACAGGGAGGCGAGCAGGTGGGTCTTGCCCACGCCGAAGCCGCCGTCCAGGTAGATGCCTGCCCTGGAATCGTCCTTCTTGCCGAACAGCTTCTTGAAAAGCCCGCCCCCGTTGCCCGACCCCACGCCGTCGGCAAATCCCTGGAGGGCGCGTACGGCGGCGGCCTGGCTGGGCTGCTTGGGGTCCGGGCGGTAGCTCGAAAAGGAAACCTCCCCAAACCGCGGCGATGGGTAGAAGCCCTTTAAGAGTTCGTCCACCGAAACTGCCGGGGTGCGGGCGGCAAGCTGTTCGATCTGTACCAAGGTGGTCCGTTCTGCTGGTGGTTGGTCCCCAGAAAGGATACCGGCAATGCGGACTCAGCCCGGGCGGGAGGCCGTCCTGCCGCCCCGCCACGTGATGAAGGCAACATTTCCCCCTATTAACGGAATACGGACAACGTCCCTAGCGCTGGCTAGGGTGGGAAGAGGTTCCAACGCATGTTCCGCGGTTTCCCGTGCTCTTACTGAAAGGCCAAGCCATGCCCTACCCGGTTGAACAGAATGAGAAGTTCGCAGCCTACGCCCGCCCGGAGCGGCTCGTTTCCACCGAGTGGCTCGCGGCCGCCATCAGCAACGGCGCAGTGGCCAACGGCGAGCTCATCGTGGTCGAATCCGACGAGGACGTGCTCCTGTACGAAACCGGCCACATTCCCGGTGCCGTGAAGATCGACTGGCACACGGACCTGAACGACGAAGTGTCCCGCGACTACGTTGACGGCGCCGCCTTCGCAGAACTGGCCGCGTCCAAGGGAATTTCGCGGGACAGCACCGTAGTCATCTACGGCGACAAGTCCAATTGGTGGGCCGCCTACGCTCTCTGGGTGTTCACGCTCTTCGGCCACAAGGACGTCCGGCTGCTCGACGGCGGCCGGGACAAGTGGGTTGCCGAAGGCCGCGAACTGACCAGGGACAAGCCAACGCCTGCCCGCGGCGACTACCCCGTAGTCGAACGCGATGACGCCCCCATCCGGGCCTTCAAGGACGATGTCCTGGCACACCTGGGCAAGCCGCTCATCGACGTCCGCTCCCCCGAGGAATACACCGGCCAGCGCACCCACATGCCGGCTTACCCGGAAGAGGGCGCGCTGCGCGGCGGACACATTCCCACGGCCGCGTCCATCCCGTGGGCCCGCGCCGCCGCCGCCGACGGCACCTTCCGCAGCCGGGAGGAACTGGAGGCCATCTACCTTGGCGAGGCCGGCCTGTCCGAGGGTGATGACGTGGTGGCCTACTGCCGCATCGGCGAACGTTCCAGCCACACCTGGTTCGCCCTTAAGTACCTCCTGGGCTTCGATTCCGTCCGCAACTACGACGGATCCTGGACCGAGTGGGGCAACGCCGTGCGCGTACCCATCGTCAAAGGCGCCGAGCGCGGGTCCGTACCCGTCGCCGTCGGAGCCTGACCCACCGCTCCCCCGCGTAGACTTGGACCGATGACTACACAAGCTTTGCCTTCCGCCCTCGCGGCCATCGTGGACGACTTCCAGGCCCTGTCCGAACCCGAGAGGCTGCAGCTGCTGCTGGAGTTCTCGGAAGGACTGCCGGAGCTCCCCGACCGGCTCAAGGACCACCCTGAGCTCCTTGAGCAGGTGGTGGAGTGCCAGTCGCCGCTGTTCCTCACCATCGAGACAGAGGCCAACGACGCCGGTCCCGCCAGCGAAGTGCGCCTCTACTTCAAGGCGCCCGCCGAGGCTCCCACCACCCGGGGTTTCGCCGGAGTCCTGCACGAGGGCCTGGATGGCTTGTCCGCCGCTGAAATCCTGTCCGTGCCGGATGACATGCCGGAACTGCTGGGACTCACCCGCGCCATCACGCCGCTGCGCATGCGGGGCATGACCGCCATGCTGGGCAGGATCAAGCGCAAGGTGGCCGCCGCGGCCCAGACGCAGGCTTAACGCGCATCGATGGCGCGTAACAACTCCTCCCAGGGAACCCCGGCAACAGCGGCACTCACCGCGGCCGGGGTTCCTTTTGTGCTGCACCCGTACACCCACGATCCCTCCGCGGCGAGCTACGGCGCCGAAGCTGCGGAGGTCCTGGGCATCGATCCGTCGCGCGTCTTCAAGACGTTGATGGTGGACGTCGAGGGCAGGCTCGCCGTGGGCATCGTTCCGGTGAGCGGGACCCTGGACCTGAAGGCCATGGCCGCCGCGCTGGGCGCCAAGAAGGCTGCCATGGCTGATCCCGCCGCAGCCCAGCGCCGCACCGGATACGTCCTGGGCGGCATCTCCCCGCTGGGCCAGCGCCAACCATCCCCCACCGTGCTGGATTCCAGCGCCCTGGCCCTGGACACCGTGCTGGTGTCGGGCGGCAGGCGGGGACTGGACATCGAGCTCGCCCCGGCTGACCTCGTCCGCCTGGCAAACGCCGTCACTGCGCCCATCAGCTCGCTGTCGCCGGGCGGCCACCGCCCGTAGCGAAGCCTTGCGGGACTACCTGGCGCGGCCGGTGAAGTGGTCCATGGTCTGGTTGACTCCCAAGACGTCCATCAGCCGGTCAAAAAGGCCGACCGGAAGAATCCGAAGGACCGGAAGCAGGTTCACCAGGGGCGGCAGGACCAGCTTCCTGCGGCCGGCCTCGATGGCATCGAGGACTTTGGTTGCCACATCCTCTTCCTGGAGGATCGGGAGGAGCATGGGCCAGCGGGTCTGGACCCCGTCAAACATCCCGGTGTCGATGTAATACGGGCACACCACCAGAGTGTTGATGCCGAGTTTGGCGGCACGGACCTCGGCGCGGAGCGACTCGTTGAAGCCGAAGGCGGCGAACTTGCTGGCGGAGTAGTCGGTCTGCCGGGCCACCCCCACCAGCGCGGCGGCGCTGGCAACGGTAACCACGGTTCCATGGCGCCGGCTCGCCATTCCGGCGAGGAACGCACGTGTTACCCAGTACAGGGCCATGACGTTGACCTTCATGGTCCGCTCGATGGCCTCATCCGTGGCATCGAGGAGCGGTTGCCCGCTGACCACGCCGGCGTTGTTGATCAGGACATCCACGGGGCCGGCCGCGGCGGCGGCAGCAGCCACCGCTTCCCTGTCAGTGACATCCACGGCCTGGGCCTCGGCTGTCCCTCCTGCCGCCCTGATTTCGCCGCACACCGCTGCACCGGCTTCAGCATTCACATCCCAAATGACCACCCGGCTCCCGCGCCGGGCCGCTCCCAGCGCCATGCGCCGGCCCAGCCCGCTTCCACCTCCCGTAATCAACAGCGTTGCGCCGGAAAGTGGGGTTCCTTTGGCCATGTCAGTTCTCCTGGTGTTAGGCGGCGCGTGTGTTGGTGGCTGTTCAGGGGGCAGGGCAAGCTGTTGGGGCAGGGCAAGCCCTACCGGCTTCGGGGGAAGCGGCTCATCAGGGTGACGGCACCCTTCATGATCCGCGCATACGTCCGGTTGGACATGCCGGCTGCGGGCGCCACCCGGAGCAGCCGCTGCACGGCAATGGTCTGCGGCTCGGTGTACTTCAGGATTCCTTCCCGGCCGTGGCGGCGTCCGGCGCCGGAGTCCTTCATCCCGCCAATCGGCGCGTCATGGGAGGCCCACGTGGCAGCGTAGCCTTCGTTGACGTTGACGGTGCCGGTCAGAAGCCTGCGGGCCACCTCCTCTCCATGGCGGGCGGACCAGACGCTGCCGTTCAGCCCAAAGTCGGAATCGTTGGCCAGTGCCACGGCTTCGTCGTCGTCCGCTGCCCGGTAGACGGCCACCACGGGTCCAAACGTCTCCTCCCGGGCCAGCAGCATGCCCGGGGTGACTCCTGCCAGGACGGTGGGTTCATAGAACAATGGCCCCAGGTCCGGCCTCCGCCGTCCGCCGGTGAGAATTTGCGCCCCTTTGGCAACTGCATCCTGGACGTGGCGGTCCACCCGCTCCACCTGTGCCGCACTGATGAGTGACCCCATGCCGAAGTCCCAGTCCGGTCCCGGCCCCATCCGGATCGCCTTCACCTCGGACGTGAAGGCTGCCAGGAAACTGTCATGCACGTCAGCGTGGACGTAGATCCGTTCAATGCTCACGCACAGCTGGCCGGAGTTCGAAAAACAGGCGTGCACCGCGCCGCGGGCGGCTTTGGCCACATCCGCATCAGCCAGCACCAGCATGGGGTTCTTGCCGCCAAGTTCGGCGGAGAAGCCGATCAGCCGCTCACCGCATTGCCTGGCCACGGTCTTGCCCGTCTGGGAGGATCCGGTGAACATCAGGAAGTCCACGCGCGCGATCAAGGCAGGACCGATCGCCGTGCCGGGCCCGGTAACGATCTGGAACAGGTCCGCGGGCAGGCCGGCTTCCCGGAGCAGTTTGAGCATCAGCAGGGCAGTGAAGGGCGTCTGGGAATCCGGCTTTAGCACGATCCCGTTTCCGGCCAAAAGCGCTGGGAGGGCGTCGGAGACTGCGAGGGTCAGGGGATAGTTCCAGGGGCTGATGACCCCCACCACTCCCTTGGGCACGCGGTATTCGGTGGTGCGGGTCAGGACGGGGGCGGCGCCCTTCCGGCGGCGCGGCCCCAGGTACCGCTCGGCGTTGCGCTCGTAATAGTTTGCCGTCAGCACAACGTCCGCAAACTCCTCGAAGGCACTCAGCCGGGCCTTGCCGCTTTCCGCCTGCACCAGGTCCAGGATGTCCTGTTCCCGGTCCAGCAGCAGTTCACGGAAGCGGCGGATCACGGCCCGGCGTTCAGCCACCGGGAGCCCGGCCCAACGCTGCTGGGCCACGCGTGCGAGGTCAACCGCGGCATCGACGTCGTCCGTGGTGCAGGCGGGCACTTCGCCCACCAGCGTGCCGTCGAAGGGGGCGTGGGAAGCCTGTGTTGGCCTGCCTGCCGGTGCCGCTACCAGTCGGGAAAGATCCGCGGCCAGGAGCCGTCCCCGCTCAACCAACGCCCCGGTCCCCTCTTTTTTCGCCATGTCATGCCCCCATTGCAGTGTGTTGGGCCGCTGATCCCGGGCCGGGCCTGGACCCGGGATTGAGGCGCGGCGCAAGCTGTTGGCGGAGCCAGGCCTTCACCAGCCGCTCCCAGCGTTCCGGATCCACGTTCCATTCCTTGGTGTGCCGTGCGTGGTTGAACGTTTCGAATGTCACCATCTCCGGGTTCCGTTCAGCCAACAGGGCGGAGGGTCCGTAGGGTACGTACTCGTCGTCAACGCTGTGGATGATGAGGGTGGGCGTCCGCAGCTCGACGGCCCGGGACACCCAGTCCATGACTTTGAGGTCCACCGGGGCGGACAGGCCGGTGAGCCTGCGTCCCAGTGGATGGCCCAGCATCAGCTGCCCGTACCTGCCCACCAGGGAAGGGATCCGGTTCAGCTGCGCGTGGTGGGCCAGGACCGTGACCCAGTCGATGACCGGGGCGTCGAGCACCATGGCCCGGATCAGGTGCCGGTAGCGGGAGAGGTCTGCGGTCTGCAGGCAGATGGCTCCTCCCATGGACCAGCCGAACAGGACTACTTCCTCGGCGCCGTAAGCCAGCGCGTAGTCGATGGCTGCTTCGATGTCCTGCCACTCCGTGGAGCCCAGCCCGTACCGTCCGTCGTCGGCCGAGGGCGCCAGTCCGTCGTTCCGGTAGGACACCAGCAGGCTGGTCAGTCCCAGTTCCAGGGCCGGGCCCACCGCCCGGAGGGCTTCCTGCCGGGTGGCGCCGCGGCCGTGCACCATGATGGCCCAGGTGCGGGCCTTTCCCTTTGCGCGCACCAGCCAGGCCGGCGCCTCGCCCCGCTCGACCGGAATCAGCACGTCTTCGGCAGGAATCCCGACGGCGCCCGGGTCCGGGTAGGTAGCACCGCTCCACCACCCCCAGCGAGCCGTCGACAGGTCCCCGCTGTAGACGGCTTCGACCTCGCGCAGGACCGTCCGTTCCGCCGGTGAGTAGGAAATGATGCGGCCGATGCGTGCATGGCCCTTGCCGCCGTCGAAAAAGAACCCGTAGACCCCATCCACTGTGGTGTCATCGTCCGCAGCCAGGATCACCTGCTGCTTTTGCCCGTCCCGGATCACGGCCAGCACTTCCTTGTCCGCGGTACGTTGCCGGGCCGGCGTGATCACGCGGCGGGCAAAGTAGACGGCGAGCGCAGAGGACCCTGCTCCCAGCAGGCTCGCCACCGAGCCGCCGGCAATCGCTCCGCTGATGGCCCACTTCGCCCCGGGCGACATCCCGCCGGAGTCCCGGGTGGGTGCAGTCATTGCAGGGCGCGCTCGCCGGAAAGGTGCCATGGGACTATTCTTACCGGCCCTGCCGCCGATACCCGCATTGGGGGACGGGACCGGCACGTCGCCCCGCCGTGTGCCGGGTGCACCGGTTGTGCGGTGCAGGCGTCCCCGGGCGGCGCTAGGCTAAGGCCATGAGTGATCCCATCGTCATCCTGACCGAAGAACCACTGGGCGCGGAAGACCGCCTGAACATTGAACGGCTGGTGGATGGCGGGGACAGCCGCCTGCTGGTCCTGGTGCCGGCGAACACCGAACGGCATCTGCTGGTGGACTTCCTCGAAAACCTGTCCCTGCTGGACGTTGCCAAGGCCTTCCGTGAGCTCGCGGCACGCAACCCGGACGCCGCCGTCGAACGGGCCCATGCGGACGAAACCCTTGCAGCCTCGCTCGCGGCCCTGGAGGGGCTGGGTTCCGGGGTGACCGGCCAGGTGGTGGACGGCAAGGCCGTGGACAGCCTGGTGGCGAAGGTCCGGGAAACCGGGGCGTCCCAGGCCGTGGTGATCACCAGGCCGCATGCCGTGGCCGATACCTTCCACACGGATTGGGCCAACAAGGCGCAGGACCAGCTGGGCGTCCCTGTGCTCCATCTGTACGCCGGTTCGGGATTTATCGGCGACTCCTAAGCGTTGGGAATGCTATGAGCATCTTTGGAAACAGCATCTTCGGCAACAAGGCAACGAACATGGTTGGTGGGGGCCAGGAAAGCACCGCCGCGGCAACCACGGTGCAGAAAACCGACGCCCAGTGGCGGGAGGAGCTGACCCCGGAGGAGTACCACGTCCTCCGCCAGGCCGGAACCGAACGGCCTTACACGGGCGAGTACTGGGATAGCCACACCGAAGGTGTCTACCAGTGCCGGGCCTGTGGTGCCGAACTGTTCACCAGCAATGAGAAGTTCGACTCCCACTGCGGCTGGCCCTCCTTCTGGGCTCCGCTGGCCGAAGGGAACGTCCGCTACATCCACGACCGGACCCTGGGCATGGACCGGATCGAAGTCAGGTGCGCGTCCTGCGACTCCCACCTGGGGCACGTTTTCGAGGGCGAGGGCTACGGCACGCCCACCGACCAGCGCTACTGCATCAACTCGGTGTCCCTCCGGCTGGTCGGCAAGGATGACGCCGGAAGCGGGTCCGAGGGCTAGGCACTCCATGTAAAGCCAGGCTTGTCCCCGCGCAGGGTACGGCCCAGCCCCCGCGCTGTTCCCACAGCCGGGGGCTGGTCTCGTTCCTGTTCAGCCACTGGCTAGGCTAAGTTTTTCTTATTCAAGTCAGCTTTGGGCATAAGTCGTTCTGGTTCCTTGTTACGCTCGCCGAAGAGACGCGAGCACCCAGAAAGGCAGCCGGCGATGACAGAGACCCTGACCACCGCCGTTACCGGTATTTCCGCACAGAACCAGGACTGGCTCCGGCTGAAGGCGGCCGCCACCGCGCTGCAGGCCCTGCAAGTCAAGGATGGGTCAGTGCCGGACCCTGCCGACCATCTGGAAGCAGCCAGGCACGTGGAAACCATCGTGGCGGCGATCAGGGCCCTTGCCCCCGCCTTCCCGCACGACGCCGCTTACCTCGAGGCTGCCTGCGCAGACTTCGAAGCCTGGGCGGCCGGGGGCTTCGCGGTTCCGGACTTCCTGTCGTCACTGCTGGCGTTCCAGCCCCAGGAACTGCGCCACGATGGCCTGCAGCACCTGGTGGTCTTTCCCATGTACACCCAGAACGGCAGCAGCAACCGGCTGGTGGAGGCGGTGCTGGTCGAGGTGATCTGGCCCGAATTCATTGCCGGGCTTGAGGCGGCCGAATACTCCAACAAGCTGTTCGTCCCCATCCGCTTCGTCGACTTCACCCCGGGCTACGACACCAACTCCGCGGTCCTGTTCCCCGAGACGGTGGCGGTCAGCCAGACCCCCACCTTCACCTGGGGCGCCATCTTCGCCGACCGCGAGGCCGCGAGGTTCCGCCGCGTCCTGAAGGCAGCCGCGGAGATCACTTCCCTGGAACTGCCGGAAGGCGCCGCGGAACTCCTGGCGGACCAGGACCTCACGGAAGCCACGTTCGTGATGTGGGACCTGATCCACGACCGGACGCACATGCGCGGCGATCTGCCCTTCGACCCCTTCATGATCAAGCAGCGGATGCCCTACTTCCTGTACTCCCTGGAGGAACTGCGCTGCGACCTCACCGCCTTCCGCGAATCCGTCCGGATCGAAAAAGACGACGACGCCGACCCCGAAGCCCGCCGGCACGCCAAGCTCGTCCAGTACGCCATCATCTTTGACCGCATCTTCCGCTTCGCCATCACCGGCAGCCGGGTCCGCAACTACGACGGCCTGGGCGGCCAGCTCCTCTTCGCCTGGCTGCACCAGCAGCACGTGCTGCACTGGACGGACACGCGGCTTACCATCGACTGGGATGAGGTGGCGGACGCCGTCATCGCTTTGGGAGCCAACATCGACGAACTGTACTGGCGTTCCATCGACCGGCCCAAGACCGCGCACTGGCTGGCGGCCTACCAGCTGGTGTCTGCCACTGTCACCCCCAACCCGGCCTCCGTATGGGCCAAGGGCCCTGACGCGCTGCCGCTGGCGGGGACACCACGAGGCCTTACGGACCAGGTCCTGGACGACGAATTCCCGCTGTCCATGTTCTACGAGGCACTGGAGAAGAAAATGCGCCCGGTCATTGAATCCACCGCCGGCATCACCGGCCGCTCCGCCCTGTGACCAGTACGGTAAGCGGCACGGCCAGGCCGGTGGCAACACATGTCCTGGTCACCGGAGGGAGCGGCGCGTCCGGCATCGCCGTGGCCGGCGCCCTCGCCTCCGCGGGGCACCGCGTGTCCACCGTGGGATCAGACCAGGCCAGAATCGCGGCGGCGGCTGAGAAAGCGGGCGACGGCGTCACTCCCTACACGTGCGACCTCGCGGTTTTGGATCAGGTCAGAAAGCTGCGCGACGAGATTGCCGCGGCTTCCGGGCCCGTAGACGCCGTTATCCACTTGGTGGGCGGCTGGCGCGGAGCCAAGGGAATCGCCGACCAGTCGGACGACGACTGGGATTTCCTGGAACGCGGTGCCGTCACCACGCTGCGGAACGTATCGCGCGTCTTCTTCGATGACATTGCCGCATCCGCCTCCGGTCGGTTCGCGATGGTGTCCTCCACCGCACTGGACAAGCCCGCCGCGGCAGTCGCCAGCTATGTGGCGGCGAAGGCTGCGGCCGAAGCGTGGACCATGGCCGTGGCCGACGGCTTCCGCCGGGCGTCGGAGGCCGGGGGCGGCAACGCCGCGGCCACGGTCCTGGTGGTCAAGGCACTGGTGGACGACGAGCTCCGCCGCGCCCACCCGGAGCGGAAGTTTCCCGGGGCGACGGACGTGGCGGACCTGGCTGCCGCCGTCGTCCGGCTCTTCGGCA
>Ga0308165_1003842_pt1 | contig 15602 bp, 17 predicted proteins | sample PhyWR2_FD_201032 | JGI IMG/M metagenome (GOLD analysis project Ga0308165, IMG submission 201032) | Phyllosphere microbial communities from UC Gill Tract Community Farm, Albany, California, United States - DLSLW.R2 | ecosystem: Host-associated > Plants > Phyllosphere > Unclassified | place: USA...
CAAAGAAGTCGCCTTCATCGGCCAGAGCGAGAATCAGCTCCTTCATGTCGTAAGGCTTGTTGGCGCTGTCCGGGATCAGCGTATCAAGGCGCATTTCAAGACGTGCCGGGTCGTCATGGAACGGGCGGGTCGGCGCTTTCTCGCGATTGTTGAGCGGCAGAAAATCGAACAGGATGCGCACCTGTTCCAGTGTTTCGATGTCGTTTTCATAAGCGCCATCGGCAACCGACGACTTTTTCGTATGGGTCGAAGCGCCGCCTAGTTCTTCCGCCGTGACAATCTCGTTGGTGACAGTTTTGACCACATCAGGGCCGGTCACGAACATGTAGGAACTGTCGCGAACCATGAAGATGAAATCGGTCATGGCTGGAGAATAGACGGCGCCGCCCGCACATGGGCCCATGATGACTGAGATTTGCGGAATGACGCCCGATGCATCGGCATTGCGTTTGAAAACATCAGCATATCCTGCAAGAGACGCCACGCCTTCCTGAATACGCGCGCCGCCCGAATCATTTAATCCGATGACCGGCGCGCCATTCTGCATCGCCATATCCATGATCTTGCAGATTTTCTGTGCGTGGGTTTCGGACAGTGAGCCGCCGAGAACGGTAAAATCCTGACTGAACACATAGACTTGCCGGCCATTGATCGTGCCCCAACCGGTAACGACGCCATCGCCTGCAATTTTCTGTTTTTCCATTCCAAAGTCGGTGCAGCGATGGGTGACATACATATCGAATTCCTCGAACGATCCTTCGTCGAGAAGCACTTCTAATCTTTCGCGGGCGGTGAGCTTGCCCTTACCGTGTTGGGCATCGATGCGCTTCTGTCCGCCACCAAGACGGGCTTCGGCACGACGGGATTCAAGCTGTTCGAGAAGTTCCTGCATTCGTTATGCCTTTGGAAAGCTATGAAATTGCGAATTTGAACCTAGAGCCAGTATGCCGCATTCTGAAAGCTTGAAAAGGTGTGACTGTGTAATTTATAAATTTGCAAATAGCAAAATGCGAAGTTGCAAATATGGCACCCAGAAAACTCTACGTTGGCAGGAAAATCCGCGGCATACGCGAACAGCATCGGACAACACAGTCTGGTTTTGCTGAACGCTTAGGTATTTCAACAAGTTACCTCAACCAGATCGAGAATAATCAGCGGCCAGTTTCCGCCGCTGTGCTATTGGCTTTGGCCGAAAATTTCCAGATCGATATTGGTGCGATTTCGCTCGGTGATGATGATCGTCTGCTTTCTGCTGTTTCCGAAGCCTTGGCCGATCCGGTGTTTGATAATTACAAGCCGAATTTGCAGGAATTAAAGCTGATTACGCAGAACGCGCCGGGACTGGCACATGCGTTGATCGCCTGTCATCAGGCTTATCGGCGTAACAGCGAGCAGCTTGCAAGTCTTGATAACCAACTTGGACGCGCGCCATCGATTGCCGAGCCAGCACCTTATGAAGAAGTGCGCGATTTCTTTCATTTCATCGATAACTATGTTCATGAGCTTGATATTGCAGCGGAAAAGTTGGCCGATGAGCTAAAGATTCCCGTGCGGGATATAGGCGTTGCGCTGCCGCAATATATGGAGGAGCACCATCGCGTTCGCGTTGCACGCGCCGACCCGGAAGAGGCGATTCTTCGCCGGTTTGATCCCGTTGCACGTGTTCTTTATCTCAATCCATATTCGCCAGCGCCGACCCGCAATTTTCAGATTGCCTTTCAGATTGCTGAACTGGAAATGGAGGAGTTGGTTAGCACAATTGCTAAGCGTGCCGATTTTCGCTCGGCTGAAGCGGTCGAAATCTGCAAGATCGGATTGCGTAATTATTTTGCTGGTTCGCTGGTCTTGCCATATCAGACGTTTTTGACGGCTGCGAAAGAACTGCGCCACGATCTCGAATTGCTGGCATCGCGCTTTGGTGCCAGTCTGGAACAGGTTGCGCATCGCTTAAGCACCTTGCAGAGATCCGGCCAGCGCGGCGTGCCGGTATTTTTTGCGCGTATTGACCGGGCCGGAAATATCACCAAGCGGCATAGCGCTGCCAAGTTGCAGTTTGCGCGCTATGGCGCGGCTTGCCCGCTCTGGAATGTGCATCAGGCATTTGAAACGCCGGGGCGCATTATTCGACAGCTTGCGGAAACACCCGATGGTGCGCGCTATTTATGCGTGGCAACCGAGCTTACCAAAAGTGAGGGTGGTTTTAATGCGCCCCAGCGCCGTTATGCTATCGCTTTGGGGTGCGAGATCACCCATGCGCAGGATTTTGTCTATGCCGATGGTCTCGATATTGCAACCCGCTCTGCGTTCGATCCCATTGGCGTTTCCTGCCGTATCTGCGACCGCGCGGAATGCGTGCAGCGTGCCGTGCCACCACTCAAAAGCAGGCTGGCGGTTGATCACGACCGCCGCGGTATTCTGCCCTATCAGCTTCTTTAAGTTTCCTTTTTAAGCATATCTTTATCCCAAAATCGGTTCCCACTTTTGGGAGACATGCTTTAGAAGCCGGAGTGCTCTTTGAGAAATTCGGCTTCTTCCGGCGTTGTTTCGCGGCCCAAAACCATGTTGCGATGCGGAAAGCGGCCGAAGCGTTCGATAATGTCGTGATGCTGGCGGGCAAAGCCGAGCGAAAATTCATCGCCAAGTTTCTCATAAAGATCGATACAGCGTTTCTGATCGCTGAGATTCTCGCTGTGCATGAAGGGCAGATAGAAAAACTGGCGCTCTTCTGCTGATAATTTGCGGTCGAAGTCATGGTCAAGCGCTTGTGCTGCCACGTCCCGCGCAAGGCCATCGCTTTCAAACGAGCGTTCAGACCCACGAAACATATTGCGTGGGAACTGATCAAAAAGAATGGTCAGCGCAAGTGCGCTTTCCGGCTGCTGCTTCCAGTTTTCAAACGTGTCGGCGCGTGCATCTTCATAGCCTGCCAGAAATTTTTGTCGAATTTCTGCATCAATTGCATCGCTTTTGGTGAACCAGTTTTCGCGCATCTGTGCAGAAAACCAGAAATCGAGGACGTCTTTGGGTTGAAGGGCCATTTGTGCCTCTTTTCTCTAAGGGGTAGGCGTATCGGGCTGCGGGCAGGGCGTTTCGCCCTTCATATTGCGAGACATGCAGGCGAATCGGTCGAATCCTTTGCCTGCATCCATTGCAGCTTTTCCAGCACCACAGCCGGAAAGCACAGCCAGTGAGATCAAAATGATAATGTGTTTCATCTGGAGCGTTTCCGGTTTTATTGGTCGTAATGATAATAGGTGCCATGGTGCATTGCGGCAATAGATACAGCTGTCTGTAATCAGCCGCGACCACGATAATTGGGTACAGACTGTTCAGGAATCCAAACATTCTTTGGTGTTTCACCCGTCTGATAAAACACATCAATCGGGATGCCGCCGCGCGGATACCAATAGCCCCCGATACGCAGCCATTGAGGCTCCAGAAGTTCCACCAGGCGCTTGGCGATAGTTACCGTGCAGTCCTCATGGAAAGCGCCATGATTGCGGAATGAAAACAGGAAAAGCTTGAGCGATTTACTTTCAACCAGCCAGTTGCCCGGAACGTAATCGATCATCAGATGTGCGAAGTCAGGTTGTCCGGTCATCGGGCAGAGTGAGGTGAATTCAGGCGCTGTAAAACGCACGCAATAGGGCGTTCCGGCTTGCGGGTTTGCTACTCTTTCAAGCACAGCCTCTTCGGGGGATTGCGGAGCAATCGTGTTTGACCCGAGTTGCTTTAGTTCAGAATATATCGTCTTTTCAGACATTTACGTGCCTTTTAAAAAGCCACGGTGCAGTCCTGTGCAGGAATATCCATACACTTGTCCTTGTTTTGACCGGGTAGGCTGCGACCGGTGGCATATTGCCAATGGTTCGGACTAACAGTGTTCATGTTCCCGGTAAAGAGCAAAAAAACCGCGCTGAATGAGCGCGGTTTTTTATTGGGAGGATTGGGTTTTTAACGACGATCAGAAAGAACGCAGCCAATTGCAACGCCAATAGCGATGCCGATAAGGCCTGCGGTGCCGAACAACGTTGTGGCGGTGCCGGGGTTTTCCTTTACGGTCTCAGCGACAGCGTGTCCACGCTCGCGCACAACCTGCGCTGCCTGACGAAAACGACCCGATGCATCATCAAGAACATCTTCTGCACGATCCCTGAAATCACCCGATTGCGAAGCCAGTGACTTGGAAAGACGCTTTAATTCACCGCGCAGATCTGCAACCTGCTGTTCAAGAGCCTGCTGAATATCGTTGGCGGTTTTGTTGTCAGCCATTTCATGTCTCCATACAATTGATGTTGATAAAATGCATCAGGAGACGTTTGGTTCCGTTTGCGTGTGAAAATCGATGCTGATCGTTAAGATTTATCTTTTGGGCTGAATATTTGCAGCAGACTCAGCCCGCGCCCAATGCAAACGCCACCTGTCGCACCCACGGCCTTGAAGATGAAATCGGCAAATTCACCATGCCTTCCGGGGGCAAGGCGCTGCATGAGTTCAAACATGCCCGCGCAACTGATCGTCAGTAGGAGGACTGCTATCCAATGACGGGGATAGGCTAGAGCGAACAGGAAGCCGACAAGGAAGAAAGCTGAAAAGCGCTCCAAATCTGCGGATTGGCTGGCGATGGGGCGGAACTGGATAGGGCTGATGGTCACAAAAAGGATCAGGGCCAGTGCCAGCCAGGCGGTGATGCGAAAAAGTCGCGTCATTGAATGAAAAGCCTTCTATTCTGCCGTGTAGTTGCCCACCGGTTCATCCTGATTGGGATCGCCGCAACGCTGATACATCTGATCCGTGATCGTTTTTTTCAGTCCGTTGCCAAACGGCAATTCATAATGCGCAATAACATCGACGCCCATGCACCATTTAACGTTTTCGGGTGACAGGCCGTAATTGGTTTCAAGAAAGCCAATGGCATAGTTCATGCCTTCATCACACTTATCAGTTGTGCAGAAGTTGCCGTCTCGTGCGAGCTGTCTGATGGAGCCTTCGCCGATTTTCTGAACAACAGGTTCAATCGCAAAAGGCGCAGCGCCCAAAAGCGCAACGATCACCAGTCCAGCAAGGGTATATTTTACAGAGCGTCGCATGAATCGCTGTCGTTTATTGATCCTGTTATCATTTCATAACGTATGAGCGGCACTATGATGGCAAGGTCAAGCGATAAATATGGGGCGCAACTTATAATCATTATGACCAATTGTGACGGTTTAATATTGACTTTTACGTAAATGCGGTAGCACAACAATTGCCTGCATGTTGCAAGGCAGGGATATAGCAGTGCGCGAATATTACACGATTACAGAACTGACGCGAGAATTCGGGATATCCACCCGTACTTTGCGTTTTTATGAGGATGAGGGATTGATCGCGCCTGTTCGGCGTGGTCGCACACGCTTGTTCAGGCCTTCGGACCGACATCTTCTCAAGCAGATTATGCGTGGAAAGCGGCTTGGTTTTTCAATCGCGGAAATCCATGAGATCGTGCAGATGTATCGCGAGCCGCCCGGTGAAACCGGCCAGCTCAAGCTTTTGATGAAGCGCGTTGAGGAAAAGCGCGCTGATCTTCGTCAGAAGCGTCGCGATATTGACGAAACGCTTACTGAGCTTGATCAGGTTGAAGAAGCCTGTATCGAACGCCTGGCTGAGCTTGGCGTTTCGACCTGATTGTTATTGGTTTTCCGGCACGGGTGAGCACATCTGAACGATTTGCTGAACCGTGCTGTTGTTGTTCTGATTAATTTTCCCGCTGAACATATCTTCAAACAACCTAGCCTTATCAAGTTCACTGACCACACAGCCACAGAACTGGGTGCAGAGTTGTTCGCTGCCGTTTGGCATGCAGGATGCGACACAGGATTGTATGAAAGCAGGACGAGGGTCTGGTGGCATTACCTGCGAAAAGCAATAAACAAGCGCAATCAGCACTGGCTGATGGATCAGATAAAATGCAAGGCTGTGACGACCGATGAAAGTCAGCGGCTTTTGCAGAATACGCGGTTGAATTCCGCCCGAAAGCATTGTCAGCCAGTTGAAACGCTCAAAAATACGCGCCGTTGCAATACCGATCAACACCGCTCCAAACCATGGAAACAGTGGCACATAATCATTTGAGCGCGGTGGAATGGTCGACAGCCCGACCCATGCAAACCACATCTGGTTGAAAACATCTGCCTGCGCGTAAAATGGTGCGCTAATCACGAAAGTGGCGATGGCTAACGTTAAAACTGGCGGCACATGCAAAAACAGCAGGCCCAGAACGCTTGCCAGCGCGATTTGGTGCAGGATGCCAAAGAAAATGAAATTGTCGGGCGACATGTAATATGTCACCGCTGAAATGGCTGCCGCTGCCGCGCCTATTTGCAAGAAGCGTTTTCCTACGGCATTCCAGCGAATTATGCGGCCATGGGCGAGAACGAGACTGAACCCGACGAGAAATAGAAAGCTTGACGCGATGCAGCGCGCAAAGAGCTTCCAGCCGCCATGCCCGGTGGTGCCAGCCGCCATATAGCCGAAAAACTCCAGATCCCAGCCAAAATGGTAGATTGCCATTGCCACGAGTGCCAGACCGCGTGCGATGTCGATGCGTTCTAGGCGCGGGCGGCTTGAAGGCGTCAGATTCATTTCAGTATCGCTCTGCATAGTGTTTCCTGGCTCTGGAAAGTCCGAGTCTGGCAGATTTCTATCACAAGCCATCAGATGGCTATAGTATGTCGGAGGATAGGATTCGTTCAGTCCCTCCCAAAATGTGACTTTTTCCTCGGAGATCGCGTTGTTTTTTAGTGTTTCAAAGCTTTTCTGGCTGTTTTTTCAGCCGCTGTCGATCATCTTCGTGTTTGTGCTTTTGGCACTGATATTGATCGGGACTGGCTTTAGAAAACTTGGCCTGAGTGCGCTGATTGCAGGCGCTTTTGTTTTGTTTATCAGCGCTTACACGACGCTTGGGAGCGTGCTTCTTTCACCGCTGGAAGATCGTTTTCCAAAGGTAGCTGAACTTCCGCAGCGCGTGGACGGCATTGTGGTTCTCGGCGGTTATATGAACGGTGATATTAATGCCGGGCGACCGGGATTCGAGCTGAACAGCGCTGCGGATCGCATATTTGAAACCATGCGGCTGGCGCGGCTTTATCCGAATGCGAAAGTGATTGTATCGGGTGGGGATGGTGCCTTTTTTGAGGAAGCTGCACCTGAAGCGGACAGCACGCGCATCATGCTTGCTGATCTTGGCTTTGAAGGTGATCGCTACATTTTCGAGAATAAATCACGCAATACAATTGAAAACGCCGCGTTTTCCAAAGCTCTTGCGCAACCAAAGCCCGGCGAGACATGGCTTCTTGTGACCTCGGCCTATCATATGCCGCGTTCTATCGGTTGTTTTCGAAAGGCAGGATTTGATGTGGTTGCGTGGCCGGTTGATTATAAAACGCCTGCAAAACAGAGCTTTTCGCTTTATTTCGAATCGCCCAATGAGGCATTGTCGCGCTTCAGTGTGGCCATGCGCGAATGGGTTGGCCTCACCGCTTACTGGCTGACTGGCAAGACAGATATGCTCCTGCCTCAACCCTGATGCCGCAATTTTGCCGTGTCTTTAAAGGCTTTGTTAAGCATCTTTGTCGTTAAAGTGCTGATATAAATAGAGCTTTTGAAATGTCTGAAATCGAGGATGAGAAATGCGCCGCATTTCAGCCACTTTTCATCGTTGCGTTTCATCTGCGTCAGGCTTATATCTTTGGTAACAGCGTTGTGAAGGACGCTGCTTACAAGAGTTGCACAACAAGGTTGTAAAAAATCTCCATGGACGAAACCGTTCAAAAATCCTGCTGGGGCGTTACGCTCTGGGCAGTCGTTGGCCTCGCCACTATCATTCTCGTAGCTTATCTTTTCTCAGTTTGATGCTAAACGCAGTGCGTAAAGCGGAAATTTGATGCCGCATTTCGGCATTCTGTTGGCGTTGCTGCTCTCCTACACTATCTGTTAATGGTGTAATATCATTGTGCGGGCTGCTTCGTGCGGTCCGGCATATGGAATTGCACAGCCTCGATTAAGGCTGGTGAGGTGTAGAATGTTTCTTTCGGTATTCGATCTTTATAAGATTGGCATTGGTCCTTCGAGCTCGCACACGATGGGACCGATGACTGCGGCGCATATGTTCCTTGAGGAATTGATCAGCGGCAACTGGCCAAAACCAGCCAATGCAAAAGTTTATCGACTGAAAGCCAGTTTGCATGGGTCTCTTGCATATACCGGCATCGGCCATGCAACCGACCGGGCAGTGATTCTCGGCTTGTGCGGCTTCACACCTGATAAGATCGATCCTGATATTATGGACAGCGAAGTCGATAAGGTTTCGCGCGCAAGAACCGTGCAGCCTGCTGGTCATCCCGCCTACCAGTTCGATCCGAAGACTGATCTGGTTCTGGATCGTAAAACACCTTTGCCGGGGCATGCAAACGGCATGGCCTTCGAAGCCTATGATCGTAGTGATCGGCTTTTGTTGCGCCGCGTTTATTTCTCGATTGGCGGCGGTTTTGTCGTCACTGCCGAAGAATTAAGCCGTGTGCAGACTAGCGGCAAACGTGAGGAAAAGGCCGATGTGCCTTATCCATTCAACAATGCCGCCGAGATGCTTAAAATGGCAAGCGCGAGCGGTCTATCTATTGCCGATATGAAGCGCGCCAATGAAGAATGCCATATGTCATGCCTTGATCTCGACGAAGGTCTGGATCGCATATGGGGCGCGATGCGCGGTTGCATTGAGCGTGGCTTGACCCGTGATGGCATTATGCCGGGTGGGCTAAAAGTGCGTCGACGTGCCCGCCAGCTTTTCGAGCGGCTGGAAGATGATTGGCGCAACAATAAGATTAATCCGCTGCTCGCCAATGACTGGCTGTCCGTTTACGCTATGGCGGTCAATGAAGAAAATGCTTCCGGTGGACGTGTTGTGACGGCCCCAACCAATGGCGCGGCTGGCGTCGTGCCCGCGGTTTTGCGTTATTATCTGCATTTCCATGACGATGCCGACGCAAAAGGCATTCGCGACTTTTTGCTGACATCAGCGGCCATTGGCGGCGTGATCAAGCATAATGCTTCTATTTCCGGTGCAGAGGTCGGTTGTCAGGGGGAGGTTGGTTCGGCCTCTGCCATGGCTGCCGCTGGTCTTGCTGCCGTTATGGGCGGAACACCAGAGCAGATCGAAAATGCAGCGGAAATTGCGCTTGAGCATCATCTTGGCATGACATGCGATCCCGTGGCCGGGCTTGTTCAGGTGCCTTGTATCGAGCGCAATGCGCTTGGTGCCGTGAAGGCTGTCACTGCGGCATCCTTGGCGGTGAAGGGCGATGGCCAGCATTTTGTGCCGCTCGATGTCTGTATCGAAACCATGCGTCAGACCGGTCATGATATGAGTGAACGCTACAAAGAAACCAGTCAGGGTGGCCTTGCAGTCAATGTGGTGGCCTGTTGAGAATGAGATTCTCACTTGAAGCCTGCATCCAGCTTGGCTAAATCAGCCCTATGCCACTTAATCTCGTAAAACTTTGCGTCGGTTGCGACAGTATTGAAGATCTCGCATCCTGGATTGATTTCAGGCTTGCTGAACAGCGTGCCGCTGGGCTGGTGCCCGAACAGTTCCACACAACGCGCATGGTCCCGAAGCGTGCGGATGAGCTTCTTGCAGGCGGTTCCCTTTATTGGGTCATCAAAGGGAATGTGCAATGCCGCCAGCGTCTACTGGATGTGCGTCCGTTTACAGATGATCAGGGTATCAATCGTTGCCATCTGGTACTGGAGCCCAAGATTCATCCGACAGACTGGCAACCGAGGCGTGCCTTTCAGGGCTGGCGTTATCTCAATGAAAATGAAGTGCCGCTCGATGAAGCTGCTGGCAAATCAGGCAGGGCAACTTTGCCCTCCGCGCTGCGGCAGGAACTCGCCGCTCTTGGATTGCTCTAATCCAGAAATAAAAAAGGCCTGTCAAAATGACAGGCCTTTTTCTTTATTTGTATACGCTCAGCTTTCGATAGTGAGTCGCACTGAAACTTTGTCCGACGTGACAGGCAGAGTCATGCGCATCATCGTGCGTGGCTGCACCATACGGCGATTGCGAGCAGAATGGCTGATCAGCAGCCCGACCAGATCGCGCGTGTGAAAAGCTTTGCCGTGCCGTATATCGGCTAAGCGAATGGCGGCTTGTTTCAGAGCCTGAACAGAAAACAGTGATCCGAGCGCCGACGGGCGTTGTGCTTCATGCCCCCATGTTCTGGGTGCCAAAGCATGTTGTCCGATTGTTTCGTTCATGTTCGACATCTCGAAACCCTCTACGCAATACAAATTTCGGGTTTAAAGCGGTGTGGAAGAGTTTCCCCTCCCACTCGGATTAGTTCGCGACTGCGTAGCAGCCAAAGTTCTTCTGCTTCAGGGATGCACATGCGTCCCACGCAGCTTGCTTCGAGGAAAAGCCAACAAAGCGAGCGCGGTAGAATGTCGAGTTACCTTTCACGAAGGTTTCGGTGTAAGGCGATGCTGAACGAAGTGGTGCACCAACCGATGACGAAACCTTGGTTAGCATGTCGCGGGCCTGGCCTTCACTGGGCAGCGAGCCTACCTGAATGGCCCATCCGCCGGATGCTGGTGCGGAAGCGGTTGTGACAGGATCAATATCGTGCTGTGCGGGGGCTGCAGGGATTGCAGCTTTTGGTGTTGGGCGAACTGCTGCCTGTGCGGCCATTGCTGCTGGACGCTGTGTTGGTGCGGCAAGAGCCAGAACCTGTGGCTGTTCATTATCGCCTTCGCCAACCTCATTGTTGATTACGTCTGCGACTGCAACAACCTGACGAGCAACTGGCACCGGTGCATTGCGTGCTTTTGGTAGGGCGGCTGAGGCAACAACCTGCGGCACTTCGCTGCGCATTGCGATAAGCGGTTCGGAAACGCGACCACGTGTTGCTGCTGGTAGATATTTCTTGATCAGCTGCGCCATGTGAGCGTCGCGGCTTGCGCCGGTATTGCCACCCATGACAACTGCTACGATACGACGTCCATCGAGATTGACAGATGAAGCTAGATTATAGCCGGACGCATTTGTATAGCCGGTCTTGATGCCGTCCACGCCTTCAATACGGCCAAGCAGTCGGTTGTGTCCTCGGATGGTCTGGCCGCGAAACTGGAAGCTGCTGCGCGAAAAATAAGCAAACTCACGCGGAAAATGCTGGCGCAGCGCAATGCTGAGGATTGCCATGTCGCGTGCAGTGGTAACCTGCGACATGTTTGGAAGGCCTGACGCATTGCGGAATGTCGTGTTGCTCATGCCAAGGCGACGCGCTTTTGCTGTCATCATCTGGGCAAAGCGTTCTTCCGAACCACCAAGGAACTCGCCAGATGCAGCCGCAACGTCGTTAGCGGACTTTGTCACCATGGCAAGAATTGCGTCTTCAACGCGAATGGTCTGGCCGACTTTGAAGCCAATCTTTGTCGGTGGACGTGCTGCAGCGTACGACGAGATCGGGATACGGGTATCCTTATTGATACGACCGGTCTGCATTGCTTCAAATAGCATATAAGCAGTCATCATTTTGGTAAGCGATGCAGGATAGCGCTTTGCGTCTGCATTGGATGCGAAGAGCGTTTTACCCGTGTTTGCATCGACCACGATCGCAGCATAACGATCATTGGCCACAGCTGGGACTGTGGTCGAGGCCGTAGAGCAGCCCGTTACAACAGCGAGAAGAAGGGTGGCTTGCGCCGCTCTTTTCAAGGCATATGCGACTTTACTGAATGCTATACGCACGATGATGACCTGCCTGTATTCCGGTTTTTTTTAACTGCGGCACAAAGGGCACACAGCAATCTAATTCAGGAACCTTACTGTCATCAGCGTTACCAATCCGTTTATGGTAACTGCATTATTCATAAATTCTAAAAAAAAATTGTGCGTTGGTTTCCGGACCAATACGAGAGTTTGGCGCGAATTGCACGCGCCGGATGCTTACTCCATTAGATTTACTGATAAAATTTTTGAGATAATTGTGCCAATGCGCCACCTTGCAATAAGTCTCGGTTGCAAGTGTCGCCGAAGGGCTTAAAATCACCGTATGACGCCCTACATAAAGAAGGGCAAGCAGGCCAGATAGTTGGGCCCAAACAATTGGGTCGCACACTGGGGTATGGGTGAAAGTTTTCATGCGGCATTCTGATTTAGTTATGCAAGGCAAGACCAACGGCGGGAACGAACCGGATAACGGTACCGTGGTGGTTACGCGTACGCAGCCGAAAACCAAAAAGCCGAGCCTCTATCGCGTTCTGCTTCTCAATGATGACTATACTCCGATGGAGTTTGTCATTCATGTTCTGCAACGGTTCTTTCAAAAGGACATGGACGATGCGACGCGTATCATGTTGCATGTTCATAACCACGGCGTCGGCGAATGCGGCGTATTTACATACGAAGTTGCCGAGACCAAGGTTAGTCAGGTCATGGATTTTGCCCGCCAAAACCAGCATCCATTACAATGTGTAATGGAGAAAAAGTGAGGTCATATGCCATCGTTTTCCTCCAGCCTTGAACGGGCGCTGCATCAGGCGCTTACCATTGCGAACGAGCGGCATCACGAGTATGCGACGCTCGAACATCTTTTGCTTGCTCTGATCGACGATCAGGATGCAGGCGCAGTGATGCGCGCCTGTAACGTCGATCTGGAGCACCTCAAAAAGATCGTCACCGATTATATCGACCGTGAACTGGATAATCTTGTCACAGGCTATGATGAAGATTCCAAGCCCACCGCCGCTTTCCAGCGCGTGATTCAGCGTGCGGTGATTCACGTCCAGTCCTCCAATCGCGAAGAAGTGACTGGCGCAAATGTGCTTGTTGCCATCTTTGCCGAGCGCGAAAGCCATGCTGCCTATTTCCTCCAGGAGCAGCAGATGACGCGCTACGATGCCGTCAATTATATCTCCCACGGTATTTCCAAACGCACGCAGAGCAGCGAACCACGCACGCCGCGCGGCGCGGAAAGTGCCAGCGAGGAGCGCACAAGTGTGGAGCCGGAAGAGAGCGCAAAGAAAAAGCAGGACGCTCTAACGGCCTATTGCGTCAATCTGAACGAGAAAGCGAAGTCCGGCCGTATTGATCCGCTGATTGGTCGCGATAGCGAAGTCAGCCGGACCATTCAGGTCCTTTGCCGTCGTTCCAAGAACAACCCGCTTTATGTGGGTGATCCAGGCGTCGGTAAGACTGCAATTGCCGAAGGTCTGGCGAAGCGTATCGTGGAAGGTGACGTACCTGAAGCGCTGGCGAATGCGACAATCTTTTCACTCGACATGGGCACTCTGCTTGCCGGCACGCGTTATCGTGGTGACTTCGAAGAGCGTCTGAAGCAGGTTGTGAAGGAGCTTGAAGATTATCCGGGTGCGGTGCTCTTCATTGACGAAATCCATACGGTTATTGGTGCGGGTGCCACATCGGGCGGTGCAATGGATGCATCGAACCTGTTGAAGCCAGCGCTATCTTCCGGCGCAATTCGTTGCATTGGTTCGACGACCTATAAGGAATATCGTCAGTTCTTCGAGAAAGACCGTGCTTTGGTGCGTCGTTTCCAGAAAATTGACGTCAATGAGCCCTCAATTCCAGATGCAATCGAAATTATGAAGGGTCTGAAGCCGTATTTTGAAGACTTCCACAAGGTCAAATATACGGTTGATGCTATCAAGTCGGCCGTGGAGCTTTCCGCACGCTATATTTCGGATCGTAAGTTGCCAGATAAAGCCATTGATGTGATCGATGAAACTGGTGCAAGCCAGATGCTTCTGCCGCAAAATAAGCGAAAGAAGACGATTGGTGTCAAGGAAATCGAAGCAACGATTGCAACCATGGCGCGGATTCCGCCAAAGTCGGTTTCTAAAGATGACGAGCAGGTACTCGCGCATCTTGATGCTGAATTGAAGCGCGTCGTCTATGGTCAGGATCTGGCGATTGAAGCGCTTTCCTCGGCGATTAAGCTTGCGCGTGCAGGCCTACGCGAATCAGACAAACCAATTGGCTCCTATCTGTTCTCCGGTCCAACGGGTGTTGGTAAAACGGAAGTTGCCAAGCAGCTTGCTTCTTCGCTGGGCGTCGAACTGCTTCGCTTCGATATGTCGGAATATATGGAGCGTCATACCGTATCGCGTTTGATAGGTGCACCTCCTGGCTATGTCGGTTTTGATCAGGGTGGTATGCTGACCGATGGTGTCGATCAGCATCCGCATTGCGTGCTGCTGCTTGATGAAATCGAAAAGGCACATCCGGACCTCTACAACATTCTGTTGCAGGTTATGGATCACGGCTCGCTCACCGATCACAATGGTAAGAAAATCGACTTCCGCAATGTGATCCTGATCATGACAACCAATGCCGGTGCTGCCGATATGGCAAAGGCTGCTATTGGGTTCGGATCGACGCGGCGCGAAGGCGACGATTTGGAAGCGATCAACCGGCTGTTTACGCCTGAGTTCCGCAACCGCCTTGATGCAATTGTTCCATTCGGCCCACTGCCAGTTCCGGTTATCCATCAGGTCGTTCAGAAGTTCGTGCTCCAGCTTGAGGCGCAGCTTGCAGAACGTGGCGTTACGTTTGAGTTGACTGAGCCTGCAATTGCATGGCTTGCTGACAAGGGTTATGACGAACGCATGGGCGCGCGTCCGCTGGCCCGGGTCATTCAGGAGCACATTAAGAAGCCGCTGGCCAATGAAGTGCTGTTTGGCAAGCTCAAGCATGGCGGTACGGTTCGTGTCGATGTAACGACCAAGGATGATGGCACTACCGATCTTGTGCTGGAAACTGTTTCTGACAAGCCGGTGATTCCGAAGAAGGACATTCCGGCTGAAAAGAAACAGCCTGTGCGCAAGAAGGCAGCGCCGAAAAAAGCTGAGAAGGAAAAGGTTCTGGCGGGTAAGGGCGATGAAGTCGATTCAAAGCCTGCCACCAAGTCCCAAACGGTGAAATCATCGGTGCCGAAAGTACCGCGCAAAAAATAGCAACTGAAAAGGCCCTTCGCGAGAAGGGCCTTTTTTTTATACTGGGTGCATTTTTGGGTTGAGATGTTTTAATTACCTATGTCTTCGAGTCGTTTCCCCAGTTCCGAGCATTATTCCGCAGAGAAAACCAGCCATTTGCGTTGGTACTTTCGTGGCACACGACGCATTATCAGTGTGCCTGCAATCCTTTTGATGAGTTCGTTCATCGGCTTTTCAGGGCTGGCAATCGAAAGTGGCATAACGGTTGGGCAGGCCGTCTTTATGACGCTGACTATCTGGGCCTTACCTGCAAAAGTGGTGCTGATTGGCGCGATCAGCGCCGGGGCCTCGATCCCTGCGGCAGCATTGGCTGTTGGGCTGTCGTCTGTGCGTCTGATGCCGATGGTCGTCGCTCTTTTGCCGGAACTGAAAGGACCAAAGACGCGTAAGCTTACGCTGGCCGCGCTTTGTCATTTCGTGGCTGTCACGGCATGGGTTATGGCGATGGACGAGTTACGCCATGTGCCGCGCGATATGCGCACGAGTTATTTTGCAGGCATTGGCACTGTTCTCGTCGGCACAAATGCGCTCGTGGTCGCTCTGGTTTATAT
>Ga0308165_1003845_pt1 | contig 15595 bp, 12 predicted proteins | sample PhyWR2_FD_201032 | JGI IMG/M metagenome (GOLD analysis project Ga0308165, IMG submission 201032) | Phyllosphere microbial communities from UC Gill Tract Community Farm, Albany, California, United States - DLSLW.R2 | ecosystem: Host-associated > Plants > Phyllosphere > Unclassified | place: USA...
TCAATTAAAAAATTATGTTTAAAAAAATACTAATTGCCAACAGGGGTGAAATCGCTTTGCGTATTATCCGTACCTGTAAGGAAATGGGCATCAAAACGGTTGCTGTTTACTCTACCGCAGATCGCGAAAGTTTACATGTACGTTTTGCTGATGAGGCTGTTTGTATTGGCCCCCCACCTAGTAAAGATTCTTATTTAAATATCCCAAATATTATCTCGGCTGCAGAATTAACCAATGCCGATGCCATACACCCAGGTTATGGTTTCTTATCAGAAAATGCTAAGTTTTCTAACATTTGTCGCGAGTATAACATCAAATTTATTGGTGCTACACCAGAGCAGATCAATGGCATGGGCGATAAAGCCTCTGCAAAAGAAACCATGAAAATTGCAGGTGTACCAACAATCCCAGGATCAGAAGGTTTGCTTACCAGCGTTAAAGAAGGTATTGGAATTGCTAACGAAATGGGTTACCCTGTTATCTTAAAAGCAACTGCCGGTGGTGGTGGCCGTGGTATGCGTGTAGTTTGGAAAGATGAAGATTTTGAAAACGCTTGGGATAGTGCCCGTCAGGAATCTGGCGCTGCATTTGGTAACGATGGTTTATATTTAGAAAAATACATCGAAGATCCACGCCACATTGAAATACAGATTATCGGAGATCAATTTGGTAAAGCCTGCCATTTATCTGAACGCGATTGTTCAATTCAACGCCGTCACCAGAAATTGGTTGAGGAGTCTCCTTCTCCATTTATGACCGATGAACTTCGTGTTAGAATGGGTGAAGCCGCTATTAAAGGTGCAATGGCTGTAAATTATGAAGGTGCCGGTACAATCGAATTTTTGGTTGATAAACACCGTAACTTCTATTTTATGGAAATGAATACCCGTATCCAGGTAGAACATCCGGTAACAGAAGAAGTAATCAATTTCGATTTAATCAAAGAACAGATTAAAGTTGCTGCCGGAATTCCGATTTCGGGCAAAAACTACTTCCCTGATATGCATGCAATCGAGTGCCGTATCAATGCAGAAGATCCAGCAAATAATTTCCGTCCTTCACCAGGAAGAATTACCAATTTCCATTCTCCGGGTGGCCACGGTGTTCGTGTTGATACGCACGTTTATGCAGGGTACTCAATTCCTTCTAACTATGATTCAATGATTGCTAAATTGATCTGTGTGGCACAAACACGTGAGGAAGCAATCTGTACAATGGAACGTGCTTTAGGCGAATTTGTAATTGAAGGTGTGAAAACAACCATTCCTTTCCATTTACAATTGATGAAAGATCCGAACTTCAGGGCAGGAAATTTTACCACGAAGTTTATGGAAACGTTTGAATTTTCAGAATAATATAAACTATTATAAAATTTAAATCCCATTTTGATAAAACAGAATGGGATTTTTCTTTATTAAAACTTTGAATTATTTCATTAAATTTGAATTATGGAAACATTAATTGTACACCCCGAAAATAAGGCTGAATTAAATGCAGTAAAACAGGTGTTGAAGGCAATGAAAATTTCTTTTGAAAAAAGGGAAAAACCTTATAATCCAGAATTTGTAGAAAAAATTTTAGAAGGGGATAAAGATTTCAAAGAAGGAAAATTCACAAAAATTGATTTGGAAAATCTATGGAAATAGTTTTTCTTCCGAGAGCTAATGATGATTTAGACTTTTGGAAGAAATCAGGAAATACAATTATACAAAAGAAAATTCATAGCCTTTTAAGTTCTATTAGGGACACTCCTTTTGCCTGAATTGGGAAACCCGAGCCATTGAAGTATAACCTTACGGGTAAATGGTCGAGGAGAATAAATTCAGAACACCGAATTATTTACGAAGTTTTAGAAATGGAACAAATGATCAAAATTCATTCTTTAAGAGGTCACTACAATTAATTTAAAGATGATTTCATCAATATATTAAAGCATTTCTCAGAATAATATAAACTATTTCTATATTTAACACGTAAATACCATTCTATTCAAATAGAATGGTATTTTTGTTTTCAACATGAGCGACACTAAAAAAACTTTACTTACAAAAGCTATCGGGCAAAAGAGCACCACATTAGAGGCAGAGATGTCTTTTTTCGATCACTTGGATGTTCTCCGTAAACACTTAATCAGAGCCGTAATTGCCATTGCCGTTTTTACGGGTATCGCTTTTTACTTCAATGAAGAAATTCTGGACAAAGTAATCTTCGGACCGAAAAAACCAGATTTCTGGACCTATCGCATGATGTGTAAACTGGTTGAACACTTTCCTTCCTTAGGTAAGGATATGTGTATCACCAAAATCAATGGCGAAATTATCAATACCGAAATGGCTGGTCAATTCAACCTGCAGCTAAACGTTTGTGTAATGTGTGGTATCGTGGTTGGTTTTCCTTATTTATTATGGGAAATCTGGCGTTTTATTAAACCAGCACTACATGAAGCCGAGCGTAAATCAGCCAGTGGTTTTGTTTTCTTTGCATCGGTACTTTTCATCATCGGTATCTTATTCGGATATTTTGTAGTGTGTCCTTTATCGGTTAACTTTTTAACAGGTTATACCGTGAGTGCTGAAATTAAAAATACCTTTACGGTCGATTCGTATTTATCATCTGTTGCAACCTTAACTTTAGGTACCGGAATTATCTTTGAGCTTCCTATTATTATATTCATCCTTTCAAAACTAGGGTTAATGACACCGAAGCTGATGAGATCGAGCAGAAGATATGCAGCTGTAATCATCCTCATAATTGCCGCCATTGTTACACCAACGCCTGATATCATGACGATGTTGATCGTAGCTACTCCGCTATTCTTGCTTTACGAATTGAGTATTTTTGTTTCGGCCTATATCGAGAAAAAGAAGAAAAAAGCTGAAGCAGCCTTCTACGCTAACTAACAAAAACATTACGAACAGATTTCATAATTCTCTATAAATTTGACAATGTCTGATACAAAGATCAAAATTGCTATTGGAGCGGATCACGCGGGGTTTGAATACAAAGAAATATTAAAAGATTTTTTACAGGATTACGAGGTAAAAGATTTTGGCACCTATTCTGAAAGTTCTGTAGATTATCCGGATTTTGCACACCCTGTAGCCGCCGCTGTAGAGAATGGAGAATTTACTTTTGGAATTTTACTTTGTGGATCGGCAAATGGTGTGGCCATCACCGCAAATAAACATCAGCACATTAGGGCTGGTTTATGCTGGGAAAACGAAGTGGCATCTTTAGTACGCAAACATAATAATGCAAATGTTTTGTGTATTCCAGCAAGATTTGTTTCAGAAGAACTCGCCAAAGAAATTGCGACAACTTTTTTAAATACTGAATTTGAGGGTGGCCGCCATCAGAACAGAGTTGAAAAAATTTCGTGTTAACAAAAAACTCAACTAACTATTATCATAATGAACAAAAAGTTTTTAACCCTTGGTTTGGCATCGCTTGTTTCAGCGAGCTGTTTTAGCCAAATTAAGCCCCTTGCGCCCAATAAGGATGCGATAAAATTCAGTAAGGCCATTAATCCCGAGAATGCCTTCAAACACCTTTCAGTTTTAGCATCAGATGCATACGAAGGCCGCGAAACAGGCACAAAAGGAGCATGGATGGCTGCTGATTATATCCGTGATTATTTTAAATCGTTAGGATTAAAAGCACCGGTAAATGGCAGTTATTTCCAAAAAATCGATTTGGTTAACGTTACCTTAAAAGAAAGCCATGTTACAGTAAATGGTCAGCCAAAAGAATATCAAAAGGATTATCTCGTATCGCCAAGTTTAATCAGTGATAAGGGTTTTACATTTTCGGCCAACGAACTTGTATTTGTTGGTTATGGAATAAAAAAAGATACCTATAACGATTTTGCTGGTACCGATATCAAGGGAAAAGTAGTAATTATGTTTAATGGTGGCGACCCTACGTTAAAACCAGGTACAAGAATAGATAGAGCTGCTTACCGTGCCACCTTGGAAGCAAGAGCGAAGTATTTTGCAGAAAACAATGTTAAAGCGATTATCCTGATCGACCCGGCTGTTGACAGAATAACAGAAAACACCAAACAAACACTCAAAAATGGCAGAGTAATGGTTAAAACCAATGCTGCTATCGAAGCTCAGAAACAGAATGATATCCCACGCATCTCTATTTCTGTTGCTTTAGCAAATGAACTATTAAAGGCATCAAATACTACTGTTGCTGATTTGCAAAAGAAAATTGTTGATAGCCAAGCTCCAGCCCCACAGGTGTTAAATGTACCGTTTTCTGCAAGTGCTGCAAAAACAGAAACTCCTGTAAGATGCGAAAACGTACTTGGTTATTTAGAAGGTTCTGATCCTGTACTTAAAAAAGAAGTATTGATCTTAACCGGTCATTACGACCACATTGGATTGGAAACTGATCCAAATGCAAAAGACAAAGTAAATAATGGCGCTGATGATGATGGATCTGGAACTACTGGAGTATTATTAATGGCAAAAGCCTTTACTGATGCTAAAAAAGCTGGTAAAGGTTCGAAACGTAGCATCTTGTTTATGACTGTTGTTGGCGAAGAAAAAGGTCTTTGGGGTTCTGAGTGGTATTCAGAGCATCCGGTTTTCCCTGTTGAAAATACCATCGCAGATTTAAATACAGATATGATTGGCCGTACAGGTGAAGAATATTTGGGCAAACCAGATTCAGCTAACTACATTTATTCGGTAGGTTCTAAAATGTTAAGCAGCGATTTAGCAAACATTAGCGAACAGGTTAATGCAACTTATACCAAAATGAAACTGGATTATAAATATGATGATCCAAAAGATCCTGAGCAGATTTATTACCGTTCGGATCACTATAACTTTGCAAAGTTGGGTATTCCAATCATCTTCTATTATGATGGAATGTTACAACAAGACTACCACAAACCAGGTGATGAAGTAAGCAAAATCAACTTTCCACTTTTGGCAAAAAGAGCGAAACTGACTTACTTTACCGCTTGGGAATTGGCTAACAGAGCTAAACGCCCTGTTGTAGACATGGACGGAAAAGGCAATCCAAAGAAATAATCATTCAAAATATTAAGCCTCGACAAAATGTCGGGGCTTTTTTATGCTTAATACTTCATGCACCTACATAAATTCCTATCTTTGAATTTATAACGATATAGCTAAAAACTAAAATCAGTTAATATTCGTTACCCTATTACATAATAACTATTGATGAATATTGCCGAGGAATTTTTAGAGAAATCTGACGAGAAAGCTTTCGATTTACCACATCGTAAAACCATAAATTATAATATTGGAAAATACAATGTTGCTGTTGAACGCGGCTTATCAAAATTCGAAAATTTAGAGGCATCAAAAAAAAAGGCACACGTAATTAAATGGCGTGTGATGGAAAACCTCGATAAATTTTTACCAGAATTTGAGTCGAACTTCCAGCGCCGAGGTGGTAAGGTAATATGGGCAAATGATGTTGAAGAAGCCCAACAGGAAATCCTCAATATCATTAAAAGAAATAACGGTAAAACGGTTATCAAGTCAAAATCGATGACCACCGAGGAAATTCATCTGAACGATTTTCTGGAAAGGAACAATATCGAATCATTAGAAAGCGATCTTGGCGAATATATTGTTCAATTGCTTGGTCAGGCTCCATACCACATTGTTACCCCAGCCATGCACTTAAGTGCAACAGACATTGCTCAGCTATTTCACGATAAATTTGGCACACCTATCGATGCCACTCCCCCGCAGCTTGTACAAAAAGCAAGAGAATTGCTTCGCGATAAATATTTAACAGCAGATATTGGCATCAGTGGCGGGAATTTTTTAATTGCCGACACTGGAAGTATTGCCCTAACGGAGAATGAAGGCAATGCACGTTTAAGTACCACTTTCCCTAAAATACACATTGCTATTGTAGGAATTGAAAAGGTAATTCCATCTATGGCTGATCTTGACTTGTTCTGGCCTTTATTGGCCTCACACGGAACCGGGCAAAATTTAACCGTTTATAATACCATTTTAAGCGGTCCACGCCAGCCAAATGAAACAGATGGGCCAGAGGAAATGTACGTTATTTTGTTAGATAACGGCCGTACCAATTTGCTGGCACAAAAAGAGCAAAGACAGGCTTTGTATTGCATCCGTTGTGGCGCATGTTTAAATGCTTGCCCGGTTTATAAAAACATTGGCGGCCACACGTATAATACCACCTATAGTGGGCCAATCGGATCAGTAATTACTCCACATTTTAAGGGCATGGAAGACTTTAAACACTTAAGTTATGCTTCCAGCCTTTGCGGAAAATGCTCTGAGGTATGTCCTGTAAAAATAGACATCCACAAAATGTTATTGCTTAACCGTAGAGATGCTGCAGCAACTCATGAAAATGGCAAAAAAGAAGAAATTGGTTGGAGCATGTTCAGCAAAATGATGCAAAAACGAAAGTGGATGGATTTCTTCGGTGGAAAATTCAAAAACTTTATACTCAAAAGCTTTTTCAAAAAGAGTTGGGGCAAATACCGCGAAATGCCGAAAGTTGCCGATAAATCCTTTGCCAAACAGTGGGAGGAGTTGAAGAAAAGTAAGGAGTCTTAAATCAGGACTAATTAGTCAAAATAACCAGATATGCAATTTAACAGAGGTGATAAAGACGACAAATTCTTACTGAACTTATACAGAAGATTGCTTTACCCTCGGATGGTTGAAGATAAAATGCTCAAACTTTTGCGCCAGGGAAGAATTGGCAAATGGTTTTCGGGCATTGGTCAGGAAGCCATTGCAGTTGGCAGTACCTTAGCGATGCAAAGCAATGAATATATTTTGCCAATGCACCGTAATCTGGGTGTTTTTACTTCCCGTGATATCCCCTTAAAAAAATTAATGGCCCAATGGCAAGGTAAAATTACCGGCTTTACAAAAGGCCGCGACCGCTCCTTCCATTTCGGTACACAAGACTATAAAATTATTGGCATGATATCGCACCTTGGTCCACAGATGGCCTTGGCAGATGGTATTGCACTGGCAGATGTTTTGGCAAATAAGCAACATGCTACCTTGGTTTACACCGGGGAAGGTGCCACCAGCGAAGGCGACTTCCACGAGGCTGTAAATGTTGCTGCAGTATGGAGCCTTCCCGTTATTTTTCTGATCGAAAATAATGGATATGGCCTTTCTACCCCAAAATCAGAGCAGTTCAGGTGCAAAAATCTGGTCGACAAGGCCATTGGCTATGGAATGGAAGGGGTTCAGATCGACGGCAATAATATTTTAGAAGTTTATGATACCATCAATCAGCTGGCCAATGAAATCAGAAAAGATCCACGACCGGTTCTGGTAGAATGTCTTACTTTCAGAATGCGTGGTCATGAAGAAGCTTCGGGGACTAAATATGTTCCACAGGAGTTATTTGACGAATGGGAAAAGAAAGATCCACTAAGTAATTACGAAAACTATTTAATTGAGCAGGGTATTCTAACCTCTGATACCATTATCGATATTAAAATTCAGGTAAAAAGAGATATTGAACTGGAAGTTGAAGAAGCTTTTAATGAAGCTGAACCTGTAGCAAATGCTGCTCAGGAAGAGCAGGATATGTATTTCCCTTACCAACAAGAGGTTATTCAACCAGATCAATCTGCCTCGGATAAAAGATATTTAGATGCCATAACGGATGGATTGGATCTGGCGATGCAAAAATATCCCAACTTGGTTTTAATGGGACAGGATATTGCCGATTATGGTGGTGCCTTTAAAATTACAGAGGGTTTTACCGCCAAATATGGCAAAGGTAGAGTTCGCAATACCCCGATTTGTGAATCGGCCATTGTGGGTGCGGGTTTAGGTTTATCCATCAATGGCTACAAGGCCGTTATAGAAATGCAGTTTGCAGATTTTGTAACTGTTGGATTTAATCAGATTGTGAATAATCTTGCCAAAACACATTACCGCTGGGGTGAAAAGGCCGATGTTGTGGTGCGCATGCCTACTGGCGCCGGAACAGGTGCAGGCCCATTTCATTCCCAAAGTAACGAAGCCTGGTTTACCAAAACCCCTGGGCTTAAAATCGTTTATCCAGCCTTTCCAGAAGATGCAAAAGGATTGTTGTTAGCCGCTATAGAGGATCCAAACCCTGTGCTCTATTTTGAGCATAAATACCTGTACAGAAGTTTAACGGCCTCTGTTCCGCATGGCTATTACACTACAGAGATTGGCAAAGCGGTTAAGTTAACCAATGGTGGTCAATTTTCGATCATTACTTACGGATTAGGTGTTCATTGGGCTTTAGATTACCTCGAAAATCATCCTGAAAGTGAATGCACATTAATTGATCTGCGTACACTTCAACCATGGGATAAAGAAACCGTTAGCGAAGCAGTTAAAGCAACTGGTAGGGTTTTAGTTTTACATGAAGATACCTTAACAAGTGGCTTTGGTGCCGAAATATCAGCCTGGATTGGGGAACATTGTTTCGCTTATCTGGATGCTCCGGTAATGCGCTGTGCGAGTTTGGATACCGCGATTCCGATGAGCAAAGTATTGGAAGAAGATTTCCTGGCTAAGACAAGATTAGCAGAAACAATTGATAAATTATTGAAATATTGAGAAGGTTAATTGTATAAACTATTTAAATCGGTTAATCGCGGCGCTATGCTACAGTTAAGCGATTTTTTCCATTAACCGGTTAAACAACAAACATATGAGCACTTTTAAAGTCGAAGGAAATATTATTAACATCACAGAGCGGAGTATTTTTTTTGGTGAAGTTGAGGTTGAAGGAGGTAAAATAAAATCGGTTACCAAAATCTCTGAACAGCAGGAAGGTACTCATTTTATCTCTCCAGGCTTTATTGATAGCCATGTGCATATCGAAAGCAGTATGTTAATTCCGAGTGAATTTGCAAGGCTAGCCGTTGTACATGGAACGGTTTCTACGATTAGTGATCCGCACGAAATTGCCAATGTATGCGGCATGGAAGGTGTAGAATTTATGATCGACAACGGAAATACCGTACCTTTCAAATTTAATTTTGGTGCGCCAAGCTGTGTTCCGGCTACGATTTTTGAAACTGCCGGAGCTGAATTAAATCATGATGATGTAAAAGCACTTTTAGAACGGCCTGAGATAAAATACCTGAGCGAAATGATGAATTTCCCGGGCGTACTTTATAAAGATGAGGAAGTTTTAAAAAAGATTGCCGCTGCACATCAATTGGACAAACCAGTTGATGGACATGCGCCGGGTTTACGTGGCGATGCTGTTCAACAATATATCGATGCCGGAATTTCTAGCGATCACGAATGTTTTACCGCCGAAGAGGCACTCGATAAATTACAGCGCGGTATGAAAATCCTCATTCGCGAAGGAAGTGCAGCCAAAAACTTCGAGGCCTTGATTGATCTGTTAAACGATTGGCCAGAAACGATGATGTTCTGCAGTGATGATAAACATCCCGATAGCCTCGTCGAAAACCACATCAATCAGCTTTGTGCAAGGGCGATAGAGAAAGGGATCGATATTTTCAATATCCTTCAGGCCGCCTGTATTAACCCTATCGTCCACTATAAACTCGATGTTGGTGCACTACAAGATAATGACCCGGCAGATTTTATCATATTAGAAGATTTAAAACACTTCAAGGTTAAGCAAACCTATATTGATGGCTTATTGCTAGCCGAAAATGGTAAAACGGTAGGCGATTGGGTAAAACATGTTGAAGACAGGGAATCGGTGAATCACTTCGATTGCAGTTTAAAAAAGGAAGAAGATTTTATTTATCCATTCACCGAACAGGAAGAAATCCCGGTTATTGAAGCTTTAGATGGACAATTGATCACCAATAGATTAGCAGCTAAACCAAAAGTTTCAAACAACAATATCATCAGCGATCTGGAAAATGATGTTTTGAAAATGGTTGTGGTAAACCGTTATCATGATGCGCCTGTTGCGGTATCTTTCGTGAAGAACTTTGGTTTAAAACAAGGTGCTATTGCATCAAGTGTTGCCCATGATAGCCATAACATCATTGCTGTTGGTGCCGATGATAAGAGCATTTGCGAAGCCGTAAATCTGGTGATTAAAGAAACAGGTGGTGTGGTGGCCTTGGGTAATGGAAAAGAAGAAGTTTTAGCACTTCCTGTAGCTGGATTAATGAGCAACCAGAATGGTTATCAGGTTGCAGCAAGTTATACCTCAATAGATCAATTTGCAAAAGATTTAGGTTCTAATTTACTTGCTCCTTTCATGACGCTTTCATTTATGGCGTTATTGGTAATTCCACACTTAAAATTAAGTGACAAGGGCTTATTTGATGGGGATGAGTTTAAGTTTATATAGATAAACTATTGAAAATCGTCATCTCGATCCGATAGCTATCAGATGAAGCACAGCGAAATGGAGAGATCTATCTAGTTAGATTTCTCGGCTTCGTTACACTCCGCTCGAAATGACGACTTTTCGTTATTCCAGCACAAAAACCTCTGCCAAAGGATTAAATAAATACAAACGTTTATCGTCCAAGCAGATACAACGGTAGCGTTTTCTAATCCTTTCACCTTTGGTAAAACGCCTGCCATCTTTAATTTTAAAGTTGGTATGAATCGGCAACTGCTCTAAATGTAAAGTCTCTGTTTTATTACTGTCGTATTTTTTTAAAGCACGGGATAAATGCAGATCGGAACAACTTGAGGCGGCCGGATTTGACATATAATTATCAATGGCTTTATGAATATCTTCAGGAAAGATATTCAGCTCAAAAAAGGGAATCATCATGCGCTGGAAATTCTTTTTCCACTCTGAACCATGTGGTTTTACTTTATTCTTAAAATCATTCCAGGTGAGTAAATGTGCAAACTCGTGCACTGTAGTTACCAAAAAGGCATAATGGTTAAGATTGAAGTTTACCGAAATGCGATGGCCTTTGCCTTGATAAGGATGACGGTAATCGCCTAGTTTTGTCGAACGGGTTTTAGCAATTTTAAATTCACACTGAAAATAATCTATCCACTTTGCAATTAGCGGGGCCGCTGGTTCGGGCATATATTGCGCTAAAACATTAACTTTCTCCACGATTGCTAAGATAAGAATTTGCTAAAGTATTTCAACCATATAAGACATATAAGGACATTTAAGGTTTAATAGTTGTATTAAGTTAATGCAAAAATCTGTATAAGTCGTTTACATAGGTTTTTTGTCCGCTCTCATAGATATTCAAACAGTTGAAATTAATTATCAATCCCATTGGCACCACTAGAAGTTTCATATAGGTTAAAATTTGTGCCTCATTAATAGGTAATACTTTTTCAACCGCCTTTAACTCCACAACTATACTGTTTTCCACAAACAAATCACACCATAGTTCTGCCTCAACTAAAATTTCTTTATAGTAAACGGGCACTAACATTTCAGATTTATAATTTATTCCACGAAGGGTCATTTCATGTTTCAAACATTTGTGATAGACACTTTCCAACAAACCTGGTCCAAGTGCTTTATGAACTTCGATCGCAGCTCCGTTTATTTTATAAATTAATGTTTTCAGATATTCTTTATTCACCATGACTAATATGTTCTTATATGTCTTATATGGTTAAATAATAAGCCTATTCATCAGAAGGAAATAAAGATGCCAGCACCAGTTTAATCTCACCAAAAGAATAATCTTTCCCTAAAAACTCCCGTATGGTTGCCATCGATTTTGTTTTCTGGCTTTCAATTGCATCACTAATATTTTTGATTTTATTCGCTTTTACCAATTTGGTAACATCCAGTTGCTGTGTTGAAACATAATAAGCCAGATGCCCTTCAATGGTACCCGCAGAGAAACCACGTTCTTTTGCAATTTCATCGATGGTTTTTCCTTGCTCATAAAGTTCAAAGCTGACCAGCTTGGTGTCGATTTTTGGTTCTTTTTTCTTTTTCTCTGCTGCAGATTTTACTTTAAGCGTTTCCCCTTTTAGCTGGATGGCTTTTTGAAGTTGATTATTTCTTTCAACGGTATTCAATAACGCATCAGTATCGGCTTTGCTAAATTCCTTACCATCAATCAATGCTTTTAAAAGCGCTTTGCTTTTATGCATTTTTTTCAACTGCTCATAAACCAAAATTTCAAGTTCCAGCAACTCAGTTACATAAGTCTTAATCTGTTTTTCTTCCTTAATTACCTCGATTTGGGCAAGAAAACGATCTGAAATCTCTTTAACCAGGGGATTAAAATATTTTAGAGCTGCCTCAACCCTTTTCGAAACATTAAATAAAGTATGTTCAGTTTGTTGTGCAAAAAGATTTTTAAGCTGATTAACAAAAGTATCTGCTGTTGCTGTTATTTTCTGAAAATCGACATAAACAGCATCTGTCCAATCTTCATGCCGCTGTTTTGCTGATTTTTCGCTTTTATCAAAAGTTTGCCGATGTTCTTTTAAATAATACCTGATCAGGTTCAGGTCAAATGCAGCGAGGAGATAACTACGGATAAAAGTATAACTCTCTATACTGATCTGCTCATTTAGCACTTCAGAAGGTTGCTTTGTTTTAGAAAAATAATGTACATTCTGATCCTGTTGCAAACCGCTGTCGCGAAGATGAGAAGTTAAAACCAGTCCTTTTAGCGAGCGTAAACGAGACAAGGCCACGTAAGCTTGACCAGGTGCAAAAGCATCGCCGACATCAATAATCGCCTTATCAAAGGTTAAACCCTGACTTTTATGTACTGTAATGGCCCAGGCCAGTTTAATGGGGTATTGGATAAACGAACCTGCAACATTTTCTTTAATTTCGTTTGTCACTTCATCCAGTTTATATTTTACATTCTCCCATGTGTAGGGAGAAATCTGAATCACCACTTTATCTTCGGGAAGCTCAATTTCAACTATATCCTTTTCGATATGATGCACCACACCAATTTTGCCATTATAATACCGTTTTTCGGCAGTCATGTCATTTTTGATAAACATCACCTGAGCACCAACTTTTAATTCGAGGCTTTTATCGTTTGGATATGCATATTCATTAAATTCACCCTGAACCTTGGCCTCAAAAAAATAAGATTTATTTTTCAATTGGGTTAACCTTTCGCGATTAATGCTGTCGGCTTTATTGTTGTGCGTGGTTAAGGTTATATAATTTTCGTCTGCCGAAGGCTTAAAATCCTGCTTAAAATGCTGCTTAAGCAAAGTAGTATCTTCTGCAGTGATTTTATTATTGCGTAGGTTGTTCAGTAAATCGATAAAAACAGCATCATCCTGACGGTAAATTTTATCCAGCTCGATATATATCGGTGGATTATCTTGCAGGGCCAATGCATCGAAAAAATAAATGCTCTTATAAAATTTGGCCATAATGCGCCACTCATCATTTTTTACCACTGGAGGCAGCTGATGTAGATCACCAATAAACAACAATTGCACCCCGCCGAATGGAAGATTTCTATTCCTCCGCACATAACGTAGCGCAAAGTCAATAGCATCTAACATATCGGCCCTCAGCATACTTACCTCATCAATTACAAGTAGTTCCAGTTCTTGCAACATGCGCCGTTTATTGCCCTGCATGTTTAAATGCTTCACTAGCGTTTTGGGTGTATTGAAGTTGAAATTGATATTCTCGTTTATCAATGCGCCGGCAGCATCAGGGAAAAAAGCCCCAAAAGGCATCTGGAAAAGCGAGTGGATGGTTACCCCAGATGCATTAATTGCGGCAATACCCGTAGGTGCCACAATTAAGGCTTTTTTATGTGTAAGTTGAATCAGTTTCCTCAAAAAAGTTGTTTTACCTGTACCAGCTTTTCCTGTTAGGAAAACGTGTTTTGAGGTATAATTAACAAATTTAGCCGCAATTTCTGCAGGCATAGAAGTTTCTTCTAAAGTGGGCATCGGCAGTAAAATTTTAGTTTACAATAAACGGAGGGATGAATAAAGCTAAACATTTTAGCACAAAATTAAACAATGATTAATGAGAAATTTTAAATTTCTACTGATAATTTTAAATTTAAGCCACAGCTTCACCAAAGAAACCAAGTTAAAAACTCAACTTCTTGAAATTTTCCGTATTGACATCACTACCTTAATAAAAGAACCAAGCCATTGCTTTTCAAAATAATAAACACGCAACCTATTTTCAATTAAACAATTAACCTATTCATACTTTAAGCAAATTCCTTATCTTTGCGGCCTGATGAAACAACAATATTCAAATCTTATCGCTGTTAAATTCCTTTAACAAGGTTTCATCTCTTTTTACACCCAAAATTTTATTATGCTTAACCCTGAAATAGAAAAACGTAAAACCTTTGCCATTATTAGTCACCCCGATGCGGGCAAAACCACATTAACAGAAAAATTTCTGCTTTTTGGTGGTGCAATTAACACTGCTGGGGCGGTAAAAAGGAACAAAGCGAACCAAAGTAATACTTCCGATTTTATGGAGATCGAAAAGCAACGTGGTATTTCGGTGGCAACTTCGGTGATGGGTTTTGAATATAGCGGCAAACGCATTAATATTTTGGATACACCTGGTCACAAGGATTTCGCGGAAGATACTTACAGAACTTTATCGGCTGTAGATAGTGTTATTTTAGTGGTAGACTGTGTAAAGGGTGTGGAGGAACAGACCGAAAAGCTCATGTCGGTTTGCCGTATGCGTAATACACCGGTAATCATTTTTATCAACAAAATGGACCGTGAAGGTAAAGAGGCTTACGATTTATTGGATGAAATTGAAGAGAAACTAAGCATCAGCCTTTGTCCGCTTTCCTGGCCTATTGGTCAGGGGCATACTTTTAAAGGTGTTTATAGCATTTATAACAAACATTTAAATTTATTCAACTCCGATAAAACCAAGGTAACCGATTCGGTTGTAGCGGCCAATGACTTAAATGATCCATCTTTATTAAACTACCTTAAAGAAAACGAGATCAACGCGCTGAAAGATGATGTGGAACTGGTTAATGGTATCTACGGCAACATTGATAAAGATTTATACACTGACGGTTTGGTTGCGCCTGTTTTTTTTGGCAGTGCGATCAATAACTTCGGCATCAAAGAACTTTTAGATACATTCATTGATATTGCACCGAGTCCACGACATAGAGAAGCAGAAGAACGTGATGTACTGGTGGAAGAGAAAAATTTCAGTGGTTTCGTATTTAAAATTCATGCCAATCTGGATCCTAAACACCGTGATAGGATTGCCTTTTTAAGGATCTGTTCAGGTAAATTTGAGCGCAATAAATTCTATTACCATACCCGTCAGGATAAGAAATTAAAGTTTTCCAATCCAATGGATTTTATGGCCAACGAAAAGAGTATTGTTGAAGAAGCCTGGCCAGGCGACGTAGTGGGTTTATATGATAGTGGTAACTTTAAAATTGGTGATACACTTACCGAGGGTGAAAAATTGCAGTTTAAAGGCATCCCAAGTTTCTCTCCATCAATTTTTAAAGAAGTAGAAAACATGGACCCCATGCGTACCAAACAATTGGAAAAAGGCATTGAGCAATTAACCGATGAAGGAGTTGCACAATTATTCGTAATGCAACCTGGAAACAGGAAAGTAATCGGAGCAGTTGGTGAACTTCAGTTCGAGGTGATCAATTTTAGGTTAGAGCATGAGT
>Ga0308165_1003846_pt1 | contig 15589 bp, 11 predicted proteins | sample PhyWR2_FD_201032 | JGI IMG/M metagenome (GOLD analysis project Ga0308165, IMG submission 201032) | Phyllosphere microbial communities from UC Gill Tract Community Farm, Albany, California, United States - DLSLW.R2 | ecosystem: Host-associated > Plants > Phyllosphere > Unclassified | place: USA...
TATCTTTCGGGAGAAGCCTTTTTTGATGTGAAAAAAGATCCTGAACATCCTTTTATTGTGCATACGGAGCAGTTGGCTGTAAAAGTACTGGGTACTGCTTTTGATGTTAAGGCCTATCAGAACGATGCTTTTACCGAAACCACATTAATTAGGGGAAAGGTTTCCATTACACTTAAGAACAATAACGCCCAAAGTTTTATCCTAAAACCAAACGATAAATTTACCTTGGCTTACGGTAAAACCGATATGAGTCAGCTCAGCCATTATAATGGCACGGGCACGAACCGCGTAATTGAAACGGCATGGACAAACCACGAACTTATTTATAAAAATAACCGTTTCGATGAAATTGCCAAACTTTTCGAACGTTGGTACGGGATCAATATTGCATTTAAAGAACCTGAGCTTAAAACGGTAAGGTTTACAGGACATGTAGATAAAGAAACACTTCCCGAAGCTTTAAACATTTTAAAACTGATCGAAAACTTCAATTATTCGATAAAAGGTAAAAATGTATATATCTACCGATAGTACATCGTGTTAAGCTATGTATATTTGCAGCCATGAATTTTGCGCAGCGGATCATATTGTTAATTGGATTGATTTTTCCGCTAGCTTTACAAGCGCAAACCAAGGTTACTTTAAACTTTACCGATGTCAGTTTTGAACAGGTAATTGAAGCGATACAACAACAAACCTTTTATCATTTCGCTTACGGAGAATCTAAAATCCCCAAACATCAGGTAAGCATCAATGCAGAAGAGGAAGAGGCCGTAAAGGTAATCGATCAGCTTTTGGCAGGGAGTGGTTATACTTATTCAGTTTTGCCCAACAACCTGATTGTGATCAGAAAAAACATACAAGGTAAGGCTGGTGATAGTGTGCGTTACTTAAAAGAAGTGGTAATTACTGCTTTGGGCATCGAAAAAGATAACCAGAAAGTGGGTTATGCTTTAACCACCATTAAAGGCTCATCCATTACCAAGGCAAGGGAAAGTAATATGATTATGGCCTTGCAGGGCAGGGTAGCAGGGCTAAACATTACTGGTGTAAACGGCGGACCAGGTTCTGCCGCGCGGGTATTGATCCGTGGGGTTTCGAGTATGACGGCTGCCTCGCCTTTATTTATTGTAAATGGTGTGCCCATCGATAACAGCATCAGGGGAAGTGCCAACGAATATGGTGGTGCCGATTATGGAGATGGCATCAGCAACATCAATCCGGATGATATTGAAACCATTACCATATTGAAAGGTTCGGCAGCATCTGCATTATATGGTGCAAGGGCAGCAAACGGAGTGATTCTTATTAACTTAAAAAGTGGCGGCGAAAATGCTGAACCGAAGCTCGAATATAATGCCAATCTCTCTTTTGATGTTCCTGTAAATGCCACCGATTTCCAATATATTTATGGACAGGGAACCCAGAATAAGCGTCCGACCGATTTATACAATGCCATTTCTACGGGTTTATTGAGTTGGGGTGAGGTGATGGACGGTAAATTAACGCAACAGCTGGATGGTTCGATGCGGCCTTATTCTCCGGTAAAAAATAACATTCAAACTTTTTACCGTACAGCACCTGCTTTTATCAACACGCTTTCAGTTGTGGGTGGCAATACAAAGAACAATTACCGTGTTTCGGTTTCCAATTTAGATTACAATTCTGTTTTAAGCAATGGTGCCCTGAACCGTAAAACACTGAATTTTTATGGAACTGTGGCTTTGAGCAATCAACTGTCGTTAAGCCTCACCGGAAATTATATTTACGAAAGAAATAAAAACAAAAGTTACCTCAGCGACGGTCCGTTAAATGCCAATTATGGAATTGCAGCATTGGCCACCAGTTTGGATCAATCTATTCTTGCACCGGGCTTTGATGCAGAAACAGGTTTTGAAAGCCGTTGGAATGCCGATGAATATAAAACCAATCCCTATTTTTTGATGAACAAACAGGCCGATTACGCGAATAGGAACCGCTATATCACATCAGCTGTGCTAAAATACCAGCTGGCCAGTTGGGCATCACTTCAGGGAAGGGTAGGTTACGACTCGAGCAAGGATGAAGTGGTAAGTATTTTGCCTACAGGTACAGCTTTTTCCATCAATAGGCAGGGCGGTATTAATGCTTATGATCAAAACCATACTTCTGAGTTTAACAGCGATATTTTGTTCAGTGCCAGCCAGAACCTTGGCGATAAACTCAACCTCGAACTATCGATGGGGGCCAATTACCGGGAAAGAAAAGGTAATAGCGAGAAGCTTAAGGGCTCGCAGTTTAAAGTACCTTATTTATATGTTCCCGAGAATTTGATCACCAGCACCAAAACATTGGCCATCTCTAGGATTGTTACGGAATCAGCTTATTACACAGCTGATCTGAGTTATCAGCGTTTCCTCAATTTATCGGTTACGGGGCGCTACGATATCTATTCTACCCTGCCAGCCAATAACCGTGGTATCTTTGTGCCGGGCATATCGGGCAGTTTTATTTTTTCTGATCTGTTAAAAATGAAGGGACTCGACTTTGGCAAACTGCGAATAGATTTTGCCAAAACCAGTGGCGAACCCATCGTTCCCTATACCACACAGATATATTATACCGTAGATAACCAGGTAAACGGTATTCCGGTCGGTGGTTTTTCCGGCGACCTGCCGAATTATAATTTAAAGCCGTTTACGCTGAACGAAATAGAAGCTGGTCTCGATCTTAAGTTTTTCAATAGTCGGTTGGATGTAGATTTTACTTATTTCAACCGCCTTACCCAAAACGAAATTATTAATGCCAAACAGTCGGTAACCACAGGTTTTACCTCTGCTTATGTTAACCTTGGTGCAACCCGTAATGCGGGTATAGAACTGGCTTTGGGTTACACGCCAGTGCTCACTTCGAACAGCAAATGGCAAATTAACCTAAACTTAACCAAGGTAAAAAATACGCTGCTCTCTATCGATGGCAATAGCAATTATACGCTTACGGGTACTTACAGGCCATTAAATGCCAATACTGCATTGGTAGTAGGTAAACCGATTACACAGATTATGGCTTACGATTACCTGCGTGATGCCAGCGGAAACATCATTGTCGGTTCGGATGGTATACCCAAACGTGGTAGTTTTATTCCAATGGGTGGTACCATGCCTACTTTATACGGTGGTATTACCAATAGTTTCAGTTATAAGCAGTTTAACTTTTCATTCTTGATTGATTACCGTTTTGGCAATAAAATTCTTTCGGCAACCGAATATTATAGTTATGTGCTTGGCTTAAACAAGGCTACTTTGGTGGGTAGAGAAACCGGTATTGTTGCAGATGGTGTACTCGAGAACGGTCAGAAGAACACAATCAACGTACCTGCATATGCCTATTATCCTGAATTGGCTACCAATATTTCTGCCTTAGCGGTACTTAATGGCAGTTTTATCAAGCTGAGGCAGGCTACACTTGGTTATTCTTTCAGCGCTAATCTTTTAAAAAGAACACCTTTTAGCAGCATTGGGATTGATCTGGTGGCACGTAACTTGTTTACCCTGCTTAAATATACCAAAAATATAGATCCTGAATCGCAGTTTTCGCCAACATTGGGTTATGCAGGTATAGAAGGTGCTTCGTTACCTGCAACACGAACTTTCGGGATTAATTTTAACTTTAAATTTAAATAAGATGAGTTGGATGAGGAGTTATATTGTTGGTGTTTTCTTGCTGATTTTAGCGGGCAGTTGTTCAAAGGAAAAGCTCGATGAAATCAATACTGATCCGACCAAACTTACCGAAAACAATTACGATCCGAACAGTTTGCTGGCCCAGGCACAACTCAAGTATGCCAATCTGGGGTATTATCAGCTCTTGTACCAGAGCACCATGATGCAGTTATTGGCCTCCAGCTATTCTTATTATAACAATGGTGATAAATACATCAATGTTGGCAGCTTTACCGATTACCAGGGCCGTATTTTCGACGAAGGTTATGCCGATGCTTCTTACATCAGGGAAATGCAACGGTTGGCGAGGCTGAAAGATCCCGCAGCGTATCAGAACCTGATTGCAATAGGTGATATCATGTTTGTATTGATTTTGCAAAGGATTACCGATACTTACGGCGATGTGCCCTATTCGCAAGCAGTTAAAGCCATGCAAGGCATTAAATATCCTATTTACGACCAACAGGAAGATATTTATAGCCAAATGCTGAACGATCTTGAAATGGCTACAGCACAACTGGATACCGAAAAAACTGGCCCAAGCGCAGATCTTTTTTACAAAGGTGATGTTACCAAATGGAAGAAGTTTGGTTATTCTTTAATGTTAAGGGTTGCGATGCGGTTAAGCAAAGCCGATCCCGAAAAAGCCAGATTGTGGGTAGAAAAAGCCGCTGGTAAAACTTTTAATAGCATAAACGATAACGCGATCCTGATAACAGATGCTTCTTCTTTTAACAGTCAGAATGGAACATCGCTTGCGTTACGAACCTATTCTGATTACCTTGAGGTGCGTTGGAGCAAAACGTTGATTGACCAGTTAAAAAATACCAACGACCCACGGCTGGGGTTAATTGGTGAGGTGCCAAAAGATGGACTGGCTAAAAATGCCGATCAGAACCTGAGTGGGAACACAGATCCGGCAGTGCAGCTGGGGATGCCAAATGGATATGACCTACAGGGTGGGGCGACAGATATCAGCCATTCTCCCAATTACTCAGGCGGTACGGGTAATGGAAGTGATTTTGCTCCGCTTGGTAAATATTCTAGGCCACGGACTGAAATGTACCTGAAATTGGGAGGACCGATTTTTATTTTGAGTTATGCCGAAACCGAATTTTTGCTTGCCGAAGCGAAGGTGAGGGGGTGGAGTATAGATGGGACAGCAAAGCTGCACTATACCAACGGATTAACAGGAGCAATACAGTCGCTTGCTCAGCTCGATCCTTTGGCTGCGGTTGATGCCAATAAAATCACAACCTTTGTTAATCAGAATCCGCTTGATGAAAGCAGTACACAAAGCGCATTAAGCACTATAAATACACAATACTGGGTAGCTACTGGCACCGATTTTAATTTTATAGAAGCCTGGCTAAACTGGAAAAGGAGCGATTACCCTAAACTTATTCCAATAAACTATAAAGGCAACGTTACCAATGGCACTATTCCCCGCCGCATGATTTACCTTTCGACAGAAGTGCTGAACAATCCTCAGAATTATAAAGATGCAGTGGCCAGGATAGCTGGCGGCGATGTACTTACTGCGAGGGTATGGTGGGATAAGTAAACAATCGGAGCCAGGTTTAATCAAAGTGCCCTGCAAGATAAGCAGTTTTTATAGTTGAAGCAGTAGCGTTAAAAATCATACATATTACGCGCACGCAAGTTTTCAATAGCTACCTCGGCGTCGGCCTTTAAGGTGAGCAACATACGTGTTTCTTCCTCTATTGGTATTAAAGGTTTATATCCGTACTGACTAAAAAATGATTTGGTATGCGCCTGATAATCCGTTAAAAATTCAGTTAACGAAAGTACATCAGCATCGAAACCTTCGCTTTCAAAATTAAACTGACATGAGCTTTTATAAGATATAAATTCTTCTTCACCTATTGAAAATGAAGTCTGTATGTTCCAGCTGTTTGGACTAATGGGCGTAACAATATTTTCTTCATCGACAGAATGATCTACATAGTAATTGATATTAAATGTAACGAAGAGTGTGTTTAATCCGTCAATCTCCTCGCCAGTAATATTAAAGTGAGACTCGTAACGGGTGGGAGGTAAACTTTCCGCGATATATTCATCATTAAAGATATATTCGTTTATAGTTATGGGTTGTACATTGAATATTTTCATTAAAGTGTTTTTAAGCTTTATTTTATTGTTATGATCCGCGGAGTAAAAAAAGCATCTTCTTGATCAATTATTTTAGCATCAAGCAAAAGGGTACACTTGCTTAATATAAAAAAATCAGTCAAAATACTAGTGTGTAAAGTTTGCAAATTGAAAGATAATTGTTTTTCTTCTCGTCGGTGTCTCACCGACCAGAAAGATAACTTATTCTATTTTGTGCAGCTGTATTAGGTTTCGGTCGGTGCGAAACCAACCGATAGGTAAAATGCTGAAGTTATTTCAGCATTTTTCCCGCAAGATAGACCCTGAAATAAATTCAGGGTGACGATCGCAGTAATCAAATAAGCTAAAATGAATCCATAAAAAAACCTCCGATTTTATCGGAGGTTTTTCTGTTTAAGCAAGATTTCGGATTCTATTTGTTTTAAAATGAATAAGTTAATCCGCCGAAGATGTTAAATCCGTTGGCCTGATAAAATAAATATTTGCTGTAGTTTGTATTTAAGATATTGTTTGCTTTTGCAAAAACAGAGAACTTTTTATTGATGCGGTAATCAGCACCAAGACCTAAATCTACATAACCTTTCACCGTTTCAATAAGCTCTATGTTGGTGTTCGGAATCACATATTGTGAAGCTGGAACAGGAGCACCGGTATATACTTTTGCTTTCACATCATCCTGTATTACCACACCAGCATTAAAGCTTAATTTTTTGTTGTAGGTGTACACAAAGTTCGAACTTACTTTTAAACCCGGTTTAAACCAAGAGTAGGTTTCAGAAGCAGGTTTCCAATCATCAAGGTTCAATTTACCTGTCCATTTTAAAGCATCGCTCACTTGTACGGAGATTTCACCTTCTAAACCTGTTAATTTCGTTTTACCGAAATCGTAAATCACATCAAACTTGTTAAAATCAGTAAAGTTGTTTACGAACAAAGGCATATCATCAAACTGTTTTATATAGATACGTGCTTTATAACCAAAACCAGGTCCGCCGGTGCCTTTAATACCAGCACTGAAACTTAATTTCTCTACTGTGTTTTTTACCAGGATGTTGCTGTTTAACCAAGGGTTTTCATCAGTAAAGCCTTTTAAAGAGTTTCTGTTTACATCACCTTTAACTTCTCCAAAAACTTGTAAATAATCAGGAATCAGGGTAAAATCGGCGGTAACTGCAGGGAATATTTTAGAGCTGCTGTACGCACCAAACTCCTGTACGAAGTTAATTCCGGCCGTAATTTTAGCACCTTTTACCTGTAAACGGATATACGGGTTTAAACGCAATAGGTTATTGCCAACACTGGTTAAAGCATCTTTGGTATTGCCGAATTCGGTTGATGCGGCTAAACCCAGGTTTAACGAATTAATGCGTTTGTTTACATAACCGTTTAAGCTCAGGTAGTTTTCTTTGGCGCTAAACTTATCGTTCCAGATGTATCCGTTGGCTTTTAAAGCATAACTGAAAGCATCTTCATCTTCGGTAAAGTTTTTTACCAGCTCACCTTCCAGTTCGATGGTGGTTAAAGCTTGTTTCTCAGGATTAGGGTTTAATGTTGGTCGAGCATCATCTATACCATAAAAATAGGTGCCATTGCGCTCAAAGTTAATGCGACCGCTTACTGTGTTCTGGTCTAAAATACTGCGACCGAAAACACTTAATTGTTGGTTACTGCTATTTTGTTTGTTCAGCTTTCCTTCCTGACTAAAGTGTTTAAAATATCCACCTACCTGTAGGCCTTCATCTTTTCCGGTATTAAAATAAGCCTCGCCTAAAAGAGTAGCCAACGAACCGAATGCACCTTTTACATAATTGTTAACCAATATGCTTTCTTTTTCTTCGGCCAGGGCCTGTGCCTGCAACTTTTGGATATCGCTGTTCAGTTCCAGTTTTCTATCCAGAATGCTGTAGTTAAGCTTGGCTTTGTAAGTTTTAACGTCGTCTAAATTCGGACTTCTCCTCAACTTTACCGCTTCTGCCAAAATTGGTTTGTAAGGACGTACCACTTCGATTTCTTCGTTTACAACCCCTTTTTCTTCAGTCTTTTTATCCTGAGCCTGTGCAGTCATTAATCCAGCAGCTAAAAAAAACAGTGAACTATATATATATTTAATTGATTTCATAATGCTACTTCTTCTGGTTTAGTTTTTCTAGTTTTTCTTTGGCCGTAGGGATGATATCATCCTTGCCTTCGTAATTATCGATTATACTGAGAAGTGTGCTTTTTGCCTGTAAATTGTCTTTTAACGCCACATAGTTATCAGATAACAGGATAAATGCCTTTGCTACCCAGTAATCGTAAGAAGCCATGTTGTTGATCAGATCGAAACAGGTTTTAGATGAGGTTTTGAAATCACCTTTGCTATATTCCAATAAAGCCAGATTGTATTTAGCTTCTGCTGCGGCAATGGTTTTTGTTTTGGCCACTACATTTTTAAATTCTTTTATTGCGGTAGTGGTATCGCCTTTTAACAAGTAAGCTTTACCAGAAAATAAGCTCGAACTGTTTTTCTCTTCTTCAGAAGCTTTTTCAGAATCTTTGGTTAACTGTGCATATTTAAGCATATCATCAGGCATGTTTAAAGCTGTGTAAGCCTTTAACAGGTTGTTAATGGCGAAACTATAGTGCGATTTATAATCGGTTGTAGTTTCTAATCTTTTCAAGTAAACAATGGCCTCGTTGTATTTCTTCTGGTTTAAGAACAAAGTTGAGATGCTCACCAACGAACGTTCGGTATAATCACTTGTCCAATCGTTTAAGATAAACTCATAATCAGGAATGGCTTCGTCCGGGCGACCTAATTTAACCAGCGATTCTGCCCTGATAAATTTGGCTTCCTTTTCGTGGTTCGCCTTAGGGAATTTATCGAAGTAAGCGTTTACAGCCTGGAATGCACCGTTGGCATCACCTTTTAAATACGTATTGTTGGCTGCAGCAAAAACGATATTGTCTTGCTCCGAACCAGAGTAATTTCCAAGTGGGGTAGTAGCGGCATAAGCGATAAAACCATTCGCATCACCACGGTCTACATAAATATTCTTGATCGATTCCATGGCCTGTTTAGCTTCGTCGGCAGTAGGATAATCGCGGATTACTTTTTTGAAAGATTCTAAAGCGGCGTCGTCCTGATCCTGGTTGTATTGAACCAAACCGATGGTTACCAAAGCTTTTGCCACATAACTACTGCGTGGATATTTGGCTACCAGGGCCACAAGATCTGATTTAGATTTATCAAAATCACCTTTGTTAAAATAGGTATAAGCTGTTTCGAAACCGGCATCATCAGCATAGTTCGAATTTGGAAAAGTATTCAACAAGCTTTGCATAGTCGCAATTTTCGCGTCGTATTGTGTTTCCAATCCCTGGATCATGCCTTTCTGGAAAGTGGCATAATCTTCTGAAGTTGTTTTGCGACTGATGATCTTGTTATAATTCGCCATGGCATCGCCATAGCTTTTGTTCACAAAATATGAATCGGCTAAACGGATAGTCGCATCATCAATCGTTTTTTGGTCTTTATCATTGCCCGAAAGGAACTTTTCGAAATAAGTGGCTGCTTTGCTGTATTTTTCATCTTCGAAAGCTGCATAAGCCAAAGCATAGTTGGCGAAATTATAAACACCAGTTTTATCGGCATCTGGCATTTTCAAGAATTTCTCGAAAGTGCTCACCGCTTCGCCAAACTTGCGTAGCTCGTACATCGATTCTGCTTTCCAATAGGTATTTAAAGCGTTGATCTCATTGTCTTCAGGAAACTTTTCAGAACGTAAAAACATCGACAATGCATTAGGAAATGCTCTTTCGTTATAAAACTCCAATCCGCGGAAATAGGTTACCTTTTGATAAGCTTCTTTTGCTTCGAGGTTTTTATCTGGAATAGGCTCCAGGATATCAACAGCTGCCTGATAATTTTTAGTGGTTAATAAAACTTCTCCCAATAAGGTTTTGGCTTCATTTATCTTCCGTGATTTCGGGAAAGTTTTTAAGAAACCTTGTGTGGCTTCTAAAGCTTGCTGGTGAAATTCTAATTCATAACTTAATTTAGCATAATTTAACCAGGCCTCCTCCTGTATACCTTTGTCGAAGCTTAAACGCGAAGCCCTGAAAAAAGCGCTTTGTGCTTTTTGTTTATTGAGCAATTGAATGAAGACTTTACCCAGAGTATGCATACCATTTTGCAGGTAAATATCGTCGGTATTGAGCTTTTCTAAAACTGCAACAGATTCCTTGTACTTTTTATTCTGAAATAAAGAGTAGCCGTACTGGTAAATGAAAAGGTTGTTTTTGGTTTCACTTTTGTCTTTTGCGTAATACTCAGCGAAGTATTTCTCCGCATTTTTGAATTCAGATTTTGCAAAATATGATGCCGCAACCAAACTCAACATTTCTGGCTCAACCTGTTGTTTTGTTTTTTGAATAGAGGCCAAAGCGTAGCTGATTACATCATCATAGCGCTCATCCAGATAGTACATCGAAGTGATGTAATATGGATAACTGGCTTCGTAAGTAGGGGATCCCTTTAACTTTTCGAAATTGGTTAATGCCGTTTTATACTCTTTGTTTAAGTAGTTGATATAAGCAAAGTAGTAAGTGGCGCTTTCCTGAAATTCGCCTTCCTCTTTTTTAACTTTTTCGAATAAAGGCTCTGCTTTGTCGTAATCTTTTAGTTCAAAATAAGCATATCCCTGTTTAAACTGGTATTCGTTTCTTTGTTTACCCGAAAGAGTAGAAGGATCTGTTTTTTCGAACCACTCTAAAGCTTTTTTATAGTTTTTCTGGTTGAAATAAGTTTTTCCAACATAAAAATAAGCCAGTTTGGTGTTCGGGTTTAATGGATAATCGCGGATAAATGCCTGGAATAAACTTTCGGCATCAGCATTGGTTAACTCTAGTGCACAAACAGCAGCATAGAACTTTGCATTCTCTTTTAGTAAAGACAATTCGGCATTACTCTCCGTTTGGGTAGAAGGTTTATAACGTTGCAGCTCAACAAGTTTAAACTGTTGTGCAGCTGCAGTGTATTTCTCTTTGTCTAATAATTCTAAGCCCGTTTGATAGTTTTTGTTGAGGTTCTGCACAGCGCTAACCTGAGCGTAGGTGCTAAAACTTCCAGCTAAAAATAGCGGAATTAGTAAGTATTTTTTCTGCATTGGTTTCAAATATGGTTGGTACTAAATTATAAATAGTATCAAAGCTTATCAACAGAAGTAATTAACATCTGTTAATAACACAAATTAACGATAGGATTTTTGCTTTGGTATTCAGGGCTGAACGAATGTGGAAAAGTTAGGTTCATTGGTCATTGGTTCATTCGTCACTGGTACCGCCGCATCCGGTAGAGGTTCATTCGTCATTGGTTCATTGGTCCCATCATCAGCCATTGCAGGGTGGCCTTTTCCAAACGAAGCCTGTATTGCTGCAGGTAATCTATGTAGAAATCGAGTAGAAAGTTATGGTTACATCTGTTGCCTGTTTGCGAGAAGTTCATTATATCATCGTACAACGATCAATTGGCAATGAACAAAGTCCAATAAGCAATGATAAATTGGGAACACTATACGCTGCACCATGGAGAAATGAACAATTATTAATACTCCATGCTAGACTATGCACCCAGCACTAATGAACCAATGACTACTGAACGATTATCAATGTGCCATGCTAGATTATGCTCCCTGCACCAATGAACCAATGACAAATGAACTATTGAACTAACCTACCCCTGGCTTGCCAACAGATACAGCACCGCCATTCTAACTGCCACACCATTTTCTACCTGTTCTAAAATGATCGATTGTTTGCTGTCGGCTACATCACTGGTAATCTCCACGCCACGGTTAATTGGCCCTGGGTGCATTACAATGATTTCTTTATCGAGGTTATCTAAAATTTGTTTATTTAAACCGTACATCATCGCGTATTCCCTTAGCGATGGGAAATATTTAATGTCCTGGCGCTCCAATTGGATACGTAGCATGTTTGCTACATCGCACCAGTTCAGCGCTTTAATAAGGCTGTGCTCAACCTTTACTCCAAGTTGGTGGATGTGTTTGGGAATTAGCGTTGTCGGGCCGCAAACCATTACTTCAGCACCTAAACGCTGTAAGCAAAGGATGTTCGAGATGGCTACGCGGGAGTGTAAGATATCGCCAACAATCACCACTTTTTTGCCTGCCACATCGCCCAATTTCTGGCGGATGGAGAAAGCATCAAGCAAGGCTTGTGTAGGGTGCTCGTGCGCACCGTCGCCAGCATTTACTATCTGCGCTTTTACATGTTTACTTAAAAACTGACCAGCTCCGGCATAGGGATGACGCATCACCACCATATCAACTTTCATGGATAAGATATTGTTTACAGTATCTATTAGGGTTTCACCTTTGCTTACCGAAGATGATGAAGCCGCAAAGTTAACTACGTCTGCCGACAGTCTTTTTTCGGCAAGTTCGAACGAAAGTTTGGTACGGGTAGAGTTTTCGAAGAAAATATTGGCAATGGTAATATCTCGGAGCGACGGAACCTTTTTTATCGGGCGGTTAATTACTTCCTTGAAATTATCTGCAGTTTCGAAAATCAATTCGATATCATTCCGGTTAATATCTTTAATGCCTAAAAGATGTCGGGTTGATAGTTTTTCTGCTGCCATTTTATTTATTGTTTTCCGATATTAAAATCACTTTGTCTTCACTTCCTTCACTCGCCCAGGTTACTTTTACCTGTTGCGAGTTTAAGCTATCTACCTGATGCCCAATATAATCGGGTTCGATAGGTAAATGCCTACTAAACCTGCGGTCTATTAAAACCAAAAGTTCTACCTTCTCCGGGCGGCCGTATGCAAGCAAGGCATCAAGTGCCGCTCTGATGGTTCTTCCGGTCCAAAGTACATCGTCAATCAAGATTACTTTTTTGCCTTCGATAATAAAATCGATCGAGTTGCTACTTGCTGTAACCAATCCGTCTTTACGTCGAAAATCGTCCCTAAAAAAGGTAATATCGAGGTTTCCCTTTAAAATTTTCTTGTTTTTAAGAATCTGCTCGAGTTCCTGGTGGATACGGTCTGCCAAAAAAATACCCCTTGGCTGGATGCCAATTAAAACGGTATTCGCGAAATCGTCGTGGTTTTCAATTAATTGATGGCAGAGCCTCTTAATTGTAATCTGAATTTTTTGTCCGTCAAGAAGTGTTTTCTTTTGCATTGAAGAAGGATTGGGCAAATATATAAAAATGTTTTAAGGTAGGAAAGTGGTAGGTGGATTGTTTTAGGGTTTGATGGCTAAATTGTTCTATTCCAATGTTTAAAAATCGATTTAATTATTTTATGATGATTTGGAAAGCAAGTTCAGTTTTTTATCTTAACGTTAGTCCGGCTGTACACTGTAGTCCCGGTTTTCATCCGAGCTATCGGATCGGGAGCTGCCGTTTCCATCCGGTTTAGGTGGCTGGTTTCCTGTAGCTATTAAAGGTTTTAACCCCACAGTGTCAACCTTTCTGGTCCAACTCGATTAATTCCAGGATTTTATCAATAATCAATTTTGTAATCGTATTCTTTCCATCACCGATTAACTTTCCATCTACCTGGTTAACCGGAAAGGCATTTTTGGTAGAACTGCTGATAAATGCTTCTTTGGCATGGTAAACCTCATCCAATGTAAAATCCCTTTCCACAAATGTATAATTGGGAATATCGAGACTCAAAATTTTACTTCTCGTAATCCCTTTCAAAATTTCATCTTTTGCAGTGATAATTTCGTTTTCGGTAATGATGAAGAAATTCGCCCTTGGGCATTCTCTTACCCTGCCATTGTTGTGGTAAAGCAGATCATCGGCACCGTTTTCCTTTACAAATTTTTGCAAACGGATGGCCTGTAAATAATCAATCGTTTTTACCTGCGGAATTTGCCGCTGGTGGTTATAACTCACTAAGGCCAGTGCTTTGCTCGTTTCAGTTTCGATAATATTTAAGGGCGTTTGTATAATGATCAGGTTTGGTTTTACCATAGTGTAACCATCTTCTGAAAAACCACCTGTTAAAATAATTTTGATGCCCGAATTTGGGATGTTGTTTTTTTCGATCAGTTTAAGGATGGTCTCATGAAGTTGTGCCCTGTTAAGTTCGACTTCCAGATGCATTTCTTTGGCCGAATTATAAAAACGGTTGAAATAATCCTGAATAAAAATTGGTTTATGATTGATCGTTTTCAGAAAATCGAAAATTCCATAACCCCTTTGAATAGAGAGGTCGGACACAGAAATTTGGGCATCTTCCTGTAAAAACAGTTCATTGTTAATCGAAATATACATGCTTATTAAGCTTTGGTAACTAAGGGCTAATGTACATGATTATCCGTTTTGTCGCCAATAAAGCAGTTAAATAAATTCTAATTCTACATAAAACAGATTTTTAACCTGGCTTTATTGACTAATTTTATTTTTATGGCCCAACCGGTAATTTTTTTCGATGGCATTTGCAATTTATGCAATGCTTCGGTGCAATTTGTGATCGAGCATGATTTAAAAAATCAGTTCCATTTTACGGCGTTACAGGGAGATTATGCCAAAGAAATACTACCGAAATTTAATATAGATCCAAAGCAGTTAAATACCATTTTATTGTTGGAAGATGGTAAACTTTATACCAAATCGTCCGCGGCATTAAGGATCGCTAAAAAACTCAATGGATTAATCCCCGTATTTTCTATTTTTTTGATTGTTCCGAAGTTTATCCGCGATTGGTTTTACGATATTATTGCTAAAAACCGTTATCGATGGTGGGGAAAAAAGGAAAACTGCTGGGTACCCACACCTGAGCTTAAAAATAAGTTTTATCCTTAGTTTTGCTGGTCATTTTTCTTTCTGCCTGGCGACCAAAGCCAAAGAGATAAAACAATCAAGGGTACAGTAATACTTAAGGCAATTACAATCATAATGGCCTTTTGTTTCACAATATCAGGCTCAGTAGAAGTAAATATGTATACCGTTTCTTTAATGGCAAATAAAGTGATGATGGTAGAAAGGACGGCAAATAGTTTACGCATGATTTTATTTTGAATGCAAAGATTGCATTTATTTTTAAAATTATGTATGTATTCGGTTGAAGTTATTTTTACCGAAACTCGATTAATGTTTGAGTTTCAGACATGTATTCTATAGGTATCGCTTTGCAGTTCCGAAGATTCGGAACTAGCATCTTTCCTACTAAAAAAGACCCTGAAATAAATCCGATAGCTATCGGATCAGGTTGATGAACGAAAAACAAAAAAGGTCAGCTGGATTGCTCCAAACTGACCTCTATTTAAACCAAATAAATAACAATTACTCTGCAGTTTTTACAGGAGTTAAGTTCTTTAATTCTTCTTCGGAGAATAATTGGTAATGTATTTTAAATGTTTTTTGGAGTGGAGTTTCTAAAGAAAAGCCCCCTACACCAAATCCATCCAGTACATCTAACGTAAAGTGCGAAAATTTCCAGTATTCAAACAGATCTCTGTCTACCCAAAATTCACAGCCTTCTACTTCGCCCAAACAAACATCACGCATCCGCAAGTAATAACCTCCCTTTTCGAAACATTGTGGTTGAGTGCCTTCGCAGCATCCACCAGCCTGGTAGAACATCAGTTCTCCGTGTTTTTCTTTCAGTATTGCAATCAGCTCTTTTGCTTTTTCTGTACTGTTTATTCGTTCTACCATGATTATTTATTGTTGATGGTTAATAGTCCAATGGTTGATAGCCATGGTGCCTATCGCATGTCCTTTTTATA
>Ga0308165_1003847_pt1 | contig 15574 bp, 15 predicted proteins | sample PhyWR2_FD_201032 | JGI IMG/M metagenome (GOLD analysis project Ga0308165, IMG submission 201032) | Phyllosphere microbial communities from UC Gill Tract Community Farm, Albany, California, United States - DLSLW.R2 | ecosystem: Host-associated > Plants > Phyllosphere > Unclassified | place: USA...
CGAAGCGGAGGGTTCTGTAGAGGAGGAGATTGGCTACCCGATCCCACGGGTCCATGGAAGCTATCTCGGGCTCCACTCCGGGGGAGGCCCTACCGCGTCGGTACGTGAGGTGAAGCAGGACGTCTGGTAGGTCCAGGCTCTGAGCGAGCTCAAGCTTGTTCTCGGGCACGATTCGAGTATGACGGTCTGCCTGGTGTGCTGTTGCCTGCACCGTCCAGCCAATATAGAATTGGCTATATAGGAGGTGGTCGTCATGGTGATGGAAGCCCCGTCGATCGAGAGGGCTCTCAGGTTGAGGGCGCGTCGTGCGGTCGACAACCTGGACATGCTGCGTGAGATGCGCGCGCTGGCGAAGTCGCGGTCTCAGGTTGAGCTCGCGCGTGGTCTGCGGATCACGCAGCCCTCGGTCAGTTCCGCTCTGAAGACTGCAGAGAAGGTCCCGGACGTGCGCCCCGGTTTCTCTGGGGCTACCCCGTACGAGATCGCGCAGCGGTACAGCGCCGGCCTGCTCACGCAGGCCGAGCTCATCGACGAACTCGCACGGTGGGAGTACGAATCCGTGGAGTTCACCGACGGTCCTCTGGACTGGAATGCTGGAGCGGTGACCGAGGGCACGTGGGAGGAAGTCGCTCGGGCTCTCGACGACGGTCTGCTCGAGCCTGAGGTGTATGACGCGATCATCGATCGCCAGGGAGAGCTTGGTCAGTGACGCCCGACCGCACGGACGCCCACCGCTTGCTCATCGAGCGCCTTTCTGCAGACGACGGTCCGCTGTCGAAGGACACCCCGACTGCCACCGTCAAGAACCCTGCCTGGTTCGTCGAACGCAACGACGGCCGGCTAGAGATCCGCGCCGGACGGCGTGCTCTGCACCGGCAGCTCCGTGAGGAGATGCGCGAGGAGAACCCCGGCGTCAAGGCCGAGCGACGAGCCATCATCTTGGCGGGGCCTCCCGGCGCCGGCAAGGGCACGACGCTGCGCCAAGAGCGCGCCGACGTACTGCCGTCGTACTTGGTCATCGACGCTGACGACTTCAAGAAGAAGTTGCTGACCGAGGCCATGCGAGATGGCACCTACGAGTCCGTCATCAAGCCTCAGGCGATCAAGGATCTGGAGGCGGGCGGGGAGCAGTTCTTCCCCCTCGAGCTGGCGTCGTTGGTTCACGAAGAGTCATCCATGCTCGCAGCCTCGCTGCGCGAAGAAGCCCTGCGCGATGGGACGAACATCGTCATCGACACGGTGCTGTCTTCACCGGAGAAGGCTGCCGATCTCGGCCGGCGACTCGAGCGCGCCGGCTACGACGTCGAGGTGATCGACGTGGAGGTCCCCTACGCGCTCTCGGAGGAGAGAATCGCCAGTCGGTGGCGAGGTGACTACCTCGACGCACTGGACAAGGGCGAGGGGCTCGGAGGTCGGTGGGTGCCGGCCGAGTTCGCCCGTGAGGTCTTCAACGGACCCGACGGTAAGTCACGCCCTGAGGCCGTGGCCCAGGGCCTCGCGGAGAGCGCACCGAACGTGGTTCGGTTCTCTCGGTACCGCACCGAGCGCGAGGGCGCTCCTCGGGTCCTCGAGGTCGACAAGGTGCGCGTGAAGCCCGGCGCGCTGCTGGTCGATCGACAAGGCACGCTGCTCTCCAGAGCGGTGCAGGCGAGCCGGGCGACGAAGGGGCGCAGTGTTCCGGGCGTCTCCCCGTCGGCCGGCCGTAGGCCACCCCTGAGCGGCGGGAAGCGACCACCCGAACGGGGACCCGAGCGGTAGCCGTCTGCGGCTCTGCTGTGCGCCGCTCGAGATCCGGTTCCACACGGCCCCCGTCTCCCCGATAGATGCCAGCACGCACGAGACAGACCCCCGTCAGGGGTGCGGCTCAGCCGCATCGCTTCGCGACGCGAAGCGCCCTTGACGGGGGTCTGTCTCGTGTCACAGTCCTTGCATCGGGGGGAGGCGAGTCAGACTCACCTAGGCCGTGCACGGGCCGCACATGCACGACGTGAGATGACGTCTCCAACGTGACGGTGCGGCCTGTGTGCGGGCGGACGATCAGGGACCCGCTGTCCACCTGTGGGCGGCTGGAGCCGCGAAGCGATTGGGCTCAGGCCGTCCACAGGTGGTCAGGGGGATACGTCACTGCTCGACGCTCTCGCCCTCGTTGACCGGAGCGCCACCTTCCCTGCTCTCGGGCGCCGGGTCTTCTACATGCTCGGACGACACAGACGACCGCGAGGCGGTCGACGTCTTACGTGCCTGACGCTTGCGCACACGCGACTTCTTGTCGGGCTCCGGGTATCCGATCTTGCGCAGCTCGTCGGCCGACCATCCGGCCGTCTGTGCGGCGCTGTACTGCTTGACGTCTTCGCGCTCAGCAGCAGCGATCTGCTCGGCGTTCTCACGCTCGACCTCGGCCAGCCGTCGGGTTGCCGCTTCGCGCACGTCAGCGAGGTTCTGACGGGCCTCTGCGACCCCGCGAATCGCCGTGATGCGATCGGCCTGAATGCGGTTGGCGATCTCGATTGCTTCTTCGACACTCGGTTCCTTTGCCATGCCGTCCATCGTACGGAACGGCACCGCAGAACGCGACGGTTTCCGTCGCGCAAAAAGAGCGTCGCGGCGGAGCCGCGCCCACTCCCGTCTGACGACGTGAGTTAACAGGTCGGACGCCCGGCGGGGAGCAAGCTATACGCTTAGGTTCCCTAAGTGGCTTCAAACCTCGACACGGCGTCGAGGTTCGGGCACACTAGTCGTGTGGTCCCCGCGTAGGGAGGGGTCGCTGCGCTGGGCCGGGAGAGGCGGTTGTCTGATGAGCGATGAGACGCCCGGGGGCCGTCTGTTCGCCCGCCGCCGGCGTGCGAACGTCGCAGGTGGTCGCCAGCACTTCCACAAGGTGAAGGTCACCCCTGAGGAGGAGGGCGTGCTGCTGCGCCTGGCCGAGGCCCAGCACGTCACCATCCCGCGTCTTCTCGTCGAGTCCGCGCTGGCGGCTGAGTCCTCGGAGACGCCCACTGAGCGACGCAATGCGATGGCCGAGCTGTTCGCCGCGCACCGTCTTCTTGCTGCGGTGTCGAACAACATCAACCAGATCGCGCGCGCCACGAACGCCACCGGCGAGGTGCAGGCCGAGATGGTCGAGACGCTTCGCGCGGTGCGCCGCGTTGCGGAGCGCATTGACGACGCGATCGACGGGCTGGCGACCTCATGATGCCCAACGTGACACGGGGCGATCGGATGGCCGGTCTGATGACCTACCTCGTCGGTCAGGGCCGCGCGAACGAGCACACCGAACCGCACTTGGTCGCTGGCGACGCGGCGCTCATGGCGTGGCACGACGACGCCGATCTGAGCGACGACGCGGCACGGTCCATCGCGCGCCACCTCGACCGGCCGCGCACTGCGTACGGAGTCGACGTTCCCCGTGGACACGTGTGGCACGCGTCCCTGTCGCTGCGCGCCGAGGAAGGCATGCGCACTGACGAGGAGTGGGGTGCGATCGCGCGCGACTTCGTCACCGCCATGGGTTTCGACGACAACGAGGGAACCAAGGCGGCGTGCCGATGGGTCGCGGTCCGTCACGGTGTCTCCAAGGCTGGTAACGACCACATCCACATCGCCGTGAACCTCGTGCGCGAGGACGGCACCAAGGCCTCGACGCATAAGGACTTCTACCGCGCCCAGACGGCCGCACGAGCCCTCGAAGTTAAGTACGGCTTGGAGCAGTTGGAGTCGACCAAGGCTGAGCGTTCTACGCGTGGCTACAGCCCTCCCGAGCAGGCTCGGGTCGAGGAGCGCGCCGCGCAGTTCGCGCAGAGGAAGTACGAACAGCAGGTAGCACGATCGAGCGAGCCGATGCCGTCGTGGACGCAGCTCGACGGCAAGCAGCGGCAGGTACGCGTGGCCGCCGAGGTGCGTCTGAACGTGCCCCGCAACGACCTTGCCCGCACGGTCCGCGGGGCGGCGACAGCCGCGGCAGACGAGAGCGAGTTCGTTCGCCGGATGCGCCGGTCTGGTCTGCTCGTTCGAGCACGTTTCGCGGACGGCCGGACCGACGTCGTCACGGGCTACTCGGTCGCGTCTCGACCCACCGCTGGTGAGCGACCGATCTGGTACGGCGGCGGTCACCTCGGCCGCGACCTGACCCTGCCCAGACTGCGCGAAGCATGGCCAGACACCCCCACTGGAGCCAGCGACGCGGCCGCCGAGTGGAACGCGGCCAAGCGCGGTCGACGCGTCGTCTCACCGGGACGAGAGAGCACCGAGCCTGACCCCGATCTGTGGGACCGCTACACCCGTGAGGTGAGCGAGCTGCGCGAGAAGTTGCGAGTCGTTCCCCTCGACGACCGCGACACCTGGCAGAGCGTCGCACGTGACACCGCCGGCGCATTCGCGGCGTGGTCGAAGGCTGTCGAGTCTGAGCCCGGAGACCTCGCGGCTGCCGCCGATGCACTCTCGAAGTCTGCCCAGACCTTCCGACGCCCGGAGAAGCCGCAGAAGGCTGGACGCGCCTCCGTCGGTGGGGCCGCGATGCTCCTCGCCAGCGCTACCCGTGGTGGCCAGGGGCCGGCCGCACAGGCCGCGCTCCTGCGCCAGCTGATGAACCTGTCCGGTGCCGTCTACGACGCCGCGAAGGCAGCAGGTGAAGCCCGTCAGGCGGCGCTCCTGGCCACCGACGTCCGCGAACGGCTGAACCGGGTGCGCCAGGGGCTCGCGCCCGTGGCGACGTCGGCTCAGAGGGCTGGCGGCACCTCCACGGTGACGGTCATCAAGCCGACCACTCAGACCCGCGCGATCGTCGACGAGGCAGTGCAGGAAGCGCTCGCGAAGATCGAGCGTGCCCAGGACTCACGAGACGGGAAGAAGACCCCGGCCGTGCCCGAACCGATCGAGCCGGCGAAGCCACGAACGACCGCACGACCGAGCGCTGACCGCGGCTCGGAACGATAGAGAGGGAGGGCGATCATGGCTGAGGAGAGCGACGGCATCGAAGAAGCACTCGACGGACAGATCCGGGTGCTGGTCACTGCAGCCGGCCGCATCGGTGAGCAGTTCGCACGAGCCCGGGAGGAGGCCTCCCGGCGAGCGCAGGCCGTCAGCGAGCGAGAGGCCCGCGAGCTGTCCTCGCGGTTCGATGCCGAGCGCAACGCTGCGCGAACCGAATACGCGAACGTCTACCGCAACGACTGGTGGGACAAGGCGACACCGGAGCAGATCGCCGGGACCTACCAGACTGCCCGTGCGTGGGCGAACGAGGACCCCGAGGCCGTGCGCGCCGAGGCCCGGATGCGCGACGAGCTGTCGACTCGCTACGGCGTCGACGTCACCAACACCGGTTCGGACCCTGCGGCTGTCCGAGCGGCGCTCGGCGTCAGCGAGCCCCCACGGGATCAGGCGCCGAGCGAGCAGACCGGCGCCGAGGAACTGGCCCGTGCGAAGGAGTGGTTCGCAGCCAACGACCCCCAGACGCTCTCGCAGTACGAGCAGCGCCGCCAGTTCGCTGACACCGCCGAGGCGGCACGAGCTGACGACTCCTCTCTCGTGCAGACCTGGAAGTCGCGAACCGATCAGACCCCCAAGCGGGACGCCGACGCCGAGCGTCGACGCGCGGCCGCCGAGGAGGCCGAGGCGGTGCGTCTGGCCACGGAGGCTGACAGGGCCGACAGTGCGGCCGAGGAGTCACGCACAGCCGCTCAGCACGAGCCGGACCCGGAGGCACGTCAGGAGGCGCTTGTACAGGCCAAGACGCACCAGGCGCACGCCGACAGCGCACGCGCCGATGCCCGGCCGCTCTACGACTCGGCGGAGCGCCGGCAGGCGACCGCAGCTGACCTCGAGTCGAAGGGCATCAGCCCCGAGGCCGTGAATGCGAAGATGCGAGCTGACGTCAGCCAGGCCAAGCCCGCCACCGAGGCGGCCAAGGGCGGCCCAGCCAAGTCACCGAAGGCACGCAAGACCCGCAGCGGCCGCGGCGCCGAGGCACAGCGCAGCGGGCAGAGCCGCTGAGCGTCGAGCTCGGCGCACGAGAGAGGGACCGCACCTACCGGGTGCGGTCCCTCTCTCGGTGCGCTCAGCCCGCCGGCTGAACCGGCTCGTCGACGGGCACGCGCTCGTCAGTGAACAGCCCCTCGGGCGGTGCCTCGTACGGCAGCGGCTGACCTTTCCTGTTCCGGTCGGCCTCCGACTCTGACCCCGCGAACGGCCCGTCAGGGCTGAGCAGGACGCCCATGTGGTGGTCGGCGTGGTCACGCCACCAGACGCTCATGCCGGTCGTCGGGTCCTGGCGCAGATGCTCCCACGCACGCCAGAGAGCGTCGAGCCGGATCACCGCTTCGTCGTACTCCCACCACCGCGCAGCCCAGAGGCGATTCTGGCCGTCGACGCGCCGGCGGTAGGCCCCGATCAGGTACTCACGCACGAACTCGTCGACGGACCCGTAGTAGAGCTCGGGCTCAGGCTCCTCCTCCGGCTCTGGCTCGTCATCGAGCGCCGCGAGCTGCTGCTGCACTGCATCGAGGGCCGCAGTCCCGGCCCGCAGCTGGAGATCCTCGATCGTGACGTCGTCGAGCACCTCAGAGACGGCATCCTCGACCGTCTGGCCGACGACGTCGACGATCTGCTTGTGGATCGCTTTCTGGAACGTTGACGCCACCAGACCGGTCGCGAGCTCGCCAATGTCGACACCGAACGCGCGGCCGGGCTCTCGCCGCTCCAGCGGACCCTGCGGCTCGTCGTCGACGTCGAAGGGCTCAGCCTCGATACCCGGCTCATCCTCGCCCCAGTCGCCCATCACGCGCCCCTCGTCGACTCGGCTCGCTCGACGACGGCGAGCTCGGTCTGAGCCTCGCTGATGGTCCTCTCTGCCAGCGGGTCGTGTGCTGTGATTGAGGCCTTGACCTGCTCGGCGTACGGACCACTCATCCAGGGCTGCGTGCGGATCAGCGTCGGGCGGCTACCCGAGGAGAGCACCACCGCGCGGCCTTTGGGCATGGCGCCGAGGTCGTCGACGCCCAGGATGCGCTCACGGTTGAGTTGCTGGCTCACGCTGCGCCCACCGCGACCAGAGGAGACCGAGGAGGACTGCCGGTCGTAGTCTCCGATCAGCTCCGAGAGAGTGCGCAGAAACTCGGTCTCCTTCACACCGCCGCCGTAGACGAAGACGTTTGCGGCTGAGAAGAGCTTGCGCATCCCTGACTCGCCCCAGACGTCGACGCCCTGCGACCAGGACTGCAGGATCGTCATCAGGACGATCCCGCGAGAGCCGTAGTGGCTGTAGAGGTTCGGGAGCTCGCGCCACCGGCACACGTTCGCTGCCTCATCCAGGACCCCCACCAGCGGGGTGCTGAGCCGACCGCCAGCCATCGTCGCGGCCAGTTCCTCGGCGGCCTCGACGACCGCGGCCGTCAGCGCCATCACGAGAGGGCCGGCGCTGCCGACGCCCTCCTTGGACAGGCTGTAGAGCGTCGCCCCGCTCCTGACGAACTCTGCAGGGTTGAAGTGCTCTCGCGCCGGTACGCGACCGGCGTCGGTCACCCATGTAGCCACGTGCTTGTAGGTCAGGCACGCGGTCATGCGGCGCGCGGTGCTGTAGATCGACCCGCGCTCCTTGTCCGGAGCGTTGGCGATCCCGGTGAGCTGGTCTGCAGTCAGCGGGTAGCCGGCCTCTCGGACGATGTCAGCCGGCGTCTCGTCACCGGGCCGGGTCAACCAGGTGTAGACGGCCGTGATCGGCCGCCCGTCGAGCGCGGCCGCGAGCAGGCACCCGGCCAGGAGGTCCCGGCCGTTGTCCTCGAAGTGGCTGTCCTTCTTGTCGCCGGTGTTCGCCGCGGCGAAGTGGTCGGCCAGACGGCTCGCCTTGACCTCGTCGGTGACGTAGGAGAGGGGGTTCCACCACCAAGTGGGTCCCTCGAGGGCGATGCCCTGAGGATCGAACACCCACACAGTGCCCTTGGTCGCCCGGACGTCGCGGGTCGCGTCGACGACGTCGCGCTTGTTCGAGGTCACCAGCACCCCGCCAGGAGCGTCCAGGATCGCCGGGACGGCCCGAGAGGTCGTCTTACCCGTACGAGGCCCCCAGATGTCCACGTGCATGTCTTCCCACGTGCCGAACAGAGGAGCCCCACCGAGTGTCCGCCCGATCGGCACCCCGATGCTGTCAGCGACCCCCAGGCGTTCGGCCTGCTTGGTGGCGTTCTTCTTGCTGACGCCCTCGATGTCGCGGCCGCGGCCCATGTAGGTCGCGGCGCGATCGACGCGGGTGCGCTTGCTGCCGAGCCAGCGTCGCAGGACCGCGACGGCGACGACCAGCAGTACGAGCAGCACACCGAGGCCCGCGGCCACCCAGATGCCCTCAGTACCTGGCCAGGAGACCCGGCCGCGCAGTAGCCCGAAGAACACCTCGAAGGGATTGGCCGGGACGGTCTCGCTGGTGCCGGCGAGCCGGTGACCGAGGTGGACTGTCGCGTAGACACCGCCGACCACCACGACGGTCAGGATGATGCCGACCCACACGAGGATCGCGTCACTACCTACGCCCCCTGGGTCGCGGCGCCGGTTGTTGGGCTGGCTCATGATGCGACCTCTTCCTGATCGACGTCGTCCTGGCGGGCGCCGACTCGAGAGACCTCGTGCCAGAGCTTGTTCGTATCGCTGACGGACGCCTCGACGCTGGTCAGCTGCACGTTGACTGGGATACCCGGGCGTCCACCGACCTTGACGAGGAACTTTCCACGCCCGGGCGGCTCCGCCTCGCGGCCGGTGGTGGGGTCCCACGCTGGCGGGTCCTGCCAGCCGATGAGTAGGTCTTGCTCAGCCTGGGAGAACGGCACGGCAGAGGTCAGCAGCGGCATCTCGGCCCCGGGGAGCCCGCCGCAGATCACCATCCCGGAGCGCTCGACGAAGCCCTTGGCTTTCATTCGGTCCTCTTCGCTGGCCAGGGCCAGCAGGTCGCTCATCGTGTGGGAGATCATCGCCATCCCCACCCCGCGCTGGCGGTTCAGGCGGGTCAGGGCGTCCACGCGGTCGACCATCCCGCGCCCGGCGCGCAGCGCGCGCCAGAGCTCGTCGAGGATGACGAAGTAGTGCCGGCGTGGCTCCAGGCCGGCGTCTGCCAGGGCATTGGCGACGTTGACGGTCCCGAACCCGGCTGACCAGCAGGCCAGGAGTGTGGCGGCCTGGAGCTCCATCTCGGAGTCGTCGATCGCCGAGACGTCGTAGACCACTGGTGCGTCGCGGCGCATGGGGTTGGTGGTGTGACGCGAGAACGTCTCCCCCAGCCGCCCACCACCGACCAGTCCGATGAGCGAAGCCTCGAGGTCCTCGGTGATCTGCTTGTACCGGTGCTCATCCCCGCGGTCGAGGGCGACCGCGCGCACCTCGGGCGGACCGTCCTGGATGACCTTGAGCAGATCACCCAAGACCGGCACTCCTTTGTGGCGCTCGTCGAGGACCTTCAGGGCCCGGTCGATGATCGTCTCCTCACGGTCTGTGGGAGGGGCTGAGCGCATGATCGTCAGCAGCGCCGAGACCATCGTGTGTCGGCGCCCATGAGCGTCGGCCATCACCTGGGAGGCTTCCTTCTCGAAGCCCGCCTCGAGCAAGCGCGCCGCGGCCTCGGTCGCTTCACCGGGGTCGAGGACGTTGAGGTACCCGCGCCCGCGCCCGAGCGTGATGACCTGCCCGCCCATCGCCTCGATCAGGTCCACATAGTCAGGCTTAAGGTCCCCCAGCACCAACGGCATGACCCCGTACCCAGCCAGGCCCGTGGCCATGCGGCGGATCAGCGTGGACTTGCCCAGGCCCGGCTTACCGAGCACGAATGCGCTGGGGTTGCTGATGAGCTTGGCGCGCTGAAACCACGAGATCGGGTCGCAGCACAGCGTCGCGCCGGTGTGTATGTGGCGCCCGAGCGGTACCCCGACCATCGGGGTTCCCGTGCCGATCGCGAACGGCCACAACCCACACACCTGCACCGTGGTACCGCGCCACTCCTCGGGTGCCTGCACATAGGAAGAAGCGCCACGACCACGCCCCAGCCACCCCCGCATGGTCGGACGCAGCGGACGCATCTCCTTCGGCTTCTCCGCTGGAGCAACCTTCGAGGGCTTGCCGTGACGGATCTTCCGGGACTTCTTCGGCGCACTCACAGCTTGCTCCTCAGCTCGCTGGGGATCTTCACGTGCTTGGTCAGGACGAGCCCCAGCGGCAGCGCAGCCGCGAACGCAGAATCCTGCGACCCGTAGACCGGGCGCAGACGAAGACGTGCCGTGGCGGAGAGGTTGTCGACTGCCGCGCGGGCGTCAGCATGCTTCTCGTAGTCGAAGACTGTTGCTGTCACCAGGATGCCGAAGTTCACCAGTCCGGCCCCTGAAGCCTCTTCGCTTGCCGTCGCCTGAGCAGACCGCACAGCGAGGGAGTCGCGAGCAGCCGGCTTCGACGTCGAGGTCGCACGGAACTCCGCAGCTCGCAGGTCCGCCTCGACCATGGCGGCCGCTCGTGCTGCGTCGATCGGGCGGTAGAGCAGAGTCACTCGCTTGCGCGCGATGTCACGGTGAGGAGCCAACAGTCGAGCGAGCACGCCGGACTGGACGCTGCCGCGAGGCGCTGAGGTCATCGACCAGGTCATGGAGTAGGCCGAGTCGTGACGGTAACCATCCCAGGAAGCCTGCGCGGCCGAGGGCCCGACGTCCGGCCACGACAGCTCGGGGACCTCGCCATTGGCGTGCGCCTCATCGATGAGCACCGCTGCTGCCGGGTCGTAGGCGACCCGGATCGTTTCGCACAGCTCTTGACCGTCGAGGGGGTGTGCAGAACCGGCTCCTGTGGCTTGGAGCGAGCCGGTCAGTCCGGGCAGCCGTGCACCGAGCTCGCGACCCATTTCCTCGGCAGTACGCTTCTTGCCCCCCGCCCGAGGGGCGGCAGAGAACGTGATCGCAACGTAAGCCTTGACCGTCGACGATCCAGAGGGGTACCGGTGCACCGCCTCGGCCAGCATCGCCTTCGCGAACTCAGGAGCGTTCTCGTCGATATTCATCGCCACCTCCCTCCGAAGCCGGGTGCCGGAGTCGGGAGCAGTCTCGATCGTGACCGACGCTGCTTCGATGCCAGGTTCGTCCCCGAGGTTCGATAGCCAGTGGCCCCAGTCGGCCACCCAGACGTCGATCTGCTCCTGGTCGACCAGTGCCGCGCCGTCGGGCTCTGTTCCGATCACGATGGAGAACGAACCCGTGGCGGGGGTGTACAGCAGTGCGAAGCGGCGCCCGTAGGAGTCGGTGTGCTCACTCAGCCGGGTCGGTGCGGCCAGGCCGGGCAGCTGGTAAGTGCCCCACAGAGCGCGGCCTAGCGGACCAGAGCGGTAGAGGTGCGATCCTCGAGAGCGGGCGCTGGTCCACGCCAGGCGAGCACCGATCCGCGAGAGGGCGCTGCGGCCGTGTGAGTCCTTGATCAGCAGTGCTGCGAGGACGACGACGAGGATTCCGGCCAGGACAACGGCCTCGAGCACGCCGCGGATCATCAGCGTGAAGACCACCAGGAGCAAGCCTCCCAGCAGGATGGACGTTCCGACCGAACCCAGCCCCATCAAGCCTGGGGACGTGGGCTGACGCCAGTTTCCGTAGGTGCGGGGCCCTCTGCTCTCAACTGTTGCTGCCACTTGGCCCATCCCCTTCCCCTGTTGACTGCTCACCTATGTTCTTCGCGGCTGCGGCGGCTGCCTCACCGCCCTTCTTGGCCATGTCGAGCGCGGCACCTGCCGCGATTCCCACGGGGCCACCCGCCGCACCTGCAGCGGTCGCACCCCCGCCTGCGGCCACACCGCCTGCAGCGGCACCCCCGCCTGCGGCAGCACCACCCCCGGAGACAGCACCGCTCCCGGCAGAGGCCCCGCTACCTGCTCCGGCGCCTCCTCCGGAGGCCTTGGAGCCACCTGACGAGGGACCAGCCGAAGCCGCCCCCGCATCTTGGGCTCCTGCCTGCTGCGACGAGGTTGATGCGGACTGGCCCCCGGTGCTGTTGCCCGATGGACCAGAGCCGCCATCTGAGCCGCTACCGCCCGAGGGACCGGGGGCTCCCGACCCTCCGCTAGAACCCGAGCCTGAGCCTGAAGCCAGACGTCCGAGAGATGCTGCTCCGCTCGGAAGCGCGCCCAGAGCTCCGGCAGCCAACGCCCCTCCTGCTGCGCCTCCTGCCACTGCCCCGACCATCGGTGTCACGAACTTCATTAGCGCAGGCATCGCGAACAGCGCGATGATCATCAGCATCAACCCCGTGAGGACAGCAAGAAGACCACTGCCGTCGTCTTTGAAGACGTCTGTTCCGGCGAGCTGGAACGCCGCGGCGTACACGATGGCTGCGGCGGGCTTGTAGAGGATGAACGCGATCAACCACCCGACGCACTTCTTCAGCCAGCTCTTGCCCATCTCGGTGTTGGTAGCAGACGCCGCGAGAGGAAGGATGCCGGTGAGGATCACCAGCATCCCGCCGCGGGCCACCATCAAGAGGATCTGGAAGACCGTGGCCAGGATGGCGATGATCCCCAGGATGATGATCAGCAAGGCACCCAGACCGCCTGCTGCCTGCGATGTGAGTGCGATCAGCACGACCATGTTGTCCTGGAAGCAGGAGCCCTCATCCACGTTGCAGGTGTCCAGAGAGCCGTTGAGTATCCAGACGGCGAAAGAGTCGGCGAACTCGACCAGCAGGGCAACAGCGGTCACTCCGGCGCCGGAAACGATGATGAGGGTCAGCAGACTCTTCAGGGTTTCTCGCCCGGGCTCGGCTCGCTGCTCCCACGCCATCCGGGCGCCGCCGATGATGACCGAAGCTACTGCTGCGGCTCCCATGTACCACCAGAGCGATGACTGCAGGAAGAGGGTGGCGCCAGCGGCGTTGTTCGGTCCGTCCGGCATCAGGCCGCTGACCAGTGCACTCGAGCCTGAGATGACGACTACCGCGACGAGGACTATCCCGATCCGACCGATTGCGGCGATGCCTTCCCCCGCGCGCATCCGGGTAGCGATCAGAGCACCCAGGATGAACAGCGAGATGATGGCGATCGCGAAGCCAACCCAAGTGACCCAACCGAGGATCGCGGAGATGTTGTAGGCGTCTGGCGCGTAGTTTCCCGGTGTCGCCGTGGTCGATCCGCCGCCGTCGGTCAGGTTCGGTGTGCCGATGTTGACCCAGAGAGTCCCCAGCGAAGCGATGCCCTTGCCGTAGGCCTCCATCACCGCGTCGGCCATGTTGTTGATGGCGTCACCGACGATCGCCTTCGCCCCCTGGCCGGCTTGGCAGAACGGGTTTACCGCACTCCAGCCCGGGCATCCTTCGTCAGCCACAGGTCACTCCCCCCAGATCGTGTATCCCGCAAGGTCGGGGATGGTCGCAAAGTCGACCGGGCTCGAGGGGTCCTGCATGGTCAGCTTCCAGTCCCCGTTCTCCCAGATCAGGGTGTAGACACTCGACATGAGGATGGTCTGACCCTCCGTGGAGGCCTGGAGGGCGACGTCGACGTTGGCCGTTTTGCCATCGAACGCAAGCATGCGGAATCCCGCGATCCGAGCTCGGATGCCGCTCGTGTCACCACTTCCACCGGGACCGGCGTTCAGGAAGGCGTCACGGTTCGGACCCTCGGCCAGGAAGTACTTGAGCCACGGCTCGATGAGCTGGCTGTCGGATGCCTGCACGGCACCGTTGGCGGCGGCGAACAGTGCTCCCTCTGGGGATCGTTGGAAGCAGGTCCTCACTCCCTCGTCCGTGGTCTCAGTCGGGCCAAAGGTCTCCGACGACGGGTATGCCATCGTTCCCTGGTACTCCCACACTGCTTCCGGGGCGGTCGTCAGCGATCCGGTATCTGTCTCTCCGGGGACCTGGCAGCCCTCCGTGTCGGTCGCCTCGTCCGAAGGGGGCGCAGACGTGGTTGGTCCTTCGACGGCGTCAGTCGTCGAAGGCTCCACGGCCTGAGGGGTGTCGTCGCGGTTCATGGCGGTGACACCGAGAACGATGCCCACCACGATCAGGATCACGACGAAGGCGGCCGCTATGAGGAAGCCCGGCCGGGTGAACGGGCTCTGCTGGTTCGTCTCGTCGGTCGTCATGACGGCCCCTTATGCACCCATGAGGAAGCCGACGAGCGCGGCAGCAGCCGAGATCACGATGACGCCGGCAAGGGCCATCCCGATCTTGCCGATGTGTTCACCGCCCTCGCCACGTCGCGAGCTGATCGACATCATGGCGCCGGCCGCGATGAGGCCGAGGATGCAGACGGCCAGAGCGACCCACTTCGCCCAGCCCATGATCGCGGTGAAGCCTTCTGTGCCAGGAGGCTGGACGGGGTCGGGATCGGGGATCTGCGCGGGCAGTGCAACGAGGAGATCGTTGGTCGTATTCACGATGGTTTCGATGACGGTCATCGTCGTTCCTTTCAGATGGAGGTGCCTGTGGCACCAGATGCGAGGACTGTCTGCAGGTCGTCGACGAGCCGACGAACGGGGCGAGGTGCGGACTCGAGGGCCACGGGGTCTCCGAGACGCCACGATTCGATCCATGGCACGTGCCAGGTCCGGGGAGCTCCCCCGCTGACCAGTTGCGTGAGCTCACGGATAGGTCGGGGAGTCTTGCCAGGGGCGTCGGCCACGATCACGAGCCCGACCAGGTCGACGAAGGGTGCCAGGCCAGCAGCCCACTGAGTGGTTGCGGACTGTGCAGCTCGCAGGCCTCGCACGTTCGAGCGTGCCGTCAGCAGCACGCGAGATCGCAGGGGGTGGCCTGGTACCCGCGGCCAGGAGTGCCCGGACGGCCGCCACTGCGGCACGAGTTCTGACAGGGACGACTCCCCCGCTCCCCCATGTGCTCCGAGTAGCCACAGGTCGGCGGCGAATTGGTGGTCACGAGTAGGGAGCTGGTCGACCCGGTCAGGGGCCGGGATTCCGCGCTGCGGTGCGCGCGGCCCGTGGGCGACGGCCGATGAGGGCACCGCACTCTCGGTCGAGGCTCGAGCCTGAGAAGCCACAGGCTGAGACAGCCATGGGTTGCTCACTTCATTCATTAACGCGCCCCCGGATAATGGTCTCTGTATTAGCCGACATGTCGATCCTACGCATCAATCACACAAGGAGCAATATCTTGCGACACTTCCCCAAGGTGTTGACCACTTCACTATATGACCCCAGATCGTCTACTCTGTGTCCATGCGCAGACGGATCGAGGTGCTCCCAGTGACGTCAGGACTCGACGCGCTGTTCGAGGGCCGTCCCGCCACGCTGTCCGTCCAAGACGTCGCAGACATCTTCAATGTGTCGAAACCGGGCGTCTACAAATGGCTGAAAGACGGCGTGATCCCTGGCTACAAGCTCGGGGTCACCTGGTTCATCCTGCGAGACGAGCTCAAGGAGCGCCTGGAGGCAGGGACTAACACTCGGCCATCGGGAAGCGTTGTCACATCGGGAGAACTCCCCATCGGATCGGATGACACTTCACCCGCAGATGCGCAGGTCAGCGCTCCAGAGAACGACGAGGGGGATGTGTAACCATGCCGTTGCGACTCACGCTCTGTGGGCTGGTAGCCACCACGGTCCTGCTGACTGTCGGCTGCTCG
>Ga0308165_1003848_pt1 | contig 15573 bp, 13 predicted proteins | sample PhyWR2_FD_201032 | JGI IMG/M metagenome (GOLD analysis project Ga0308165, IMG submission 201032) | Phyllosphere microbial communities from UC Gill Tract Community Farm, Albany, California, United States - DLSLW.R2 | ecosystem: Host-associated > Plants > Phyllosphere > Unclassified | place: USA...
ACCGCCATCGCGACTTGGCTATTTCGGTCTTTGCAACATCGTTTGTGATCCGCCGTCTGCCGCAGAGCGGCGCGTGCAAGGCGAATCGGAGGAAGCGGCCGAATTTGGAACTCGGCCTGCTTTACTCTGCGCGACGGCCCCTGCGGTCTGCGGCAGCCCTGGCAGCGAAATTGAGCGAACCCCGGTCGAGCCGTATGTTCACAGTCGCATGACAATTGAGATGTGAGGACGCTGAGCCTTTACCTGCAAACGCTTCCTTGATGCCTGCTTTCGACCCCGGAGCGGACAATGCGAGATTGACAGAGAGGAACTCATGCACACAGTGGCCGACACCGAAAGTGATTCTTACCCTGTCTACCTAATGAATATACTGGTACGTTATGTCCACGGAACCACGTGACGAATTTCATTATCCAATGAGCGACTCACCCATTTACATTGTCGATCTCGACGTCACCCTGGAAGACGCGCCCGCATTCGCCAACAGCGGCATGAGTTGGATGGAAGCAATGTGCATCGCTGTTCGTTCCCCTGGGGCCGAGGTCGCCTTTTCCCCGGTCAGCCACACGCCTGCCCCGGGTATCGCCCGGTGGGCCAAATGGGTAAACGACCAGAGCACAAACGGGATAGGCGCAATCGTGGGGCGGCGTGTCTACAACGCTGGACCGCAGAAGGTCGAGGCACTGCGCTGCCCGTGCTGCTCCGCAGAGCATGATGCCGCCTCTCTCCCGTGGCAAGAAATGATTTCCGCCTGGTATTCGGGAGAACGTGGCGCGCTCGAATGCCCAAGCTGTCGACAATCGGACAGTATCAATCAATGGCGGTTTTTACCCTTGGCATGGGGATTGGGAAACCTCGCGTTTGGGTTCGATGGACCTGGCGTAGACGACGCATTGGCTCTAGAACTGGGAAAAGTCCTAGGGCATCGGATGGTAGTCGTGTTTGATAAGTTCTAGTCGACCTAGATGTCACTCAACAAACCGCCGCTCTCACCCGAAGTGGGCACTGGTGAATGACTCAAAGTAGCCGGGAGTGGTCCCTGACGCGGCTGACCGCTTCTAATCCCGAAGCGGAGCTAGCATGCCTCACACGATAGACTCACCGCTCTTCCATTCTGATATGTGGCCACTATGTTCTCCCAAATGAACGTCCGACCCGCCTCTCGTGAAGACATCGATTCGATCATTGAGCAGGATCCGATTGCCAAGCACGAACTGGGTAGGAGGGTGTTTATCGCCGATGCGGTGGCCGCTGGCCAATGCTGGGTCGCCGTAGAAGCGATGAGTGCTTCGGCGCTGATCGGTTACGGGGTACTAAACAAGACCTTTTTTGAAAACAACTTCGTCCCGCTTATCGTCGTCAAGGTCTCGGCACGTCGCCGTGGGGTGGCTACAGCAATCATGACCGCGCTGGAGTCGCAATGCGCAGGAAAATTGTTCACGTCGACAAATACGTCGAACATCGCGATGCGCCAATTGCTCAAGCGCCTTGGCTTTGTCGAAAGCGGTCGGATTGAAAATCTGGATGACAACGACCCCGAACTTGTGTTTGTGAAGCGCAAGCCCGCTTCCGCCCCGAAGCGGTAATCTCGTCGAGGCGCAGAGCGGACGTCCGGTTTTCGCCGAAAAAGCACCGACCCTATTTAGTCAGAAGCATTTCGGGGGACATCGTCGCGACTGACGACGCTGGGCAACGTAAAATGTCAGGCTTCCAGCCTCAACATGCTTCCCTTATGAACCTTGAACGACTGCGTCGCGAGTTTCCCGACTTCGACATAACAACCCTGCCCACCCTACCCGAAGGGTATTTCGACGCGTCGAGCTACATCGACGCAGCTCCTTCATTCGAGAACGAGGAGGGCACTTTGAAAGTGTATGTCGACTACGCCAACTATGCCGACCGCGCATCCGGCAGGAGCCAGCGCTACTGCGTTTCGCGCTACGACGAGGAAGCTGGCGACTTCGAGGATGTCGCCCTGTCGACTAACGATTGGGCCGAAGTCATTCGCTTCCTGAGCGCCTGAACGCCTTCGCCAGGGGCGATCGGTTTTCGCTCCGATCCCTCGGAGGATCGCCCCCAGCGCACGTCATTCAATACGGTACAGGCTGCCGAAGCCTCCGCCTTGCGCTGGCGTGCTGTCGCTGCAGCCTGGCATTGGCAGACCCTGCCCCCATCCGGCGGTCAAGACCTGCACGTCGCGCACAGGATCGGACGCCTTGGCCCGCTCGTTGCGCATGCGGCAGATTTCAGGATCGGTGGCGAATAGCCCGCGAGCGAAGCCCCGACCTTGCTCCGCCAGCTTTGCAGTTTTGGGGCTGCGGATCTTCGTGAACGCCCGAAAGGCCTCATCCAGGTTGCCGCTTGCACCATCCAGGCACCGGACCAAATGCCACGCATCCTCCAACGCCTGGCAGGCCCCTTGCCCCGACGTCGGCAACGGCGCGTGTGCGGCATCCCCAACCAGAAGTACATTCGCCCGACTCCATGTATGCAGCGGCTCCAGGTCATGCACCGCAATCAGCCGGATGGCATTTGCGGGCGTGGCACGGATAATATGCGCGACCGGTTCGGGCCATCCCGCGAACAGATCTTCGACCTCCTTGCGTATATCTGCAGTCGGTATGGCTTCCGATAGGGGCCGAACCTGGGCTGCAGCCCAATACACCAGTTGGGGGCGAATCGCGACGCAACCGAAGCGCTCGCCAGCCCCCCAGAAATCCCGAATCGAAATGTCGTCCACCAGCGCATGCTGCCCCTGCGCTACGCCAATCCAGTTCACGAAGCCCTGATAGACAGGTGTGTTGTCACCCGCGACAAACTTGCGAGCCACGGAATCCATGCGGCCGTCGGCGCCAATGAGCAGATCCGGGCGGATGCTCGCACCATTCTCGAAATGGGCCACAGCCCTGCCATTGGCATCCAGCTCAATACCCGCCGCCCGGTGTCCGAACTCCACCGGTATCCTGGCCCGGGCTACATGATCTAGTAACACCTCCTGCAAGTGCCGGCGTAGCACCGTGTAGGTCGGGTATCCCATCGTCCGGTCCAGAAAGGCAATATCGAGGCCTCCCAGTGCATTGCCCACAGCATCCTGGCGGCGCATTGTCAGCGGTCGACCGCCAATGGCGTCGATGTCTTGCAACAGCCCCAGTTGTTCCAGCACAAAGCTGGCATTCGGCCAAAGCGTCACGCCGGCCCCCATGGTTGCCGGCTCCGTCCGGCGCTCATAGACCCGAGGGCTGTAACCCCGCTTGCGCAAAGCCAATGCCAGGCTCAGGCCCGCGATGCCGCCGCCAAGTATTCCAATTTCCACGCTGATGCTCTCCTGTCCATACGGTGCTCGATGGCGGGCTCACCGCCTCGCATCGAACAAAATGGCATCTTAGATTTCGCCAAAACAGAGAACTAGCGTGCAAAAATGGGACGCTTTCATACCTTAATCGGGATAATCAATGCGCGATGCGCTCGATCTGAATACCGTCCGCGTCTATACAGCAGTTGTTGATGAGCAGAGCTTTGCTGGCGCATCGCGTCTTTTGGCTATCCCTTCATCCAACGTCAGCCGCCACGTTGCCAACCTGGAACGTAAACTCGGCACGCGCTTGCTGGAACGAAGCACCCGCCATCTGCGTATGACGGAAGCCGGTCGGCTGCTCTACGAACGCGCCAAGCCCTTGCTCGACACTCTGCTCTCCACCCAGGAAGAGCTGGGTGCGGTACAGCGCGAACTGCGGGGCCCTTTGAAAATGTGCATGCCTGGCGAAGCGCCAAGGCTGCTGGCCCCCATCCTCGCCGAATTCTGTAGCCTCCATCCAGGCATCGAACTGGAATGCGATACCCGGATGACCGGACTGGATGTGCTTCGAGAGGACGTTGACCTTTCCATCGTCTTTCACCGGGGCCATCAAGAGGACAGTGCCTTCATCACCCGCGAACTCGCCACACTGCCCAGCATCGTGGTTGCCGCCCCCTCCTTGCTGGCCAGGACCGGCATGCCACGCCACGTTCGCGAGCTGAAGTCTCTACCCTGTATCACTACCCTCAGTGCGCTGAAGGGCCAGCCCTGGCAGTTTCAGGACGCCGCCGGCGAAATCGTCAAGGTGCCGGTACGCAGCCGCTACCGCGTCAACAGCGGAGAGTTGGCCGTGGCAGGCGCACGCCAAGGTATCGGCTTCGCGATTGTGGCGGCCTATCCCTGCCAGGAAGACCTTGCTACGGGGCGATTGCTTGAGGTACCACTGGACCTGTGTCCCGCCCCCCTGCAATTGCTAGGGGCATACAGCCATCGCCATTCCGTGACTGCGCGGGTTCGGGCGCTGCTGGAATTGATACAGGTACGGTTGGCGGGATCGGCATGACTTTTGCAGTGTCCGTTTCTGACCGAGAGGAGTCTCCGCAATTCAAATCTCTGCCAACAGGGATTCAACAAAGTCCCTCCCGCGTAGCGCCGCGAGCCAGCGGTCAGGGATGGCGGCGACTCCGTAGAGAAGGCCCGCCAACCCGCCGGCGATGGCTGCCGTGGTATCCGTGTCGTTGCCCAGAGCAACTGCGCGTTTCACGCAGCCTTCGTAGCTGCCGGTCGATAACAGGCAATGAATGGCCGACCAGAAGCTGTCGACCACATAGCCGGAGCCTTGAGGTGGATCGAAACGGCCGTCCAGTACGATCTTCAACTCAGCTTCTTCCGCCAGGCCGGCATAACGTCCCAGCAATTCATCTTCCGCCGCGCGAACGGCATCGGGCGCCGACTGCCCTTCCAGAATGCCCATGGCCGTCAGGCAACACAGCGCGCAGCACAATTGCGCGCGTAGGTGTCCGTGCGTGATCAAGCTCTGCTTCATGGACAGGCGAATCGCACTCTCTCGCGACGACGCCACCATTACCACTGACAAGCATCGCATCAGCGACCCATTGCCATTGTCACGTTCGTCCGCGGGACCGGCGACGGCAGGTGCGGTGCCCGAACCCAACGCTTGAAATGCCCGCTGGGTTTGCAATCCGATGTCAAAGACGTTGCCGTCCGGGGTGAATTTCCCGTGCCGGGCCCAGTCAAGCAGATTGATTGCGAATGCGTCGAGATCGAGATCCCCATCCTGCAATAGCGCATCCAACAGAGCGAGCGCCTGTGCGCCGTCATCGCTCCATGTGCCCGCAGGGACGCCGCCATGGGCTCGATCGAAGCCAGCGGGCGGCACCATCTCGATATCGGGGGGCGAAGGGATGGACTCCGCCCCGTGGAATTCGTACGGAACGCCTAGGGCGTCGCCCACCAACAGGCCAAAAAGGCATCCGCGCAGGCGGCCCTGGTTCGTGTTGATTGTCATTGGGAAATGCTGCTCATATCACTGCTGTTGGCACGGGTGGTGTCAACGCTTTTACGCTTAATCAGTCGGCTGCGCCGGACCTTCTTCCAACATGCTTAGCAGGCCGATGATCAGCGCCTGCATGCCCTGGTCGAGCTCCACTTCCATCTCTGACTCTTCCGCGGCGCGCGCCTCGTCCACGACCGGCTCTTTGCCCGCGACCGTGTACACCGTATCGGCTACCGCCAGGCCGTGGAAGGCCACGGTTGCCAGCAGGATTCGCGACTGTTCCTTTGAAATGCCGTAGGCGCTGGCGATATGGCGCTGGTGCCCGTCTATTTTCGCAAGCATGGCCGGCGTTGCCGCCAATCTGCGGATCACGTAGGGCGTCACGCCCGGGTGGGCTTTCACGAACTCTCTTGCCGACGTGGCGAACAGGGTCAGGTATTGCTTCAACCCGCCCGTGCCGTTGCTACAGGCCTGGGGGATCTCCCAGCGGCTGAAGATCTCATCGGCGACCAGGCGCTTGAGCTCCTGGAGGCTGGGCACGTGCTTGTAGAGCGCCATGTGGCTGACGCCCAGCGCCGCCGCAACGCCCACAAAGGTGATATTGGGCAGGCCCAACGCGATGCCGGCGTCGGCGATCCGCTCGCGAGTGATGGTGGGAGGCCGTCCCCGCGTGGTGCGGCGCTCTGGCGGCTGCATGTCTGTTCCCTCTTCTTGATGACGTCTACCCAGCACTTTAACTTGCCCGATGAATATTTAGTTTATTGGCATGCAACTAAAGCGTGATTTAGTTTATAGTAATGCAAATAATTATCACCAACATCCCGGTATTTGTTCATGAAGACTTCTGGCGCCGAGCCGGCCAACCCCCGCCATGCCGGCCCGCTCGATCTGGTGTTGACCCCTATCCGGGGGCAACTCATCGTTGCATCCGTGCTGGCCGCGGTGGGCGCCATGCTGACGCTGGCGCCGCTGGCAGCCATCGCGCATATTGCGCGACTGCTCCTTACCGGCGCCGGCAGCGAAGGCGCTCACCTGGCCGACGCCTGGCCCGAAATCTGGTGGACCGTCATCGGCGCGGTGGCCTGCATGTTCGCCGGTATGCTGATGGTCTCCGCGGGCGAATTGACCGCCCACCTGGCTGACAATCGCATCACCCATCGCCTTCGCCTCGCCGGTGCACGGCGGCTGGCGCAGGTGCCGCTGGGCTGGTTCACAGGCAGGGCGTCGGGCGAGGTCAAGCAGGCGTTGCAGGACGACATGGCGACCCTGCACAGCCTGACCGCGCATTTCTTCACGGCGGTGGCGCGCGCGGCTGGCGTCATCGTGATCTCGGTCATCTACCTCTTCGCGCTGGACTGGCGCCTCGCCCTGGTGGCGCTGTTGCCGTTCTGCGGCTTCTTCCTGTTCCTGCGCCGGGCGATGAAGGCCAGCGGAAAGAACATGCAGGCGTTCGTCGCCCGGCTTGGACGCATCAATGGCGCGACGGTCGAGTTCGTGAGCGGGATATCCGTGGCCAAGGCGTTCGGCGACGCCGGCAAGGCGCATCGCGGCTACCGGGACGCCGTGGACGGATTTGCCGACGCCTTCGTCGAATTCACGCGTCCGCTGGTCGCGGCGATGGCCCGTGCCCACGCACTGATCGCGCCGGTCGCCGTGCTGAGCGTGGTGCTGGGTTTTGGCGCGCTTTTTGTGGGGCTGGACTGGATGGCGCCGGTGGATGTGCTGGCATTCGCCTTGGTGGCGCCATGCATTTGCAGCCCGCTACTGTTGCTGCACACGCTGCTGCACGACCTGGGCAGCGCCACGGGTGCCGCGCAGCGCGTGCTGGCGTTGCTGAAGACCCCGGTGCTGGAAGCGCCCGCGCCGGGCCGCGAGCAGACTCCCGAGGGGCATGAAGTCCGATTCGAGGGCGTGGGCTATTCCTACGATGCCGGAGGCGCGGCGCTATCGAACATCAGCTTCACCCTGGAGCCCGGGACGGTCACGGCCATCGTTGGCCCGTCGGGCGCGGGGAAATCCACGCTGGCGCGACTGCTGCTGAGGTTCTTTGATCCCGCCGAAGGTCGCATTACGCTCGGCGGCGCCGACTTGCGGCAGATCGAAAGCACGCAGCTCTACCGGCGCGTGGGTTTCGTATTGCAGGAAGTGCGCCTGATTCATGCCAGCGTGCGCGACAACATCGCGCTGGGCAGGCCCGCCGCCAGCCAGCAGGAGATAGAAGCCGCCGCGCGTACCGCCAACATCCATGAGCGCATCCTGGCCCTGCCACGCGGCTACGACTCCATGGTCGGCGAAGACGCGCAGCTTTCCGGCGGTGAGCGTCAGCGCGTGAGCATCGCCCGCGCGGTGCTTCTCGATCCTCCCGTGCTGGTGCTCGACGAAGCCACGGCGGCGGCCGACGCCGGCAGCGAGGCGGCGATCCAGGCGGCGCTGTCGTGCTTCGCCCAGGGACGCACGCTGATGGTCATTGCGCACCGGCTGGACACGGTGAAGCACGCCGACCGCATCATCGTTTTGGAAGACGGCGTCATCACAGAGCAAGGCCGGCACGAGCAGTTGCTGGCCCAACGCGGCAGCTACGCGCGGCTTTGGAAGCTGGGCGGTTATGAAACGGCCACGGCCCAAGAGGAACCGTCATGCTGAAGTCCTTGATGCAATTGCTGGGCAGGGACGCGCCCGTCCTGCGCCGCTACCTCTGGCTGGCCCTTGTCTACGGCGTTTTCTGCGGACTCACCATTGCGTCCATCGTGCCGATGCTTACCCACCTGCTGGGCGCGGAAGCCAGGCGGGCCGCGCCCTGGCTGATCGCGTTGCTCGGCGGGGCAGGGATCTGCTGGGCGCTGCGTGGCCACGTCGAGCGCGCCGGCGTGCGCGTGGGCGTCGCCATCTTGCGAGGCGGCCGCCACCGGCTTGGCGACCATGTGGCACGCCTGCCTGTCGGCTGGTTCACGCCGCAGAACACGGCCCGTCTTGGACACGTGGTCACGCAGGGCATGATGTCCGTGGCCCAGCTTCCGGCGCACGTGTTTACGCCGGTCATCGCGGGCGTGGCGACGCCCGTGGTGCTCGTGTTCGCCTTGTTCGCACAGCATTGGCTGTTGGGCGTGATTGCGTTGACGGCGCTGCCATTGCTGGCGGGCGTCCTCTTTCTTACGGCGCGGCTTGCGCGGCGTGCCGACAATGCCTTTCACCAGCGTTTCGCCGACGCCAGCCAGCGCGTGGTGGAATTCGCCCAAGCCCAATCGGTGCTGCGCGCCTTCAGCGCGCAGGGAGGGGGCATGCGCCATTTCGAAGAGGCCGTGGAGCAGCAGCGCGCGTCGGGGGCGCGGTTGATCTGGCTGTCGGCCGGAGCCGCCGTCCTGAATGCATGGGCCGTCCAGGCCACGTTCGCCGCCTTGTTGATCGCGGGAGCCTGGTGGATCAACGCATTGCTGGGCAGCCAAGCAGGGGCCGCGGAGCTCGTGGCGGCCATGGTCTCGATGTTGCTGGCCGCCCGCTACATCGATGCGCTGCTGGAGGTGGCCGGCTATGGCGAGATCCTGCGCGGCGCGCGCGCCCAGCTCGACGCCATCGAAGCACTGCTTGCGGTCGAACCCCTGCCGGAGCCCGACGCGCCGCAGGCGCCGCTGGACGCGTCGATCGAACTGCGCAATGTTCACTTTCGCTACGCCCAGGACGAGCCCTATGTACTGCACGGCGTGAATTTGCGCGTTGAGCCTGGCAGCATGATCGCCTTGATCGGCGAATCAGGCTCCGGCAAGACCACGCTGGCGCGGCTGATCGCGCGCTTCTTCGACGTGAATGGAGGCAGCGTGCTGCTCGGCGGCGTGGACGTGCGGAAGGTCTCCAGCGGGCGGCTGGCGGGTCAGATCAGCCAGATCTTCCAGGACAACTATCTGTTCACGGGATCCATCGCCGACAACATCCGCGTTGGAAAACCCGATTGCAGCGATGCCGAACTCCTGGCCGCCATGCGGCAGGCAGGCGTGGCGGAAATCGTCTCGCGCCTGCCGCAGGGCCTGGAAACGCCCGTGGGCGAGGGGGGCACAAGCCTGTCCGGCGGCGAGCGGCAGCGCATCGCCATCGCACGGGCGCTGCTTAGCGACGCGCCTATCCTGCTGGTGGACGAGGCCACGGCGGCCCTGGACGCGGAGAACCAGGCCGTCATCGCCGAGACGTTGGCGCGGCTACGCGGCAAGCGCACGCTGGTGGTGATCGCGCATCAGCTTTCCACGGTGGCGATGGCCGACCGGATCGCGGTGCTGGAAGGCGGTCGGATCGTGGAAGAGGGGGCGCCCGCGGCGTTGCGCGAAAACCAGGGGCGGTATGCGCGGTTTCTCAGCCAGCGTCAGGCCGCCAAGGGATGGCGCATTGGCGGAGGAGACGCCTGATGCGTGCAGGGCTGTCAGCGCTGTTCGTCGTGCTCTGCGGCATATCGCTATTGATCGGCGCCCGGCAGATGGCGTGGTCGCAGCTGTTCTCGCTGTCCGGCGATGCGTGGCTGACGCTGACCGCGAGTCGGCTACCGAGGCTGGCGGCGCTGACGCTGACGGGAATCGGGCTGTCGGTCTGCGGCGTGATCCTGCAGCACATCGTCCGCAATAAGTTCGTCGAGCCGGCCACGTCGGGCGGGCTCGACGCCGCCAAGCTTGGCATCCTGGTGGCGATGACGCTGGCACCGTCCATCGGGACGGTGGGGCGGATGCTGTTTGCGCTGGGCTTTTGTTTCGCGGCCAGCCTGGTCTTCGTGGCCATCGTGCGCCGCGTGAAGTTCAAGAACACGATCCTCGTCCCGGTTATCGGCCTGATGTACGGCGGCGTGCTGAGCGCGCTGGCGGAATTCCATGCTTATCGCAACAACATCCTGCAAAGCATGCAGGGCTGGCTGCTGGGCGACTTCTCCAAGATCGTGCAGGGCAACTACGAACTCGTCTATCTGATCCTGCCGATCGTCGCGCTGACTTATCTGTATGCGCACCGCTTCACGGTGGTGGGCATGGGCGAGGGCATGGCGTCCAGCCTGGGGCTGAACTATTCGGCCACCGTGGCGTTGGGATTGATGCTGGTGGCGGTGACCGTGTCGGCCACCGTCATCACCGTCGGGGCGATTCCGTTTGTCGGGCTGGTCATCCCCAACCTGGTCGCGCTCCATTATGGCGACAACCTCAGCCGCACCTTGCCTGTCGTGGCCCTGGGCGGGGCGTCGCTGCTGCTGTTTTGCGACATCGTCGGCCGCCTGCTGATTTATCCGTTTGAAGTCCCCATCGGCCTGACCGCCGGGGGCATGGGCGGCGTCTTGTTCCTTGCGCTTATCCTGTGGAAGCATCGATGATGCGCGCCGCTTCCCAAAGAATGATCTGGTTGACGGTCATCGCACTGGCCGTGTTCTTCCTGTTCTTCCGATCGGGGCTGGACTTCGATTACGTGATTCCGAAGCGGCTGGCCCGGCTGGCGGCCATGATCCTCGGCGGCATCTGCATTGCCTGGTCGTCGATCGCGTTCCAGACCCTCACCGGGAACCGGATCCTCACGCCGGCGATCATGGGCTATGAGGCGGTCTACCTCTTGCTGCAGTCCCTTCTGGTGCTGGCCATGGGCACGCAGAGCCTGGTAGCGCTGGGCGCGAACGGCAACTTCTTCGTGTCGGTCCTGCTGATGCTGGGCTACTCGTGGATCCTTCATCGCTGGCTGTTCCGCAACGGCGGCCAGAACGTGTATTTCGTGCTGCTGGTGGGGCTGGTGCTGACGATGGTGATTGGTACCTTCACGCAGTTCGTCCAGCTGAAAACCAGTCCTGGCGAGTTCTCGATTCTGCTCGGGTTCACCCAGGCATCATTCGGCCGCGCGGAGCCGGGGCAGTTGCTTGTTTCCGCCGCCCTTGTCGCCGCGGTGTGCCTGGCAGGCTTCAGAAGCCTGCCGACGCTGGACGTGATCTTGCTGGGGCGTGATCAGGCCATTTCCCTCGGCGTGGACCATCGGCGCACCGTCCGGCTGCATCTTGCTTTGATCGCGGTGCTGGTCGCGGTGTCGACCAGCCTGCTTGGGCCCACGGCGTTCATGGGGATCTTCATCGCCAACACCGCCTATGCGCAGGCGCGCTCGCGCAGGCACCGAATCACTTTGCCCACCGGCTGCGCCATCTCCGTGGGCATCTTCATCCTGGCCCAGCTCGCGGTCGAGCACGTCTTCAACTACAAGACCACCGTTGGCATCCTGGTCAACCTGGTGTGCGGCGGGTGGTTTCTTGCGACGATGGCGCGCACGCGGGGCACTGCATGATCACCACCCGGAATCTCTTCAAAACGTACGGATCGAAGTCCGTCCTGCGCGATGTGAGCGTGCAATTTCCCACCGGAGCGCTGACCTCGCTCATTGGCCCGAACGGCGCGGGCAAGACCACGCTCTTGATGATGATCGCGCGGCTGCTGGACCCGACCCGCGGCGACATCCTGCTCGACGGTTCCAGCGTGGCCCACATGCGCAGCGCCGACTACGCGAAGCGTGTCGCCACCTTGCGCCAATCCCCGGAATTCAACCTGCGCCTGACGGTTGAAGAACTTGTCGCCTTTGGCCGGTTTCCGTACAGCCGCGGCGCATTGACGCCGCGCGACCTGCGGGCGATCGACGAGGCCATCGCGTTTCTCTCGCTGGACCGACTGCGCCGCGCCTATGTCGACGAGCTGAGCGGCGGCCAGCGCCAGATGGCGTTCCTGGCCATGACCATTGCCCAGCAGACGGATTGCCTGTTGCTGGACGAACCGCTGAACAACCTCGACATCAAGCACGCCGTTCAGATCATGCGAGCGCTACGCCGGCTGTGCGATGAACAAGGCCGCACCGTGATCCTGGTGGTGCACGACATTAATTTCGCGGCCTGCTACTCCGACCACATCGTTGCGATGAAGGACGGCGCGGTCCGTTGCGCCGGCGCCGTGTCCGAGGTGGTCACCGAAGACTGCCTGCGGGAGTTGTATGGACTGGATTTCGAGATCACGCACGGAGAACGGGGGCGCCTGTGCAACTACTTCAATCCCCCGGGAGAATTGAAATGATTTTTACGCACAGACCGCGGGCACTGGCCTTGTCGTTGGCAGTATCGCTGGGTGCGATGGCCGCGCTGCAGGGTTGCGGCCAGGAAGCCGCGGAATCACCCAAGGCAGAGGCGCCTGCGGCGGCCGCCAGCCCGGCTGCGTCACAGGCCTACGCCAGCATCACGGTCCAGCACAAACTGGGCACGACCGTCATTGAAAAGCTGCCGCAGCGTGTGGTGGCCCTGGATATGAACGAAGTCGACTTCCTGGACGAACTTGGCGTGCCGGTCGTCGGCATGCCGAAAGACTTCGTGCCGCACTTTCTTGCCCGCTACAAGGATGCGGCGCAGGTGCAGGACATGGGCGCTATCGTGCAGCCGAACCTGGAACGCGTGCATGCCGCCCGGCCCGACCTGATCCTGATCACGTCGCTGCAGGCGAACCACTACAAAGAGCTGAGCGAGATCGCGCCGACGATTCACTTCGACGTGGACTATCGCGACAGCCAGGCCAATCACGTCGAAATCGTCAAGGATCACCTCATGACGCTGGGGCGGATCTTCCAGAAGGAAGGCCTTGCCCGCCAGAAGGCGGCGGAACTTGACGCCAAGGTGAAAGAGGCACGGACCCTTATCCAGGACCGGCCCGAGACGGCGCTCATCGTGCTGCACAACAACGGCGCGTTCAGCTCGTTCGGCACGCAGTCGCGCTATGGCTTCATCTTCAAGGCGCTGGGCGTCAAGCCCGCTAGCCCGTCGGCCGAGGCCGGCCTGCACGGCCAGCCGATATCCAGCGAGTTCATCCAGCAGGCAAATCCCGACATCGTTTACGTGGTCGATCGCACCGCCGTGATGGAGCGCCGGCCGAACCTGAACGCCGAAACGCTAAGCAATCCCCTCTTGCGCCAGACGTCCGCGTGGCGCAACGGCCGCGTGGTGTTTGCGGACGCCGAGGCCTGGTACGTCACCGCCGCCAGCGTGAAGTCGCTTGAACTCATGATCGACGACGTGACCAAGCCCTACCGGAACTGATTCGATCGACGCCAAGCGCGTCCTTGTCGACCCAAACGTAAATGATTCCCAGTCGCCTGAATTTCCAGGCGAACCAAAGCTCAACCCAACGGAGCATTCCATGAGCAAACGCCGCCAGAGCGGACACGCCGCACGTCCTGCGCTACAAGCACGGCGGGTAAACGCCGTCTTCGCCCCCAACCACCTTGTCGCAGCCCTGTTCGGCCTGACTCTCGGCGCCGCCGCGCCGGCGACGTCGGCCCAGGAAGCCGCCGAGGCCGGGGTCAAGACGCTTCCGACGGTGACGGTCACGGGGCAGGCCGAAGTCCCGGCCACCCCCTACGCAGGTGAGCAGGTCACGTATGGTGGCCGCGTAGGCTTTCTTGGCGACAAGGATTTCATGGACACGCCGTTCTCCGTCATCAGCTATACGGACAAGTACATCCAGGACCTGCAGGCCAGGGACATCACCGACGTGATCGCCAGGACGGATCCATCGGTTTTCAGCAACGGCGTGACGGGCGCCTGGAGCGAGACCTATTCGATACGCGGTTTCGGTACCAGCACCACGGATACGGCGTTCAACGGGCTGTTCGGCATGGCGCCGTATTACCGGACGATGCCCGACATGTTCGAGCGCATCGAGGTGCTCAAGGGGCCGTCTGCCTTGTTGAACGGCATGCCTCCCGGTGGATCGGTGGGCGGGAGCATCAACCTGGTTCCCAAGCGTGCCGGCGCGGAGCCATTGACGCGCCTGACCACTACCTACATGTCGGATGCGCAGTTCGGAGGGCATGTGGACATGGGGCGGCGCTTCGGCGAGAACCAGCAGTTCGGCCTGCGGTTCAATGGTGTGTATCGGGATGGAGACGGCCCCGTCGACCATCAGAAGCGGCGGGCGCAATTGGCGGCGGTAGGCCTGGACTGGCGTGGCGAGCGCGTGCGCATTTCCGCCGACCTGTACGACAGCGATGAGCGCATTGACGGCGTGACGCGCGGCATCAACCTGGCGCCCGGCATCGGCGTGCCCAGGCCGCCCAAGCCCGAAACCCTGCTTAACCCGGACTGGGCCTATGCGAAAAACCAGGACAGGGCGGCCATGATCCGTGGTGAATTCGACGTCAGCGACAGCCTGATGGCCTACGCGGCAATCGGGACCAGCAGAACCGAGTACACCTACAACGGCGCCATGTCGGCGCAGGTATTCAACGATGCTGGCGACTTCCGGACCTCGATGGGCCAGCTGAACATGAACTTGAAGAAGACGTCGGGCGAAGCCGGCTTCCGGGGCAAACTGCAAACGGGCGCCGTCAAGCACCAGTGGGTGCTCAATGCCACGTATTACTCGGACGATCAACGGGACTACGGCCGTCGTTCGGTGCCCGGGGCCGATTGGGTCACCAACCTCTACAACCCGGCCTGGGGGCCGGCCCCTGCCGGTTTCTGGCCGCCGATATTGCGCTCCAAGACGCGCCTGGTCAGCTACGGCCTGGCGGATACCCTGTCCTTCGCCGAAGACCGCGTGCAACTGACCCTGGGCGCGCGCCGGCAGGAAGTCCGCACCGATACCCTGAACGCGACGACCGGGGCGCTGACCAGCCGCTATGACGCAAGCGCCACGTCGCCCGCCGCCGCGTTGCTGATCAAGGCGACGGACAATATTTCCGTCTATGCCAACTACATCGAGGGTCTGAGCAAAGGCCAGACCGCGCCGGTAACCGCCGCCAATGCCGGGCAGCTGTTTCCGCCGTTCAAGACCAAGCAGAAGGAAATCGGACTCAAGGTTGATCTGGGCGATTTCACCCATACGCTGGCGCTGTTCGAGATAAACAGGCCCAGCAGCTATACGGACCCCGTCACCAACGTCTTCTCGTTTGGCGGCGAACAGCGCAATCAAGGCGTGGAATGGGGCTTCTTCGGCGAGCCGATGCCCGGCGTGCGGCTCATGGGCGGCGTCGCGTATATCGACCCCAAGGTGACGAAAGCCGCCATTTCGGCCAACGAGGGCAAGCAGGCTACCGGCATCCCCAGGCTCCAGGGCAAGCTGGGCGTGGAATGGGATGTGCCGGCGCTGCAGGGCTTGACGTTGACCGCCAATGCGACCGCGGTATCCAAGCAATACATCAGTGCCGACAACTCGTTGTCAGTGGCGGGGCACACGACCTACGACGTGGGCGCGCGTTACGCGACCCGGGTGGCCGACCATGCCGTCACGCTGCG
>Ga0308165_1003853_pt1 | contig 15546 bp, 14 predicted proteins | sample PhyWR2_FD_201032 | JGI IMG/M metagenome (GOLD analysis project Ga0308165, IMG submission 201032) | Phyllosphere microbial communities from UC Gill Tract Community Farm, Albany, California, United States - DLSLW.R2 | ecosystem: Host-associated > Plants > Phyllosphere > Unclassified | place: USA...
GGCCGCTGGAACTGATCCGCGCGCGCCGCGTGGTCGAGGGCGAGACCGCCGCGCTGGCCGCCAGCGGCGCCCGGCGCAAGGACATCGACGCCATGGCGCGCGCCATCGCGCAGATGCGGGAGCTGTCGGAGCGCCACGTGATGCCGCTCGATGGCGACCGCGCCTTCCACGTCGCGGTCGCCGGCGCCTGCGGCAACGTCGTGCTGACGGAGACCGTGCAGGGCTTCTGGGACTCGCGCCGGGGGCCGATCTTCACGCGCCTGGGCGGCCACTTCGAGACCCTGCCGTCGTGGCGCGCGGCCATCGCCGAGCATGGCGTGGTGCTGGAGGCGGTGGCCGCGCACGACGTCGACGCCGCGCGCGCCGCCATGCACGCGCACATGGACAAGGCCCATCAGCGATTCAGCGCCAGCTGGCGGCGCGCGCGCCGCGCGGCCTGAGGCCCTCCGCCGCCGGAGCCCCGTCGCGACCGCATCCGCACGCCGCCCCCGCCCGCCGCCCCATTCCGACGTTCCCTTCATTCCACAGCCCAAGAAACGGAGACAAGACGATGAACGACTTCACGACGACACGCCGAGGCGACGCGGCCATCCGGCCACCGGCGGAACGCCGCCTGCTGCTGCGCGGCCTGATGGGCGCGACCCTGGTGGCCGCGGCCCTGGCCACCCTGGGCATGCCCGGCACCGCGCGGGCCCAGGCCAAGCTCAAGTGGGCGCACGTCTACGAGACCTCCGAGCCATTCCACAAGTATTCGGTCTGGGCCGCCGAGGAGATCAAGAAGCGCAGCAACGGCAAGTACGACATCCAGGTGTTCCCGGCCTCCAGCCTGGGCAAGGAGGCCGACATCAACCAGGGCCTGACGCTGGGCACGGTCGACATCGTGCTGACCGGCGCGAGCTTCGCCGGGCGCAGCTACACGCCACTGTCGATCTCCTACTTCCCCTTCATCTTCCGCGACGCCGAGCACCAGCTGAAGTACGCCAGGAGCGATGTGTTCCGCGAGCTGGCCAAGGGCTACGACGACAAGACCGGCAACCACATCACGGCCCTGAGCTACTACGGCGCGCGCCACGTGACCTCGAGCGCGGCGCGCCCGGTGGCCAAGCCCGAGGACATGAAGGGCCTGAAGATCCGCGTGCCCGACGCGCCGGCCTACCTGGCGTTCCCCAAGGCGCTGGGCGCCAACGCCACGCCCATCGCCTTCGCCGAGGTCTACCTGGCGCTGCAGAGCGGCACGGTCGACGCCCAGGAGAACCCGCTGCCGACCATCGAGGCGAAGAAGTTCTTCGAGGTGCAGAAGAACATCTCGCTGACCGGCCACATCGTCGACTCGCTGCTCACGGTGGTGTCGGGCCAGCTCTGGGGTCGCCTGTCGGCCGACGAGAAGAAGATGTTCGGCGACGTGATGCAGGAGGCCGCCGAGAAGACCGGCCGCGAGATCATCGCCTCCGAGACGCGGCTGGTGGAGGAGTTCAGGAAGCGCGGCAACAACATCATCACGGTCGACAAGAACGCCTTCCGCGACGCCGTGCTGAAGAACACCAAGCCGACCGACCACGGCTACCGCCAGCAGGACTACGACCGCATCACCGCCATCAAGTGAGGACCCGCCCCCCGGCCGGGGGGCACACCGGCGGCCCGGCCGGGCCGGCTGCGCGGTGCTCTCGAACAAGAAGAACGGAGACATATTCATGAGCGACAAACTCGTCGGCGACGACGGCGAATTCCACGCGGTCGACGAAGCGGTCGACCTGTCGGGGACCACCTTCGAGGCCTGGATCGCGCTGGGCATCTTCTGGCTGCTGGGCGCGACGGTGCTCTACCAGTTCGTGACGCGCTACGTGATGAACGACTCGGCCGCCTGGACCGAGGAGATCGCGCGCTACCTGCTGGTGGGCGTGGTGTTCGTGGGCGCGGCCATCGGCGTGGCCAAGAACAACCACATCCAGGTCGACTTCTTCTACCGCCACATGCCGGCCTCGGTCGGCCGCGTGCTGGGCGTGGCGGTGGACGTGCTGCGCACCGGCTTCTTCGCCGCGGCGGTGGTGATGACGGTGCAGATGATGATCCGCATCGGCAACAACTCCAGCATGACGATCGTCGACCTGCCGATGAACGTGGTCTACGCCGTGTGCCTGTTCGGCTTCGTGGCGATGCTCGCGCGTTCGGTGCAGGTCAGCGTGGTGCACTGGCGGCGCGGCTACTGCGCGCTCGAACGGCCCGAATCCACCATGCAGGACCGCTGAGGCGAACGCGCACCATGCTCAAGATCGCATTCCTCCTGTTCATGAGCGCCGGCCTGCCGGTCGCCGTGGCGATGGCCGGCGCCTCGCTGGTCTACATCTGGTGGTCGGGCAACCTGCCGGGCTTCGTCGTCATCCACCGCATGGTCAGCGGGGTCGACAGCTTCCCGCTGCTGGCGGTGCCGTTCTTCATCCTGGCGGGCAACCTGATGAACAACGCCGGCATCACCAACCGCATCTACAACTTCGCCCTCGCCCTGGTGGGCTGGCTCAAGGGCGGCCTGGGCCACGTCAACATCCTGGGCTCGGTGATCTTCTCCGGCATGAGCGGCACGGCCATCGCCGATGCCGCGGGCCTGGGCACGATCGAGATCAAGGCCATGAAGGAGCACGGCTATTCGACCGAGTTCGCCGTCGGCGTGACGGCGGCGTCGGCCACCCTGGGGCCGATCATTCCGCCGAGCCTGCCCTTCGTGATCTACGGGATGATGGCCAACGTGTCGGTCGGCTCGCTGTTCCTCGCGGGCATCGTGCCCGGCGTCATCATGACGCTGCTGATGATGCTGACGGTCGCCTACTACGCCCACAGGAACGGCTGGGGCTCGGACGTCAAGTTCCAGTGGCCGCGCCTGATGAAGGCGCTGGTCGAGCTGCTGGTGGTGTGCGCCTGGCCGACCGCGCTGTGGTTCGCCATCAGCCGGCTGGGCATGCCGGCCCAGCCGGCCGTGGCGGTGGCGCTGGTCGTCCTGTTCGTGGCCGACAAGGTGTTCGACTTCGAGGCCGTGCTGCCCATCATGACGCCGGTGCTGCTCATCGGCGGCATGGCCACCGGGCTCTTCACCGCCACCGAGGGCGCCATCGCGGCCTGCGTGTGGGCCATCGTGCTGGGCTTCTTCTGGTATCGCACGCTCAAGTGGAAGATGTTCGTCAAGGTCTGCCTGGAGACGGTGGAGTCGACCGCCACGGTGCTGTTCATCGTCGCCGCCGCCTCGATCTTCGGCTGGATGCTGACGGCCACCGGCGTCACGGCGGACATCGCCGCCTGGGTGCTGGACTTCACCAAGGAGCCCTGGGTGTTCCTGCTGCTGGCGAACCTGCTGATGCTGTTCGTCGGCTGCTTCCTGGAGACCACGGCGGCCATCACCATCCTGGTGCCGATCCTGCTGCCGATCGCCACCCAGCTGGGTGTCGATCCGGTCCACTTCGGCGTCCTGATGGTGCTCAACCTCATGATCGGCGTGCTGCATCCGCCCATGGGCATGGTGCTGTTCGTGCTCGCGCGCATCGCCAACCTGAGCCTGGAGCGCACCACCATGGCGATCCTGCCGTGGCTCATACCGCTGCTGCTGAGCCTGGTGCTGATCACCTACTGGCCGGCCACCGTGCTGTGGCTGCCCCGGTTCATGCATTGAACGAGAGACCTCCGATGACCACTCCCTTCATCCGCCTTCATCCCGCCGACGATGTCGTGATCGCGCGCGCGCAGCTCGTGGGCGGCACGCCGATCGAGCACCTGACCAGTCGCGGCCTGATCCCGCCGGGCCACAAGGTCGCCATGCGCGCCATCGCGCCGGGCGAGGCGGTGCGCCGCTACAACCAGATCATCGGCTTCGCCAGCCAGCCCATCGCCCCGGGCGAGCACGTGCACACGCACAACCTCGACATGGGTCCGGACAAGGGCGACTTCGAACGCGACTACGCCTTCGGCAGCGACGTCAAGCCCGCGCCGCCGAAGCGCGAGGCGACATTCATGGGCATCCGCCGCGCCGACGGCCGCGTGGCGACGCGCAACTACATCGGCGTGCTGACCAGCGTGAACTGCTCGGCGACGGCGGCGCGCGCCATCGCCGATCACTTCTCGCGCCACACCAACCCGGCCGCGCTGGCGCCCTACCCGAACGTCGACGGCGTGGTCGCGCTCACGCACGGCACCGGCTGCGGCATGGACGCCGACGGCCTGGGCATGCGGGTGCTGGAGCGCACCCTCACGGGCTATGCGACGCATGCCAACTTCGCCGCCGTGCTGGTGGTGGGCCTGGGCTGCGAGGCCAACCAGATCAACGCCTGGCTGGCGACCGGCAACCTGGCCGAGGGCGAGAACTTCCGCACCTTCAACATCCAGGACACCGGCGGCACGCGCAAGACGGTCGACAAGGGCGTGGCACTGATCGAGTCGATGCTGCCGCGCGCCAATGCCGTGACGCGCGAGCCGTGCAGCGCGGCGCATCTGACCATCGGCCTGCAATGCGGCGGTTCGGACGGCTATTCGGGCATCAGCGCCAACCCGGCGCTGGGCGTCGCGGTCGACCTGCTGGTGGCGCACGGCGGCACGGCGATCTTGAGCGAGACGCCGGAGGTCTATGGCGCCGAGCACCTGCTGACGCAGCGCGCGGTGCGGCGCGAGGTCGGCGAGAAGCTGGTCGAGCGCATCAAGTGGTGGGAGCACTACACCGCCATCAACCAGGGCGAGATGAACAACAACCCCTCGCCGGGCAACAAGGCCGGCGGCCTGACGACCATCCTGGAGAAGTCGCTCGGCGCGGTCGCCAAGGGTGGCACCGGCAACCTGGAGGCGGTGTACGAATACGCCGAGCCGGTCACCACGCACGGCTTCGTCTTCATGGACACGCCGGGCTACGACCCGGTCAGCGCCACCGGCCAGGTCGCCGGCGGCGCCAACCTGATCTGCTTCACCACCGGACGCGGATCGGCCTATGGCTGCGCGCCCTCGCCCTCGCTCAAGCTGGCCACCAACTCCGCGCTGTGGCGCCGGCAGGAGGAGGACATGGACATCAACTGCGGCGAGATCGTCGACGGCACGGCGTCGATCCAGGAGATGGGCGAGCGCATCTTCAGGCTGGTGCTGGCGACCGCCTCGGGCGAGCCGTCCAAGAGCGAACGGCACGGGTATGGGCAGAGCGAGTTCGTGCCCTGGCAGATCGGGGCCACGATGTGACTGGCTCGCCCCCAGTCTTCGCGCACTTCGTGTCGCTTCGCCAACCCCCTACCGGGGGCAACACTGGCGGCTCCGGCGGAGCCGGTTCCGCGGTGTTCGCGAACGGGCCTCGCTGCGCGGGCCCTGGGGCGTGCGATGGGGGGTGAGTCCACCGAGGCAGTGGATTGTTTGATGGGTTTGTATCGACGGAGGTCTTGATGTCACGAATTTTTCAGGCCGGGGTGTTGCGGGCGCAGTGCGCGGCCATCCTGGAGGCGGCGGGCAGTTCGGCCGCCGAGGCGACGCAGGTCGCGGACAACCTGGTGCTGGCCAATCTGAGCGGGCACGACTCGCACGGGGTCGGCATGCTGCCGCGCTATGTCGACGCGGTGGCCGAGGGCGGACTGGTGCCCGGCGCGTCGGTGGCGGTGACGCTGGACATCGGCACCCTGCTGGCGCTCGACGGCCGGCGCGGCTATGGCCAGATCGTCGGCGTGCAGGCGATGGAACTGGGCATCGAGCGGGCCCGGCGACACGGCAGCTGCATCTTCACGCTGGCGCAGGCCCACCACCTGGGTCGCATCGGCCATTTCGCCGAGATGGCGACGGCGCAGGGGCTGGTGTCGATGCATTTCGTCAACGTGCTCTCGCGCCCGGTGGTGGCGCCATGGGGTGGCGGCGACGGGCGTTTCGGCACCAACCCGTGCTGCATCGGCGTGCCCCTGGCGGGTGCCGAGCCCTTCGTGCTGGACTTCGCGACCAGCCGCGTGGCGCAGGGCAAGATGCGCGTGGCCTACAACAAGGGGGAACGCGTGCCGCCGGGCTACCTGATCGACGAACGCGGCCGTCCGACCGACGACCCCGGCGTGGTGGTGGTGCCGCAGCGCGCGCCGGTCCCCGACGGCGACGGCACGGCCGAGACGCTGGCGGGTGGCGGCCTGTTCGGCGCGCTCATGACCTTCGGGGAGCACAAGGGCTATGGCATGGCCGTGGCCTGCGAACTGCTCGGCGGCGCGCTCACCGGCGGCGGCACCTGGCACCGTCCGGCCGATGCCGCGCGCTCGGTCTACAACGGCATGCTGACGGTGCTGATCGATCCGGCCCGGCTGGGCACGCAGGCGGCCTTCGAGCAGGAGGCCAGCGCCTTCGTCGACTGGCTGCGCCGCAGTCCGCCGGGCGAGGGCCACGAGGCCGTGCGGATCGCCGGCGAGCCGGAGCGCGCCGCGCGCCGGGCCCGCGAGTCGGCCGGCATCGCGCTCGACGACGCCACCTGGGCCGAGATCGTCGCCGCCGGCGCGAAAGTGGGCGTCGACGTCGGCGCCTGACGAACGCCGTCGCCGCCGCGCGCGGCCCGGATCAGATCAGGTGGTCGAGGGCGAGCTTGAGATGCTCGGTCGGCAGACGCTTGAAGCCGGAGCGCGTGAAGCGCTGCAGGCGCCCGGCGACGAAGGCGGTCAGCACGCCGGCGCGCACCTGCGCATCGAGCGCACCCGGCAGCGCCGCATCCGTGGCCACGGCCGCGTCGTCGCGCAGGACCTTGCACAGCGTCGATTCGATGCGGTCGAAGAACTGGTTCATGCGGTTCTGCAGCCGCTCGTTCTCGTAGACCAGGGCATCGCCGACCATCACGCGCGCCATGCCCGCGTTCTTCTCGGCGAACTGCATCAGCGTGGTGATGATGCGTGCCGCCCGCTCGCGCGATGGCAGCTCGTGCCCCAGGATCTGGTCGACCTCGACGAAGACGCTCTGTTCGATGAATTCGATCAGGCCCTCGAGCATCTGCGCCTTGCTGGCGAAATGCCGGTAGAGCGCGGCTTCGCTGACATCCAGCTCGGACGCCAGCGCGGCGGTGGTGACGCGCTCGCCCCCCGGACGCTCCAGCATCGCCGCCAGGGTCTGCATGATCTGCACGCGGCGTTCGCCAGGCTTGGGCCGCCTTCGCGTCAGCAGCGCAACGGCGCCTGACGATACGGTGGTGCCCGCGGCAAGGACAGCCATGTTCTCTTCAATTGTCATTGCGTGTACATAAATGTAAAAAATTAATTCTCGCACGTCATGCTTCTTCGCCATGCCGAAGCCAGGCGGAAAAGGCCTCTGCGTGAGAATAGATACTCACTTCACGAACCCAACAGGGAAAAAACATGGGCAATCGCATTCTGGTGACGGGCGGAGCAGGCTTCATCGGCAGCCACACCTGCGTGGCGCTGGCCGAGGCCGGTTACACGCCCCTCATTCTGGACAACCTGGGCAACAGCGACCTGCGGGTGCTCGATCGCCTGACACGCATCACCGGATCCGCACCCGATTTCATCGAAGGCGACGTGCGCGACCGCGGACTGCTCGACCGGGTGTTCGCGCAGCACGAGATCGCTGGCGTGATCCATTTCGCCGGCCTGAAGGCGGTCGGCGACTCGGTGGCCGAGCCGATGGCCTACTACCAGAACAACGTGCACGGCAGCTGGGTGCTGGCCGAGGCGATGCAGGCCGCGGGCGTGAGGACACTGATCTTCTCGTCGTCCGCCACGGTCTATGGCGAGCCCGACAGTTCGCCGATCCGCGAGGACGCGCCCTGCCGGCCGGCGAGTCCGTATGGCCGGTCCAAGTACATGGTGGAGGAGTCGCTGCGCGACCTGCAGATCGCGCAGCCCGACTGGCGCATCGCGCTGCTGCGCTATTTCAATCCGGTCGGCGCGCACGAGAGCGGCCTGATCGGCGAGCACCCGAACGGCAAGCCCAACAACCTGATGCCCTTCGTGAGCCAGGTCGCGGTGGGACTGCGCGAGAAGCTGGCGGTCCACGGCGGCGACTACCCGACGCCCGACGGCACCGGCGTGCGCGACTACGTGCACGTCATGGACCTGGCCGAAGGCCACGTCGCGGCCTTGCGCCACACGGAGAAGGCACCCGGCCTGGTGACCCTGAACCTGGGCACTGGCACCGGCGCCTCGGTGCTCGACGTGGTCAAGGCCTTCGAGCGCGCGAGCGGCCGGCGCATCGCCTACGACATCGGCCCGCGCCGCGCCGGCGACGTCCCGGCCTACTGGGGCGACCCGGCCCTGGCCGAAGCCACGCTCGGCTGGCGCGCCCGCCGCGGTCTCGACCAGATGTGCGCCGACAGCTGGCGCTGGCAGCAAGGCAATCCGCGCGGCTACGAGTAGACCCGCACCACCCTATCTAGCGCGGATCATGGTCCCGTAGGCCTGATCGGTCAGGATCTCCAGCAGCATCGCGTGCGGCACGCGGCCGTCGATGATGTGGACCGCGTTCACGCCGCTCTTGGCGGCATCGAGCGCGCCTTCGATCTTGGGCAGCATGCCGCCCGAGATGGTGCCGTCGGCGAACAGCTCGTCGATCTCGCGCGCGCTCAGGTTGGTCAGCAGGGTGCCCGCCTTGTCCAGCACGCCGGGCGTGTTGGTCAGGAGCATGAGCTTCTCCGCCTTGAGCACGGTGGCGAGCTTGCCGGCCACCACGTCGGCGTTGATGTTGTAGCTCTCGTTCTCCTCGCCGAAGCCGATCGGGCTGATGACCGGGATGAAGGCATCGTCCTGCAGCGCCTTGACCACGCTGGGATCGATCGAGACGATGTCGCCGACCTGGCCGACGTCGTGCAGCAGGCTCGGATCGGCGCGGTCGGCCAGCTTGAGCTTCTGCGCGCGGATCAGGCCGCCATCGCGCCCGGTCAGGCCGACGGCCTTGCCACCGGCCTGGTTGATGAGACCGACGATGTCCTGCTGCACCTCGCCGGCGAGCACCCACTCGACGACCTCCATCGTCTCGGCGTCGGTCACGCGCATGCCCTGGATGAAGCTGCCCTTCTTGCCCAGCCGGTTGAGCGCCGCCTCGATCTGCGGACCGCCGCCGTGTACCACCACCGGGTTCATGCCCACCAGCTTGAGCAGCACCACGTCCTCGGCGAAATCGGCCTGCAGCGCCGGATCGGTCATGGCGTTGCCGCCGTACTTGATGACGATGGTCTTGCCGTGGAACTTGCGGATGTAGGGCAGTGCCTGGGCCAGGATCTCGGCCTTGTCGCGGGGGGGGATGTTGAGCACGGGATCGCTCGCGTTGACAGTCATGGAGACTCCGGTTCGAAGGATGGCAAATTGTGCCGCACGGACGATGACGCAGAGTGCCTGAAGACCTGTCGATGGGCGACGATCAGCAGCAGCACGAGATCGATGCCCACCCGGATCGTCCAGGCCATGGCGGCGCCGATCAGGCCGAACTCGTGCAGGCCGAACCAGAGCAACGGGAAGTAGAACAGCGCCTCGGCCACGTGCAGCTGGGCCGTGACGCGCGCGAGGCCGGCCGCCTGCACCGCCGCGAACGGCACGAAGGCGATGCCGTTGAGCAGCAGCCCCAGCGCCAGCACGCTCACCACCGGCGCCGAGCGCTCCGCGAAATCCGCGCCCAGCCAGTGCGACAGCCCCCAGTGCGCGCCCAGTCCCAGCACCAGGCAGGCCGGCATCAGGGCCGCGACGACCACGGCGATGCACTGCAGATAGATGCGTCGCGCGGCGCCCAGGTCGGCGGCGGTCATGAGCGAGGCCAGCCGCGGGAACAAGGCGCCCGTGAGCGCGGCGGGCAGGATGAGCACGCGCGCCATGACCTCCGAGGGCACCGTGTAGTAGGCCACCAGGACCGCGCCCAGCATGGCCGAGATGACGAAGCGGTCGCCCGTCACCATCAGGGGACTGACGATGTTGGACACCGTCATCCAGGCGCCGAAGGTCAGCAGGCGGCGCAGCTGGACGCCTTCGAGCGTGGCCGCGCCGAAGCCGCCGGGCAGGCGCCGGCGCACCAGCATCCAGTGGGCCAGGCAGAACACCAGCCGGGCCACCATCAGGCCGGCCACCATCGGCACCAGGGAGGGACCGAACCACAGGACGCTGAGCGCCGGCAGCCCGAAGTTGGCCAGCCCCAGCAGGATGCGCAGGAGATTGACGTCGCGGAAATCCTCGTAGGCCTCCAGCACGCCGCGCAGGCCGACCGTGACCGTCGTCACCGGCACGCTGATCGCCGCGATCAGCAGGGCCAGCAGGACGTCGTGCTGCAGCGCCGGGGACACGCTCAGCCCATGGGTGGCGAGCGGCTGCGCGAAGGCGCCCAGCAGCGCGCCGCCGGCCAGGCCGGTGGCCAGCGTCAGCCCCAGGCCACCCTTGACCAGCGCCGCGACCTCGCCGGGACGCCCGGCGCCGAGGCGCTGCGCGACCTGCTGCGTGAGCGCGCGCCCGAGTCCGAAGTCGAACAGGCTGAAATAGCCGATCAGCGCCCAGACCAGCGTCAGGATGCCGAAGACCTCGACCCCGGCCTCGCGCACCAGATAGGGAATGAACGCCGCGCCCGCCAGCAGCGGCAACCCGGCACCGGCGAGATTCCAGAAGATGTTGCGGCGCAGGGACATCGGTCGGGTTGGGGGCGGGAGGACGGGCACGCGGCGGTGAAGGAAGACGTCTGCGACTCAGGGGCGCAGCCAGCGCGGCACCTTGAAGCGCACGATCATCAGATAGGCCAGCACGTAGGTCGTGACGAACAGCAGGCAGCACAGCATGAGCGCGAGCGTGTTGCGCCAGAAGAGCACCGCCGGCACCACCGACAGCGCGGCGAACATCCACAGGTAGGGCGACGTGCGGTTGTTGCGGGAGAGCAATTGACGGGCCTCGTCGTCGGTGAAGGCGACGCGCACGATGCGCCGGAAGATCAGCTGATGGAAATGCAGCGCGTCGGCCGTGCCGGGCGACTGGCCGCGCGCCAGCTTGCGGTAGATCGAGAACAGCGTCTCCCACACCGGATAGATCAGCAGCAGCATCGGGAACCAGGGCGAGACGGCCGAGTGCCGCTGCACCAGCGCCACGCAGGCCACCGCGATCACCATGCCCCACACATAGGCACCCCCATCGCCGGCGAAGATCTTGCCGCTCGGGTAGTTCCACATCAGGAAGCCCATCGTCGCGCCGACCAGGCAGATCACCATCGCCGCCAGTTGCCGGTCGCCCACCTGCAGCGCCACGTGCGAGATCGCCAGGCACACCAGCACAGCCACGGTGCCGGCCAGGCCGTTGTAGCCGTCGATGATGTTGAAGGCGTGCGGCAGGCCGCCGATGGCCAGCACCGCGAACAGCACGCCCGCGAACGGCACGGCGCGCATCCCGGCGTCGACGACGCCCAGTCCCGTCCGGTTCACGGCCAGGTCCAGCAGTCCGCACAGCAGCAATGCCGAGCCCAGCGTGAGCGCCAGCCGCCAGCGCACCTGGACGCGTTGCGTCACGTCCTCGGCGATGCCGCCGATGACGGCCGGCGCCATGCACAGCAGGACCAGCGACGAGGCCGACACGCGCCAGCCGACGTTGAACGGGTCGCCGAACAATCCCGCCGCCAGCCAGGCCGCCCCGGTGCCGATGAAGATGCCGGCGCCGCCGAGCCGCGGCACGTGACCCTTGTGGAAGCGCTGCGGCATGTCGACCGCGTATCGGCGCGCGTGACGGCGCGCCCGTCTCATGAACACCAGCACGGCGAAGGCGGACACGACGAAGCTGATGACGATCAGGGCAATCATGGAGGGAAAAGCAGAAGAGGAGCGGGAACCTAGAATTCCCGGCGAAATTAGACCATGTCCATTACCGCCTTCCCCGCTCCAGACCCCGTCCCATCACCGCTGGCGCCCGGCGATGCCACGGCCGCGGCGACACGGGGCATCACGGTGTCGATCGTGAGCCATGGCCAGCTGGCGCTGATCCGTCCGCTGCTCGATCAGCTCGACCACTGGAGCTGGCGTTCCATCGACAAGGTCGTGCTGACGATCAACATCCCCGAGCCGGATGACGTCATCGCCGGACTGCGTCTGCGCTTCCCGATCGAGCGGATCGACAACCCGGCGCCCCGGGGCTTCGGCGCCAATCACAATGCCGCCTTCGGGCGCTGCGCGACGCCCTGGTTCCTGGTCCTGAATCCCGACATCCGGCTCGACGGCGACGTGCTCGCGGCCCTGATCGACCGGGCCGGCCCGGACGGCGGCCTGCTGACGCCACGCATCATGGAACCCGGCAAGACGGCGCCGGAACCGCACCGGGCCATAATCTCGCCGGTCGAAATCCTGGCGCGCAAGCGACCGGCCTATGTGCCGCCGGCCGTCCCGGCCTGGATTCCCGGCCTTTTCATGCTGTTCCGCAGTGCCGCCTATCGCCGGATCGACGGCTTCGACGAACGCTTCTTCATGTATGGCGAGGATTTCGACATCTGCGCGCGCCTGCGTCTGGCCGGCTGGCACCTGCAGGTCGCCGAGGACCTGCGGGTCCGGCACGAAGCGCAGCGCGCCAGTCATTCGAGCCGCGACCACCTCGCCTGGCATGTGACCAGCCTGCTGAAGGTCTGGATGTCGGGTGCGTTCTGGCGTTATCGGCGGCTGGCGCAATAACAATTCGGCACCGAAACCACATACTCCCTCGCCACACTCCAACCCCCCGAGATCTTCCATGAGCGACTTTTCCATGCCCTTTCCACCGACGAGCCGCGCCGCATGAGCCAGGCCCATTCCAACCTGCACCGCACCGCCTGGGCCGACTGGTGGGAAGGCACGCGGCGCACCGACATCTGGTGGACGCTGGCCTGGTTCGACATCGTGCTGCGCTATCGGCGCTCGATGCTCGGGCCGCTGTGGCTGACGCTGAGCATGGCGGCCATGATCGGCGGCATGGGACCGCTCTACAGCTCGCTCTTCGGCGCCGAGCTGTCGAAGTTCTTCCCCCACCTGGCCCTGGGCATCATCTTCTGGAGCTTCTTCTCCTCCCTAGTGACGGAAGCCTGCAATGCCTTCGTGAGTTCGGCCAACTACCTCAAGCAGGGCTATTTCCCGATCAGTCTGTTCGTGTGGCGCAGCATGTCGCGCAACCTCATCCAGTTCCTGCACCACATCGTCATCTACGTGCCGGTGGCGCTCTGGGCCGGCATCTCGCTGTCGTGGTCGGCCCTGCTCGTGGTTCCCGCGATCCTACTGCTGCTGATCAACGCGCACGCCCTGGGCATCGCGCTCGGCCTGATCTGCACGCGCTTTCGCGATGTCGCCCAGATCGTCACCAGCGTCATGCAGATGCTGATGTTCCTCACCCCGGTGTTCTGGCTGCCCGAGAGCCTGCCCGGCCGCGCGCGCTACATCCTCTACAACCCGCTGGCGCAGATGCTCGACCTCCTGCGCACGCCCCTGATGGGCGGCGAGGCCTCCTCGCACAGCTGGATCGGCATCCTGGGCTGGACCGTGGTCTGCGTGACCGGCTCCGCCCTGCTGTTCGCCAAATATCGCCGTCGCGTCGTCTATTGGCTCTGAAGAAAATGCCTTCCATTTCCCTGAAGAAAGCATCGGTGAGCTTTCCCATCTATGGCGCCGGCTCCGCGTCCCTGAAGAAGACGCTCGCGGCCTCCGTCACCGGCGGCCGCCTGGGCAAGGAGACCGGCGTGCGCGTGGTCCAGGCCCTGAGCGACATCGACCTCGAACTCAGGAGCGGCGACCGCCTCGGTCTGATCGGCCACAACGGCGCCGGCAAATCCACCCTGCTGCGCACGCTCGCCGGCGTCTACGAACCCTCGTCGGGCGATTTCGAGCGCCGCGGCAGCGTGGCCAGCCTGATCGACCCCTCGCTGGGCATCGAGGCCGATGCCACCGGCGTCGAGAACATCATGCTGCGCGGCCTGGTCATGGGCATGAGCAAGAAGCAGGTCGATGCCCTGACCGACGAGATCTGCGAGTTCAGCGGCCTGGGCGAATATGTCAACATGCCGGTGCGCACCTACTCCACCGGCATGCTGATGCGCCTGGCCTTCTCCATCTCGACCAGCGTCGAGGCCGACATCCTGCTGATGGACGAATGGCTGTCGGTCGGCGATGCGGAGTTCACCGAGAAGGCCGAGCGGCGCATGCGCGACGTGGTGGCGAAGTCGGGCATCCTGGTGCTGGCCTCGCACTCCATGGAACTGATCCAGAAGGAGTGCAATCGCGTCGTCCACATGGAGCACGGCCGCATCGTCGACGCCTATGCACTCACGCCCAATGCGGAAGGCACCGGATACACCGGCCTCAAGCAGTGAACCTGCCCGATCCCGTCGTCGTCTCGGTCGCGCTGTGCACCTTCCGGGGCGAGCACTACCTCGCCGTGCAGCTCGACAGCATCCTCGCGCAGACGCGGCTGCCGCAGGAGCTGGTCGTCTTCGACGACGACTCTCCCGATGGCACCTGGGCCCTGCTGGAGAGCTTCGCCCCGCGCATCCGGGCCGCCGGCATCCGGCTGGTCATGCACCGCAATGCCGCCAACGTCGGCTACATCGTCAATTTCGAGCGGGCCCTGCGCGCCACCGCCGGCGAAATCGTCTTCCTGTGCGACCAGGACGATCTCTGGCATCCGACCAAGGTCGAGCGTTTCGCCGCCGAATTCGAACGCCGGCCCGACCTGCTGATGCTCCACAGCGATGCCCGCCTGGTGGACGACCAGGGCGCCAGCATGGACTGCGGCCTGTTCGAGGCCTTCGAGGTGACGCGCGAGGAACTCGACGCCGTCCACGCCGGCGACATGTTCGAGGTGCTCCTGCGGCGCAACATCGTGACCGGCGCCACCATGGCCGTGCGTCGCTCGGTGTTCGCGGGCGAGTTCATCGTGCCCGAAGGCTGGATCCATGACGAGTGGCTGGCCATGATCGCCACCTCGATGGGCCGGGTCGACTGCCTCGAGGTGGCGACCATCGACTACCGCCAGCACGGCAACAACCAGATCGGCGCCCGCCGGCGCGGCTTCGTCGAGCGCCTGACGGGCGGCGGCATGTCGCGCTTCGAGTTCATGACGCGCACCCTGCTGCGCACGCAGACGCTGCTCGAGCTCGCCGAGGCCGGGCAGCTGGAGCTGGACGCGCCGGCGATGCAGCTGCTGCGCGACCGGCTCACGCATGCGCGCTTTCGCGCGACGCCGCCGCGACACATCCACGCGCGACTCGCGGCCATCCTGCGCGAGTACGCGACCGGGCGCTATTCGCGCTTCTCGAACGGCCCCCGCTCGGCCATGAGCGACCTGCTGCTGCTGCGCAAATGATCGCTTCCGCACTGGGCGATCCGGCGCCGGCGACCGGCACGGCACGGCGCTGCAGCGATGTCTGCGCGGTCGTCATCACCTACCAGCCGCAGCTCGACGTGCTGCGCCAGGTCCTCGACAGCGTCGAGGGCCAGGTCGGTCGCATCGTGGTGTTCGACAACGCCACCGGCGGGAGTGGTGCCGCCGCGCTGGGCACCCTGCTCGACGAGGTCGAGCGCGAGCGTGGCGGCATGGTGGTGCGCTCGCCGATCAACGTGGGCCTGGGCGCGGCCATGAACCGCGCCGCCGAGCACGCGCG
>Ga0308165_1003856_pt1 | contig 15537 bp, 12 predicted proteins | sample PhyWR2_FD_201032 | JGI IMG/M metagenome (GOLD analysis project Ga0308165, IMG submission 201032) | Phyllosphere microbial communities from UC Gill Tract Community Farm, Albany, California, United States - DLSLW.R2 | ecosystem: Host-associated > Plants > Phyllosphere > Unclassified | place: USA...
AAGAAAAGAACTTTTGTAGCACGTCAATAACAAATTCCATCGGCGTGTAGTCATCGTTCATTAACATAACTTTATACATAGATGGCGGTTTTAGCGCGTCGCGCACTTTATCTTCCGCCAGCTTGTCAAAATCCAGCCAGTCGTTCGTCTTGCCCATTGTCAGTCGTCATCATCGTTTTATGGTCTTCGGTCACGTGCGCTGACGCGGGCCGAAGGCTATACATACCTTGAATCTACCTCAGATGTCAGATAACTCACATCTATTATTGTCATCCGCGATATCTGTCACAATACCCGTCAATAGCGTTAACTGCTTCAAATTTTGATTCATTTTTCCCCTCACAACCCTGGCAAATGCTTGACGATCTCTTTGGTTTATCTAAATTGTACAGGCGTGAGTTGGCGAGGTTTTGACCAGCCCCCGCTCCACCACCGGTTCAATACATCTTACTAATAAGATTTCGAAGGATGTCGAAGCATGGAAACGGGTACTGTTAAGTGGTTCAACAACGCCAAGGGGTTTGGTTTCATTTGCCCTGAAGGCGGCGGCGAAGACATCTTCGCGCATTACTCCACCATTCAGATGGATGGTTACAGAACGTTAAAAGCCGGGCAGGCCGTCCGGTTCGATGTACACCTGGGGCCAAAAGGCAATCATGCCAGCGTCATTGTGCCTGTCGAAGCAGAAGCGGTAGCATAGCTCTCTGTTTTATTGTGTACACCCCGCACTCAAAATGCCAGCCCGATCGGCTGGCATTTTTATTTGCGTCCTGTCCGGTAAAAAACTTACTCCCGGGCTAACGCGTCCACCGGATCCAGTCGCGCCGCATTGCGCGCCGGCAGCCAACCAAACAGCACCCCGGTAAAGGTCGAACACAGGAACGCGGTCAGCAACGCCATCGGCGAGAAGCCAATTTCCCAGCCGGGTAAAAACAGCTGCAGCGTAAAGGCGATCATCAGCGAGAGCGAAATCCCCAGCGCACCGCCTACCAGACAGACCAGCACCGCTTCAATCAAAAACTGCTGCAGCACATCGCTGGCCCGGGCCCCGACCGCCATCCGGATGCCGATTTCACGCGTGCGTTCGGTCACCGACACCAGCATGATATTCATCACCCCAATCCCCCCCACCAGCAGGGAGATGATCGCCACCAGCGTGAGAAAGAGCTGTAAAGTACGTGTGGTCTTTTCAGCCGTTTTCAAGAGGCCGTCCATGTTCCAGGTGAAGAAATCTTTCTTGCCGTGGCGCAGCAACAGCATCCGTTCAAGCTGCTGTTCCGCCAGCGTGCTGTCGTAGCCCTCCTTCACCCGTACGGTTATCGAGTTCAGCCACGACTGGCCCATAATGCGCCCGGAAATGGTGGAGTACGGCAACCAGACGCGCAAAATTTTGCTGCTGCCAAACATCGACTGCTTCTCTTCTGCCACCCCGATCACCGTCGCGGGCATATTGCCCACCAGGATAATCTCCCCCACCACGTTGGCTTTGTTGGGGAACAGCTGCCGCCGAGAGTTGGCATCCAGCACCACGACCTGCGCCCGGCCCGACAGCTGCTCGGCGTTAAAGGTGGTTCCCTGACTGAAGGTCATGCCGTAGACGTTAAAATAGTCGCCGCTGACGCCGTTGGCGCTGGCCGCCACATCAATGTTCCCGTAGCGCAGCCGCAGGCTCTGCGACACCGCAGGCGTGGCGGAGTTAACCCACGGCTGCTTCTGGATGGCGGCAAGATCGTCATATTTCAGCGCCTGCTGATACTGCGGCTCGTCGTCACCAAAATCTTTGCCGGGATAGACGTCAATGGTATTGGTGCCGATGGCGCGAATGTCCGCCAGCACCAGCTGTTTTGCGGCATCGCCCACCACCACAATCGATACCACCGAGGCGATACCGATAATGATCCCCAGCATGGTCAGCAGGGTACGCATTTTGTTGGCGGCCATCGCCAGCCACGCCATGGTCAGCGCCTCGCGAAAGCTGCTGGCAAACTGTCGCCAGCCGGACGGGGGCGGCAGGGCCACTTCCTGTCGCCGGGTGGCGTTGCTGTTGGGAGGAGGGTTACTAATTAACTCACCGTCGTGGATCTCGACGATCCGTCCGGCCTGCGCCGCCACCTGCGGATCGTGGGTGACGATGATCACCGTATGTCCCTGATCCCGCAGTTGATGGAGGATCGCCATCACCTCCTCCCCGGAGTGGCTGTCCAGCGCCCCGGTCGGCTCATCGGCCAGGATCACCTGCCCACCGTTCATCAGCGCCCGGGCGATACTCACACGCTGCTGCTGCCCGCCCGAGAGCTGCGAAGGCTGATAATCAACCCGCTCGCCCAACCCCAGCCGGGTTAACAGCGCCTGAGCGCGTTCAAGGCGCTTTTTGCGCTCCACACCCGCATACACTGCAGGCACTTCCACGTTTTGCACGGCGCTAAGGTGTGACAGCAAATGGTAGCGCTGGAAGATAAAACCGAAGTGCTCCCGGCGCAGTTTCGCCAGCGCGTCGCTGTCCAGGGTGGCGATATCGGTGCCCGCCACGCGATAGGTGCCGCTGGTGGGTTTATCCAGGCAGCCGAGGATGTTCATCAGCGTCGATTTACCGGAACCCGAGGCTCCTATAATCGCCACCATCTCCCCCGCTTCCACCCGCAGGGTGATGCCTTTCAGCACCTCCACCGGCCCATCCCCGGAGGGATAGCTGCGGCGAATATCATTCAGCTCAAGCAGTGCGGTCATTTCGCCGCCCCTGGCAGGGTCTCGCTAATGACGACTTCTTCACCCTCTTCCAGCCCTTTCACCACCACCACGTCGGTGTCGTTGCGCGCGCCGAGGCTGACTTCGCGCTCGCGGGTCTCCCCACTGCGCAGCACTTTCACTTTGTAGCGATTGTCGCCTGTTGATTCGCCCAGCGCTGCCAGCGGAATGGTCAGCACGTTCTTCACCCCGGTCAGCTGAATATGCACCTGTGCGGTCATCTCCAGGCGCAGCACCCCTTGCGGGTTAGGCACTTCAAAGCGGGCATGGTAGAAAATGGCGTCGTTGACCTTCTCCGGCGTCGGCAGAATGTCTTTCAGCACCCCTTCGTAGCGAGTCTGCGGATCGCCCAGCACCGTAAACCAGGCTTTCTGCCCCGGCTTAAGGTGGATAACGTCCGCCTCGGACACTTGGGCCTTCACCAGCATGGTGCTCATGTCCGCCAGGGTCAGAATGTTTGGCGCCTGCTGGGCAGCAATCACCGTCTGGCCTTGCAGGGTAGTGATTTGCGTCACTTCTCCGCCCATCGGCGCCACAATGCGGGTGTAATCGAAGTTGGTTTTGGCGCTATCCAGCGTGGCCTGATTACGTTTGATCTGCGCATCAATGGTGCCAATCTGCGCCTGTTTTACCGCCAGTTCGGTCGCGGCGGTGTCCAGCTCCTGCTGCGAAATCGCCTGGGTGGTGGCCAGCTGCCGCTGACGATTCAGCGTCACCTGCGCCAGCTTGCGTTCAGCATCGGCCTGGCTACGCTGCGCGCGCAGCTCCATCAGCGTCGCTTCGACCTCTTTGATCTGGTTTTCAGCCTGCTCCGGATCAATCACCCCCAGCAGCTGTCCTTTTTTGACCTTATCGCCGATTTCTACCGACAGCGTTTTCAGCTGCCCGCTCACCTGCGCGCCGACGTCAACTTTACGTAGCGCATCCAGCTTGCCGGTCGCCAGTACGTTCTGCTGCAGCTCGCCCGGGCGGACAATCAGCGTCGTATATTGCGGCACCGGCGCGTTAAGCGTTCTCCAGGCGGTAATCAGCGCAACGATAATGATAAGCGCGGCTATCACGTACCGTTTTTTAAGCTTTCTCCTGATATTCATAGCGATCCTGAGTCCTTCGTGTGATCCATCAAAAATGAGAAGGATAACTTCAACAGCGGTTAAACAAAATTTGAAAGGTGATGAGAGTATCAGACTTATTGATATTTGGTTAAGTATACGGATGGTGAAATCAATACATCAATTCTACTGGATGGTTTCACCATGTCGCAGCTTACCGAACACACCTTTACCCCGTCTCGCTCCATGACCCGTCTGGGATTGTTCTTCAATCTGTTTAGCGGTAAATGGCGCCCGGGCCAGTTCTGGCACCGCCGCAGCTTCCGGCTTAAGTTCCTGCTGCGCTCACTGCTGATGCCGCGCTTAAGCCTGGCATGGATGAACGAACTGGCGCATTTTCCGGATCTGGTTGAGCTGTTAACCCGCCAGCCGCGCCTGCCTGTGCGCCTGCATCGCCCCTATCTGGCCGTCAATCTCGACCGCAAGCAGCTGCCGGAAGCCATCCGCTACCACTATGCCCGGCTGTACGCCACGCTGACGCCGGAAGAGCTGCGCGACTACCTGCAGGGCAACGGGCTGGTGCTGGCGCAGCTGGAAGGTAAAAACGGCGAAAAGTACACACTCGAGTTCACCATGATGATCACCCTTGATAAAGAAGGGGAAAGCACGATCCTGATGCGCAACGACGAGGGTGAAACGCTGGCGGAAATGACCTTTACGCTCTGCCAGTACCAGAATCAACCGACGTTGTTTATCGGCGGTTTGCAGGGCGGTAAGCGCGAGTTACCCCATGAAGAGATCCAGAAGGCGACCAAAGCCTGTCACGGGCTGTTCCCGAAACGTCTGGTAATGGAGGCGATTTGCCAGTTTGCCGCCCGCTTCGAGGTGACGCAGATTCTGGCGGTGAGCAACGAAACGCATATCTATCGCAGCCTGCGCTATCGCGATAAAAAGGACAAAATCCACGCCGACTACAGCGGCTTCTGGGAGACCGTCGGCGGCGCATGCGATGCCAACGGCTATTTCCATATTCCCGGCACCGTCGCCCGTAAAAGCGAGGCCGAGATCGCCAGCAAAAAACGCGCGGAGTATCGCCGCCGTCATCAGCTGCTGGATGCGATCCCGGCGCAAATGGCCGGTCTGTTTCGTTAATCCGCTCTGCCGCGCGCCAGCCACAGCACGCGGGAGAACATTTTGCGCAGCAGGGTGGGCACAGATTCTACCCCTCTGCGCCCGGCCTCCATCGCCACCTCAATCGCCAGATCCGGTTTAGACGAGCGGTGGATCGCTTTGGTGATCACCCGCCGGATGTTCATCGGAATATTTTCCGGCAGCATCGCCACCCGGTGGAACACGTCGGAAAACCCCTGCCGGTACATGAAATGCTCCATGTCCATGGCGGGCAGCATCGTCAGATGTTCGCGCTCCTCTTCCCGGTCATTGTTAAGCAGCCCGCGCACGGTGGCGGCATATTTCTTGCCCGCATCGTCGCCGTCCACCAGCACATGCCACTCGATACCCATCCGCCGGGCAAATTTCACCAGCGGCTTTAAGCCCGACTGGGCGAACTCAATCACCTTTATGCCCTCGGCGTCGAAGTGATGGCCGCACTGGCGAGCCAGTTCGTTAATGACCCAGGTTTCAGTCTCGCCTTCCACCAGCAGCCAGCAGCGGGCAAACAGCGACGACGCGCGGTTGAAGCGAATATGAAAGGCGATCCGCCGGCTGTCTTCAGCATTCATTCCCCCCGGCCCGAGGCGGAATGCGGTGACGCGGGACGATTCGCGCACCAGCCTGCAGACGTGCTCTACCGGGGTTAACGACAGCAGTTCCCCGGAATTGGTGGTGGTAATGCGCTGCAGGGGCAGCAGGTTGAGCAGGTGCCACGCTACCGACAGCATAATGGGATGCAGGCGGGTCTCGGGGTCTTCCACCAGCAGCAGCGGGCGGGCGTCGCGGTCCAGCCGGACGTTGCCCTTCGCCTGCAGCAAGGTGGAGAACAGCCCCAGCAGGATCACCCGGTGCGAACGGCCGCCGGGTCTGTCGATCATCCGGTTGATGATGTCGAGATAGCGCCAGCTGCGCTGCTCGTCGTGCGATCGGCGTCGCATCAGCCGGTTGCGGACCGGCGAGGTACCCTGCTCGGAGAAGTAGTGCTCCAGCAGCTGCACCATCGCCGACAGCCCCTGGCGGATCTGCCCGTCGGTTAAGTTTTGCGGCCGGGCCACCAGCTCGCGGGCCAGATAGTCCAGCTCGCGGGCGGTGACCTCCACGTCGGGCATGTGCGGCACCGTGCCGTTGCGGATCCGCCGCATAAAACGGGCATCGCGCAATCGCAGGACCGGCATCAACCGCACCAGATGATTCGCCAGGTCGTCAATCTTGTCGAGCGGCAGCGGGTTGCCCTGGGCGTCGAGAAACTCACGCAGGGTTAAGACGCTGTCATCATCGGCCAGCGACCCTTCCAGGCGATAGAAAATACGGTGATAGTTGTCCGGGCATTTCACCCAGCAGTCGGCCAGCGGGCGATAGCGGCGGACATGATGGCGCCCCGGCTCCGATTCGCAAAAGGTCAGAATGATATGCAGATGGTGTTCGCGCCCCAGCACGTCGCCAGGCGGGAACCAGAAGTCATCGCGGACAAAATGATAGAGATCGGATTCCGGCGACAGCAGCAGGGTCAGCGCATCCAGCAGGCTGGACTTACCCCAGGCGTTTTCGCCGATCAGGACGTTGTTTTGCTCGAGCATCAGCGACAAACGATTAATGCCGCGAAACCCCACGATTTCCACACGTTCAAGCAGCATGTACCCTCCGGGAGAGATCAACTTTTTCCTTTAAGTTATCCGGAGTATAACGCCAGCGCGCGCAAGCGGACACGCGATGTCTATCGAAGAGTGAACGGCACCCGAGAAATTAAGAATTTAACAAGACGCTTTCACTTGAAATAAATAAAAATAGGTAAATGTCAGACCTGTAAAAATGCACTATGCTTTTTCAGCTGGCTTTTTAAAAAAGGAACAGCAACTCATTGCCCTAAATCAAACTTACCTTATTTATTTAACTGGTGAGGGAGGTGCCGCATTTTTAGAATAGTGACGCTTTTAATATCGTCGCCCTTTTTTTGGCGATAAACATTTCTTGCGCAGGTAGCGCTATTTTATTGAGGTGGTTATGTTCAGAAAGTTAGCAGCTGAATGTTTCGGTACGTTCTGGCTTGTATTCGGTGGCTGCGGTAGCGCCGTTCTGGCCGCAGGGTTTCCTGAATTAGGTATTGGCTTTGTCGGTGTGTCACTGGCATTTGGCTTAACGGTGTTAACCATGGCCTATGCCGTGGGCCATATTTCCGGCGGCCATTTCAACCCGGCCGTGACCCTCGGCCTGTGGGCGGGCGGTCGTTTCCCGGCGAAAGACGTGATTGGCTATATCATCGCCCAGGTGATCGGCGGGATTATCGCTGCCGCTATTCTGTACGTCATTGCCAGCGGTAAAGCCGGCTTTGACGCGGCGGCCAGCGGCTTTGCGTCGAATGGCTTTGGCGAGCACTCCCCGGGCGGCTTCTCGATGCTGTCTGCTATCGTGATTGAAATTGTGCTGACGGCGGGCTTCCTGCTGGTGATCCACGGCGCAACTGACAAACACGCCCCTGCCGGTTTTGCCCCGATTGCCATTGGCCTGGCGCTGACCCTGATCCACCTGATCAGCATTCCGGTTACCAACACCTCGGTCAACCCGGCGCGCAGCACCGCGGTTGCTATTTTCCAGGGTGGCTGGGCGCTGGAGCAGCTGTGGCTGTTCTGGGTGATGCCAATCGTGGGCGGTATTCTTGGCGGCGTGCTGTACCGCACTCTGCTGGAGAAAAAATCAACGGCCAGTGCGAGTGACGTGCTGTCGGATAACGCATAGCCTACCCAACCGACAAAAGAGTTCACACTCACTCCAGCCGGGCACGCGTCAGCGCCGCCCGGCTTTGTTTTTTTGCACCTTTACTGAACAGCCTTAATTGGGTAGTGTCTCTGGCGCTCATCGCACCACTCAAATAAAGGACCCGGTTGTTCATGTTTTCAGGACTCTTAATCATCTTGATCCCGCTTGTCGTGGGCTATCTCATTCCTCTTCGCCAGGTATCGGCTTTAAAACTGATCAACCGTTTTCTGAGCTGGATTGTTTACGTCATTCTGTTCTTTATGGGGATCAGCCTCGCCTTCCTCGATAATCTGGCCGCCAATCTGCTGTCGATCCTGCATTATTCCATTATTACGATTGTGGTGTTATTGCTGTGCAATATTGCGGCCCTGTTCTGGCTGGAGCGCACTATTCCGTGGAAAAACCATCATCAGCAGGAAAAATTACCCTCGCGGATCGCAATGGCGCTGGAGTCATTAAAACTGTGCGGCGTGGTGGTGATTGGCTTTCTGCTGGGGCTCAGCGGGCTGGATTTTTTACAGCACGCCACCGAGGCCAGCGAATACACGCTGATCTTCCTGCTGTTCCTGATTGGTATTCAGCTGCGTAATAACGGCATGACCTTAAAACAGATCGTGCTCAACCGCCGGGGGATGATGGTTGCCGTGGTGGTGGTGGGCAGCTCGATGGTCGGCGGGGTGATCAATGCCTTTATTCTCGACCTGCCGCTCAATACCGCGCTGGCGATGGCCTCTGGTTTTGGCTGGTATTCCCTGTCCGGCATTCTGTTAACCGAATCCTTTGGCCCGGTGATTGGCAGCGCTGCCTTCTTTAATGACCTGGGACGCGAGCTGATCGCCATTATGCTGATCCCCGGCCTGGTGCGCCGCAGCCGCTCCACGGCGCTGGGTCTGTGCGGGGCCACCTCAATGGACTTTACCCTGCCGGTGCTGCAGCGTTCAGGCGGGCTGGAAATGGTACCTGCCGCCATCGTCCACGGCTTTATTTTAAGCCTGCTGGTTCCGGTGTTGATGGCGTTCTTCTCGGCCTGATACTTCTTCGGCGGTAGCCTGCTACCGCCAAAATTGCGCTAAATCAATCTCCCTCTATTTTGTAGCAGAAAGACCTTCCCTCCCTTCCGTCACCAGCATAATCTTAAACATGTATCTAAAATATAACTTTAACAGGTGTGATTATGTTTTGTGTGCAATGTGAACAAACTATCCGTACCCCAGTCGGTAACGGCTGCTCTTACGCGCAGGGTATGTGCGGTAAAACCGCCGAAACCTCCGATCTGCAGGATCTGCTGATCGCCTCCCTGCAGGGTTTATCTGCGTGGGCGGTAAAAGCCCGTGAATACGGCATTGTCGACCACTACGTAGACAATTTCGCGCCACGCGCGTTTTTCTCCACCCTGACTAACGTTAACTTCGATTCCCCGCGTATCGTCGGCTACGCGCGCGAAGCTATCGCCCTGCGTGAAGCGCTGAAAGCACAGTCCCTGAACATGGATGCTAACGCCACCGTCGATAACCCAATGGCCGACCTGCAGCTGGTCAGCGACGATCTGGGCGACCTGCAGCGTCAGGCAGCAGACTTTACCCCGAACAAAGACAAAGCCGCGATTGGCGAGAACATCCTCGGCCTGCGCCTGCTGTGCCTGTACGGTCTGAAAGGTGCGGCGGCCTATATGGAACACGCCCACGTTCTGGATCAGTACGACAACGACATCTACGCGCAATACCACAAAATTATGGCGTGGCTGGGGACCTGGCCGTCCGATATGAACGCTCTGCTGGAGTGTTCCATGGAAATCGGCCAGATGAACTTCAAAGTGATGAGCATTCTGGACGCCGGTGAGACCACCAAATACGGCCACCCGACCCCGACTCAGGTCAACGTAAAAGCCACTGAAGGTAAGTGCATCCTGATCTCCGGTCACGACCTGAAAGATCTGTACAACCTGCTGGTTCAGACTGAAGGCACCGGCGTTAACGTCTATACCCACGGCGAAATGCTGCCAGCCCACGGCTACCCGGAGCTGCGTAAATTCAAACACCTGATCGGTAACTACGGCAGCGGCTGGCAGAACCAGCAGGTGGAATTTGCCCGCTTCCCAGGCCCTATCGTCATGACCTCTAACTGCATCATCGACCCTACCGTGGGCGCATATGATGACCGCATCTGGACCCGCAGCATCGTCGGCTGGCCGGACGTGAGCCACCTGGAAGGCGACGACTTCGCACCAGTCATTGCCCAGGCACAGCAGATGGCGGGCTTCCCGTACAGCGAAATCCCACACCTGATCACCGTAGGTTTTGGCCGTCAGACCCTGCTGGGCGCGGCAGATTCCCTGATTGACCTCGTGAGCCGCGAAAAACTGCGTCACATCTTCCTGATTGGTGGCTGTGACGGCGCGCGCGGCGAACGTAACTACTTCACCGATTTCGCCACCAGCGTGCCGGACGACTGCCTGATCCTGACTCTGGCCTGCGGTAAATACCGTTTCAACAAACTCGATTTCGGGGATATCGAAGGTCTGCCGCGTCTGGTGGATGCCGGTCAGTGTAACGACGCTTACTCGGCCATCATCCTGGCGGTCACCCTGGCAGAGAAACTGGGCTGTGGCGTAAACGACCTGCCGCTGTCGCTGGTGCTCTCGTGGTTCGAACAGAAAGCGATTGTGATCCTGCTGACCCTGCTGTCGCTGGGCGTGAAAAACATCGTCACCGGTCCAACGGCACCTGGCTTCTTTACGCCGGATCTGCTGGCCATCCTCAACGAGAAATTTGGTCTGCGTTCCGTGACCACCGTTGAAGAAGACATGAAGCAACTGCTGAGCGCGTAAGGAGTTTAAGTATGACAATGCCAACCCATCAGTGCCCGTGGCGGATGCAGGTTCATCACATCCATCAGGAAACGCCGGATGTCTGGACAATTTCGTTGCTGTGCCACGACTATTATCCTTACCGTGCCGGGCAGTATGCGCTGGTCAGCGTGCGTAATTCAGCCGAGACGTTGCGGGCGTACACGATCTCCTCAACGCCGGGCATCAGCGAATACATTACGCTGACCATCCGTCGCATTGATGAGGGGGCAGGCTCCCAGTGGCTGACCGGTGACGTGAAGCGTGGGGATTACATCTGGCTCTCCGACGCGCAGGGTGATTTTACCTGTGACGACAAAGCCGAGGATAAATTCCTGCTGCTGGCCGCCGGTTGTGGCGTGACGCCGGTGATGTCGATGCGTCGCTGGCTGGCCAAAAACCGTCCGCAGGCCGACGTGGAAGTGATCTTCAGCGTGCGTTCCCCAGAGGATGTGATTTTTGCTGAAGAATGGCGTCACTACCCGGTGACGCTGGTGGCCGAAAACAACGCCACCGACGGTTTTGTGGCCGGTCGCCTGAACCGCGACCTGCTGCAGCGCGTGCCGGATATCGCCGCGCGCACCGTGATGACCTGTGGTCCGGCACCGTATATGGACATCGTTGAAGAAGAGGTCAAAGCCCTGGGCGTGAGCCGCTTCTTCAAGGAGCAGTTCTTTACCCCCGTGGCGGAAGCCGCAACCAGCGGGCTGAAGTTCACCAGGCTGCAACCGGCGAAGACCTTCTTTGGCCGCGTCGGCAGCACCCTGCTGGAGGCGATGGAAAGCAATAACGTGCCTGTGGTCGCCGCCTGTCGTGCGGGCGTGTGCGGTTGCTGTAAAACGAAAGTGATCGACGGGAACTATACCGTCAGCAGCACCATGACGCTGACGGATGCCGAGATTGCCGAAGGTTACGTGCTGGCGTGCTCCTGCCATCCGCAGGGCGATCTGGTTCTGGCCTGATAAAAAAGCCCGGTCGCGCTGACCGGGCCTACAACGTTCGTGCTCTAATGCCCGGTGGCGCTACGCTTACCGTGCCTACGGGTTGTGTAGGCCGGGCAAACGCAGTGCCGCCCGGCATTACTTCCACGCCGGATCGCTCACCACGGAATAGCGCCCTGCCCCCAAGAACGCCACCGCCAGCGCCCCCACGAAGAAGTACACCAGGCTCTCAATCGCCCAGGCACCTACTGCATCCAGCGCGAAGGTTTTACCGGTTCCGACCATCAGCCACGCCACCACCATGGTAAAGGCCAGCACCAGCGCCGATGGACGGGTCAGAATACCGAGGATAATCAGGATCGGTGCCAGCACTTCCCCCACTAACACGCCATAGGCAATAAAGCCCGGCAGCCCCTTCGCCGCCAGCATTCCGGCAATACCACCGACCCCATCGATGGCTTTGTGCATGCCATGAAACAGCATCAATCCCCCTACCGCCAGACGTAACAGCAGTTTGCCGAAATCGTCGTGCGTTAGCGTTTTATTAACAGCGATTAACAATGATTTAACCATTTGAATTGATTCCTGTTTTTATTCTGTGTCGCACCACAATATGATGAAATGTTGCTCAATGAAAGCAGCTATTAATGAGGGGGAACGCCTTTACCGGGCATGGCGGTGAGTTTCATCTAAGCTTGTTAGCGTGATCACAATCAGGAGACGGACAACCATGAAACAAACCGTGGCAAGCTACATTGCGAAAATGCTTGAACAGGTCGGCGTAAAACGGATCTGGGGGGTGACCGGCGATTCGCTCAACGGCCTGAGCGACAGCCTGAACCGGATGGGCACCATCGACTGGATGCCCACCCGCCATGAAGAGGTCGCCGCCTTTGCCGCCGGAGCAGAAGCGCAGTTAACCGGCGAGCTGGCGGTCTGCGCAGGCTCCTGCGGACCGGGCAACCTGCATCTGATCAACGGCCTGTTTGACTGCCATCGCAACCACGTCCCGGTGCTGGCGATTGCAGCCCATATTCCGTCGAGCGAAATCGGCAGCGGCTATTTTCAGGAGACGCATCCTCAGGAACTGTTCCGGGAATGCAGCCACTATTGCGAGCTGGTGTCGACACCGGAGCAGATCCCGCAGGTGCTGGCCCTGGCCCTGCGCAACGCCATTCTCAACCGCGGCGTGTCGGTGATTGTGCTGCCCGGCGATGTGGCGCTGCAGCCCGCGCCGGAAAGCGCCAGCAGCCACTGGTACCCGGCCCCACCGCCGGTGGTCATTCCTGCTCACACCGAGCTGAAGAAACTGGCGCAGCTGCTGCGCTACTCCAGCAATATCGCCCTGCTGTGCGGCAGCGGCTGTGCGGGAGCCCATGAGGAGTTGCTGGAATTTGCCGGTACCCTGAAAGCGCCAATTGTTCACGCTCTGCGCGGCAAAGAGCACGTGGAATACGATAACCCCTTTGATGTGGGGATGACCGGGCTGATCGGCTTCTCGTCCGGATTCCACACCATGATGAACGCCGACACGCTGGTGCTGCTCGGCACCCAGTTCCCGTATCGCGCCTTCTACCCCTCTGACGCCAAAATCATTCAGATCGACATCAACCCCGCCAGCATCGGCGCACACAGCAAAGTGGACATGGCGCTGGTGGGCGATATCAAGGCCACCCTGAGCGCCCTGCTGCCGCTGCTGGAAGAGAAAACCGATCGTAAGTTTCTCGATAAAGCACTCAGCGACTATCGCGATGCGCGTAAAGGGCTGGACGACCTGGCGAAACCGGGCGACAAAGCCCTGCATCCGCAGTACCTGGCCCAGCAGATCAGCCACTACGCCGACGACGACGCCATCTTTACCTGCGACGTGGGCACCCCCACCGTCTGGGCCGCCCGCTACCTGAAAATGAACGGTAAGCGCCGCCTGCTGGGCTCGTTCAACCACGGTTCGATGGCCAACGCCATGCCGCAGGCGCTGGGCGCAAAAGCTACCGCGCCGGACAGGCAGGTGGTGGCGATGTGCGGCGACGGCGGGTTCAGCATGCTGATGGGGGATTTCCTGTCGGTGGTGCAGATGAAGCTGCCGATAAAAATTATCGTCTTTAATAACAGCGTGCTGGGCTTTGTGGCGATGGAGATGAAGGCCGGGGGCTACCTGACCGACGGCACCGATCTGCACGACACTAACTTCGCCCGTATCGCCGAAGCCTGCGGCATCACCGGCATTCGGGTAGAGAAAGCGTCCGAGGTGGATGACGCGCTGCAGCGGGCTTTTGCCACCGATGGTCCGGTGCTGGTGGACGTGGTGGTCGCCAAAGATGAATTAGCCATTCCGCCGCAGATCAAACTCGAACAGGCGAAGGGCTTTAGCCTGTATATGCTGCGCGCGATCATTAGTGGTCGCGGCGACGAAGTTTTGGAACTGGCAAAAACCAACTGGCTCAGGTAAAACAATCGGCATCGCCTTTAATAAATAAGGAAATGCCATGATTGATTTACGCAGTGACACCGTTACCCGTCCGACGCGCGCCATGCTGGAAGAGATGCTGGCCGCGCCGGTCGGGGACGACGTGTACGGCGACGATCCAACCGTCAATGAACTCCAGCGCTATGCCGCCGAATTGAGCGGCAAAGAGGCGGCGCTGTTCCTGCCAACCGGGACGCAGGCCAACCTGGTGGCACTGCTCAGCCACTGTGAGCGCGGCGAAGAGTACATTGTCGGCCAGGGCGCGCATAACTACCTGTACGAAGCCGGCGGCGCGGCGGTGCTGGGCAGTATTCAGCCCCAGCCTATCGATGCGGCCCCGGACGGCTCTCTGCCGCTGGACAAAGTGGCGGCCAAAATCAAAGCTGACGATATCCACTTCGCCCGCACCAAATTGCTGAGCCTGGAAAATACCCATAACGGCAAAGTGCTGCCGCGCGAGTACCTGAAAGCGGCGTGGGAGTTTACCCGCGAGCGCAAGCTGGGGCTGCACGTCGACGGCGCGCGGATCTTTAACGCCATGGTGGAGTACGGCTGCGAGCTGAAAGAAATTACGCAATATTGCGATTCGTTCACTATCTGTCTTTCCAAAGGACTCGGCACGCCGGTCGGCTCCCTGCTGGTGGGCGATGCCGACTACATCAAGCGCGCCAACCGCTGGCGTAAAATGACCGGTGGCGGCATGCGCCAGGCCGGGATCCTCGCCGCGGCGGGCCTGTATGCCCTGAAAAATAATGTGTCGCGTCTGAAGGACGATCACGACAATGCCGCGTGGATGGCCACCCAGCTGCGTGAGATCGGCGCTGATGTGATGCGTCACGACACCAACATGCTGTTTATCCGCGTCGGCGACGATAACGCTGCCGCGCTGGGTGCGTTTATGCAGGCTCGCGGCGTGCTGATCAACGCCTCCCCGGTGGTGCGCCTGGTGATGCACCTCGACGTTAACCGTGAACAGCTTGCCGAAGTGGTTGCTCACTGGCAGGCGTTTTTACAGCGCTAAGGAGCAAAACGTGCCGCAACGTATTCTGGTGCTGGGTGCCAGCGGGTATATCGGTCAGCACCTGGTGACGGCGCTGAGTCAGCGCGGGCATCAGGTACTGGCGGCGGCACGCAACGTTGAACGCTTGCAGAAGCAGAACCTGCCTAACGTCACCTGCCATGCCATCGATCTCAACTGGCCGCAGGATCTGGCCGCCCTGCTTGAGGGCGTCGACACCCTCTATTATCTGGTCCACAGCATGGGCGAAGGGGGCGATTTTATTGCCCACGAGCGCCAGGTGGCGATGAACGTGCGCGACGTGCTGCTGGAGACGCCAGTTAAACAGGTGATATTCCTGAGCTCCCTGCAGGCCCCCGAGCATGAACAATCCGACCATCTGCGCGCCCGCCAGCTAACCGCCGAGACGCTGCGCAGCGCCGGTATTCCGTTGACCGAGCTGCGGGCCGGGATCATCGTCGGCGCAGGATCTGCCGCCTTCGAAGTGATGCGCGATATGGTCTATAACCTGCCGGTGCTGACCCCGCCGCGCTGGGTACGCT
>Ga0308165_1003859_pt1 | contig 15523 bp, 12 predicted proteins | sample PhyWR2_FD_201032 | JGI IMG/M metagenome (GOLD analysis project Ga0308165, IMG submission 201032) | Phyllosphere microbial communities from UC Gill Tract Community Farm, Albany, California, United States - DLSLW.R2 | ecosystem: Host-associated > Plants > Phyllosphere > Unclassified | place: USA...
AAATGCAAGAAAAGAACGACTCTAGAATCCGCAAAGTAAAAAGTATTTTGGTTACTTTACCAAAACCTGAAACAGAAAAATCTCCTTACTACGATTTGGCCAAAAAACACAACTTAAAAGTTGATTTTAGGTCTTTTATTCATGTTGAAGGCGTACCAGCAAGAGACTTTAGGAAAGATAAAATTAATTTAGCCGATTTTACTGCGGTTATTTTCACCAGTCGAAATGCAGCAGATCATTTTTTTAGGATCTGTGAAGAAATGCGTTATGACGTGCCAGCAGAATTAAAATATTTCTGTCTTTCTGAAACCATTGCATTATATCTTCAGAAATACATACAGTATAGAAAACGTAAAATCTTTTTTGGAAAGCAAACTGCAGCAGATTTGGCCGAAGTGCTAAAAAAACATGCAAACGAGAAATTTTTATACCCTTGTTCTGATATGGCTACAGAAGACACCATGAAATTTCTGGAAAAAAGCGGATATAATTTTACCCCAGCTGTTTTATTTAAAACAGTAGTGAGCGATTTATCTGATCTGGCTGAAGTTTTTTATGATGTTATTGCCTTTTTTAGTCCATCGAGTATTCAATCTTTGTTTAAGAATTTCCCCGATTTTAAACAAAACAATACGCGGATTGCGGCTTTTGGAACAAATACCAGTAAAGCCTGTACAGATATGGACCTTATAGTAGATATTGCTGCACCAACCCCAGGTGTACCGTCGATGACCATGGCAATTGAGAATTACATCAAAATATCTAATAAATAATACATTCGATAATTTATTTTAAGTCATTACAATAAATGCGTAACTTTGCTGTTAATAAGAAAGTTACGCATATTATAAACAAAACTTGTGGTTGTTAAAATTTTGTTAACGCAACTTTAATTGCCTTTAAGTAATGATTTAATGTAAAATATTTGCTTTTGTAGATAATTTCAGTGATTTTTGATAAAATTGCTCCTAATCGTGCTTTGCACACCGTAAGAAATATGAAGAAAATCTACCTTCTAGCTATTGTAGGTATAACTGTAATGCTAGCAAGCTGTGGCCATGGCGGTCAAGGCGAGCTGGTTGGTGCTTATAACCGAAAATTTAAAAACGATAGAATCCCACTAGGAATGGTTTATATTCCACCAGGGCATACGCCACTTGGGGGTTCTGATGAGGATATTACTTTTTCTCAGAACGGGCCGAGTAGAATGACAACCATCAGTGCATTCTTCATGGATCAGACCGAAATCTCCAATGCCGAATACCGTCAGTTTACCAACTGGGTTCGCGATTCGATTGCCATTGTAATGATGGGCAATCCTCAACAGTTTATGGTTACGCCAAGAGGTAATGCTGCCGCTGCGGTAGGTGGAGAGAAATACATCAACTGGAAAGCTGTTGGACCAAATGGCGCAAATATCTGGCGCAATAGGGGTAGAGGCACAGCTGCTGCTCAAGCGAGCCAGCTGGATGGTATGTATTATTCAGGCTTAGATGCACTTCCGGGCAAAAAAGAACTTGACGTTCGTAAATTCGAATATTCTTATGCTGAACTAAATATGGAGAAAGCGGCTATCGGCCATAAAGATCCAAATTCAAAACGTCAGGATTATATCGACCGTTATACTGTTGCCATTTATCCAGATACAATGGTATGGAAAACAGATTATTCTTATTCACAAAACGATCCAATGGTTCGTGGATATTACAACCACCCTTCTTATGATGATTATCCTGTTGTTGGCGTAAGTTGGGAGCAGGCAAAAGCTTTCTCGCATTGGAGAACCAGATTATATGATGGTGTTGCTACAGCAAGAAAACTACCTGTAGGATCAAGATCAGATTACAGATTACCAGCTGAAACAGAATTTGAATATGCTGCAAGAGGTGGTAATACTAAAACTAAATATCCTTGGGGTGGTCCTTATATTAGAAATACCAAAGGCTGCTTACAGGCCAACTTTAAACCAGGCCGTGGTGATTACTCAAGCGATGGTGGTATTTATACTGTAGGTGTTAGATCTTATTTCCCTAACGATTATGGATTGTACAATATGGCAGGAAATGTTTCTGAGTGGACATTAACGGCTTACAATAAAGGTGCTAGTCCGTTATTGCACGATCTGAATCCTAACTTCACTTATGATGCAGGTGCCAATGATAGCAAATACAAAAAACGTAAAGTGGTTAAAGGTGGTTCTTGGAAGGATACAGGTTATTTCTTGCAAAATGCAGTAGCTACATACGAATATCAAGATACCCAAAGATCATATATTGGTTTCAGGTGTGTTTCATCTTACCCTGGTACCGACTTAAGAAATTAAACCAAACAAACAAAAACTAAAGAAAAACATCAAAATTTTATGGCAGCAAAGAAACAACCAGGCTGGTTACACGTAGCGATTTCATGGGGAGCAAGTATTGTAATTATCGGAGCGTTATTTAAGATTCTACACATTGGTGGAATTGTTGGTAACTACATGATCGGGCTTGGTCTAGGAGTGGAAGCATTTTTATTCTTTTTAACCGGATTTTTCCCACCAGAACCAGAACCAGCATGGGAAAGGGTTTACCCAGAATTAAATGCAGATTTTAAAGGAGAATTACCAACTGCATCAGCAAGACCAGTGGCAGCAGTAGGATCTTCGAACACAGCAGCTTTAGACAAAATGTTATCAGACGCTAAAATCGGTCCTGAACTGATTGAAAGCTTAGGTACAGGTTTACGTACGTTCGGTGATAAAGTAGCAACAATTTCTAACGTTGCAGATGCTTCTACCGCAACCAACGAATTTACCAGTAAAGTTAAAACGGCATCGGCTGGTTTCGACAGTTTAAGTGCATCTTTTGAAAAAGCAACCGCTAATTTAAAAGCAATGGGCGATAGCAATGTAGATTCTCAGGCTTACCATGATCAGGTTAACAATTTGGCTAAGAATTTATCGGCTTTAAACGCGGTATATGAATTGGAATTACAAGATTCGAGCGCACATTTAAAATCGATGAATAAATTCTATTCAAACTTATCATTAACCATGCAAAACTTTAACGAATCGATGGAAGATTCGAAACAGTTTAAAGAAGAGGTGAACAAATTGGCTAAAAACCTATCATCGCTTAATGCAATTTATGGCAATATGCTATCGGCTATGAATAGCCCACGTGTATAATTTGTTTAGTTTTTAATTTAAAGGAAAAGCTACATCAAACATGGCAGGCGGAAAAGAAACAACGAGGCAGCGGATGATCAATATCATGTATTTGGTATTGTTGGCTATGCTCGCCTTAAACGTATCAGATACCATTTTAGATGCATTCAAAAATATCAATGATAGTTTGGATACCTCTAAAAACAACGTAAATACAAGTATAAACCAGTTATTTTCTGCCTTCGAAAACTCGAAGTTAAAAGAAGAACCAGCCCGTGCGCAGCCGATTTATGAAAAGGCAAAACAAGCTAAGGCTACGGCAGACGAATTAAATAACTATATAGAAGGTATTAAAAAACAATTTACCCAGGCTGGTGATGGAATTGATCCTGAAACTGGCGATTTGGTAAACAGATCGAATCAGGATATTGCTCAAAATATCATGATCAATCAAAAAGAAGCAGATAAATTAAAGGCAAAAATTAACGCTACACGCGAAAAATTAATCTCTTTATTGGATCCTGCAGATCGCGCAAATGTTTCTTTTTCTCTTGAAGCAAAAGATCCTGAGCGTAAAAGAAAAGGCAACTGGCAAGAAACTTACTTCGGTGAGGGAACACCGCTAACCGCTGCAATGACTATTTTAACCAAACTGCAAACAGATACTAAAAATGCTGAAGCAGAGGTGGTTAAAAAATTGTTCGGAAATATGGATAAAGCACAAGTTAATCTTGATCAGTTTGCGGCAGTTGCAGTAGCACCTACTTCTTATGTAATTCAAGGTCAGCCTTATACTGCTGAAGTGTTTTTAACAGCTAGCGATTCGAGATCTACTCCTGATATTACTGTTAACGGAAGCAAATTATCTGTTAAAGATGGTAAAGGAACCTATACGGGTGGTACAGGTAGCGTTGGTCAGTTTACCTGGGTGGGTACCGTTCGTGTTCGTCAAACTGATGGACAGGTGAAGGAATACAAAACACAACCACAAACTTATCAGGTAGCAAAACCATCAGCATCTGTTTCTTCAACAAAATTGAATGTAATTTATGCAGGTATTCCTAATCCATTTACAGTTTCGGCAGCTGGTTTTCCTTTAGAAAGCGTTCGTGCATCCATTTCTGGAGGTTCGATGACAGGCGGTAACGGAAACTTTAATGTAAACGTACCAGGTAGCATGGTTGGTTCAGAAGTATCAATCAATGTATCGGCAAATAATGCCGGTAAAACAGTTAGTTTAGGTTCACAAAAATTCAGGGTTAAAGGCATTCCTGCTCCAGTAGCTAAAGTTGGTGGCCGTGCTGGGGGTGATGTGGCTTCGGTGCAATTAAAAAGCGAATCGGAAATTGAAGCAGATTTAGACGATTTTCCTTTCGATGTTAAGTTTAAAATACTCCGTTATAAATTAACAATTATTAAACCGCGTTCTGATGCTGTTACCATTCCTGGTAGTGGAGGAAGTTTTGCCGGTGCGGTTAAAGGTGCTATAAACTCAATTACTCCTGGAACAAGGGTATTTTTTGAAGATATCGTTTCGGTAGGGCCAGATGGCCGCCAGAAAATTTTGCCTTCATTAGCGTTTAGCGTAAAATAAAAAGAAGATGAAAAGGATTGTAAGTATTGCTATTTTAGTTTTGTTAACCACGTTTGCTTTTGCACAGAAAAAGCCGACCAGATTAGCGCCGAAAAAAGCTGCTCCAGTAGTTGCTGCACCTGCGGTTGATACTGTGAAAGCTCCTGTTAAAACAGCTAAAAAGAAGCTTAAGGTGCCGCCAAAAGATGGTTTTTATGCCCGTAAGGACATTGACAGTACTGAAATGGTTCCTTTAGCAGATGTAAGAGAAGAAGATGTTTTTTATGCAAAACGCATCTGGAGAGAAATTGATTTACGTGATACCGTTAATTCTGCGCTTAGATCTCCTAAATCTAGATTAATTGACGTGTTAATTGCAGCAATTAAAAAAGATGAATTAACAGCATACTCTCCAATTGATAGCGCATTAAACGAAGATGATGCTTTCCTTAATCCAATGTCTGCAGATTCTGCCGCAAAGTCTGCTTTGGGAACAGCAGAGGTATCGAACAACAAAACCGGAACGGTAACTACGGTGGTGAATGATTTCAATCCAGAATTGTTCCTGAAATTCAGGATTAAAGAAGATTGGATCTTTGATACCAAACGTTCTATTTTCGAACCGCGTATTGTTGGTATCGCTCCATTAAAGTACAATGAGGTGTCTAAACAGTGGCAGCCTGTATTTTGGGTGTATTATCCGGAAGCAAGGGAGATTTTAACCAAAAAGCGTTTAATCAACACCAATAACGATGCTTCTTCATTAAGTTTTGATGATTTCTTTATCCGCCGCTTATTTAGCAGTTATATTGTTAAAGAATCAAATCCTGGTGATAACAAGATCAGAGATATTATAACTAATCCTAGAGAAAGGTTGTACGAATCAGAAAGAATTAAAAAATCTGTTCTCGATTACGAACAAGGTCTTTGGGAATATTAATCTTATTAAAAAAGCTCCGGTTAAAATCGGAGCTTTTTTTGTACAATGTATTGCCGTTTCACCCCCATTGGAGAAATATTGTCTGTTAGTATACAGAAATGCTATTTTAGCAACTTATTCCTGATTAAAATAAGCTTGAAGGGTAACCACCTGTTTTTTGTTTAGCACTTCTGCTAATTCTTTCTCTGTAGCTTCTTTAATCTTTTTAACCGATTTAAAGTGAGTTAATAGTTTATGGGCTGTGGTTTTGCCGATACCTTCAATCTGTTCGAGTTCGGTTTTAAGCGTTCCCTGATCGCGTTTCTTGCGGTGAAAAGTAATACCAAAGCGGTGGGCTTCATCCCTAAGTTGTTGGATTACTTTTAACGTTTCTGATTTTTTGTCGAGATAGAGCGGATAAGAATCGCCAGGATAAAACAGTTCTTCCAAACGTTTGGCAATACCGATCACTGTCACTTTGTTTTCTATACCCAATAATTTTAAACTCTTCATAGCCGATGAAAGCTGCCCTTTACCACCATCAATAATGATGAGTTGAGGTAATGTCTGGTTCTCATCCAACATTCTCCTGTAACGCCTGAAAACAGCCTCTTCCATGGTTGCAAAATCATTTGGGCCTTCTACCGTTTTCACATTAAAATGGCGGTAGTCTTTTTTAGATGGTTTGGCATCTTTAAAAACAACAATTGCCGAAACGGGGTACTTTCCCTGAAAGTTGGAGTTATCAAAACATTCTATGTGTTTTGGAAGCTGGGTTAAACGCAGATCTTTCTGCATGGTGGTTAAAATCCGGTCGGTTCGTAAATCTGGATTTAGTTTTTCATATTGATTAAGCTTCTCTTTTTTGAAAAACAATACATTCTTTTGAGAAAGTTCTAAAAGTTTTTTCTTCTCGCCCAGTTTTGGAACCGTAAATTTTAAGCTTTCATCCTCTAAAGAAGGCTCAAAAGGAACAATAATCTCTTTAGAAGTACTGCTAAACTTCGTTCTGAACTCAAGCATTGCCAAGGTTAATATCTCATCATCACTCTCATCCAATTGTTTTTTAACTTCAATAGTTTGGGTTTGGATAATGGTGCCATTCATCACCTTTAAATAGTTCACAAAAGCGTAACGCTTATCAGAAGCAATGCTCACCACATCTACATTTGTAATGGCGCTGTTTACTACAGTCGATTTACTTTGATATTTTTCCAGAACCTGTAATCTTCGGGAGTATTGATGTGCAAGTTCAAAGTTTAACTCTTCGGAAGCCGATTTGATGATCCCTTTCACATCGCGGATTACATTGCCAATTTTACCATTTAAAATTTCTTTAATCTCGCCGATATTTTTGTCGTAGTCGGTTTCCGTCTGGTAATTTTGGCAAGGACCTTTGCAGTTACCAATCTGGTATTCCAAGCAAACTTTAAATTTACCTTCATCAATGTTTTTCTCCGTTAAGGGCAAACTACAGGTACGTAGTGGGTAAGTTTCTTTAATGAGATCTAAAATGGTATGCATCATGCCTATAGAGCCGTAAGGGCCAAAATAGGTAGAGCCATCTTTAATTACTTTCCTTGTCCAGTAAATCCGGGGAAAATTCTCGTTTTTAACAATAATCCATGGGTAGGTTTTATCGTCTTTTAAGTTAATGTTGAACTTCGGCTGATGTTTTTTAATCAAGCTATTTTCCAATAGCCAGGCATCTATTTCAGTATCAACAATGGTAAACGTAATTTTTCTGATCCTGGATACGAGTACCCTTGTTTTGCCATTAAACTGATTCCGGTCGGTATTAAAATAAGAACCAACACGGTTACGCAAATCTTTCGCTTTACCAATATACATCAGCTTTCCATCCGCATCCCAATACTGGTATACGCCGGGTTTATGCGGAATTGCGGTTAATGCTGTTTTATGGTCGAAACTGCTCATGAAAATTAAAGGAGCAAAAATAGGGTATTTTTAGTAAAGAATAATATTTGGCATGAAATCGAAATCTTTCTTGTTGTAGGTAAACAGTTCGATCTTATTTATAATTGCTGTTGCCCTATAATAGCATCAGGAATTTGAAGATGATGACATAGTTTAAAGTTTTCAATAAGTTCTATTGATTTTTGAGATATCTGACTGTCAAAATGAATAATATCGTAATATTTAATCTTTTTCTTCATCTATGCCAACTCAGTTTTATTCCCCATCCCTTGCAACAGTTCCATCGTTGTAACAGATGAAAGTACGATGTTTTCGAAGCCAATTTTTTCTAATGATTCTATAGTCGAAACATTGCCATTAAAAGCATGTATAAGAATTTGTGTCGCATAAAACCATAAACTATTTTTTACGATCCCACGATTTGGCTCTTATATCTTCTATATTTCTTGGCCTTTCTTTCCAGATTCCAAAAAGCTCCTTGGGATTAATCGACTTATTGCCTTTGCGTATATTAGGCTTTGCATCGCTCTGTGGGGAAATAATTTTAATGTTTTCTAATTTCATAGACTGAAATAAAGAAAGAAGTTTTTTCATCTTATCAAAATCTGATATTTCTAAAGTAACTCTCATATATTTCAATACTCTATTACAAATTTAATATTTATCTCCCATAGTTTAGCTGGAAACTTTAGGGCTTAAAAACCTAACTTTTCGTCCAGCTCACTTGTGCCTTCTTCCTGTTGTTGGTATTGGTTACAATCGAAAGTGATGGAAACACCCGATTTTGGCGCTTCGAAATCAGCATGACTAATTTTTAAGGCTGGATTGGCATATACCCTCTTTATAAAACCTGCAAAAATCGGTAAAGCGGTATTGGCACCTTCACCCTGGCTGGTACTAATAAAATGGAAGGCCCTATCCTCGCAGCCTGTCCATATACCTGTTACCAACTGAGGGGTAATGGCCATAAACCAACCATCAGAGTTATTTTGGGTTGTACCCGTTTTGGCGCCTATTGGCGCATTTACTTTGTATTTATAGTTCAGTCGTGATCCTGTTCCATTACTTACCACACCTTTAAGCATTCTCGTCATTACATAAGCCACTTCTTCACTCATTATCGGCTTTGGGATTTCCTTTTGAGAAAATAATACAACACCATTTTTATCTTCGATTCTTAACAAATAAATTGGTTTGGTGTAAGTTCCTTTGTTTGCAAAAGCACCATAAGCGCCTACCATATTGAAAACTGACGAATCGAATGTACCCAAACAGATGGAAGGAAATGCCGGAACATTCGGTATGCCCATTTTAGTGGCCAAAGTAGACACTGCAACCGGACCAACCTGCTTCATTAAATAGGCCGTAACAAAGTTTTGTGAATAAGCTAAAGCCTTTTGTAGGGTAATATTACCTGGTAATGGCTTGCCTGAGTTTCTTGGCGTCCATGGATCTCCATATCCTTCAATAGTTACCGGAACATTTGGTACAGTATAACAAGGTGAATAGCCATTTTCAATTGCTACTGCATAAGTAAAGGGCTTAGCTGTAGAGCCTACCTGCCTGGTTCCCATCTTCACCTGATCGTATTTAAAGTGTTCGTAGTTAATGCCACCTACCCACGCTTTCACATGGCCATTGGTTGGGTCCATCGTCATCATGGCATTGCGTAATAACATTTTATAATAACGTACCGAGTCGATCGGTTTCATTACCGTATCAATATTACCTTTCCAGGTAAAAATGCTCATTTCTGTTTTGGTGTTGAAATCATCTTTAATTTCATCCTCCGATTTACCTTCTAATTTCAACGATTTATAACGATCAGAGCGTTTTATACCCTGTTCAATTTGTAACGTTTTATCTTTAAAGGGGTTTCTTCCTTTCCAACTGGCAATAAACTGGGCCTGTAGGATTTTCATATATTCCTTTTGTGCCTCTTCTGCATATACCTGCATATCATAATTTAATGTGGTATAAATTTTTAAACCATCACGGTCTAAATCATAAGGTGTGCCATCAGGTTTGGTAATTGATTGTTCCTGGAAAATGGTTTTGATATCATTTTTTAGTACAGAACGGAAATAAGGTGCAATACCATCATTAACGGTTGCGGCGTTAAAATGTAGGTTTAAAGGTTTTTCTTTTTGCTCATCAAACTCCTGTTGGGTTAAAAGTTCCGATTTAACCATCAATGCCATTACCGTATTTCTACGGTCTCTGGAGCGTTCGGGGTGGCGGGTTGGCGAATACATGGTAATCCCTTTTTGCATCCCTACGAGGGTTGCGGCCTGTGTTAAGTTTAATTTATCGGGCGTGGTATTGAAATAAACCCGTGCTGCCGATTTAATACCATAAGCCTGGTTACCGAAATCCACTGTGTTTAAATACATGGTGATGATTTCTTCTTTGGTATAGTTGCGCTCTAATTTAACGGCAACAATCCATTCTTTAAACTTGGTTAGCACCAATGAAAAGAAGTTGAGGTTTGTTTCTCTTGGGAAAAGATTTTTGGCCAATTGTTGGGTAATGGTACTTGCTCCCTGCTTTTTGCCGATTAAATTGTAGCCGATAATAGAAAAAGTACGTTTAAAATCAATCCCCGAATGTTCTTTAAAACGGGTATCTTCAGTAGCAATTAATCCATTGATTACATTTTCAGAAATATCTTTATAGGTAACATTCGATCTGTTTTGGACAAAGTACGTACCCAATGGACGGCCATCTTCAGCAATAATTTCGGAAGCCTGATTGCTTTTTGGGTGTTCGATATCTCTAAAAGAAGGCAAAGCACCAAAAAGGCCCAGACCGATCATAGAAATGAAGATAGCAAATAGCGCAATCCCGCCGATCAGTATTTTCCAGATGATTAAACTATATCTTTTTGTTTCTTGTGCAGAAAGGGGCTTATTCATTTTGTGTTGTTATTTTCCATTAATCTCCAGAATAGAAGATTTTGGATGCAAATTTATTAATTTTTTATAGAATAGGTTTTTTAGCGAATTACTTAATCCCTATAATTACTTGTAAGCGTCCTTTAAAAACTCCAGATATTCGTTAATCCGTGAGCGGTCTGTTAGCTTTCCGAAGTTTTCTTTACTGATGATAAATCCTTTATATAAGTTAGCCGGAACCTTCATAATGTTCTTTAACTGTCCTGTAATGCTCGATTCGTAATGTTTAGCATCTTCCAAATCAATAAAACTTGTAATGTAAATTAGCTGGTCGTTATCCAACTCTACCAATTTATGTTCCAAATCATTATCAGGATAATTACCACGGTTAAATTGGCCGATACCAAAACGTGATGAACTTAAGGTTAAAGTTGCATCTGCTACATCGATTACATAATAATATTCTTCTGATTTTGCCGTACTAAAAATACTTGCGGACTTGGTTACATCAGCAGGTTTAACCTCTACAGGTTTGGCAACAGGGGTTGACTCTACAGTTTTTACTTTGGCATTATCGGTTACTAAAGGTTTTACCGGAACTGCAATAGGAGTAGCCTGACTTACAAAACGTGGTGCATTTGCATCAAAATCTACAAGAGCAAGTTGCCGTTGTTTAAATTCATCAAGGTTTGCCTCAATATATTTTAAATGATCGCGAACCAAAGGCGTAATAATTTTATCGTTTGGATAAAGTGTTGTAATCAAGTTGAATTCCGTAAGTAAGGCATCAACTTTCGATGTTCGGCCAACAGCAATAGCCTTTAAATAAGCATATTGTGGTGCTAAATCATTGTTAGGGAATGCAGCTATATTATCATCAGCCTGTTTTACTACATTGGGGTAATCTTTTTTCGCATAGGCATCAAAAGCCACATTGTAGTTGTTAATGGCGATATTGTCCATCTCGGTTTGTTTGGCCGAATAGGATGGATCTAAAATGCTCTTTGCAAAATTAGACTCAGGAAATTTATTTAGCACCAATTGTTTATACTGGTCAGATTTTACTTCATCAATACCTTTATAGTTTAAATGCAAACTGTAATAAATCGCAACAAGGTGATTATTATCCGGGTATCTTTTAATCAGCTCGAGGTATATTTTATTTGCTTCCGGTTTATCGTTCAGTTCCTGTTGGTAAAAGCTAGCGATTTCAAAATAAGCGTCGATAATTTTCTGATCAGAGCTGGCCAATAGTGAAGGAGTGGTTGGAAGAGCATCCAAAAACTGTTTCTCTAAAGAAGTTTGGTCTGCTGCAGCTTGATTTATTTCTCCATTTGCTGGCGTTATTCCTGTAGCTACATTGCCACCTGCCAAAACCTGGTTGGTTTCTTGTGCAGACGATCTGTTGCTCTGTCTCCAGTTATCTTCTAATTGTCTGTTGCCCCAACGTTTTTTAAAGTCGCCGAAACCATTGCTTATCGCAGCATTATTGTTAAAATAGAAGGTGTTGCCGGCAGTATTGTTTTGCGCATTTAACGATTGGTTTGGAAAATTTGGATCATTTAAATACTGATTGCTGATTACCCCCCCGGTATTACTTACTTCAACTTTAGGGGTTAAATAAGCTTTAACCTTGGCCTCACGTTCGCCTGTAGGAAGTTTGGCAATGGCCTGGGCCGTATCTTCTTTAGCAATAACGGTATACCTGTCGGTTAAATATTTCAGGTTGTCGGCCTTTTTAACAATGTTATCGTAATCGGGGAAGTTTTTCGGTAAAATCATTACCGTACTATCATAATAAAGCTTTGCTTTGATGTAATTGTTAAACTCTTTAAAGTTTAAATCAGCAATTCTTAAATAAGACAATGCTTTTTGATTCTGATTCCTTGTACTTTTTAGAACCGATTTATGGTAATTTTCTTCGGCTTTTACAAAGTTGCCCTCGGCAGAAAAAAGTTCTCCCACTTGGTAATAAATCTGATCGGTATAATCGACGTTCTTATCGTCTTTTAATAAAGCAAGCAGCTGCTCTTCCTTATTTAATTTTACACCGCTCAACAATGCCTTGAGTTTAATCCGGTTTAAGTTCGCATGGAAATACATTTCGAAAGGGGCATTGCTTTTTTCAACCTTGGTAAAATTTGCATAAGCATCCTGAAGGTTTTTCTCTTTTTCCTGTAATTGTGCAAGAATAAAACGCCAGCGTATCCGTAGTTGCTTTTCAGCCGGAAGTGCAATTGCCGATTCTAGAAAAAGAATGGCCTCTTTGTTTCTTTTTTGGTAGATGCGCATCTGAGCAGCGGTTGCCAATGGCTCTGCCAAGTCTTTTTTCAGTTCATCAGAGGCACGCAACATGGTATCAAGAATTTTATCGGCCAGTACCATATTGTTTAATTGCATCTGGCTACGCGCTTTCCAGTTCATCGCCATGATGAATGTTTTTAAATCACCGCTATAGGTTTTTGCCGTATAATTGAAATATTCTGAAGAGATAAAATAATTGCCTTTTAGATAATTTGCTTTGCCCAAAAGCATGTAAGCATCATCAATATAGTTGCTAAAACTTTTATCGTTTATAATGGTTTGTCCTTTGGTAATTACATCATCCAATTGTTTATTGGCTACGCCTGGTGTGAGTACCAAATTTACCTGAGGCTCAGGATCAAGATAAACAGGTAAGGTTTTTTCGTAATTATCTGCATAACTTTGTAGCAAACTCTCGTTGTACTCTGTAAGCAATACATTCGAATTATAAATATAGTTATACCTTGCCGTTAAGTTTTGAAACCTGCGGTCTACTGCGGTATCTTTATTGGCGACGCAACCATAAATAAGGAGGACACTAAAAAAGATGAAGAAGGGATTTAAGTTTTTGCTAGCGTAATTTTTCAAGTATGATCAATCTCTTAGGTGGATATACAATAAACAATTTATATAGAAAAATATTTTATTTGGCAACAAATTTTAATTATTCAAAGTTAATTTAATTATTGCATTAAAAAATGGAAAATCCTAAAGAAGAAGATACAAAGAAAAAGGTAAACGCAGCTGCCAAATATTCTGCAATTGGCTTCCAGATGATGGCTACAATTGGGCTGCTTACTTTTATTGGTTATAAGATTGACGAGCATAGAAACAGCAAAACCAATTTAATTACAGCGGCTTTTGCTTTGGCTGGTGTGGCCATTGCCTTGTATCAGGCCATTAAACAGGTTACCAGAGATTAGTTCTCAGTTTTCAATTGGCGGTTTTCAGTTAATCAAACCAGTAACCTAACAATTGAATAATCTCTCACAGTTAACCGATTAACCAATTTAAACAGTTAACCTATTAGGCTGTTAACCATCCAAACAATAATTCCTTCCCACACTAGTTAGTTGATACTAAAAACCTTATCTTTGCAAAAGTTTTTATCTGCTAAGAATTTATACATTGACTCTAGCCAAATTTACCAGTATCTATTTCATTTTCGTAGGCCTATTAATAGGTGTTGTTGCCGTTTTACCTGTGCTATTTCCCGATAAACAATTATTAGTGAACAATTTTTGGGTAATGTTCGGCTTTTTGGCCGGCATAACTTATATCGCTTATATGTTGGTTGATATTGGTGTAAAACGAGATCCTGAAGTAGGTGTGATGGCCATTATGGGATCAATTGCAGTGAAGATGATTTTTTGTATGGCTTTTGTATTGATTTACAGTATAAAAGCGAAGGGAATTGGGCTAATATTTATGCTTAATTTTTTTTCTTTATATTTATTGTTTACGGCCTTTGAAATTTACTGTTTGTTACGTAACTTGCGCCACCAAAATTTAAAGTAAAAAACTGCCAATAAATGGATTGTAACCAAGTTTTTGTGTCGAAAGTTAAAAGACTAATTGTTGTTTTTACGCTTTTAATCGCGTTTTTATCTATCAAAATTGATACTTTCGCTCAGGTTGATAGCGCTGTTGTTCCTGTTGATAGTGTTTTAGCCGACTCTGCGCATGCAGCTGTAGGAGAACATGGTGCTGCTGGTCATGAGGAAAAGAAATTCGAACCTACAGCCGTAATTATGGAGCACATTGCTGATTCGCACATGTGGCACTTCTGGGGTCATACTTCTATGCCTCTTCCAGTGATTTTATATACTCCGAATGGTTTAGAGGTTTTCTCTTCGGCTAACTTTCATCATGGAGAGCATGATTTTAACGGTAAATACAATAATTACCGTTTGGAAGAAGATCATATCAAAGTGGTTGGCGCTGATGGTAAAATTGATGAAGAGGCAAGTAAGTCTGTTTTAGATTTCTCTATTACCAAAAACGTTGCAGCAATGTTTGTGGCCATTCTGTTAATTCTAATTGTATTTATCTCGGTAGCCGGAGCTTATAAAAGACGTATTGGTAAAGCCCCGAAAGGTTTGCAATCTTTCATTGAGCCAGTTATTGTGTTCGTTAGAGATGATATTGCTAAACCGAATATTGGACACAAGTATGCTAAATTTATGCCTTACTTGTTAACCATATTCTTCTTTATATTATTTAATAACTTGTTGGGTTTGGTGCCGATTTTTCCGGGCGGTGCTAACGTTACCGGTAACATTGCATTAACATTTGTGATGGCTTTAGGTACTTTACTTATTGTAAACTTAAATGGTAATAAGTATTACTGGAAACACATCTTTTTGCCTGATGTTCCATTTTGGTTGTGGCCACTAATGGTTGTTGTAGAGGTTGTTGGTATTATCTCTAAACCCTTTGCTTTAATGGTGCGTTTGTTTGCAAACATTACCGCAGGTCACATTATCGTATTAAGTTTAATATCCTTAATATTCATTTTCGAAACATTGGCTATTGCTCCGGTTTCAGTTGCATTCGTAATATTTATGGATATATTGGAATTGCTGGTAGCATTTTTACAAGCTTTTATTTTTACATTATTAACTGCCTTGTTTATTGGAATGGCAGTAGAAGAACATCATTAATAGAAAACTATTTTTTACAATTAATATAAATTAAATTAGTTATGGTAGGTTCAATCGCGGCAATTGGTGCCGGTTTAGCAGTAA
>Ga0308165_1003862_pt1 | contig 15522 bp, 13 predicted proteins | sample PhyWR2_FD_201032 | JGI IMG/M metagenome (GOLD analysis project Ga0308165, IMG submission 201032) | Phyllosphere microbial communities from UC Gill Tract Community Farm, Albany, California, United States - DLSLW.R2 | ecosystem: Host-associated > Plants > Phyllosphere > Unclassified | place: USA...
ATTGCCAGTTGTTGATTAAAAATGTCAATTATCTTCACATTAATTCAGCCTCTTACTTTTGGGTGGGCAGCAAATACAAACACAATAGCTATTCTGAAGAAATTCATCAAAGCCATCAATGGATAGCCAGCACCTGCCCTTACCAGGATTCGCTTTTTACTACCTTAACAATTGATCCCTCATCGGCAAGCATTATTATCGAAGGCAGAAAAAGCAAATGGGTTGGCCCATCTCCAAAAGAACTGAATTTTAAGGATGAAACGGGGTTGCTTGTCGGCAAAGAGATTGTACCAGTTATACGCAAAAGAAAAATTATTGGTGTAGGAAAAAAATAAGTTTGATACACCTGAAATTCATTTTTATGGTAGTTGGCAATGCATTATGCTGATGGCAGCTACCTTAATTATAAAAGAAGCTTCCAAAATTAGGTATATCGATAAAATTTAAGCTAAAAACATAATTAAAAGCACAAAAAAAATGCTGACGTGTTTCCACGTCAACATTTTGATGTTAATCATTTGGTATTTAATTGAGCGCTTATGCGTTTGCCGGGGCTCCAGATATAATGCTTAAAACTTCCTTTAGCTCGTTAATCACAGCATCTGGATTTGCTTCTTCCAATTGTTCTTGTGTATGTGCACCTGTGGTAATGCCAATACTTAATCCGCAGCCTGCATTTTGGCCTTCTTCTATATCAATATTCGAATCGCCAACTTTAACCACAAGTTTTCCATCATTTATTCCATGTTGTTTCATGGCCAATAAAATCATATCCGGTTCTGGTCTGTTTTGGCTAACATCTGATGCTGTAATCAAGGTATCAAAATCAACGCCCGCTTTCCAGCCAATTTTATCCAGAATAGCTGTTGCAGTAGATCGGTCGTAACCTGTATTCAGCACTGAAATAATTTCTTTTTCACGAAGTTTTTTAAAAAGTTCAATCGCACCCGGTTGTCCTGATATATCTTCCTTTTCGTAAGCGAGTTTTAATTTTCCGATAAACTCATCATAAATGTCTCCTACAACACTTTCTTCAAAATTACCTTCGTAAGTTCTTAATACAGACCTAATGGCTTCTCTTTTTTCTTTTCCGGCGGCTACAGCGAGTACCTGATCGAGACTGTAATTAAAACCAGCCGCGTTTATAGCATTCATTAAAGTTTTGTATACCAGGTTATTTTCGTTTATTGTTGTGCCAGCCATATCAAATACGACCATTTTAATTTCAGTATGCATTGTGCTTTTTATCTTTAAGGTAAATTAATTTTTTAAACTCAGTGGCCAAATATAATACCTGAAAAGTTACTAAACAAATGTTTAGTAATTGTTAACATTTACATTAACATTTGTTTACTTTTGCTAAACATTAAAAACGTTTATTTGCCAATTCTTGGCAATACACAAAAATGTGAGGCCACGATAACCAAATTGATCAATAGATAAATAAATATGAAAAATGCAACTCTCATTGCCTTCAATGGATCAGGAAACCACCTTGAAGAAATGAAAACGGCTATTCCTGAATTGAAACCTGGTGAAATTCTTGTCGAGAATCTTTACACAACCATATGTGGGAGTGATCTGCATACTTTCTGTGGATTAAGAACCGAAGCCGTGCCCACGGTACTGGGTCACGAAATTGTTGGCGAAATTGTAGGTTTTCATCCTGAGCATGCCCAAATAGATTATTTAGGAAACCAGCTCAAAATCGGTGACCGGGTTACCTGGAGCATATTTGCTTCCAATGCCGATTCGGACAGGGCGAGGGCAGGCATGCCACAAAAATCAGATGGGCTTTTTAAATATGGCCATGCTACCATAACTGAAACTGATGCCCTTCACGGCGGACTTTCTACTCACTGTGTATTAAAAAATGGTACCACGGTACTCAAAATCAGTAAAGAAATTCCGTTAAAGGTGGCAGCTACCATTAATTGTGCAGTTGCTACGGTTGCCGGTGCGGTACGATTATCAGGAAGTTTAAAAGGAAAAAAAGTGTTAATCTCCGGAGTGGGTTTACTAGGTCTAGTAGCTGCGGCAATGTGCAGTGCTGATGGGGCAGAAGAGGTACACGTTGCCGATGTAAATGCAGAACGCCTACAGCTGGCGCAATCATTTGGGGCTGGCAACCAATACTTATTAAACGAAAATGCTCAGCTTCCCAATAATATTGATGTAGTTTTCGATATGAGTGGCTCGCCAGATGCAATGGAAACCGGACTTTCTACACTTACAGTTGGCGGTACGGCAGTTTGGATCGGAGCTGTATTTAAAGCCCGTGAAGTAAAGGTAAATGCCGAACAAATTGTTCGCAACCTGATCACCATCAAAGGGTTGCACAATTATAACCATGAAGATTTTACAGTGGCAGTTAAATTTATCGAAAATAATTATTCAAAATTTCCTTTCGAAGCACTGGTTTCAGCGGAGTTTGTGCTCGCTGAGGCCGAAGCTGCATTTAATTATGCAGTTGCGAATAAACCTATACGTGTTGGGATAAATGTTGCTAAAAAAGCCGGTAATGAACAGTAGCTCAAATACATTAAAGTGGCGAATGCTCCTCGTAACCATGTTGTGTTACCTCTTCTTTTATACCGGAAGGCACAATTTCGGCTGGGCAATAAAAGGTATGGTTGCAGAATTGCATATCCCTTACAGCACCATTGGCTGGATTAGCTTTTGTATGTTAATCGGTTATGCAATAGGCCAGTTTATCAACGGAAACCTTGCCGATAAATTAAGCCCGAAATTGATGATCGCAACAGGTGCCTATTTATCAATTCTGACAAATATTGCCATCAGTTTTTCCAACACGGCTACCTTAATTATGATCCTTTGGGGCCTAAATGGTTTTTTTCAATCTATGGCCTGGGCACCGGGTGCAAAACTGATTAATAACTGGTGGGATGAACACGAACGTGGTAAAGCTTTTGGTTTTTATACCATGGCGGCTGGATTATCTTCGGCAGTTACTTACCTGATTTCGATCGTGTTATTACAGCAGGGAATAGAATGGCGGATGTTGTTCCGTTTGCCTGTTTTACTTTTATTGATTACGGCTACCATACTTTTAATTGTAGCGAAAGATAAACCGGATGAGAATGAAAACACAGGAAATGCACAAGTTGATGCTCAGGAAACTGCTTGGTTGGATCGATATAAGGAAGCTTTTAAAAATAAAAAGTTTCTTCTCACTTCTTTGTCCTTTGGTTTCGAAAGTATGGCCCGTTATGGCCTTATATTTTGGGTTCCTGTACATTTTCTAGGTAAAAACTGGAAAGAAAATCCAGGCAATATCTGGGTTACTTTTCTGCTTCCGGTTGGGATGGCCATCGGTGCACTGTGTTTTGGCGTTTTATCCGATACCATGTTTAAAGGAAACCGATTAAAGGCCATCATTGTGGGCATGTCGGTAAGTGCCGTACTATCAATTCTCATTTTTATTGTGCCAACACAACAAATTGCATTAAGTGGTTTGCTGATGTTGCTTACAGGTTTCTTTGTATATGGTCCGCAGGCTTGCTATTGGCCATTAAGTCCGGATATGTTGGGCAGTAAGTTAACTGGTACAGGAGTGGGAATTATGAATATGTGTGGTTATCTTTTTGCGGCCATTGGCGAACCTTTTTTAGGTTACGTGATTGATATTACCGGAGATAGCAACAATATTTTTATTGTTACGGCAATTGCCTGTGTATTATCAGCTTCGATAGCATTTTTTGTTTCCAGAATGGGAGAAAAGACAAAAGTAGAGCAAATTTGGCCTAATAAAGGCGATTACACAGGTTAAATTAAAAACCGGCAGTAAATTTTGGCTGTCGGTATGGTTCAAAGCGTTTTTTTAAATAGAATATGAGTGTAAAAGGGATTAACAGGGCAACGGTAACAAACATGATCGGATTGCTTGAGCAATTGGAAGAGCTGGAAGGCATGGTTGGTAATGACCCTGAAGGTTGCGACCAAATCAGGAATCTTAAAGCAGATTTAATTACTACTTATCAGAAGTACGAATGTATGGTAAGGGAAATTAGCGAGCAGGTTGGTGTTTATCAGGATCTCTACGGAAAAATCAGGTTTAGATTTGTACCGGAAAAATTGAAATTACTCAGGCGAACTATTCCGCAGGATAGCTACGAATTTGTGTTATTAAAAGCTAGTATTCAAAAAAGCCATATGATTTAAATGTTTAATGCGTGCCATTAACTGTAAAATCAAAAATATCAAAATTGCGTGGATCACCCTGTGCTTTTAACTTATAAATAGCATTTAAGGGTTCTGAAATTATCATGGGTACCATTTCTTCATATCGGCCACCATGCGAACGTAAGGTGCCATCTAATGCCTTTAAATCATGATGAGCGGCTGTTTTTCCAATAACAACATCACGGGCAGACAGTACAAATAGATCTCCGGTGCGATCGGCCGGTTGTTCCAGTATGCGGCAACCTGTTTCCTTATTATATACTTCAGTAATGCCAATTTGCTGCCCCAGCCAGTTTTTTACCGCTTCAATTTTAGCGGCATCCTCCACATAAACCAACACATAAGAACCTAAGGCTCCATGATGTTTAACATAAGGATCAGTAATGGGGCAGATTACCCTAAATCCACTTCCAAATTTCTCATTAAGCATGGTTTCGATAAACAAAACATTTGGTGTTCCATCAGTTTTTACTTTTGCATTCATGCCATGATCGGCCGTTGCACCAATAACAGCTCCTAATTGCAGCATTTTACCCAGTTCAACATCCTGTGCTTCGTAAAAAGCAAGCGATTCTTCCGTATCAGGTGCATAAGTATGTTGCATGTAATCAGTAAGCGATAAATATAAAAAATCAGCCATGCCTTTTTCCAACAAGGCTACACCTGCTCTTAATACAAATAAACTCGCCTCTGCACTATAAATAACGGGAGCTTTTTGCCCGATGAGTTCTTCTACATTCTCAATACCATGGGTTTGCAAATTTGCTTGTGCAGCCTTTTCAGCCGAAAAAGCAATTCTATTTAACTGATGTGAAAGGATATCACGTAGTTTTTCTTTTGCCGTAACAACTGCTACTTTTCTGCCCGCGTGCGCTGCTGCTGCCAATAATGTTTCGGCCCTCAGGTAATTGGAAGCATTCATCATCACCTCCTCATCTTTTTCTGCATCGTAAAAAAAGTTGCCACAAATACCATGTACTGCCGGACTAACCCCTGTTACGATAGACGAATTATTTACATTGGTAAAAGAAGGCAATGCACCGCGTACCATACCTCTGTATCCCTGTAGTATCATTTTTTTTAGGTTTGGCATCCGGTCGTGAACCAGTGTAGTATCAAGATATTCGTCGGCCGAGCCATCCATGCAGATAACTACAATCGGTTTTGAGGGCGGTAAATAGGTTATTATTTGCTGAAAAGGATTTGGTAGAAATAGCATTCATTGTTTGGTTACAAGGTTGTTTTGCGAACTGTGAATTTAACGCTTTATCGTGTAAAACCCATTATAAATATAGTTTAATTAATAAATGCACTGTGAGTTAATGAGCTAAGAAAATCCTGAACTTTTTCAGCTATTCGTTTGCTAAAAGCTTTAATCAAATTTGATTAAATGCTATCGGCATTATTTGGCCAAATGCCCCTTTTATTGGAAGAATATGCTGTGAAATATAAATATAGCATAAGATTCTTTGTAGATTAAGATAAATGTCATTAAAATAGCTCTTTTTTAAATAAATTCTTAATTTTAAATGGCTTCTAAATTAATAATTATATATTTGCAGCCTTGAAAGTAAACAATTTAACTAATCTTTTAGATCCAGTAATTTGTATTTACTTTTGATAGAGCCATAGGAATAAGGCTTTTTTAATTTTAAAGACAACCTAAACAACTTGAATGCTTAATTTAGTTCTCTTTGGCCCTCCAGGGGCGGGTAAAGGCACCCAATCTGAAAAACTGATTGCAAAATATCAGTTGGTACATGTTTCAACAGGCGATCTTTTTAGAGCACACGTTAAAGGAGAAACCGAATTAGGAAAAAAAGTTAGTCAATTATTAGCTGATGGAGAATTGGTTCCTGATGCCATTACAATTGCTATGCTTGAAGAAGAGGTAGATAAAAATCCGGATGCCAAAGGATTTGTGTTTGATGGATTTCCACGTACCGTTCCACAAGCAGCAGAGCTTGATTTATTTTTAGAGCGTAAAGGCAGCAAAATTGCTGGTGTAATTGCTTTGGATGTAGATCAGGATGAGTTGACAAAACGTATTGCTGAGCGCCATAAAACCAGTGGCAGACCGGATGATGACGCTGAAAAACTAAAAAAGCGGATTTCAGAATACTTTGATAAAACCATCCACGTTTTGCCTTATTATGAGGAGCAAGGAAAGTTGAATAAAGTAAACGGTATTGGCGAAATTGATACGGTATATAACGATCTTTGTGCTGTAATTGATCAGTACAAGGTATAAGTATCGATTTATATTATAAAACAACAGGATTATAGAAAGGGATTTAACCAATCCTGATTCAATATTTCAAAAAACATACAAAGAGTTATAATGTTAAAACGTTATAACTCTTTAATTTTAAAGGAGCTTGTATTAACAATGTTCCATGATTAACATTTCAATATTTAAATATGTCACAGGGTTCGAATTTCGTAGATTATGTAAAAATTTGTTGTCGTTCTGGTAAAGGCGGTGCAGGTTCAGCACATTTACATCGTGATATTTTAACATCAATGGGCGGTCCTGATGGTGGTGATGGCGGTCGCGGTGGCCACATTATTGTTAAAGGAAGTATCCACATCTGGACATTGTTGCACCTTAAATACCGCAAGCATATTATCGCAGAAGATGGTGGTGCAGGTGGCAGTTCTCATAAATTTGGTAAGCAAGGTACAGATGAAATTCTTGAAGTACCGCTAGGTACCATTGCCAAAGATGCAGAAACCGGCGAAGTACTTTTTGAAATTACCAAAGATGGCGAAACCAAAATTTTAACAGCTGGTGGCCGTGGTGGTTTAGGTAACGCACACTTTAAAAATTCAGTTCAACAAACTCCACGTTTCGCACAACCTGGGGAACAGGGAAAAGAAGTTTGGAATATTTTAGAATTAAAAGTACTGGCCGATGTAGGCTTGGTTGGTTTTCCCAATGCAGGTAAATCTACTTTGCTTTCTGTAGTTTCTGCCGCCAAGCCCGAAATTGCCGATTATCCTTTTACTACAATCGTACCTAACCTGGGTATTGTAAGTTACCGTGGTGGCAAATCTTTTGTAATGGCCGATATTCCGGGCATTATCGAAGGGGCATCAAAAGGTAAAGGATTAGGTTATCGTTTCTTACGTCATATCGAACGTAACTCTGTGCTTTTATTTATGGTTCCGGCCGATACAAGCAGAAGCATTAAAGAAGAATATGAAATTTTAAAAAGCGAGCTCGAATCTTACAATCCGGAGTTAATGCAAAAACCACATGTTTTAGCGATTACGAAATCAGACATGCTTGATGATGAATTAATGGAAGAAATGAAACAGGACCTGCCAAAAATTCCATCTATTTTTATCTCATCAGTAGCAGAAAAGAATATTCTTGAATTGAAAGATATGCTCTGGAAAGCGATTGAAAGCTAGTTTTTGGTTAATTGTTTAAACTTTTTAATTGCTTAACTGTTGCTATGAGCAATTAAAAAGTTAACTGATTTCATCAATCAAGCCATCATTCCTAGGCTCTGAAGCGGTCTACAGCCAGTCCGATCCATTCTTTAAATAGCAGTTCCCACATGCCAAGTGTACCGGCGTTTGGTATAATGCAATCAGCCCATGCAAACTCAGTTTCTCCCAAAAAATTGGTTGGGTAGTATTCAATTTTCTTTTTGGTCTGTTTGTCAAAAATCAGTTTCGCCCTTGGTATGTGCCAGGCACTCGTAATTACCAAAATCTTTGCCTGTGGGTTGTTGTTGTTAATAAGCGCTATACTGTATTTTGCGTTTTCAACCGTGTTTCTGCTTTGGTTTTCTACAAGTATTGCAGCATCCGGAATGCCAATCAGTTTCAGGTATTTAATGGCTAAATCAGCCTCTTTAACTTCATTATTCATCAGGTTTGCACTTCCGCTGCTTAAAAGAATCTGTTTTATCTGCCCCTTTTTATAAAGCGCAATTGCCTGGAACAAACGGTCGCTTGCTGAGCCAAAAGAAATTTCATTATTCCGTTTATTTAAGCCAGAAAAGCCACCAAGTACAATACCTACATCATATTTCTGTACTTTCGGGTAGCCCGCTTCATAGGCATTCATCACTACGCCCCCTATAAAGGCATTTGAAAAAAAAACAGCCAGCACCAGTCCGAAAATTAAATACTGTTTCCGTTTTTTAGGATTCTTTGCTGCGGTTGCGCAAATTAAGAGTACAAAAACCCATACTATTGGTTTAATCAGAAACAGTAAAATCTTCGAGAGGATAAAAATCATATATGGATATTATCCTGTAAAACTAAGAAATTGTTTAAGAGCTAGTGATGCGAATGCAGCGAAAATTCGCCATTTCGAATGCAATGCAACCGAAACGACGAATTCCTATTATAAACTTTAATTTTTATCCTTGTCCTTCTTGCACCTGACCATTTTCATGCGCGTTTTCCAGAATTTCTTTCACATCCGATTTGCGTTTCTTGGCAACCGTATGTTTAAAGTGAGGCACTTCATGTTCAACAATATCTTCTTCAATGGCTTCAACTCCAAAAACTTTCTCTTTCAAAAGATTGTACTTATCTTGAAAACCATACCTTAGGTTTTTGGCACCACCTGCAATTTTTCCGCGTGTACCTGCACCACTATCAGGGGCAAATAAAACACTGATTACCGCACCCGCAGCTAAACCAGCCACAAGGGCAAGCGCTATTTTTGCACTGTTATCCGATTCGTGCTTTAAATATTTTCCGATTAACTTTCTGTATTTCATAACGTAGCATTTTTAAAAGCAACAAATGCTGGCTTATAATGTTTTGAGGTTTTTTGATTTGGAAAAGAAATGCAATTGGTTTTTAAGAACGAAGAAGTGCTTTACCCATCATTTTTAAAAAAAGACCGGAGTTTTACTTAAGTTTAAAGTTAATGCACATATTTGAAATTCTAAAAATGAATAATAATGGTAAAAGCAACAATAAATAAAGAACATTATGCCTGTTCGGTAAGCAATGGTTCGCACGATATTATCGTAGATGAGCCTTTCGAACTCGGTGGAACACACAAGGGTTTTGCTCCTAAAGGATTGTTAATGGCCTCTTTAGCGTCGTGTGTAGCCATTACCTTAAGAATGTATGCCGATAGAAAAGAGTGGCCGATTGATAAAATAGAAGTAGAGGTAAATATCGATACCGAAAATGGTGAAACAGTATTTTTCGAAGAAATTACCTGTACAGGTGTACTCACTGAAGAGCAAAAAATCAGGTTGGAAGATATCGCTTCCAAATGCCCGGTAAGTAAAATCCTGGCGGCCGGGCATGAAATCAGGTCCAAAGTACTTTAAAGGTAAAGGTGTAAAACTCGTTTTTACATTGATAAAAAGCTTTAATATCTTTACCAATAAAAATGCCTCGGTGTACTTTGCACCCGTGGTTAAAACAATAATCAATGCCTACCGAAATTAAATGCCCCAACTGTGCACATGTTTTTCCGATGGAAGAAGCCATGGCCGAAGATTATAAAAAAGAGTTACGAGAAAAAGCGGCTGCTTATGCAAGGCAGAAAGATGAAGAATATCAACGTAAACTGCAGATTTTCGAATCAGAAAAACAACAGCAGGTAAAAGCATTTGATGCTAAACTTGCAGAAGAAAAGGCCAAGCTTAAAGATAACCTGGAAGAAAACCTGCGCAAAAGTATTTCTGCAGATTTCGAAACCAAGCTGCAAATGCTCGAGGGCAATGCAAAAGATAATGCCGAAAAATTAAGGCTTGCACGCGAAAAAGAACTGGAGTTTTTACGTCGCGAGGAAAGCCTTAAAGTTAAAGAAGAAGAAATGGAGCTTGCCTTTCAGCGTAAAATGCAAGAGCAGCGTAACGAGTTGGTAGAGCAGATCCGTAAGCAGGAAGCAGAAAAAAACAGCATTAAAGATACCGAACATCAGTTGCGTTTAAAAGAGCTGGAGAAACAGCTCGATGACCAGAAAAAACTGGCTGAAGAAATGAAACGGAAAGCCGAGCAGGGAAGCATGCAATTGCAGGGCGAAGTGCAGGAGCTTATTTTAGAAGAATTGCTCCGTACCAATTATCCTTTCGATTTAATAGAAGAAGTTGGTAAAGGGGTTAGGGGAGCAGATTGTGTGCAGGTGGTGCGCAACCAGTTTGGACAGGAATGCGGCAAAATTATTTATGAAAGCAAACGTACCAAAGATTTTGGTGGCGACTGGATCGAGAAACTGAAGAAAGACATGCGCAGCATGGGTATTGATGTGGCCGTAATTGTAAGTCAGTGTTACCCTAAAGGTATGGATTGTTTCGGGCAGCGCGATGGCGTTTGGATCTGTTCTTTCGAAGAAGTAAATGCCGTGGCCTATGTTTTACGTGAAGGGATTTTGCGACTGGCAGGTGCAGTGAAATCGCAGGAAAACCGCGGTGAGAAAATGCATATGTTATACGATTACCTGATGGGAGCCGAATTTTCGGAGCAATGGAAAGCAATTAGAGAAGGTTTTATGAGCATGAAGCTTTCCATCCAGCGCGAGCGTGATGCCATGGAACGATTATGGAAAGCGCGGGAAAAACAGTTGGAGAAAGTGCTGTTAAATGCAACGCATATCCGTGGTTCGATAGAAGGAATTGCCGGAAGTGATAGTGTGCAACTGAGTTTGACCGATGATGATGACGATACTTTGCTTTTAGAATAAGACGGAAAACTGTGATTCTGTTTCGCTTTTAAATCGAACCTTCATTATGGCTCAAATATATTGAATCATCATCCGGGCTTAATTTTCTATCGGATTGTTTTCTGGTTAAATAATATTGTTCGTCGTTTTGTCTATATGGTTATAACTGATCATCGTCCGGGGCTAGTTTTTATAGCAGATCGTCATCCTGAACTTGTTTCAGGAACTATTGATAAGAAACATTAGAACTGGCAATTTCCAACCGAAAACTGTCAACTGAAAACTGCCAGCTGAAAACTGTCAACTGAAAACTGTCAACTGAAAACTGATCTGGGCGTTACCCAATCCCGTGAAAAACGGGAAAGGGTCAGGCTTTTCAGGGCTGCGCTGCGCTCCGGTACCGATGAAGAATCGGTACTGAACCCTTACAATCCTTAGCGCGGATGCAATGGATGAGAAGAATACTTAAGTTAATTTGATAGATACTGGTTTGATCTAAATGAGATGAAATTATAACCGGATAGTGTGCGGGAAGATTTGGAAAGGATCTATTAAAATGATTGAATCTCTTTCGAGATACGATTTGAGTGTTTCACGATTTGAATTACCATTCATTCGGTAATGTTCGATAACATTATCAGGAAGAAATTAATAACTTTAAATAATTTTCAGGTTGAATAAAACCTGAATTGAATAACAATAAATAAATAATAACATGAATAAAAAATCTAACCAATCTTTTAACCGCTCAGGGATTCTTACTATCCTCTGCACCTTACTTTTTTTTGGGAATAGTTTCGGGAACGTTCCCGAAAAAGATTTTAAGTCGCCGGATGGCAATTTGGCAGCTCACTTTGCATTGGCAGAAGGAGGGGTACCCACCTACAGTTTAAAGTATAAAGGCAAAGACGTTATTAAAACCAGTAAACTCGGTCTGGAGCTTAAAGACGGCAAATCTCTAATGAACGGTTTTACCATTACCGATACCAAAACAAGCACCTTTAACGAAACCTGGAAACCGGTTTGGGGTGAGGTAAATGAAATTGTAAACCATTACAACGAGCTGGCCGTAACGCTAACACAAAAAGAAAGCAACCGTTATATTATTGTGCGTTTGCGGTTATTTAATGATGGTTTAGGCTTTAGGTATGAATTTCCCGAGCAGAAAAACCTCGACTATTTTATAATCAAAGAAGAAAAAACCCAGTTTGCCCTGGCTGGCGATCATAAAGCATTTTGGCTTCCGGGCGATTACGATACGCAGGAATATAGTACGGTAACTTCAAATCTATCAGAAGTTCGTGCTAAAATGAAAGCCGCTGTAACGCCAAATGCATCGCAAACCACTTTTTCACCAACAGGTTTACAAACACCTTTAATGATGAAGAGTAAAGATGGTTTATACATCAATATCCATGAAGCCGCTTTGATCAATTATTCTTTAATGTCGCTAAATCTGGATGATAAGAATATGGTTTTAGAATCATGGTTAACACCTGATGCTATTGGTGATAAGGGATATATGCAGGCACCATGTTTATCGCCTTGGCGCACCATTATTGTAAGCGATAAAGCTGCCGATATTTTAACTTCAAAACTCACTTATAATCTTAATGAGCCAACTAAATTTAAAGATGTATCATGGATAAAACCAACAAAATATGTTGGTGTTTGGTGGGAAATGATTACAGGTAAAAGTACCTGGGCTTATAATGATTTAACCAGTGTACAGTTAGGTGTAACCGATTATTCGAAAACCAAACCCAACGGAAAACATGCTGCAAATACCGCACACGTAAAAGAATATATAGATTTTGCAGCCAAAAATGGTTTAGATGCGGTTTTGGTTGAAGGCTGGAACGAAGGCTGGGAAGATTGGTTTGGAAAAACAAAAGATTATGTATTTGATTTTGTAACGCCATATCCTGATTTTGATGTAAAAGAGCTACACCGTTATGCAGCCAGTAAGGGCATTAAAATGATTATGCACCACGAAACCTCATCGTCGGTACGTAATTATGAACGCCATTTAGATACTGCTTATAAGTTTATGAAAGCCAATGGTTATGATGCCGTAAAAAGTGGTTATGTTGGCAATATGATCCCCAGGGGAGAGCACCATTATGGCCAGTGGTTAAATAACCATTACCTGTACGCAATTCAGAAAGCGGCCGAATATAAAATTATGGTAAATGCACACGAGGCGGTTAGGCCAACCGGTTTGGCGCGTACTTATCCAAATCTGATCGGAAACGAATCAGCAAGGGGTACAGAGTATGAAGCTTTTGGCGGTAACAATGCCGATCATACCACTATTTTACCCTTTACCCGTTTAATTGGTGGACCGATGGATTATACCCCGGGTATTTTCGAAACCAAAGTAAGTGCTTACAATCCCGAAAACACCTCATTTGTACACAGTACGCTCGCCCGTCAGCTCGCCCTTTACGTAACCATGTACAGTCCGCTGCAGATGGCTGCCGATTTACCCGAAACCTATAACAAGTACATGGATGCTTTCCAGTTTATTAAAGATGTTGCTGTAGATTGGGACAATACCAAAGTTTTGGAAGCCGAACCAGGTGATTATATTACTTTCGCACGTAAAGCAAAAGGCAAAAACAATTGGTTTGTAGGTCGTACCAATGATGAAGAGGCACGTACCTCTAAAATTGATTTCAGCTTTTTAGATCCCGGTAAAAAATATACCGCAACCATTTATGCTGATGCAAAAGATGCAAATTATGAAACCAATCCTAAGGCCTATACCATTCGTAAAATGGAAGTAACCAATAAAACAAAGTTCACGCAATACTGTGCTCCAGGCGGAGGATATGCAATTAGCATCATGGCGAAATAATTTTGTGGTGTCAGTTGTTAAAAATTACGCTGTATTAACGTATTGTTTTATTTTACCACGGATGGACACAGATAAACACAGATCAAATATTATCTGTGTTTATCCTTTATATCTGTGGTTAAAGTGTTCTGTAGTGTCAGTTAGTAATAACTGACACTGTATTAACGTATTGTTTTGTTTTACCACGGATGGACGCAGATAAACACAGATTATAACTCACTATCTGTGTTTATCCTGTTTATCTGTGGTTGAAGTGTTCTGTAGTGTCAGTTAGTAACAATTAACGCTATTTTGCTATTAGTCGGATGTTAACATCTGGACGCACAGGAAATGCGATTGTTCATTCCGTCATACTGAACTTGTTTCAGTATCTATCATGCAAATTAGATCCTAAAATGAACTCATGATCACGTCCAAAAGGTAAAACATAGTGTTCTATCAAATGGTATCATCCAACCGCACGTTTCTTTTATTATACCTTATTTTATAATATCTTAGCAAAACCATTAAATCAAGCACTATTACAATGCCCAGAACCAAAAACCACATCGAACTTCAATTTTTAAGCGAGCCGTCAGACGTTAACTATGGCGGCAAAGTACATGGAGGAATGATGATGAAATGGATAGATCAGGCAGCTTTTGCCTGTGCTTTACAGTGGAGTCAAACGTATTGTGTAACTGTTTATGTAGGAGGAATCCGCTTTTTTCATCCCGTTCATATCGGCCATTTGGTTAAAATGGAAGCTCGCATCATTTATACCGGTAAAACCAGTATGCACATTGCTGTTGATGCTTTTTCTAAACCTGTAGGACAAACAGATTTTGTGAAAAACACCCACTGCATTATTGTGTTTGTGGCCGTAGATGATGATGGACAGCCAAAACCGATCCCCGCCTTTAAACCCAAAACTGAAAAGGAAATTGCCATGCATGGCTATGCCATTAAGCTAATGGAATTACGAAAAAGCATTGATAAAGAAATGGAACCGTACATTGTATAAGTATTTGGCAGCATAGCCACTACGGTTTTAACCACAAAGAAAACAGAGGAAAATGCACGGAGTGCACTGAGTTAATTGTTTAGGAATTTCTCTTCTCTATTACCTCTGTGAAAAACTCTGTGCCCTCTGTGGTAAATCATCACCTCCGGCCCATTCTCTTTGGGTTTGTTGGAAAAATATGCTTTACATGTGTTTGGTAGCATAGCCGCTAATGTTTTAACCACAAAGAAAACAGAGAAAAATGCACAGAGCACACCGAGTTAATTTTTAAGCAATTTCTCTTCTCCATTACCTCTGTGAAAAACTCTATGCACTCTGTGGTAAATCATCACCTCCGGCTCATTCTCTTTGGGTTTGTTGGAAAATAAACATTAGGTGTATGAAGCAGCATAGCCGCTAATGTTTTAACCACAAAGAAAACAGAGGAAATGCACACAGCATACCGAGTTAATTGTTTAGGAATTTCTCATCTCTATTACCTCTGTGAAAAACTCTATGCTCTCTGTGGTAAATCATCACCTCTTGCCAATTCTCTTTGGGTTTGTTGGAAAATAAACATTACGTGTATGAAGCAGCATAGCCGCTACGGTTTTAACCACAAAGAAAACAGAGGAAAATGCACGGAGTGCACCGAGTTAATTGTTTAAGAATTTATCTTCTCTATTACCTCTGTGAAAAAAGCTATGCCCTCTGTGGTAAATCATCACCTCTTGCCAATTCTCTTTGGGTTTGTTGGAAAATAAACATTAGGTGTATGAAGCAGTATAGCCGCTACGGTTTTAACCACAAAGAAAACAGAGGAAAATG
>Ga0308165_1003863_pt1 | contig 15520 bp, 16 predicted proteins | sample PhyWR2_FD_201032 | JGI IMG/M metagenome (GOLD analysis project Ga0308165, IMG submission 201032) | Phyllosphere microbial communities from UC Gill Tract Community Farm, Albany, California, United States - DLSLW.R2 | ecosystem: Host-associated > Plants > Phyllosphere > Unclassified | place: USA...
TGGCCGGACGCCAAACACACAGAAAGACCCGCCATGAAGTCCTTCCGTTCCACCGCCGCTTTCGGCGCCGCCGCACTGGTGATCCTGACCAGCGGCGCAGCCTTCGCCGGCACCCCTTCGGCCCCGTCGTCGGGCGCTCACGCCCGCCCCGCCGCCTCCGCCCGTGCGCATCACCGGGTCAGCCACGCCCGCACCCACCGCGCCGTGACGCCCGCCAAGAAGAAGTAAGGCCCGACGCCTTGCTGGTCCTGTCGGCGTCCCCGGCCGGCAGGACCCCCGACACGCCTGAGACTTCGACCTCCAAACGAAAGACATCGACATGAAATCCTTCCGCACCGCCGCCGCCGTTTCCGCCGTCGCCTTCGTCGCCCTGACCAGCGGCACCGCCTTCGCCGGCACGACCCCGGCCCCCTCGACCGCCATGACCGCCCGTCCGGCCGCGACCGCTTCGGCGACGACCCCTGCGCCGTCGGCCCGCGCCCCGCGTGCGCATCGCCGGGGTCATCAAGCCCAGGCCCAGACCTCGGTCCAGGCGCCGGCCGCCGCGACCGCCAAGAAGAAGTAAACCGGCCGCCCCCTCCGGTTCGCACAGGAACGCCCGGCTGTCGCAAGACGGCCGGGCGTTTCCGTATTCAGAGGCCTGTCGTCAGGCCGGGGTCTTGAAGCCTGCCGCGAGGGCGGCCGCCATCGGATTAGGACGGCCGAAGCTGTCGAAGGGCAGGGGCTTGTCCCGGCCATCGTCCTTGTCGCCCTGGCGATACCAGCTGTCGGTGTCGCGCAGGCCCCAGACGGTGAAGGCGAACTGCTGGGCCTTGGGCAGGGCCGCAAAAGCTGAGGCCAGTTCGGTGACGCGCGCGTCCTGGGCCGCGATCCGGTCGGTCTGGCTGCGGAGGTCCAGCCGGTTTTCGGTGCGCAGGGTGCAGTCCAGCTCCGACACATGGATCGGCAGGCCGAACTGGCTGATCTCGCGCATATAGGCGGCGATGACGCCCTCGGGGATGTCGATCCACAGGTGGGATTGCAGGCCCAGGCCCTGCAGCGGACAGCCGGCCTTCAGCAGGCGCTCGACCAGTTTCAGGAACTGCGCGCCCTTGGCCAGCACGCTTTCCTGATTGTATTCGTTGAGAAACAGAACGGCGTCAGGATCCGCGGTCCGGGCCCTTTCGAAGGCGCGCAGGATATAGCCGTCGTGGCCGTATCGCGCCGACCAGTGGCAGTCGCGCATGCCCGAGCCGTCGTCCAGGATCGGCTCATTGACCACGTCCCAGCTGCGGACCTTGCCGCGATAGCGGCCGGCGACCGTGGCGATATAGCCGTCGAAGGCGCGGTCGAAGACGGCGCCCGACAGGCCGGCGAAGGCTTCCTTGCCCTGTGCGTACCAGATCAGGGTGTGGCCATGCATCGCCATGCCCTCAGCCTGGGCGAAGGCGGCGATACGGTCCGAGCGGTCGAAGTTGGGCCGGTCCAGGCCATCGGCCAGGATGTACTCCATCTTCATCTCCCACTCGGGCGTGAGTTGGGAGACGTTCGCGCGGGCCAGCGCGACCCAGTCCGGGTCGTCGATCTGGCTGGCCTTGATCGCCGTGCCAAAGGGAGCCGGGGCGATGGACTTCAGCGGTGGGACGTTGGGCGGCGACGGCTCCGCCGAGGCGAAGCGGTCGCAGGCGGCGAGCGCGAGCGGGGCGGCGAGGATAGCGCGGCGGGTGGGCGTCATGCGCCTCCCTCCAGCGAAGGCAGACGTAGAAGACTGCGGGTCGTCAGACCGCACGCTTCCGCAGGCCCAGCTCGTCGAAGGCGGCGGTTTCGCTCTTGGCCAGGGCGATCAGCTGGTTCAGGCGGGTGGTTTCGGCGACGTGTTCGAACTTCTTCAGCTCTTCAAAGGCGCCGGTCAGGGCGTCGCGGGCGCCGGCTTCCTCGGCGTCCAGCACCGACAGGTCGCCTTCGGCGGCGGCCTTCCTTGATTTCCAGCCGTTCAGATAGGCGCCCAGCATCATGCCGGCCTCGGCGTCCATGCGGGCGCGGTTGCGTTCGCCCTCGGCCTCGGCGTCCAGCACGGCGATGCGGAGTTCGGCGCCGGCGCGGCGTTCGGCGATCTCGGCCAGGCGCTTCTGCAGCGTCTCGACCTCATAGTTGGAGATGCGGATCAGGGATTGGGCCCAAGCGGTCATCTAAATCATCACTCCCTGATCATGCCTTGGTTCAGGATTGCTTCCAGCCGGGTAAAGGAATCGGAAAGACGCGTCGCATCGTCCTTGTCCTGTCCCAGAAAATCTTCGAGCGCCGGATTCAGGGCGATGGCCCGGTCCACGATGGGGTCGGCGCCGGTGCGGTAGGCGCCGATCTTGATCAGCTCTTCCATATTGGCGTAGGCGCTCAGGCACTGGCGGGCGCGCTTGTTCAGCTCGCGCTCGGGCGGGGTCTGACAGCCGGGCAGGGTGCGGCTGACGGACTTCAGAACGTCGATGGCGGGGAAGCGCCCGCGTTCGGCGATCTTGCGATCCATGACGATGTGCCCGTCCAGAATACCGCGCACGGCGTCGGCGATCGGCTCGTCATGATCGCCGCCGTCCACCAGGACGGTGAACAGGGCGGTGATCGGCGCCGCCGTCGTGCCGTCGGGCCGGATCGGGCCTGGACCGGCGCGCTCCAGCAGCTTGGGCAGTTCGGTGAAGACGGTGGGGGTGTAGCCCTTGGTGGTCGGGGGCTCGCCGGCCGCCAGCCCGATCTCGCGCTGGGCCATCGCAAAGCGCGTGACGCTGTCCATCAGGCACAGAACTTCGAGATCCTGGTCGCGCAGATATTCGGCGATGGCCATGGTCATATAGGCCGACTGACGGCGTTTCAGGGCCGGTTCGTCCGAGGTGGCGACCACGACGACGGCGCGTTTCAGCCCCTCTTCGCCCAGGGTCTCTTCCACGAACTCGCGCACCTCGCGGCCCCGTTCGCCGATCAGGCCGACCACGACGGCGTCGCAGGTCGCTTCCTTGGCCAGCATGGACAGCAGCACCGACTTGCCCACGCCCGAACCGGCGAAGATGCCCAGGCGCTGGCCCCGGCAGGTGGTGGTGAAGACGTCCATGGCCCGCACGCCCAGGTCCAGCCGCTCGCCGACCCGGCCGCGCGAATGGGCGGGCGGGGGCGGGGCGCGCAAGGGATAGGGGGCGGGGCCTTGCGGTAGCGGCCCCTTGCCGTCGATCGGCTGGCCGAAGGCGTCGATGATGCGGCCCAGCCAGGCGGTCGTCGGGCGCACGCTGGCGGCCTGGTCGATGATGCGGATGTCGGCGCCTGGGGCCACGCCCTCCACCGGACCGAAGGGCATCAGCAGGGCCTTGGAATCGCGAAAACCGACCACCTCTGCGGGCAGGGGATCGTGGCCGCGCCGTCCGATCTCGGCCCGGGCGCCGACGGCGAGACGCGACAGGCCGCCGCGCGACTCGATCAGCAGGCCCGACACGCCCGCGACCTTGCCGGTCACGACCAGCGGATCGATCGCTTCGACGGCGGCGACGAGATTGCGCAAAAATCAGACCCCAGGAACAGGCGTTAACAGATGCGCCATCGTGGTTAACGAGCGATGAAGCGCTGCCGAAAGGCGGGGGATAGGCCAGCGATTATTGCGTCTCGATTGCAACTCAAACGTGAAACGGTTTTTCAACTAATTAGCCTGTTAATCTTGCAACCGAGGCGGGCGGGGGCCGGCCGATAGCGAAGAGGTTGGGGCCTATGTTCGCGCGTAAACCGAAGTCATCGGACATGCAGGATCGGCTGATCGATCTGGAGGGCAAGATGGCCGCCATCGGCCGGTCGCAGGCGGTGATCGAGTTCAAGCTGGACGGCACCATCATCGACGCCAACCAGAACCTCCTGACCACGATGGGCTATAGTCTGGACGAGATCCGGGGCGCCCACCACAGGACCTTCATGGACCCGGCCGAGGCCGCCTTCTGGCGCGAGCTGAACGCGGGGCAGTTCCTGGCGCGCAAGTTCCGCCGCCTGGCCAAAGGCGGCCGCGAGGTCTGGCTGCAGGCCTCCTACAATCCGGTGTTCGGCCCCGACGGGCGGCCGACCAAGGTCATCAAACTGGCCATCGACATCACCGCCGACGAGCAGGAAGCCGGGCGCCGCGAGGCCGAACGGGTCGAGGCGGAAAGCGCCCAGACCCTGCTGGTCGATGCCTTGGCTGGGGTGCTGAACAAGCTGTCGGCCGGCGACCTGACCGCGCGGATTGATGCGCCGGTGAAGGGCGACCATGTGCGGGTGCGCGACGATTATAACGCTGCGGTCGAAAGCCTGCGCCAGACGATGGGACAGGCGCTGCGGGCCGTGTCGGGTCTGAGGGGCGGGGTGGGCGAAATCTCCAGCGCGTCTGACGACCTGTCGCGCCGCACCGAACAGCAGGCCGCCAGTCTGGAAGAAACGGCCGCGGCGCTGGACCAGATCACCGCCACGGTGAAGCGCAGCGCGGACGGCGCCAAACAGGCCTCGGCTGCGGCCCTGGGCGCGCGCGCCGAGGCGGACCGGTCGGGCGAAGTGGTGCGCCAGGCGATCGCGGCGATGGACGGCATCAAGCGCAGCTCGACCCAGATCAGCGACATCATCGGCGTGATCGACGAGATCGCGTTCCAGACCAATCTCTTGGCCCTGAACGCCGGGGTCGAGGCGGCGCGGGCGGGAGAGGCGGGACGCGGCTTCGCCGTCGTCGCCTCCGAAGTGCGGGCTCTGGCGCAGCGCTCGGCGGAAGCCGCGAAGGAGATCAAGACCCTGATCACCACCTCCGGCCAGGAGGTGGCGCAAGGGGTCAAGTTGGTCGACGAGACCGGCGCGGCTCTGTCGGCGATCGCGGTTAAGGTGGCGGAGATGGACGCCCTGATCAGCGAGATCGCCGCATCGGCTCAGGAACAGGCGACGGGGCTGAGCCAGGTCAACACGGCCGTCAACCAGATGGACCAGGTGACCCAGCAGAACGCCGCCATGGTTGAACAGACGACCGCCGCCGCCATGAGCTTGAAGTCCGAAACCGAACAACTGGCCCTGCTGGTCGAACGGTTCGAGACGGGCGAGGCGCCGGCTCAGACCCGCGTCCACGACCTGTCGCAGGCCGCCGCCCCCGTCCCCCTGGCCCGCGAACGCGCCCGCATCCGGGCCTTCGCTAGCGGCGGCGCGGCCGCGGCGGCGGCGTCGAGCGCGGGCTGGGAAGAGTTCTAGGGCGCGCTCGGCTCCAGCTCGATCTTCGCCTCCCGCGTCGTCGCGATGGCGCCGACCGAGGCGGCGACGATGGCGGCGATGGCGAGCCACTGCTGGCCGGTCAGATGCTCGTGCAGGATCGCAAGCCCGGCCAGGGCGCCGACCGCCGGCTCGGCGCTGAGCACCACGCCGAAGGTGCGTTTGGGGATGCTGCGCAAGGCGACCATTTCCAGCGAATACGGCAGGGCGCTGGAGAAGATCGCCACCGCCACGCCGGCTAGGATGATGGCGGGGTTCAGCAAGGCGGCGCCCGCATGGGCCACGCCGAACGGCACGACGACCATGGCCGCCACGCTCATGCCCAGCGCCACCGACTGACCGGCGTGCAGGTGCGACAGCCGCTTGCCGAAGACGATGTACAGCGCCCAGCACAGGCCGGCGAAGGCCGCCAGCGCTATGCCGACGGGATCCAGCGCGCCGGCCCCGGCCTTGATCGGCAACAGCAGGCCCAGCCCCACGACCGCCAGACCGATGCAGGCGAAATGGATGGGCTTGCGCGAATGGATCAGGGCCAGGGTCAGGGGCCCCATGAACTCGATGGCGATGGCCAGACCCAGCGGAATGGTGCGCAGGGCCATGTAGAAGCTGAGGTTCATCGCCCCCAGCACGACGCCGTAAAGCGCGATGGCGCCCAGGTCCGCGCGGGTCAGGCGGAACCGCCAGGGCCGGAAGACGGCGACCAGCAGAACGGCCGAAATTCCGACGCGATAGGCCGAGGTCCCCTCCGCCCCGATCACCGGAAACAGCGTCTTGGCGAAGGAGGTGCCGCACGCCAGCGTCACCATGCCCGCAAACAGCGCCAGATAGGGGATCAGCCGCGCCGCCAGCGGCGAGTTCAGATGTGTTTTCAGGGCCAGCGACGTCATGGCGTAAAGCTAGCGTAACGCCGCTTGCGCTTCCCGGCGAATTTCCGCTTGAATGCGACGGAAATCGTCAATGGAGCCCCTGTAATGACGAATTTCGTCACGCTCGACGATTTCGACCATAAGCTGCTGATGCGGGTCCGGCGCAACAATCTGGAGCCGGCGCGGGTGACGGCCGAGGCGGTAGGCCTGTCGGAATCCGCCGTCCTGCGCCGCCTGCGTCGTCTGCGTGCCGAGGGTGTCATCGCCGCTGACGTCGCCGTGATCGATCCCGCCCGGGTCGAGCCGCGCATCGTCATGCATGTCCAAGTCGAGATGAACACCCAGGATCGTAAAGTCATGGACGCCTTCCAGCGCGCCATGAAGGCCAGTCCCGAGGTCCAGGGCTGCTGGGACGTGACGGGTGAAACCGACTATCTGCTGACCGTCGCCGTGCGCTCCATGCAGGACTACGAGGCCTTCGGCATCCGCGAACTGGTCCCCGAAAAGGGCGTGCGCGGCTTCAAGAGCATGATCGTCATCCGCGAGGTCGTCGGCTTCGACCCCGGCCGCGCCGTGCTGGAGCGCTAGGTCGCCGGGGCCTCGACCACCAGGATCGCGCCGACGCCCTGGGTTTTGTTCTCGATCGTGCCGCCGATCTGGCGGACCAGGCTGTCGATGACGCGCATGCCCAGGCTGCGGTCGCTGCGGGCGGCGATCAGGTCGAAGCCCTTGCCCTGGTCCGCCACGGTGACGGTCAGGCGTCCGTCGGCGATGCGGCCTGTGACCGAGACGCCCCCGCCCTCGGGGCCATAGGCGTATTTGATGGCGTTGGTGACCAGCTCGTTCACGATCAGACCGAGCGGGATGGCGATGTCGGCGCCCAGCGGCGCATCGGACGCCTCGCAGGTGACGACATGGCGGTCGCTGCCGGCGTCGATGGCCTCGCACAGCTGGCACAGGAAGTCGGACAGGATCACGGTCTGGACGTCGGCGCCGCGCCACAACTGGTCATGGACTTCGCTGATGGCCTGGATGCGCGATCCAGCCGTGGCCAGGGCGGCGCGCACCTCGTCGGAGGCCGCGCCGCGCGCCTGCATCGACAGCAGGCTGGAGACCAGCGACAGGCTGTTCTTGACCCGGTGACTGACCTCTCGCGTCAGAAGGGCCTGATGTTCGATGGCGGCCAGAAGCCGCTGCTCGGTCTGCTGGCGGGCAATGGCGGCGCCGACGACGGCGGCGAAGGCGTCCAGGAACAGGGCGTCACGGGCGTCGAATTGGCCCTCGTCCGGGCTGTCGACCTCCAGCACGCCCCAGGGTTCGCCATCCAGCTCAGGCCGGATCAGGACTTTGATGGCGCGCCGCACGCCGTGGTCGGCCAGAAGCTTGGGCGTGTGGAAGCGCTGTTCGTTTTCCAGATGGTTGGAGATCAGCGGCTTGCCGGTCTGGAAGGCGTAGCCGGCCGGCGAATCCAGCTCGACGCCAAGCGAGGCGTGACCCTCGACCTCGCCGCTCCAGCCCACGCCGGCGACCAAGACCAGCCGGTCGCGGCTTTCATTGTGGATCAGCACCTTGGACAGGGGCGTCTCCAGGCCGTCGGCGCAGACCACGCAGGCGGCGTCGAGCAGGGCCTGACGATCGCGTTCGCGCAGGGCCACCTCGCCGAAACGCGCCAGCAGCGACTGCTGCTTCAGGCGATAGCGCAGCTCGTCGGCGATGGAACGGGTCTCGGGCGTCGGCGCATCCTCGACCTTGGGCGCGACGGGATCGTCCATCTGGATCTGGGTCTGGGAGGCCGTGTCGGCCCACACCTCGGCGACCAGTTCGGCGATCTCCGGGGTCAGGCCGGGGTCGGAGGGCGGGCGGGTGTGGGGCAAGGACGGAAATCTCGGTTCGCGCGACGGCGACATATAGGCTGACATAGCCGCTCTGAAAGGTTTGCGCAGAAATCATCGCGCGTCACCCCTTGCGTGGGGGCGCAAGGCCTTATCTGTTGTGCGCCAGCATTCGAGGAGACCTTTTCCATGACCGACTTCAGCTATGACGCGTCCCGCCACCTGAAGAAGGGCCGGGGCAAGGTCTATGACTCGATCGTCGACACCATCGGCGACACCCCCATCGTGCGTCTGCCGCGTTTGTCGGCGGAATACGATACCAAGGCGACGGTTCTGGCCAAGCTGGAGTTCTTCAACCCGATCGCCTCGGTCAAGGACCGGATCGGCGTGGCCATGGTCGAGGCGCTGCAGGAGGCGGGCAAGATCGATCAGGACACGGTGCTGATCGAGCCGACCAGCGGCAACACCGGCATCGCCCTGGCCTTCGTGGCGGCGGCCAAGGGGCTGAAGCTGACGCTTTGCATGCCCGAAAGCATGTCGATCGAGCGGCGCAAGATGCTGGCCCTGCTGGGCGCGCGGCTGGAGCTGACGCCGGCCGAAAAGGGGATGAAGGGCGCGATCGCGCGGGCGCAGGAACTGCTGGAGACCACGCCGAACTCCATCAGCCCGTCGCAGTTCGAGAACCTGGCCAACCCCGCCATTCACCGCGTCACGACGGCCGAGGAAATCTGGAACGACACGGCCGGGGCGGTGGACATCGTGGTCGCCGGCGTCGGCACCGGCGGCACCATCTCGGGCGTGGGCCAGGCGCTGAAGGCCAAGAAGCCGTCGGTGCAGTTCATCGCCGTCGAGCCCGAGGCCTCTCCAGTACTGTCCGGCGGCGCGCCCGGCCCGCACAAGATCCAGGGTATCGGGGCCGGCTTCGTGCCCGCCATCTACGATCCGTCGGTGGTCGATGGGGTCGAGCAGGTGTCCAACGACGACAGTTTCGACATGGCCAGAAAGGCCGCTCGGGTCGAGGGTATCCCCGTCGGCATCAGCTCGGGCGCGGCCCTGACCGCCGCCTTCCGCATCGCCGCGCGCGAGGAGAATGCGGGCAAGACCATCGTGGTGATCATCCCGTCCTTCGCAGAACGCTATCTTTCGACCGCGCTTTTCGAAGGGCTTTAAGCGGAGCCTTTAGGCCGTTCGCGTGTTCGATATCGGACGCGCGTGCGGCTCCGCTTGGGATGAGGGACGGCGCGCGGAGGATCAACAACGCCGGAGCGTTTTATGCCTGTCGCCGTCCTTCGCCTGATCGCCGTCGCAGGGGGCTCGGCCCTGGCGCTCGCCGCCTGTTCCAACAATGACGACAAGGCGGCGGTCGATCCGTCGATGTCGCCCGACCAACAGGCCGCAGCCGCCGCCAACACCCCCGTCACCGCCCAGCCGCGCCAGATCCGCAATGTGCCGGTGGATGTGCAGGGCGTGACCGAGGTGGGCGCCACGGTGCGGGTCAAGAACGTCGATCTGGCCGAGGACGCGACCATCCTGGACGTCAGCATCTCGTTCGCCAGCGACATGACGAACAATGTGCAGATGGCGACCAACGCCACCTATATCGAACTGCCCAACGGCCAGAAGCTGCGTCTGAAGCCGCCCGAGGGCAATCCGAACATGAATATCGTCAAGGGCGACACCATGAATGGCCGCCTGGTCTTCATGGGCGCGGTGCCGGCCGGCGTGAACCAGATTTCGGTGGTGTTCAACGAAGGCTCGACGTCGGACAGCATCATCGGTCCGTTCCTGCGCATGACCATTCCGCTGACCGCCCAGGCCGCCCAGAACCCGACGAGCGGAGCGGCCGGATGACGGGACGACACGCGCCCGCCATGGCGGCGGCGCTGTTGGCCGCAGGATTGACGCCCTGCGTCGCCTCGGCCCTGACGGTGCGGCTGATGAGCGGCAGCGCCATCGGCCTGCGCTCAACCTTCGAGAAAGACATGGCCGCGCCCCGGTCCACCTTCGCCAAGTCGGGGCCGGACAGCGCGCTGGAAAGCGTGTTCGTCTCGTCGGAGGTCGCGCCCGAGCGGGTCGAGACCACCCGCAGCCTGCTGAGCGAGCTGAATGCGCGGCGCACCGACGGGGTGATCGTGATCGACCTGCCGGCCGATGTTCTGTTCGACTTCGACAAGGCGACGATCCGGGCGGACGCCGAGCCGGCCCTGACGCGGGCGGCGGAACTGCTGAAAAGCTATCCGCAGGCCCAGGTCAGCATCGGCGGCCATACCGACGCCAAGGGCGACGACGCCTATAACGAGGGCCTGTCGCTGCGCCGCGCGCGGGCGGTGGCGGCGCGGCTGCAACGCGAGGCCGGGCGCACCCTGGGCGCCGAGGGCTTTGGCGAGCGGAGGCCCGTGGCCCCCAACGTCAAGCCGGACGGCTCGGACGATCCCGATGGGCGTCAGAAGAACCGCCGCGTCGAGATCCGCATCACGCCACGCGCGGGAGGCTGAGCATGGGCTTGATCCCTTGCCCCGCCTGCGGGCGTCAGGTGTCTGAGGCGGCGGTCGCCTGTCCCAACTGCGGTCATCCGATCGCGGGCGACGCGGCGCAGCCGTCGGGCACGTTCAAGGAGGCCTTGACACGACCCGATGCGGTCAAGAGCGGGATCACCGTTCTGGGCGTCTTCGTCGCCGCGCCGTGGATCGCGCGGGTGCTGGCGGTCATCGCCTTTGTGATCCTGGCCATCGTGGTGGTGGTCAACAAGAGCTGATCCGGCTCACGCCCGGTTAACCGCTCGCTTCTAAGGTGGGGGGATGGGCGATCTGGCAGCCATGATCGGGGAAGAGGCGACGCCGCCGCCGCTGCGTGCGCGCCGGGCGCTGCTGAAGCGTCTGGCCGACGTCGTGTCCCTGCCCGCCAGCCGGATCAACGCCTTCGAGCGAGCGGTGACGGGCGACCTGTTGGTCGAGATGCTGCGGCTGGCCTCGCACGATGAGCGCAAGCGCGTGGCCGCGCGTCTGGCGCCGCTGGCCGAACTGCCCAACAGCGTGGCGCGCATCCTGTTGCGCGACGATCCGGACATCGCCGGCCTGCTGATCGAACAATGCGCTTCGCTGAGCGATGCTGACATCGTCGGCTGTGCGCGCGACGCCAGTTTCGAACACCGGATGCTGTTGGCCGTGCGCCGGGGCCTGTCGGAGATCGTGACCGAGACCCTGTTCTCCTTCGGCGAGATGGAGGTGATCGAGGCGGTGCTGCGCAACACGACCGCGCGCCTGTCGCAACTGGGCATCGAGACGGTGGTGGGCCTGAGCCGCCAGTCGCCGAGCCTGTGCAGCCCCTTGCTGAAGCGGCCCGAGCTGAGGCCGTCGGGCGCCTATGTCATGTTCTGGTGGTGCGCGCCCGAGGATCGCCGCACCATTCTGCAACGGTTCGCCGTGTCGCGCGAAGTCATGCAGGAGGCGTCCGAGGACGTCTTCGCCATCGCCAATGACGAAAGCTGGTCCGATCCTGTCGCGCGCAAGGCGCTTCAGTTCATCGAGCGCCGTCAGCGCAATCGCGCCGCCATCGAAAAGAGCCCGTTCGACAATCTGGAACACGCCGTCATGGTCGCCGCCAGCGATGGCCTGACGCGCGAGACGGCGTCCGAGATCGCCTTCCTGGCCGGGATCAAGCCGCTGACGGGGGCCAAGCTTCTGGGCGATCCCGGCGGCGAGCCGCTGGCGATCCTGTGCAAGGCGACGGGGATGTCGCGCGTCGATCTGACCAATCTGTGGCGCTCGATGCGGCGGCCCGAAACGACGGCGGACGGCAAGATCCATCCCGACTGGGAGCGTGTGCAGATCACCTATGAAATGCTGGCCGTCGATCGCGCCCAGACGGTGCTGCGTTACTGGAACTGGTCTTTGTCGTCGGCCCTGACGCCGACGCTGTTGCGCGCCATTCGCGACGGCGAGGATGACGCCGTCGATGAATATTCGGCGCCGGAGCGGGCGGCGATGATGGTGCTGGCCGAAGACTTCGGTCGATAGGTCTGATCACTAAAGTCGAATGCATAGACGTGCATATCGCACCGCTTATACGCGTGTTTGCTTTCGCGGCGAAACAACCCTATGACGCTATTGGGGTCGTTCGGTTGGAGAATCAGCCGAACTCAATAAATCAGGAAAGCGAAGCCGATAATGGAAGATAAGCCCGAACTGCTGGAGATGACCGCAGACATCGTGTCGGCCTATGTCGGCAATAACTCGGTCTCGGCAGAGGCCCTGCCTGCGCTTATCGCCAATATTCACGCCGCCCTCTCGGGTGTGTCGAACGGTCCGGTCGAGGCCGAACCTGAACCCAAGGAACCGGCGGTGCCGATCCGCAAGTCGATCGCGCCCGATTTCCTGATCTGCCTGGAAGACGGCCGCAAGTTCAAGTCGTTGAAGCGCCACCTGCGCACCAAATACGACATGAGCCCCGAAGAATACCGGGCCAAATGGGGTCTGCCGAAAGACTATCCGATGGTCGCCCCGAACTACGCCAAGGCGCGTTCGGAACTGGCCAAGTCGATGGGCTTGGGCCAAGGCGGCCGCAAGCCCGCCCGCGCCGCCGGAACCCGCGCGAAGAAATAAGCCGAACCCGTGTTCGGTAACGAGACGCCCGCTTCCGACAGGAGGCGGGCGTTTTTGCTTTGGGGGCGCACGAGCATTCTCCCTCCCCGTACCGGGGAGGGTGGCTGAGGCGCAGCCGAAGGCGGGTGGGGACGGCAGGGCGACGTTCCACGGATTTGTCTTTGATCTGATGAGTGCGCCCGTGCCGGGCCGCCCCCACCCGGTCGCTGCGCGACCACCCTCCCCCGCATGGAGGAGGGAGAAATCATTACTGCTTCAGGCCGCCTGGGCGGTCCGGCGCATTCGCCAGAAGCGCAGGGTGCGCAGGGCCGCATCGCGGGTCAGTTCACCGTACATGCGGCCATAGGCGGCGGCCTTGCCCATCGGATTGTCCTCGGCGCCCAGGACGGCGACGGCGTAGGTCAGATAGACGGCGCGGTCCATGTCGGCCGCCTTGCAGACCACCGACAGCGCGTCCAGGTCCTTGCGCTCGACGATGCCGCGCGCGGTGTGGAAGTCGATGTCGGCCAGCTTGGACAGGGCGATCAGGAAGGGCGTGCGGCCGTTGGAGCGCAGGAAGCGGATCAAGGTCTGGGGCGTCAGCTGGCCGGCGGCCTGAAGCTCGTCGATATAGGCCAGGTTCTCGGCATAGTCGGCCGGCAGGGCGCCGTCGTCGGTGGCGACGCGGGTGCGGCCGGCCGCGAGCGCCGCCTCCAGCAGGGCCGGGTCCATGCGCGCGTTCTGTTCCAGGATCTGGTGACGCAGCCGGGCCTCGACGACGAAATACATCTCGTTCAGCAGGTCGGCGGGCAGGCTCTGGCGCTCGACCGTGGCGGCGTGAAGGGCCGGATTGGCCTTGGCGCGCTCGATGGCGGTTTCGGAGGCGGCGCGCGACAGCTGGGCGCCGTCGTTGCGCAGCAGAGTATTCAGAGTGTCGTCGTCGCCGTGCTCGACGATGACGTCGGAAACCGCCTCGGACACCGTCGCGCGGCCCGAGACGGCGCGCAGGTGGCCCTGGCTGCGCTTGCGCACGACCTGGATCAGATCCTCGTCGGTCAGGACGGTGGAGGCGCGCAGAACCTGTTCGGCGACCTCGATCTCGTCGTCGGCGAAACGGCGGATCAGGCTGTGGGGAGCGTTGGGAGCCTGGGCGAAACGGGCGGCCAGTTCGGCGCGGACCGCGACCTCCATCTCGGCCGACAACTTGGCCAACACCGTGCCGTAGAGCGCGGTTTCATTGGCGTTCGGCGAAGGCGCACCAAAGAAGTGGGCCGTCAGTTCGCGCAGCAGCAGGCGACGTTTCTCGCTCGACTCCTCGCCGGCCAGGGCGATGAGTTCGGGCAGGCGCGAGCCCTTGATCTCGGCAGGTTCGATCACGGCGCGATCGCTCATGGCAGGTTGTCGGCTTCAGTCTGGGGCACGGCGCGTAAGGAGCCGTTGGCGTTGCGGATCAGGGCAGGCGGACCGTCCGGCTGGGCCAAGTCGCTGGACTGTGGCGTCTGGGCCATCTGGACGGGCAGGGCGTCGAGGTAGGTCTGCTGCGGCGCAGGGATGGCGTCGGGGTGACGGCCGGCCTGGCGGTGGACCGAATAGTAGCGGGCGCTGTTGTCGCCGGCTGTGGGCGTCGGGGCGGCCTGACCGCTGGCGGCGACGGCGGCGGCGTCCAGCGGCGCGCCGGCTTGGGGCCGTTGCAGGCGATAGATGGGGGCGTCGCGGCGCGGGGCCATCGGATCGGCGACGGCCGCCTGAGCCGGTTGGGGCGCGGGCTGGGGCTCAGCCTGCGCGGCCTGTTGCGGGACGGGCGCCGGCTCGGCCTGCATCTGGGGTTCAGGCTGAGGTTGAGGCGCGGAAGGCTGCGGCTCCGGAACATAGGGCGAGGGCGCGACGCGCGTCGCCTGCGCGGGGGCGGCTTCTACGGGTGCGGCCTCTACGGGTGCACTATGCGCAGGCTCGGCCGGCGTCGGGGCACGCTGGGGCATCCAGGCGCTGGCGGGCGTCAGGCCGTTGCTGCGCGGCGTGGAGATCGAGGGGGTGACCGAAGGCGCGGGCGACAGGCGGGCCAGGGGAATGGCGCCGGGCAGGGAGCGATTGGCGGCGGTCACGGTCGGGGCGGGCGCCTCGGCCTGAATGACGGCGGGCGTCGGGGTCGCACGGGCGGCGACCGCCGGCTTGCCGGGCCAGGACAGGTAGCGCAGACCCGACGCGTTGGTCGGCGCCTGTTGCGCCACGGCGGCGCCGGCCGCCAGATTGACGGCGGTCAGGACGATCGAAACTGCGAGGGCGCGGCGCACGGCGGCTCTCCGGAGAGGAATTCCAGCGCGCACACTAGAGCTCGGACCCTTAATCCCGCGCTAATGTGAAGCCAGGATTCGACAACGACCGCGTGTCAGCCGCGACCGGGCAGATAGTTGTCGGTGAAGGCGTCGCGCCAGTTCAGACCGGCCTCGTAAACCCCCGCTTTCGAGGTCACGTCGAAGAAGGCCTGCCAGCGTTCCTCGGTCAGGGCGCCCAGGCCGTAAAGCGCCGCGTCGCCGCCATCGACGATGGCGTAGTCGCGCAGGCGTTCGCGGGCCTGATCCAGCACAGCCTGGGTCATGTCCGGGTTGTCCTTGCGGATCAGGGCGTCGGCGGCCGAAGCGTCGCCCCGAATATAGTCGCGCCACCCTTCCGCCGAGGCGGCGATGAAGCTGCGCAGGGCCGCTGCATTGTCGCGGGCGAAGGCGTTGGGCGCCAGGACCATGGCGGCGTAGGAGGGATAGCCCTCGTCGGCCAGCAGGAAGACGCGCGGATCGAAATCGGCGGCCTGTTCGATGGCGTAGGGATCGCTGGTCAGATAGCCCTGTTGCACCGCCCGTGCATTGGCGAGGAAGGCGGCGGGGTCATAGGCGAAGGGGCGCAGCTGCTCGTCGGTGAAGCCGTATTTGGCCTTCAGCCAGACCCAGAAGGTGCTGATCCCGGCCTCGGACAGCAGGAAGGGTCGGCCGGCCAGATCGGCGATGGTCTCCAGCGCCTCGTCCGG
>Ga0308165_1003867_pt1 | contig 15508 bp, 15 predicted proteins | sample PhyWR2_FD_201032 | JGI IMG/M metagenome (GOLD analysis project Ga0308165, IMG submission 201032) | Phyllosphere microbial communities from UC Gill Tract Community Farm, Albany, California, United States - DLSLW.R2 | ecosystem: Host-associated > Plants > Phyllosphere > Unclassified | place: USA...
GCAGCAGGCGGTGATCGAGAACAAGAACGTCTTCGACGTGCTGATGGACGCGGTGCGCGTGTGCTCGCTCGGGCAGATCACCCACGCGCTGTTCGAGGTCGGCGGGCAGTACCGGCGCAACATGTGAGGCAGATTGCATGTCCAGACAAACCATTCGTGCAATGAAACGAAGCCTGGCCGCCGGAGGGCGCCCGGATGCCGACCCCAGCCAGCGGCAGCTGGCGCGGGGCGCCGCGCTGGCGCTGCTGGAGCGCAGTATCGCGTTTGGCCATGCGCGGCTGGCTGTGATCCGCCTGTCCATAGCCGTTCATGCCGGGGCCGAGGTGCCCGAGCCGCTGTGGGCCTACTGCGAGGAGGCGGCGCGTCACAGCCAGGACCGGCAACTGCAGACCCTGTGGCAGTCCGCGGCCGAGCGGGTGCAGCAGCGCAGCATGACCTGACGGGCAGCGCGACGGCAAAGTCGCATTGCGTATTCGGGGCCACGCAATGCCAAGGCCACAACGCGTGATGGCGCTCCACGCCTGGCGCGCGGCCTGCTCAAAAGCAGACGCCCGGGCGGCCAGTCACAAATCGACCAGCACGCGCGCGAACAGTCGGCGTGGTGACTCCTGGATTAACCTTGACCAGCGCTCCATTCCCTCACAAAGTACAGGTTGGTTTGTAGCCTTCGGCACTGTTGTTGCGTCATCATCCCGGTCAGTCCAACGCGGCCTTGCCGCAGACGAGAGGAACCTCATGAGCGGCACTGCCTCCAACGATGCTGAGATCGCGCGCATGGCACACCCTGGCCAATGCTTGCGCGCTCGCAAAGTGGCATGGGGCCGTTGCGGCATGTAGCTTGGTCCAGGAAGCCGATTTCCTGGTCTCCGTAATGCCGTTCAGATTCCGTGCGGTGACGCTGTATGGCATCAACTGCATCTTCGTGCGCAATGAGCAGCGTATCGAGGCTTGGCGCTTGCTGGCCGACCACGTCTCACCGACGCTGTTGGCCTCGATGTCGCACGACATCTGCCTGAGCGATGCCATTGCGGCTGCTGCGAGCCTGCTCGAAGGCAGGCTACCCGGAAGGGCGGTGGTCGACGTGAATTGCCGAGCTGGCTTCTCGACGGCTGATGGCTTTGGATGGGGTTGCCTGATCCGGCGCTGCGCTCCGATCAGTGCAAACAGGGGGCAGCAAACGGCTTGGTGTCGTTGTGCGTGCAGCGCAGGAATAGCGCTGCTTCAATACGCTTCGCTCAGGCATGTCAGAGTTCAGTCAGTTTTTAATCAACGCGTACCGGCAAGTCAACCCCAACGAGCCGCGACATCAGTTCGGCCGGCACATTGAATGGCAAATCGAGGAGCCGAAAAGACAGCGTCTTACCGTGGCTATCTAGATTTAATGCCGAGTTCACCCCGCCGTCCAAAGCCTCGTCAAGCACAAAATTCATCGCCTGCAGTTGCGGCAGCAGGTAACGCCGCACCGCGGCTGGCCGACGGTAGGCGAATTGGCGTGCCACCACTTCTGCGGTGATCTGTTCGACCAGCTGTGGCCAGAAGTCGGCATGCCAGGCGATCAGGCTGATGCAAGAGATATTGCCCTTGTCGCCGGTGCGCCCGTGGGCGGCATGGTGCAGCGGTACGGTCAAGATGCTCATGAAACGCCTCCTTCCAGCGCCTGCGGCGTCGGCTCGAAAAAGTAAAAGCCGAGCGGCACTTCACTGCGCGGCACAAAACACGAGACCGTGGCCAGCCTCGCACGCACTGCGCCGCGCCCGCCGCCTGCGCCGGCAGGCCCGCAGGTGTGCAGCGCAAAGACTTCGCGCCCAAGGCGCTCGGCTTGCTTGCGGTCCATGACGTTGGCCGCGACGCGCAGCCTCACATCAAGGGCGTTGCCTGCGGGTACGTCGGCCAACCAGTGGCCCGCGTCATCGCCCAGGATGCTGGCCACACCGATCAGATCGATGCGCAGCGGGCCGATGTCGTGCAGACGGCGGCGCAAAATGTCGGCCGCCAGTCGGGCGCGCGCCTCGGCGCGGGCACCGGCGTAGGAGATTTCTCCCTCGGCCAGCCAGCCGTTTTCATGGCAGACATTCACCTTGAGATTGGCCGGGCGCGCATGCCCGCGCACACCCGACAGGCGCACGAGATCGACACCGAATTCTGTCACGGCGGCCTGGCCCAGGTCGGCGCTCACATCAGGCGTGAGATAGGCGCAGGGATCGTGCACTTCGTAGAGCAGTTGCTCCTTGACGATGTGGGTGTCGATGCGCCCGCCCGTGCCGGCTGGCTTGCTGATCACGCAGCTGCCGTCGGCGTGAATTTCTGCGATGGGATAGCCCACCTGGTCAAGCCCCGCCACATCCTTGAAGCCTGGGTCGGCGTAATAGCCACCCGTCACCTGCGCACCGCATTCGAGCAGATGGCCGGCCATGGTGGCGCCGGCGATGCGGTCCCAGTCGTCGCGCGACCAGCCGAAATGCCACAGCGCAGGCCCGACCGTGAGTGAAGGGTCGGCCGCCCGGCCGCAGACCACGATGTCGGCGCCGGCCGTGAGCGCATCGGCGATCACCTCCCCGCCGATGTAAGCGTTGGCGCTGACCATGCGTGCCGGCAGGGTGCCTGGTGCAAGCGCTGCTTCCAGCGCAGAGCGGTAGCTGACAGCCGTCAGGTCGTCGCCTTCGACCACCGCGATTCGAGGCGGTCGCAATCCAAGCTCTGCGGCCAGGATGGCAATGCGGGCGGCAGCGCCGGCGGGATTGGCGGCGCCGAAGTTGCTCACGATGCGGATACCCGCCTCTAGGCAACGGCCAAGGACAGGGCGCAGCATGTCGTCCAGCAGCGGCTCGAAACCCGCGTTCGGATCGGTGCGGCGGGCCAGTTGCGCAATGGCCAGAGTGCGTTCCGCCAGGGTTTCGAAGATGAGCACGGCCGGGCCGCCGGTAGCGATCAACGCGTCCACCACCGGGCCGGCCGCATCGGTACGGTCCCCGGAAAAGCCAGCCCCACAGCCAACATGCAAAGAAGAGGTGCTCATTCGGCTTCGATCCCTGCACTTTTTATCGTGCGGGCCCATTGCTGTGCTTGAGCCTGCTGAAAGCTTGCCAGACCTTCGGGTGTGGTGGTGAACACGTCGTAGACGACCCGCTCATAAGTGTCCTTCACGAGCGGAGTTTTGGTGGCTTTGACAAAGGCGTCGTTCAGCCGGCGAACGATGCCCGGTGGCGTGCCGTGTGGTGCATACACGGCGATCCAGTAGGAAGATTCATAGCCCTTGATGCCAAGCTCTTGCAGCGTAGGAACCTGGGGCAGCGCGACCGAACGTTTTGCGCCCGTGTAGCCCAAGACCTTCAATTTTCCGCTGTGCACCAGCGGCAAAGCGGTGGGGGTATCGGCAAACATCAAATCGATTTGCCTGCCGATCAGGTCGGTCAGTGCCAAGGGGTTGCTCTTGTAGGGTACGTGCAGAAGATCGACATGGCTCATTTGCTTGAACAGCTCGCCGGCCATCCGGCTCGAAGAGCTGCCGCTGCCAAACGTCAGCTTGCCCGGATTCTTCTTGGCAGCAGCAAGTACCTCGTCGATCGACTTGAACGGGCTGTCCGTTGGTACGACCGCAACCATGGCACCTTTGGCCACAGCCGTCACCGGAGCGAAATCGGCCACCGGGTCGTAGAGCAATTTTTTGTAGAGAACCGGGTTTGCAACCTGGGTCGTGTTGGTCGTCATGAAAAGGGTGTAGCCATCGGCCGGTGCGCGCGCTACCAGCTGCGCAGCGATGGCGCCGTTCGCGCCGCCGCGGTTGTCGACGATGACGGTCGCGCCGCCCAGCTCCGTTCCGACCGCCTGCGCAAACGTCCGTGCCGTGATGTCGGTGCCGCTGCCGGCACCGAACGGCACCACGAGAGTGATCGGGCGAGCTGGGTAGGGCTGGGCCGCAGCCAAGCCGCTGGCCATCACTGTGAAGGCGAGGGCGGCAAAGCAGCCAAAGCGCTGTCGTGTGAGTCGAGGCTTCATGGGGTCGTCTTCCAGTGGTTCCTAAATTTGAGAGGCTGGAGCCAACCGGACGGTTGCCACCAGGATGCGCCCCTGCGCAGGCGAGTCATCGGATAACGCGGGCCAGCCGCTGGCCTTGGCCTGTACCATCGTTTCGGCAATGAAGAAATGCGGCGTGTGCATCTACGGAATTACAAATCCACCGTCACCTTGGCGGTTCGGATGTAGGCCCCCCATCGATCGAACTCGCTGGCGTAGAAGCGCTGGTAGCTGGGCTGGTCCATATGGTCAATGATCATGATGGACTTGTGCATCTGCTCCACAATGGCTGGCTCACGCAGCGTCGCATCAATGGCGTCATGCAAACGCGCCACAATGTCAGCCGGCACGCCCGCGGGCGCCAGAAACCCGAGCCAGGGGCCCATGTCGATGCTGATGCCCATTTCCAGCATGATGGGAACCTCGGGGAACTGTGCGATCCGCTCCTTGGCTGTGAGTGCCAGCAGCCTTAGCTTGCCGGCGCGGACATGCTGCTCGATCACCGGAAGGGTGTTGATGGAGCAATCCACCTGGTTCGCCAACTGTGCCTGTGCCAATGGCGCCGTGCCGTTGTAGGGAATGTGCAGAAGGTTCACCTTGGCCGCCTGCTTGAACGCTTCCATCGTGACATGTCCGGAACTGCCCTGGCCCCAGGAGCCAAAGGTGAACGGTTCGCGGGCCTCCTTGGCCATCTGCAGAAACTGGTTGAACGTCTTCGCCGGGTGAGCGGCGTGCACAGCCAGTGCCAAAGGCGGGTACCCGATGGGAGCCAGCGCAACGAAGTCCCTTTTGGCGTCGTAAGGAATGCGCTTCAGGACGTGCGGGGCGATTGAGTGCGAATCGGCCGCGCCGTACAACAGCGTGTAACCGTCAGCCGGGCTGCGCGCCGCAGCCAGGCTGCCGATGGTCCCGATGGCCCCGGGCCGGTTGTCCACGATGATCGGTTGGCCGAGCCGTTGGGTCAGGCTCGGCGCCATCAACCGCACGATCACGTCACCGCCGCCGCCCGCGGCCCATGGCATGATGACTTTGATGGGACGGTTCGGGTACGGACCCGATTGCGCCAGGATCGGGCTGGCCACGGTTGAAAGCAAGGCTGCGCCCAGGCTGCCCAATGCCGCGCGGCGAGTGATGTGAATGCCATCCATGTTGCCTCCTGTTTTCAGTCGATGTCCAAGCCCTACTGGTCCAGCGTGACCTTGGCCGTGCGGATGTACTCGCCCCAGCGGTCGAATTCGCTGTTGGTGAAGTTCTGGTAGCTGCGCTGGTCCATGTGGTCTATGACCATCATCATCTTCTTGGTTTGCTCGACGATGGGCGGCTCTTGCAGCGTCGCGTCGATGGCGTCATGCAGGCGCGCTACGATGTCGGGTGGTACACCTGCCGGCGCGAACAGGCCGATCCACGGACCCATGTCGATGCTGATGCCCATCTCACGCATGATCGGGATGTCCGGGAATTGAGCGACGCGTTCCTTGGCCGTGATCGCCAATAGGCGCAGCGTGCCTGCCCGCACATGCGGTTCAAGCACCGACAAGGCGTTGATGGAGCAGTCGATCTGGGTTGCCAGCTGTGCCTGGACCAATGGGGCCGTGCCGTTGTACGGCACATGCAGCAGGTTCACTTTCGCTGCCTGCTTGAAGGCTTCCATGGTGATGTGGCCAGAGCTGCCCAGGCTCCACGAGCCGAAAGTGGGTGGCTCTTTGGCTTGCTTGGCCATCTGGATGAATTGCGCAAGCGTTTTTGCAGGATGTGATGCATTTACCACCAGACCGAGAGGAAATGCCCCAATGGGGGCGACCGCCGTGAAGTCCTTTTTGGCATCGTAGGGGATTCGTTTCAGCACGTGGGGCGCGATGGAATGTGAGTCAGCACCCGCATACACGAGGGTGTAGCCGTCCGCCGGGCTGCGGGCCGCGGCGAGGCTGCCGATGGTCCCGATGGCCCCGGGCCGGTTGTCCACGATAATCGGCTGGCCGAGCCGCTGGGTCAGGCTCGGCGCCATCAGCCGCACAATCACATCGCCCCCGCCGCCCGCAGCCCAGGGAACAATTACCTTGATCGGGCGATTCGGGTACGGACCCGATTGCGCCAGGACCGGGCTGGCCACGGTCGAGAGCAGGGCCGCGCCCAGGCTGCCCAAGGCCATGCGCCTTGTAATGTTGGTGCTATTCATGTTGTCTCCTTGTTGTCCTTCAGACTTCCTTCAAGGCGCGGCAGGGGCCCAGCACCAAAAGTCGTCTCGGCATGAAAATGGCAATGTCTGCCCTGGCCAAATAGGCTTCGACGGTGGATTCACGCAACTGCCTGCGCCGTTTCAACGCATGAGAACGTAAATCCGGAATAACCTGATCGGGCGATTTCCTCGCATTTGCGCCGGTAAACACCCACGCCACCCATGTAGGGCATGAACAACCGTGGTTTGCCTGGAATGTTGGCGCCGGTGTACCAGGAGTTGGCATCAGGCATCAGGGACTGCTTGGCTATTGCATCCACGTGCTCGGCCCAATCCGCCTGAGCTTGCGCGTCGGCCTCGATCCGGTCGAATCCAGCGGACCGCATATGGTTCAGGCAATCGGTGATCCACTCGACATGCTGCTCGACGGAGACGACAACGTTGCTGAGAACCGAGGGGCTGCCCGGGCCCGTGACAGTAAACAGGTTGGGCAGCCCGGCAACCATCAGGCCCAGGTAAGCGCGCGGCCCGTTGCGCCAAAGGCTGTGAAGGTCAGCGCCATCTTTCACGCGCATGTTCACGGCCAGCAGGGGACCGGTGATGGCGTCAAAGCCGGTGGCGAACACAATCGTGTCCAGCGGGTAATGAGCTTCAGTGGTTTGAATGCCGGTAGGCGTCACCGCCGTCATCGGTGTCTGCTTGATATCGACCAGCGTAACGTTGTCACGGTTATAGGTTTCGAAATAAGCGGTGTCGCCACAAAGGCGCTTGGTTCCCACGGCGTAGGCCGGCGTCAGCTTCGCCCGGACCTCCGGGTCCCGAACGCCAGCCAGCATGCGGGGCACGAGGTAAGCCCGCATCAGGTCGTTCGCCTCCTGCTTTATCACCGTGTCGTTGAAGGCGCGGGCAAAGCTGATGCCGCCGAAGCGCCACCGTTCTTCGTAGGTCTGCTCGCGCTCGCTTTCGGTCATTTCCAGCGCCCCGCGCTGCGGATTCGGAAATCGTGCAACGCCAGACGGGCAATAGCGCGCCCGTTCGCGCAGGCTGGCGTACTGGCTTTTGAATTCCTGCTCGAACTCCTGAGTGACTGGGCCATTGCGCAGCGGAATGCTGTAGTTCGCCGTGCGCTGGAATACATGCAAGTGGGCCGCCTGCTTTGCCACCAGCGGAATCACTTGTATTCCGGTGGAGCCGGTGCCGACAACGCCGACACGTTGCCCTTCAAAGCTCACATCCTCGCGAGGCCAGTTACCGGTATGAAACCACTGCCCCTTGAAATCGGCCAGGCCGGGCATGTCCGGCACCTTGGCGTTGGAAAGGCAGCCGCTGGCCATGATGAAAAATCTGGCATTGAACTCCCGCCCGTCGCCAGCCTTCACGGTCCAACGGTTGCTAGCCGGATCGAACACGGCGTCGGTCACACGGCAGCCGAACTCGATGTCGCGTCGCAGGTCAAAGCGATCTGCCACATGCTGGATGTAACGCAGGATCTCCGGCTGGGCAGCATAGCGCTCGCTCCACGTCCACTCTTGCTGGAGTGCCTCGTCAAACGAAAACGAGTATTCGTAACTTTCCACGTCACAGCGGGCACCTGGGTATTGGTTCCAGTACCACGTGCCGCCGACGTCGTCTCCTGCCTCGAGCACGCGCACGCGCATTCCCAGCCGGCGAAGCCGGTGGATCAGGAACAGGCCAGCGAATCCTGCGCCCACGGCGATCACGTCATAAGGTTCTTTTGTCATTGCAAATTCCTCTGGATAACCTGGATGGCGATCAGGCCACCAGCACGATGCGGCCTTTGACGCGCCCATCGTTCAGCATCTGCAACGCTTCATTGGCTTGCGACTTCGGCATTTCCGTCACGGGAATCGGTGCAAGTTTTCCGGAGCGTGCCAGCGCCACCACGTCCCGCAGGTCTTGCGGATTGCCAGTCGCCGTGCCTTGAATCGTGCGCGGCCGAAAAATCATTCCGGCAAGGGAAAGCATGATCTCGCCTCCGCCGACCCCAACCAGGATCAACTTGCCGCCCTTCTTCAGCAATTCCAGTCCGGTTTGCGCGGTGCTGCCGATGTTGACGAAATCGATGACCGCCTGAACCTGTCCGCCGGTGGCTGCCAGAATTAGCGTGGCGAGCTCGGGTTGCGAGCCATCGATCACCTGGGTCGCACCCATTTCCAACGCGGCAGCGCGTTTGTCGGCACTGATGTCCACCGAAACGATGTTCTGGTGATCCATTGCTTTGAGCATCGCAATGGCGGCCAGTCCCAACCCCCCGGCGCCGAAAAGAACGATCGGCTCGTCATGTGCCAGGGGCAATATTTTCTTGATGGCGGAGTAGACGGTAACACCGGAGCAAGCCAGCGTTGCGGCATACGCCGGGTCTACGTCACCCGGATCGACCAGAAAGCGGGCGTCGGGCACCAGCACCTGCTCGCCAAAACCACCGTCCCGCATCACCCCCACGGCGTTGGGTTTGGCGCACATGTTGTCGTTGCCGCTGAGGCAAACTTCGCATGTTCCACATCCCAGCCATGGAAACACGATCCGCAGATCGCCGATCTTCACGCCCTTGGCGTGCGGGCCGAGCTTGGCGACGCGGCCTACCACTTCATGGCCCGGCGCCCGCGGCAGGACGACACCACGGTCGGTCAGCTTCATCAGCTTGCCGCCGCCCATGTCGTAGTGCCCCTTCCAGAAATGCAGGTCGGAGTGGCATACACCTGCATGCGTGACATCGAGCAGCACCTCGCTACCCGTTGGTTCCTGTGAGGGTCGCTCTATCCGCTCGAGCGGCGCACCGTTTTCGACAACTGCCCAAATATGCATGTCTGGCTCCTGTGAATTGATGTTTTAGTCGAGGTTCAGGTAGACGGCCTTCTGGTACAGGAAAGCGTCCACGTGTTGCGGCCCGCCCTTCCAGCCATAGCCGCTCATCCGGTAGCCGCCAAAACCGACGCCCGGATCGATCTGCCCGTAGCAGTTCACCCAGACAGTCCCGGCCTTGATGCCCTGTGAAACCTTCATCGCGGTGGACAGGCTGCGTGTCCAGACGGCCCCTCCAAGGCCATAGTCGATGTCGTTGGCCAGGCGAAGTGCGTCTTCTGCGTCGTCGAAAGGGATCACAGAGATCACGGGGCCAAAGATTTCTTCCTGGGCAATGGTCATCTCATTGCGGACATTGCCGAACACCGTGGGTTCGACGAAAAAGCCGTCGCCCCAGTCCCCGCCTTGCAGTCGACGCCCACCACAGGCCAGCGTCGCGCCTTCCTTGGTGCCGATGTCGATGTAACGCATCACGTTGTCCAGCTGCTTGGCCGAAATGATGGGCCCGAGCTGCACGCCGGCCTCAACGCCGTTGCCCACGCGAAGGGTTCGGCTGAAGGCCGCGAGCCGCTCGAGAAACTGCTCCTGGATACTGCGCTGAACGAACAAGCGCGTGCCGGCAAAACAGATCTGGCCGGTGTTGTTGAAGGCCGCCATTGCGGCTCCCGGCACGGCCATATCCAGATTGGCGTCGGCGAAAACAATGTCCGGCGACTTGCCGCCCAGCTCTAATTGCAGTCGCTTGATATTGGAGGCCGAGGCCTGGATGATCTTGCGCCCTGTCTGCGTGGAACCCGTGAAGGCAATGCGGTCGACGTCGCGGTGTTCCGCCAGCGCTGCCCCGGCTACACCGCCTTGTCCAGTAACCACGTTCACCACACCCGCCGGCATACCGGCTTCCAGCAGCAGTTCGGCGATGCGCAGCACGCTCAGCGATGCGTCTTCGGCCGGCTTCATCACAGCCGTGCAACCTGTCGCCAAAACCGGTCCCAGAATCCACCATTGGCTGATCAATGGCCCGTTCCAGGGAATGATGCCGCCCACTACACCTACCGGTGCCTTCAGCGACAGCGTGGTGATATTGCCGGGCAATGAATTGGGCAGCGTTGCGCCGGCCACGTTCATGGTTTGTCCGGCGTAAAACATGATCAACTGAGAGATGTAGCGCCGCAGCCCCAGCGTGCGCTGAAGCGGGGCACCCATGTCCAGGGTCTCGAGCAAGGCCAGTTCGTCGAAGTTCTTGTCGATCAGATCGTGCACGCGCAGCAGCAAACGCTGCCGGTCGTAGGGCTTCCATTGGCTCCACTCGCCATTGAAAGCCACTCGGGCGGCGTTGACGGCGCGGTCTACGTCGGACGCATCGCCTTCGGCGAGTCGTGCGATGACCTCGCCAGTTGCCGGGTTAAAAGAATCGAAATGTTTGCCTGATGCGGCGGCGACCCATTCGCCGCCGATCAGCAAACGCTGGTGGTCACGTTGAAGAATGGCCGGGCGGCTGTTGTGCTGGAGGGCAGCCGTGTGGCTGCCAAGGGTCGGGTTTTGTGCTGGCATGGTCCGTCATTTCTTTGTTGCCCTCTGACAGGTGTGGATTTGCTCCTGCACCTGTCATTCGGATTGACTCCGTACGCCCTCGAAAGTGCGCACCCACGAAGTATTGGACTCACTGCCAGTGAAGTAAAGTTAAACTTTACGAACATTTATCCTGTTTTACTGAATCAACGCGCCGGGCGACGCTTTTTAGTCTGTTCGGTCTGCGGGTTGCCCGCCGACTGCCATTCACCACGTTGAACATGCTCGGGCGGATTGGCCTTGATTCTCTGCAGCAGAGATTGCGCTGCGACCGAAAGCGTCTGTCCGCTGCGCTTGACCATGCAAAGCGGGCGCAACAGTGCCTTGTCACGCAATGGAATGGCCACCAGACCGAGCCTGTGAAACTGAAATAGCGCAAGCCCGGGCACGATGCTCTCGCCGATGCCGTTGGCAATCAAGCCCGCAAGTGTGCTCAACTGCTGAACTTCAAAGCCGGTGTCGTTGAAGTTGATTTCCTGGACGTGGGGCTCGATCCAGCGCCACAGGCTGCCCGAGCGCAAGGTATGGATGTAATTGCAGTCCTTCAGGTCCTTCAAAGCCAGAAATTTGCGTGCCGAAAGTGGATGGTCTGCGCGACAGATGAAGTAATAAGGCTCGTTGAACAGGAACTCGGCATCGAATTCTGCCGAACCGCTTGCAAGGGGATTGATGGCAAAGTCCACCGTGCCTTTGCGTACAAGTTCAAGGATGCTGTCGGCAACCGCATCGAACAATTGCAATTTGATTCCCGGGTACTGCTGGCGGAAATCCGCAAGGATCTTGGGCAGCCAGTCGGCGCTTAGCGAGGGCAGGGCTGCGATGGCGACCTTGCCCTTACGGTGCTCTGCATGATCACGCAACTCGGCAAACATGGTCTCCACGTCCATTTCGAGCGCCCGCGCGATGGGAACGAGCAGCCGACCTTCCGGGGTCAACGACACCTGCCGCGTGTCGCGGTCAAAAAGACGGGTGCCAAACAGCTCTTCGAGCCGGGAAATCATCTGACTGAATGCAGACTGCGAGACATGAAGGCGCTCGGCCGCGAGTTTGAACTGGCCGCAATCGACCAAGCTGAGAAAAGCGCCCAGCAAGCGTCCTGAGAAATCGTTGAGATGCGTCATTTTTTGCTGCCAATCGTTGAGATTTCTACGGCATGTTAAGGTCTAGGGTCTATGAATGATTTGGTGAGTGGTCTTAAACGGGCGTTAGGAACTTATGCAAGTTGATTCAAACAACACGGCCCGCTTTTCTGGAAAGACGGTGCTCATCACCGGTGCTGCTGGCGAAATCGGCCAAGCGACCGCACGACGATTTGGGCGTGAAGGTGGGCAGGTGCTGCTGGTAGATCGGGACAGCGCATCGCTGGCGCAACTTGCGCAGCATATTAGCCCCCAAGCGAAAGCATTTATTGCGGATGTCAGTGATGAGGTTCAAAGCCGAGCGATTTTTGCCGACGCGGTTCGAGAGTCGGGCGGTGTGGACATGGTCGTGCTGAATGCAGGTATCGAGGGCCGGCGTGCTGCGCTGAGTGACCTGGCTGCCGCCGATTTTGACCGGGTAATGGCCGTCAACGTGCGCGGCGTCTTCCTCTGGTTGTCGCTCAGCCTGCAACACATGCAGGCGCGTCAAGGTGGCGTCATCACCATCACTTCTTCGATTGGCGGGCTGCGGGGAACTCAAGGCATGGGCGCTTACGTCGCGAGCAAGCACGCGGTGGTCGGGCTCATGAAGACGGCGGCACTTGAGGGTGCCGCCCACAATATCCGGGTCAATGCGCTCCATCCTGGCCCGATAGATTCACGCATGATGCGCTCGATCAACGAGGGCGCCGGCGATCCGGACGAGATGCAGCGGCGCGCTGTTCAGCGCATTCCGTTGGGACGCTATGGCCGAGCTGAGGAGGTCGCGTCGATGACGGCCTTTCTCAGCAGTGATGACGCACGCTACTGCACTGGCGCGAGCTACTTGGTCGATGGCGGAATCATGGCCGGCAGCTTTGGGTGAACACTTGAGACACCATGGTTCTTGAAAAACAAGCCGATCCAGAAGGCAACGTCGATCGCGTGTCTGTAATCTTGCATCCTGAGCCGCCTCGCATTACCAACTGGCTACTTGAAGCCAGCGATCTCCTACTTCTTCGAAAAGCGCGACAGCCGGTGTAAACGGCCAAGCCCATGACAGCGCATCCGCGATGCCTCTGGCACGACCAGCGTGGTGCGCGCGATTGCCGCCAGCTCTGAGCCAGCGGCAATCAAGCGCCAAGGCAGATCAGAACGTGTGCGTCATGCCGAGCGAGAGCACGCTCGGGTCTGCGCCAAGTCCCCCTGCAGGCTGGGATGAGGTCGCTCCGATCAGGCCGAAACTGGCCTTCGCATTGTTCTTGATGTGCGCAGTCGATACATACACGGTGGTTCGTTTCGAAAGACTGTGCAGATAAGCCACGCCGATAGCAGTTCCCCTGGCGTCGCCGCCGGACATTTCTTGCCTGAACTGCGTCACTTGCGCCTTGACGGTTCCCACGGTGCTCACAGGGATTCGGGTGCCAAGCCAAAACGATTTATGGTTGACGAAAGTCGCCGGGCCTACAACTTTATTGTCTTCCGAAGGATTGAAGTTGTAGTAACCGGCAAACAGCGCTGCAGGTCCGAAGTTGTACACGCCCCCAAGGACCGTTTCTTTTTGCCAGGCGGGCGTTGCGGTTGCGACAATGTCCTGCGCGCACTGGCGAATGCGCAAGTAGGAAGCTGTCAGCGTAAGAGGGCCGGATTCATAGGTAACACTCGGATTCACAACACGCCCCGAACGCTGGGCATTTTCGTCGCCCGCGCCCACTAACAGCCTGCCGGTGAATCCGCCACCGCTCCACACGCCCTGTACGGAGTTGTTGATTCGGGTCGTCGCACCCTGACAACCTGCGCCCTGGACAGTGGCTGCACCTGGGCTCTGAAGCGTACCAAGACCGGAATTTGAGGTGCTGCCCCAATGGGTTTGGGCCATGGCATCAGCTGTGACCATGGCGGTATTGGATGGAGACAGCTGCCGGCCCAAAGAAACGCTCCAGCCTTGAGTGGAGTTGATACCCACAAACAGCTGCCGTCCGAAAAGCAATCCACCTTGCTGCGAAGCACCCGTACCCGAGTCGAATCCAGACTCGGCGGTGAACACAGCACTCAAGCCGCCCCCCAAATCTTCTGTACCCCTGAACCCGAAACGGCTTCCAGGGCCGACACCTGAGTCAATGCGGTTGACATGGCCTTCCGGACCGCCGCTTTTTCCAACCGTGATGGCGGCATCAACAAGGCCATAAAGTGTTACGTTGCTTTGAGCATGCGCAAGCGCAAACGGGGCCAAAACGGTCAAGGCAATCACTGTTTTTTTCATTGAACTGTCTCCTTCGGGTGTATGCGCATCAAGCGCGGGGTATAACCGCGTACAGCCTCTTTTCAGGCTGGTAACACGGTGCATTTCGAAACCACTTGCGTGGCGTTTAAAGATCGATGTGGGTACAACCGGGTCGATGGCATGCGCCATCTCCGCGATCACGCAGCCGTAGGTCCTTGCACGAAGGCCAACGGGTTTTTAGCGGCCTTCAAGCGTGTGCATTCAGGGCTTGCTAACACTAGACAAGCCCTAGGGGTTAATAACCAAAAGTGGCAGGACTAAAAAGCGACTGAAGAGGCGCCTTTTAACTGCAGGATCTCGCGCGCCTCATCGGGCGTGGCAATCTCCAGACCGAGGCCCTCGAGAATCTCGCGCACCTTGCTAACCTGTTCGGCATTGCTGGAGGCCAGTTTTCCCTTGCCGATCCAAAGACTGTCTTCCAGGCCGACACGCACGTTGCCGCCCATGGACGCGGCCATGGCCGCCACCTTCATCTGGCTTGAGCCAGCGCCGAGCACCGACCAGCGGTAATCATCGCCAAAGAGCCGGTCGGCGGTGCGCTTCATATGCATCACATCGTCAGGGTGGGTGCCGATGCCGCCCAGAATGCCGAAAACGGTCTGGATGAAAAACGGCGCCTTTACCAGCCCGCGCTCGACGAAGTGCGCTAGGTTGTACAGGTGCGAGGTGTCGTAACACTCGAACTCGTAGCGCGTGTCGTTGACCGAAAGCTCGGTCAAAACGGTCTCCAGGTCGCCATAGGTGTTGCGAAAGATCAGGTCCTTGCTGCCCTCTAGGTAGGGCCGTTCCCAGTCGTGCTTGAATTCCTTGAAGCGGTTGAGCATGGGGAATAGGCCGAAGTTCATCGTGCCCATGTTCATGGAGGCGACCTCGGGCTGCAGCACCTTGGCGGGCAGCATGCGCTCTTGCACGGTCATGTAAGGCGAGCCCCCGGTGGTGAGGTTGATGACCGCCTTGCTGCGCGCCTTGATCTGCTTCAGGAAGGGCAGGAATGCTTCAGGCCGCTGATCGGGTTTGCCGGTGACCGGATCGCGCGCGTGCAGGTGGATGATGGCTGCCCCAGCCTCGCAGGCGGCAATAGATGCTTCGGCAATCTCGTCGGCCGTGATGGGCAGGTACGGAGACATCGAAGGGGTGTGGATCGCGCCGGTGACGGCACAGCTGATGATGACTTTTTTTTGTTGGAACATGTCGTCTCCTGAGGTTGCTGGGTTGAAGGATGGATTGCGTTTAGACTTGCCGGCGCCAAGCATTTGTCCAGATAGGGCTGCAGTCAAGATCAGACATCACACTCGGCCTTTCAGCACAAGTACCTATGTTGGCTGGCTTGGCGGAAATGGGCGCCGTGCGGGTGGGCAGTGATGGAAAAAAGCCGGAGTAGCTGAACAAGTGTTTAAACTGACTTGGCATGGTTTCGTCTCTGTTGTTGTGAGCGTGGGCCAATTGCATCGAATGCTTTATAAACCGTTGGCCAGCTCGGGCACGGCGGCAAAGAGGTCCGCTTCGAGGGCGTAGTCGGCAATG
>Ga0308165_1003868_pt1 | contig 15506 bp, 15 predicted proteins | sample PhyWR2_FD_201032 | JGI IMG/M metagenome (GOLD analysis project Ga0308165, IMG submission 201032) | Phyllosphere microbial communities from UC Gill Tract Community Farm, Albany, California, United States - DLSLW.R2 | ecosystem: Host-associated > Plants > Phyllosphere > Unclassified | place: USA...
GGCGGGTTGTTTTATGCACGGCCCAACCTTTATGGGTAATCCTCTGGCCTGCGCGGTTGCCAGCGAAAGTCTTTCGCTGCTGGAAAAGGGTGACTGGCAACAACAAGTCGCTCACATTGAACAGCGACTGCAAACCGGACTCGCCCCACTGGCCGCAAGCCCATTAGTCGCGGATGTCAGAGTGCTGGGTGCTATCGGGGTTGTGGAGACCAAATATCCGGTCAACATGGCGGAACTGCAACGTTTCTTTGTTGAGCAAGGGGTCTGGATAAGGCCGTTTGGCCACCTGATTTATTTGATGCCGCCTTATATTATTAGCGATAGAGAACTGGATAAATTAATCGCCGCGATTGCTAAGGCTGTCAATCAGGCATCGTTTTTCCAGCACTAATTCCGAGAAACAATTCACATTTTCGCAAAGCAGGTCAAAAATGAATAAGGTCCGTGCGTCAATGTGCTGGGTATGGTAAACAGAAAGTTCTCAAAAATATCAGTTGGATTTTTCTGTTATGCCCACATTGCGTGATGCGATAGTACTAAGAAAACAAGGCCACTTTGAGCAAAGCAGAACGCTATTATTTTCTCTGCTGGAAAGCCCAGAAAACAGGGGCGCCGTCTGTCTGAATATTGCCTGGTCTTATGATAATCAAGGTCTGGAATCTGATGCACTTGAGCACTATAGTGAAGCGCTAAAACACAAACTGTCAGCCGAAGATAAATTTGAAGCTAAGTTTGGCTTAGCCTGTACCCATCGTTGTCTGGGACATTTAGTGGAGGCAGAGTCATTATTTATTGAACTGCTTGCTGAATATCCAGCGGCCACAGAAGTTATTCCTTTCTATGCTCTTTGCCTTATTTCATTGAAGAAAAAAGATGAGGCATTACAGCACTTACTCAAACTGATCGCCGCTAACCCCCCTACACCGGCGATTCAAACCTACCAGGCTGCCTTGTCTGGATATATAAATGAGGCATATCCAGTTTCTTAAGAGCTAAAGACCCAACGGATAAATTCACATTAAATCAGATTTAATCGCGTCAAAGCTGATATGTATAATGGTTACCTATTTAAAGACGCTTTCATCCTGAGCAGTATCAAGGTATTTTATGCGCGCACTGGATTATGACTCTGGCAGGCAGCCCGTTACCTATCAGTAATGAACAGGTTTATTACTGACATCTGACTATAATGCCAACCCTGTCGACGAGTCATCAATCGCAACCCTTTTATTTATTGTATTGCGCCTGCTTGTTGTCTGACAGTGGGCCTTAAGAATCGCCCTTTATTAGTGAGCAGGAGCAACCTTGAACAGATTTTCTTTTTCGCGTCGAGCCGCAGCATTGGCTTTTACTGTCGCGCTGACAGCCTGTAGTTCTGTCCCGCAAGAAGACCAGCCGTCAACACAGCTCGCACCGGGTACTCAGTCACGTCCAATTCTCACGTCAGCAGAAGCACAGAACTTTGTTGCCGCGCGTTACTTTGCCTCCATGAATCCGAATGAAGCGCCGTGGACACCTGAAGCTATTCGTCTGCCACAGCAACCTGATTTTATCGTTGGCCCGCCTGACAGTACGGGTGTGACCCATAACTCCATTCAGGCCGCTGTGGATGCCGCTATCAGTAAACACAGCAGTCAGCGTCAATACATTGCCATTCTGCCGGGTGAATACGAAGGAACGCTGTATATTCCTGCCGCGTCCAGTAGCATTACGCTTTATGGCACCACCTCAAATCCCGCTGATGTTAAAATTGGCCTCACGCTTGACTCAGAAATCGATGCGGCTACCTGGCGTAAAACGGTAAACCCATCCGGCAAATATATGCCGGGTAAACCCTCCTGGTATATGTTTGATAACTGCCAGAATCATAAAGGTGCCACTGTTGGTATCATGTGTTCTGCCGCCGTCTGGTCACAAAATAACGGCTTACAACTGCAAAACCTGACGGTCCAAAATACCCTTGGCGATAGCGTTGATGCAGGTACCCACCAGGCCGTTGCCCTGCGTAGTGATGGGGATAAAGTTCAGCTGAACAATATTAATATCCTCGGTCGTCAGAATACCTTCTTCGTGACCAATAGTGATGTCCAGAACCGTTTCCTGAAGGGCAAACTGCCTCGTACTCTGGTGACGAATAGCTATATCGAAGGTGATGTGGATGTCGTCGCTGGGCGCGGTGCCGTGGTCTTCGAAAATACCGAATTCCGTCTGGTCAATAGCCGCACTCAGGAAGGCGTGGTTTTTGCTCCGGCCACCGAACCGAACCTCTACTTTGGTTTCCTGGCTATCAACAGCCGCTTCAAAGCTGAGGGTGATGCCTTGTTAGGTCGTTCATGGGATATTGAAACTGCTGGTGAGACCGCAAATGGCCAAGTCGTTATCCGTGACAGTGTGATTTCTGAAGGCTTTAATCAGGCACGTCCGTGGGGTGATGCGCTGAACTCACAACGTCCTTTCACTGGCAATGCTGGCGCTAAAGACGAACAGGGTAATTTCAGCCGTGACTTAAATGCCGCTGGCGCAAATCGTCTGTGGGAATATAACAACCGTGGTACAGGCAGTACCGTTGTTGCTGAATAATCCACACCCGGTATCAGTGGTGAGATTATAAATAAGTAAGCCATTTATACCCTGTGGGCAGCATGCTCACAGGGTATTTTATAATAGAACTAATCGCACTTAGTGAGCGTAAATAGCCACCCACATTGGGCCTTGCCCTACTGCATAACGCCCTTTCTCTTCCAGCAAGCCTTGCTTCTCATCAATACCATAGACTGCAACATGATGAGATTTCTGCCCCACTGCAATCAGGTATTTACCGCTGTTATCGATATTAAAGCCACGCGGCTGTGCTTCAGTTGGCTGATAACCCGCAACTGACAGTACGCTACCATCTTCGGAAACATTAAAGATGGTGATAATGCTGGCTGTACGATCGCAGGCATACAGATGACGGCCATCTGGAGTGATATGAATATCAGCCGCCCAGCGAACATCGCTGAAATCTGGTGGCATCATTTCTACCGTCTGAACGCACTCGATAGCCCCGTTTGGATCCTTCAATTCCCACGCATTCACTGAACTGTTCAGCTCATTGACGCTATAGGCATACTGATGATTTGGATGGAAAGCCATATGGCGTGGGCCGGCACCTTCAACAGTGTTCACTTCTTCCGGGGTCTGAGCGACCAGATGTCCGTCATCAGACAGGGTGAACAGACAAATTCTGTCTTGTTTCAGAGCAGGTACCCAGAGGGTGCGGTTATCCGGAGAAATATTCGCTGAGTGACAGCCTTCCAGGCCATCAACGATATCCACCGTGGCACCCGGTAAGCCGTCATTTTCCAGGCTAATTACGCCAACGCTGCCCGCATTGTAAGAGGCGCTAAAGAGAAAACGTCCGCTACGGTCAGTGGAGATATGGGTCGGGCTGCCCGGCAATGGCGCTTCGCCTGCCTCGGTTAGTCTACCGTCATCGGGTGTGATACGGTAAGCTATCACGCGAAACTCAGGGCGTACACCCACGTACAGGAAGCGCTTATCCGGGCTGACGACCATAGGCTGAACCTGGCCTGCAACATCCACCACCTGCAACAGGGTGAGTGTGCCGTTGGAGTCAAGTGTCCAGACATGAATCTGCTGGCTTTCCGGGCTGGCGGTATAGACCGTCTGTTTCATAAGTTTATTCTTCTCCATACATCGAAAGTCATAGTCACAAGATTAGCGCGTTTTTAGAGACAGGTAGTCATTTTGCACTAGGTTACGAACTGTGTAATATCGGTATCATCTTCTTTAATCATAACAGGAACTTTTAATGCGTTATCAGGTAATCGCTCTTGATCTCGATGGCACTCTGCTGACATCACAGAAAACTATCTTGCCAGAATCACTGGAAGCGCTGCGTGACGCACGCGCTGCAGGCGTCAAGGTACTGATTGTCACCGGCCGTCATCACGTTGCTATTCATCCTTTTTATCAGGCTCTGCAATTAGATACACCTGCTATTTGCTGTAATGGTACCTATTTATATGACTACCAGAAACAACAGGTGCTGGCTTCCAATCCCGTCCGCCCGGAACAGGCAGACCAGCTTATCTCCCTGCTTGAAACACATCAGATAGAGGGATTAATGTATGTTGATAATGCCATGCTTTATCCGATGAATTCTGAAAAAATTCAAGCGCATGTTGCACGTACTGAAAACTGGGCAAAATCGCTGCCTGCGGCACAACGCCCGGTATTCCAAAATGTTCACTCATTGCGCCAGTCGGCAACCGAAGCTGACGCTATCTGGAAATTTGCCTTGATAGACTCCGATCTGCCAAAACTGCGTCAGTTTACCGACACAGTCGAGTCCAGTCTGGGGCTAACCTGCGAATGGTCATGGCATGATCAGGTGGACGTGACTCAGCGCGGAAACAGCAAAGGTGCACGTCTGGCACAGTGGGTCGCACAGCAGGGGCTGACGATGGATCAGGTTATTGCCTTTGGTGATAACGACAATGACCTGAGTATGCTGGAAACGGCGGGGTTGGGTGTAGCAATGGGCAATGCGGATGACGCTATCAAAGCCCGAGCGAAACTGACTATCGGTAGCAATGAACTGCCCAGCATTGCCGAAACCCTGTATCGCTACGTCTTATAGTCAGGTCATAATAGCGACGCTTTTTATTTGCGCATACAGCCAGAGTCCGGGTTTGACAGACAGTTCATCCCGGGCCCAAGGGCTGATTCTGGCCCACAGAACACGCGTCCCGACCTCCAGCCGTACGTTTACCTGCCCCTTTTCATCCAGACAGTCTGCCACCCGAACCCGCAACACATTACGGATACTGCTTTTTACCGGCGGCTCCAGTGCCAGTGAGATATCTGACGCCTGAATACGGATACGCAGCGCTGAGCGCGGGGGTTTATCCAGTTTATTCACCCACAAATGTTGGCCATCTAATGCCAGAGCTGTCATGGCGTAATGCGGATGATGTTCCACCACCGTCACATTCAGGACACTACTTTGTTGCTCTGGGGGTAACCACGGGTGCATAACATTACTGCTCCACACCTCTTCCAGGTCACCAAAGGCTTTCACATTGCCGCCGTCGAGGATCAGGACTTTATCTGCCAGATGTAAAATTTCATCCAGCGAGTGGCTGACATAGAGCATAGGGATATTAATTTCACGCGCCAGGCGCTGCAGATAAGGGATTAGCTCCCGTTTCCGTGGGATATCGAGTGAAGCCAGCGGCTCATCGAGCAGCATGAGCTCCGGAGCTGTCAGCAATGAACGGCCGATAGCGACTCGCTGTTTTTCGCCCCCTGACAGACTTGATGGAAAACGATCGAGCAGCTCACCAATCCCCAGTAACTCAACTAACTTGTCGAACTTACCCACCATACTTTTTGCCATGCCATACTTCAGATTGCCACGCACCCGATAGTGGGGAAACAGGCGAGCATCCTGAAATACATAGCCAATACGACGCTTCTCTGGTGCCAGATAGACTGATTTTTCGGCATCCATCAACACTCTGTCATTAAGCACAATACGACCCGTTTCCGGACGCGTTAAGCCACTGATAGCATTAATCAGGGAGGTTTTTCCGGCACCTGAGACACCAAAAATGGCGGTGATCCCTTTCCCGGGTAACACTTCATCCAGCTGTAAACGGTGGTTACCCAGGGTCTGAGTAAAATTCAGCATCAGCATCGGTTATCCTCCCAGACGCTTACGGCTGATACGGGCCAGCCATTCAGCCACCAGCAATGAAATCATCGCCAGTGCAATCGCTATCATACATAAACGCCAGGCGCCGCTTTCGCCGCCGGGAGTTTGAATCAGGGTATACATCGCAGAAGGCAAGGTGCGTGTTTCACCGGGAATATTTGCCACAAAAGTGATGGTGGCACCAAACTCACCGAGGGAGCGGGCAAAGGCCAGCACGGTACCGGCGATAATACCAGGTAAAGTCAGTGGCAGTGTAATGGTCAGAAAGACACGCCAGCGTCCGGCCCCTAGTGTGCGAGCAGCTTGTTCCAGACGTAAATCCACTCCTTCAAGCGCCAGGCGGATAGCGCGCACCATTAACGGAAATGACATCACAGCCGCAGCAAGTACCGCGCCACGCCAGTTAAACGCAAAAGTAATACCAAACCAGTCATAAAACCAGGCACCAATCACTCCCCGTCGTCCAAAACCAACGAGCAGCAAATAGCCGACCACCACCGGGGGAAGCACCAGCGGGAGATGGATAAGGCTATCAAGCAGTGCCTTGCCCGGGAACTGGCAACGAACCAGCACCCAGGCGACGAAGATCCCTAGAGGAAGACTAAACAGCACCGCAACGGATGAGACTTTAAGGCTGAGCAGTACGGCCTGCCATTCGGGATCGGTCAGTATCATTATTTGGTTGTAAATCCATATTGTTGGAAAACTTTAGCGGCTTCTGGTCCTTGCAGGTACTGATAGAACGCTGACACAACAGGGGTATCATGACCTTTGACAATCGCCAGAGGATATTCAACCTTCTGGTGCGTATCCGCCGGGAACACAGCAACCACTTTAACCCCTTTACTGGCAACGGCATCAGAGCCATAAACAATGCCCAATGGCGTTTCATCGCGTTCAACTAATGCTAAGGCACTGCGTACATCTTCTGCGGGTGCTAATTTACTGGATAAGGTATCCCAGGCGCCCAGTTTTTGCAGTGACTCTTTAGCGTAGATCCCCGCAGGGACATGGTCAGGGTCGCCCACGGCCAGGCGACCACCGTCAAGTAATTTAACCCAGTCAGTTTGCGCATTAATCGTGATATCGCCCTGCTTACTGGCTTTAGGGGCGATCAGTACCAGGGTATTTTCCAGCAGGTTGGCCCGCGTATCCGGCTGAATACTGTCTTTAGACATAGCGTAGTCCATCCACTTCTGATCGGCTGAAATAAATAAGTCAGCCGGAGCACCCGCTTCAATTTGCCGTGCCAGAGTAGAAGAAGAGGCAAAAGAAGAGACAACCTCGACCTTATGCTGTTGATGATACTGCGTGGCAATGTCTTGTAAGGCATTCGTTAATGAAGCGGCAGCAAATACCGTGACCTTATTGCCGTCAGCAAATGCCTGGCCCGCCAGACTCACCGACAGTGCAGTACCCAGTACCAGTCTAACCCAACCCTTGTTCATCATTTATCTCCGTCTATTTCGTTATATACTTTAAAATATAACGAATAGTGACGTAAACATACAAACATTATCGACCAGAATATTTTGCACTTTAGTCAATTAAACGAGGAAACAGATACCACAAAGCGGAACAGCTTCAGATAAGTCGTGAATAACAGGCAGGAAAAAGCTGAGAAGTATCAGAAATTAAAAGCCGCCAACTAAGGTCAACGGTATTTTATTAACCTCGTGGCACTGACTGCCAGCCGGGATTGGGCAGTATCACGCAGAGTGACGCATAGGTGAGCAGCAATCGTCGTTCTGTGACGACACTGTCAGCGATTAAATAATGCCAGTTCGATTTTTTCTGTCGCGCTCTTGATTTGCGCTGCTAGATTTTCGGGGCCAATGATATTAAGACGGGGCGTTAATGTTGAAATACTCACCACATACGCAGGCACGCCGCTATTATCAAAAACGGGCACCGCGGTACACGAAATCCCTCGTTCGTTTTCTTCATTATCGACTGCGAACCCTTGTTCACGTACGCGTTGCATCTCCTGCAAGAAATGCGTTTTATCTGTAATTGTTGTCGGCGTTAATTGACGAATAATACAGGTATTACGCAGCCAATAACTCTCCTGATCCTGGCGTGTTGAGAAAGCTAAAAAAACCTTCCCTGCCGCGGTGCAATACATTTCGCCATACATTCCCACATAGGTATGCGTGCGAAACGATGAAAACTGGGGCTCAAGTTTATCACGGAAGACTATCTTATCCCCTTCGCGAGACAGCAGATTAATCGTTTCATTAACTTCATCCATCAGTGAGATTAGCGATGCACGTGCGACACCGATCAGTTCAGAATTTAATGCACCATGGCCCACATGAAGCATTTTTAACGTCAGGCGATAGGCCCGTGTAGAAGGATACTGTGCAACATACCCCATTGATTCGAGTGTCGATAAAATACGGTGTGCAGTGGTTTTATTTAATCCAGTTTGGCGGACAATCTCATGCAGTTGAGCGCCATTCGGATAGTGACTAATAAACTCAAGGATACTTATTGATTTAATCAGCGATTTCAATTGCTCACTCATTACTTTTCCCTCAGATAACACACAGCATTGCTTCAATTTTTTATAGTAATGATACTCGTTCTACCTGAAAGCTGCTCTGCAAATAAATCCTCTTCATAACACTCCCCTGATGAAGCCCGAGGTAATAGATCATGATAGGTTCTCAAACAGAGAATAATGCAGTTTAACCACAAATTTTTTAACGGGTTCTGGTTTCGTGACTTGAATATTAGTCGCGTGAATAACCGACGGCGGAAAAAGAAAAAAAGCGCCAAGTTTTGCGATAAATAAATTGAGTTCATCTGATTTGGCTTGATAGTACAAAATATCTCTTTCAGGTAAATATTCACCATCAGGCTTGAATTGCCCTTCATCCAAACACCATGCCATACGTTCTTGCCCACTAAGGACTATTTGCAGATCGCAGAAATGAGTGTGAATTTCTGGCTTTTGTAGCGAGGCATCCGTCGTGTCATAGCGAAGGATCACAAACCAGGCCAATTTTTCGGGCAAGAAAGGAATGCTGTAACGACCGGGTGACAGCGTGATAAGCGGTTGTGTCCTTATCCAATCTAGCAGACGACTGATAAGAGGAGGATAATGCAAGAATACTGAGTTCAGCTGATGTTCTCTATCATTCGACGGCAACGCTGCGGTTATTTTTCCAGCCAGCATAGTCACTCCTGTTTTCAGCCTGTAGCGCACTTAAGTTGCCAGCTCATGCTGGCAACGTGCCATATTTTAGGGTTGTTTTTGTGTTGCCAAAATTTCGTTAATAATGGTGTCACCATTTTCATCGGTGAATGTTTTCCAGACAGGTTTTGCCTGTGTCTGGAATGCCTGGATATTCACATCACGATTGACCTTCATGCCGTCTTTTTCCAGTGCGGTAATCATTTCATCTTCTTTTTGCACACTCATTGCCCGTTGAAGATCAATGGCTTCTTTAGCAACATCAGTGATAATTTTTTGCTGTTCTGGCGTCAATTTATTGAATTTTTTTAAATTCATAGCAATAACCAGCGGAGAGTACGCATGCTGCGACAGGCTGAGATAGTCCTGAACTTCAAATAATTTAAACGATAGCGTGATGCTAATAGGATGATCCTGTGCATCCACAACACCCGACTCTAATGCGGTATACAGTTCTGAAACAGGGATCTGTTGTGGGCTGGCTCCCATTATCTTAAACATATCGTTCAGCGCTTTGGCATTATTCACCCGCATCTGTAACCCTTTTAAGTCTTCGGGTTCTTTAATGGGACGTTTGTCGTTGGTGATATTACGGAAACCATTTTCAGGATATCCCAATCCTTTTGCGCCATATTTTTCCATTTGTTTAAGTACATTTTGACCCGGTTTACCGTCGAGAGCCAAATACGCGCTTTCACGTGTCGGAAAAATGTATGGAAGTTCAAATGCAGCACCATCTGGAATTAAACCCGACCAGTTATTGATTCCCACCATCGAAATATCGACGATGCCAGAACGTGTGCCGTCAATCATCTGTTTATCGCCGCCAAGCTGTCCTTGTGGAAAGAGGTTAACAATAATCTCTCCATTTGAACGCGATTCAACCTCTTTTTTGAAATGTTTCGCCAGGTCTTGTTGAAGGTCTGACTCAGGCGCTGCATGAGCAAATCTCAATGTAACACTTGCAGAGGCAGGTAAAGAGAATAAGGATAATGCGGTCAACAAACTTGCTATTGTTATTAATTTTTTCATCACGTAATTACTCCAGTATTAGCCAACAACGAAATGCATCGGGAAAATAATGATTTGTGGAAATATCACGAATAAAATGAGCAATAAACAGTATGCAGAAATAAACGGTAGAGCACCGCGTGTCGCTTGTGACATTGGGGCTTTTGCTACGCCACAGACAACATTCAGAACAGTACCGACAGGCGGAACGATTAAGCTGATAGAACAGTTAATAATAAACATCAAACCAAAGTAGACCGGATCAATACCCGCAATATTAATAACTGGCATTAATAATGGGACAAGGATCAAAACCATTGGACTTAAATCCATGACCATACCAATCATGAAAACAATCAGCATAATAACGGCCATCAGTAATCGAGGGCTGTCAATCAGGGGCTCTAATAGTCCGGCCAGTTGCTGTGGTAATTGTGCAATGGTTATCAACCACGCGGCGACCATGGCACATCCGACTAAGAACATGACCATTGCCGTTGCTCGGCCAGCTGTCAGTAAGACATGGTAAAATTTTCGTAGATCTAATTCACGGTAAATGACAGTGGAAATAAAGATAGCATAAACCGCTGCGACAACCGCGGCCTCCGTCGGCGTAAATATCCCAAACCGGATCCCACCAACAATAATAACCGGCAGCATCAACGCCCATAATCCATCACGTAATGCTGCACGCTTCTCTTCTTTCGTTGCTTTCTCTTTAACGGGCAGAGATTCTTTTCTGACGATAAAACTCCAGACAATCGTCAGCGTGATGCCCATTAAAAGACCGGGGACAATACCGCCTAAAAAGAGGTTTTTAATCGAAATACCGCCTGCAACGCCGATTAAGATTAACGGTAGTGATGGCGGGATCACGGCAGCAATAATACCACCGGAAGCGAGCAGTCCCATTGATGACGATTCAGGATATTTTTCGGCTTTCATCATCGGGTACAAAATACTGACTAATGCTGCCGCATCCGCAACTGCAGATCCTGATAGTCCTGCAAGTAATATCGAGGTCATAATGGCGACATAGCCTAGTCCCCCTTTTCGGTGACCAACATAGCAGCTGGCAAGACGAACAATACGTGTCGATAATCCACCTGCTGACATAACTTCACCAGCAATCAAGAAGAAGGGAATAGCGAGTAACGCAAAATTATCCACACCATTAATCAGCGACTGAGCTAAAATATCTGCGCTAAAAACATCCAAATGAAACATCAGTGCAATCGCTGATAGCAATAATGCAAATGCAACCGGCAGCCGCAGCAAAATACCAATAATCAGCACACCAAGAAAAATAAATAAAGCCATGCTGGTCTCCTTATGATTTTTCTAATAGCCAGTCAGGAAAGAAAATACGAATGAATGATAAAATAATCATTAACCCGCCAGATATAGTTCCCGCCAAATAAAATAATCCAGAAGGTAGGCCTGTAAGCTGTGAAATATCATTCCAGTTTTGTAGCATCTGCTCATAAGAGCCAATAAATAACATTGTGACGCAGACCAGAATAATTGCCCAACAAACGCGACGCAGGAAAGGAACTAAACGTGGCATTAAGCGATCGGTAAATTCGGTTACCGCCAAATGTTCATCACGTTTCAGTACTACAACAGCGCCTAGCATAACGACCCAGACTAATCCAAGACGGGAAATTTCAACCGACTCTCGTACCCCTGAAGAAAAACCGTAGCGCATAACTACGTTGGAAAAAACCAGTACCACCATTATTATAAGAATCGATGCAATAACAACATCGATTATATTCCATAATCCCCTGATGATTGCCTGCATAATGGCTCCTTCTATTCAATCAGGATTAAAGTTGTGTGATTTGTTGCCAGATAGCATCATTAATTTCGATGCCGCCTTGCGCCTGATGCTTCTCAATAAAAGCCTGAACTTCAGAGCCTGCAATCATCACTTGACCACTCTCTGCTGGCTCAGAGGCCATCACATAATCACGAATACGCTGCATTTCGCGTGCGAATACATCTGGACCCATTGTTTTGTTAATATCAATGGCAATTAAGAATTGAGACACACCGAATTCCGCTTTACGGTCTTCCGTTAATGCCGGCACAGAATAGCCGCCACTCACTGCGGTGAGTAACATATCGAGGATGATGGACATCGATGAGCCTTTCCAGAATCCCATCGGTAATAGTCGCTTATTTTTCCAAAGTATATGGGGATCGGTTGTTAAATTACCGGCATCATCAAAGCCGCCAACAACAGGAAGTTCTTTATCTGCCAATACGTAATTTTGTAGCTGCCCATAGGAATACTGGCTCATCGAGCAATCTACCAGCATCGGTGGATTTCCAGGCATTGAAAGGATCAGTGGATTCGACCCGACACGGTGATCTTTCCCACCCCATGCCGGCATTACTGCAACAGAGTTAGTTGAAGCAATTCCTGCAAATCCACGACGAGCCATTTTTAATACGTACGCCCCGCCGCGCATCCAATGGTTTGAATTGCGCATTGCGACCATACCAATACCTGATTCTTGCGCCAGAGCCATCGCACGTTCAGCGCAAATAAGTCCGTTCAATACTCCCGGCCCAAAATGACAGTCCCACTGTTCCAATGCACCAAATTGTTGAATACATTCAGGCTCAGCATTTAATTGAATATGCCCTTGGTCGACTTGCTCAATAAAAACAGGGAAACGATTAATACCATGAGAATAAGTGCCTTCATTGGCCATTTCAACAAAGCCAGAGGCTAATTGCTCTACGCGTTGTTTATTCATTCCACGTTTTAATAAAATACGCTGATATTCGTTTTGTAATGCACTTAAACTGATTAATGGCATGTCATCATCTCCGATTTTATTTTATCGAAGTATTAGCCAGCTTCTTTATTTTTAATATCAGCAAATAAGAGATTTGTGAGCATAACTGTTAAAAACGAAATAATTGATGGTTTTTGTTTCGCATTGCGGAATTCAAATATTTTTGAAAAAAAATAATTTAATTAATTGAAAAGCAGCCATTTTTTTACATGATGTTGTTTTGAACAGCGCCGTAATCCGCAATATGATCTCGTTATCATCACTCTTTGGGAGATCAATCTCAAGCAATTGATATATAATTAAATAACCAGGTAAAAGAGTAATAGAATGGCTTAAGTTGAGGTGAGTTGTCCTTTTTTCGAAGACGCCTTTTGCCGGTGACCTGGCGTCAGAACACCATAAAACGGTGATGGCGGATCTGCATAGGCTATGGCACAGGAAGTGAAGGATATGATGCTGAATGAGCAGGAAGAGAGGGTCAGCAGTGTTCATCGAATCGGCATATCGTCAGTTCAGGAAGATGACCAACACTAAAGGTACGCTCCCAATGAAAACGGCCTATTGAAATGGTTTTGCCTGGGATTAATGAATGCAAAAAAATGGACAATGCCGTTCCAGGGCTGGAACTTGACATTGTCACAGTTGGCAATTTATTTTGAGAGTCGCCTCGATAAAATTCTTACGTTGTCATGATTTCTTAACGTGACACAGAATTATGAGCGCTCTCAAAAGTCGGGCACGAATAAATAGCGCGTGGCGCTTTACTTGTCCCGATGACCAATATTTGAGAAAGCGTTAAACACTTCCCCTAATAAATAAATAGACCCCAGGATAACGGTCATCACCACAGGCACCATAACGGCGACTACACCCAAACTCTTCAGTAACTCTATCATTGCAGCCTCCAGTAAAAATGCATTCTATTATTCTATCGTGGGTTGCGGTAAATGTACGATCCTTTTGTGCCATTTGTACACAGATTGACTATAGTAGCCTCCCTTTGCCTAAAACGGAGAAGTTATGCAAGCTGAAATTCTACTCACTATGAAGCTACAACAACGTATCTTCGCCGATCCTCGGCGTATCAGCTTACTTAAACAGATAAAACAGACCGGTTCTATTAGCCAGGGGGCAAAACTTGCAGGTATTAGCTATAAAAGTGCCTGGGATGCCATCAATGAGATGAACCAGCTTGCGGAGCATATTCTGGTTGAACGTGCCACTGGCGGTAAAGGCGGCGGCGGCGCAGTCTTGACACGCTATGGCGATCGCCTGATTCAGCTCTATGACTTATTAGGGCAAATACAGCAAAAAGCCTTTGATGTGTTGCAGGATGACTCCCTGCCGCTGGACAGTCTTCTGGCTTCTATTTCTCGCTTCTCACTGCAAACCAGCGCACGTAATCAATTATTTGGCACAGTGGTTAAACGTCACCATGAGCAAATCCAGCAGCAGATAGAAATCTTGCTGACCGACGGCAAAACTCGCGTTAAAGCGGCCATTACGCGGCAGAGTGCCGAGCGGCTGGCATTAAACGAAGGTAAAGACGTTCTGGTATTAATTAAAGCGCCCTGGATTGAGCTGACCACTGATGCGACCACGCTAACCGCCACAGATAACCAACTAAAAGGCGTGATTAGTACTATCGAGCAAGGGCAGGAACAAAGTGAAGTTCTGCTACAGCTGGTTGATGGTCAAATACTGTGCGCTACCGTACCCAATAGCCACCTGCACCAGCAGTCTCTGAAAGAAGGCTCTGAGGTAACAGCATTTTTTAATGCCGATCGGGTGATTATTGCCACGCTGTGCTAAAAATTCCTCAGTGATTGACATTACGGCTGACAACTCGTATTTCTGTCACTAATTGCTGCAATATATCCTAAATAATTCGAGTTGCTTGTAGGCACCAAGTTCAGACAGGTGATGAGCATAGACAAACTATGTGATTCGACTGTCTGAACGCCGGTAACACCCAAGCAACTTGAAGTATGACGGGTATTAATGGGATAAAATATGTCTTCGTTGCATATTTCGCAAGGCACGTTTCACCTTAGCGATACTAAAACTTTTAACCTCAACAGTCTGACCATTAACGCTGGGGAAAGCTGGGCTTTTGTCGGGGCAAATGGCAGCGGTAAATCCGCCCTCGCCCGCGCGCTGGCGGGTTCTTTATTGTTACAAAAAGGCGAGCGACGCTGCGACTTTACTCGTATTGCTCATCTCTCTTTTGAACAATTACAGAAACTCGTGAGTGACGAATGGCAACGCAATAACACCGATATGCTCGGGGCTGATGAGGATGATACCGGGCGAACAACCGCGGAAATCATTCAGGATGAAGTCAAAAACGCTCAGCGCTGCCAGGAGCTGGCGGCGCTGTTTGGTATCACGCATTTACTGACGCGACGGTTTAAATATCTCTCCACCGGGGAGACTCGTAAAACACTGTTATGTCAGGCACTGATGCCCCAGCCAGAACTGCTTATCCTTGATGAGCCTTTTGACGGGCTGGACGTTCAGTCGCGTCAGCAGTTAGCTCAGTTACTGGCTGAACTCAGTACTCAAGGCTACACCCTGGTGCTGGTACTCAATCGCTTTGATGAGATCCCCGATTTTATCCAGTATGTCGGTGTCCTTGCGGATTGTACTCTGACTGAGGTCGGTGAAAAACAGGCTTTACTGGAACAAGCTTTGATTGCTCAACTGGCACACAGCGAAACGCTGGATGGCCTTGCCTTGCCGCAAGCAGACAGTGCGGACTCAC
>Ga0308165_1003869_pt1 | contig 15503 bp, 16 predicted proteins | sample PhyWR2_FD_201032 | JGI IMG/M metagenome (GOLD analysis project Ga0308165, IMG submission 201032) | Phyllosphere microbial communities from UC Gill Tract Community Farm, Albany, California, United States - DLSLW.R2 | ecosystem: Host-associated > Plants > Phyllosphere > Unclassified | place: USA...
CCTGCATCATAATGGTCAAAGCTGCAAAGTAAAAGTATTTCAGCAGGGCAAGTTTGTAGCAGCTTTTGAGCCCGATCCGAATAATTTTCTTCACATCTGCCAAAATCCCGCGGGGCTTAATGAAGAACTGCTTCATTTACTGGCTGATAAAATTGAGGCACATCATCCATATGGAATTTATAAAGACCTATCAGAGGAAATATAAAATTAAACTTAAAGGGGATTGATTTTAACCAATTCTGACTGTTTTTTACAGAATGCGACCTTAAAACGCGATATATACTGGTCTACACCCGATAATTACCTGTTGGCGATGCAAAAATACCTGTAATTCAAAAATGCCGAACTTTCAGCAGAATCCGCTTGTCATAATAATAGATCTGAAATAAGGGTAACTAAAACTTACAAAACTTCATTCACTTTAATTTATTGTTATGGAATTGCAAAATGAATCACACAGCGAGGGGAAAATTGCCCGCGTAATCGAAGAACAAACATCAAAGCTGCCATCTGATACCTTTTTATGGGCTTCAATCGCTGCCATGGGTGTTTCATTAACGTTAAAATGCCTCGGTCATCGTCATAATGCTTTATTTGTGGGCCAATGGGCAGCTCCATTTCTGCTATTGGGTATTTACAATAAAATAGTGAAAACCCAAGGTCATGATCAACAAGATCCTCAACCGTAACACAGCAAATACCGAAACGCAAGGCCTCTATATTTTCCTTTAATCAGTTAAATACCTCTTTATTAATGGCTTATGTTAATAGATAACAAGAAAAGAAAAGGCATCAGCATATCAAATTCTTATTTGATATGCTGATATAAGTTCGGCGTACGAATAATTTTTTGAGCTTAAATTTAGCGTAATACATGGATTTAATTGATATCATAGGCATTGTAGCGGGCATCCTTACCTCATCTTCAATTGTTCCGCAGATTGTAAAAACACTTAAAAAGAAAAAGGCTACAGAGGTTTCGGTATTTATGTTTATTGTAATGATGACAGGTAACGCACTTTGGGTATACTATGGTTTCGATAAATCCGATATTGCAATTATTTCCACCAATTTTTTGGCACTTGGTTTAAACATCACCATGTTGGTGCTAAAATACCGCTATCGATCCTGATTATTAAGAAATTAATCTTCACTGCCAGTTATAACTTACCAAACATTAAATTAAACAGATAATGAAAGCTATTATTCTTAAAGTTTATTGGTTTTTAGTGATTTTGCTGGTTGCCTGCGGAGGAAACAATACAAAATCAAATGTGCAAAGTCCGGGAGATCAGAAAACGACAAAAGATAAGGCCTTGAATAGCGGGGCCGATTTGCTGCAGGATAAACGTCCACTTGTGGGCTTTGATGCCTATCTTGATGGTTTCCACTTTTATAACGGAAACCTCAATGCCCAAATGGAGGCACACCACTATGTTAATCAATTAAATGAAGACTTTTACCAGGCCATCATTTTCGATGGAAATGGGCGGGATGCCAAGCTCATGGGGATCGAATATATCATAACGCCTAAATTATTTAAAATGCTTTCTGATGAGGAAAAGTTATTGTGGCACTCGCATCACTATGAAGTAAAATCGGGTTCGCTCATCGCCCCGGGAATTCCTGATGTTGCCGAGCATGAATTAATGGAGAAATTGGTATCAACTTATGGTAAAACCATACATACCTGGCATACAGATCAACAAAGATCACTGCCTGTAGGATCACCGATGGTTATGATGGGTTTTACTAAAAAAGGCCAGTTAAAACCCAATCTTTTAGCTGCAAGAGATAAGCGTTTTAAGGTTACGAGCGAAGAAATTAAGCAGAAAAGAGCAGATATTGCCATGCCAAAGGTAGATCCATTGGCCAATGCATGGGAAAAAGGAAAAATCAGGCAGTTTATTATTTCCAGTGATGCAGACAGTGCCCAAACCAAACATCAGGGAGAAGCGCACATACATTAATATGTATTCTTGCTAATTTATTAAGGTTATTTTTGAGCAAAAATATAAATATCCATTCTTAACAGGAATAAAATGCCCCTATCTACCAAGGCCTAACATATATTCTTAAACTTTAATCACCAGGCCGTGTTGTTATGTTATTCAGTTGAAAAAAACATATCAATTTACAATGGAAAACTTTAATATAATTACGGATGATGGTGAATATACCATCGAACCACAAGAAAATGGTACCTATCGTATTCTTCAGGAAGAAAATAAAATCGGTACAGTATATGCCGAGCCTGGCGATCAAGGTGTTGTTCAATGGCGCACCATGGACGAACTGGATGATCAACTCGTATTGACAATTGGGGAACAAATTACCGAGCATAACAACAGCATTTAGCACCCTGCCACAAATACTTAAACAGCTTTAATAACCAAAACTTGCTGTTTTAAATTTCTATAATTGATGTTAATGTGCTATTCATCAGTTAAATGCTATACAATATATTTATAAAAGAGTTAAAGTTATTAAAATGGCGAAATGTGGCCTAGTGTGGTTCAAAAATGATTTAAGACTGCACGATAATGAAGCTTTAACCAAAGCGAGTGAAGCGTGTGAAACGCTTGTATTTTGCTATTGTATAGAAAAGAAAGATTTTGAAATGCTTGAGCTTGGTTTCAGAAGGGTAGATGTGATGAGGTTCAGGTTTTTGGAGCAATCTCTTCTTGATTTAAAAAGGAATTTGAAATCTCTCGGTGTGCATTTAATCATCGGAGAGGTTTCGGCACTCCATACCATTCCCGAGCTGATTGAAAAATATGGCATTACTGATGTTTATGCCGAAGAAGAATACGCAAGTTATGAACTCGATTTGGTAAATAAGCTCATCGATAAGCTTCCCAAAACTAATTTTCATTTCTTCTGGGGAAAAACGCTCTATCATCAGGACGATATTCCTTTTTCAATACCAAATATCCCGCTAACGAGCAAAGCTTTTAGAATCCCTGTTGGAAATCAGGCTGCCCCACGCAAAACTTTTAGTCGTCCTACACAATTAAATGAGGTTCCCAATATAAAGAACAAACCTTTTCCTGTTTACAGCATTTATGGATTTGATGAGGATGAATATAAAAATGCAAAGCCTTTGCTTAAAGGTGGCGAAACAGCAGCTTTGGAAAGACTTGAATATTACACCTTTAAATCGGAACTTTTAACAGAATACCGTTGGAGCAGGAATAAATCGGATGGGTTAGACTATAGTTCTAAGTTTTCGCCTTACCTGGCATTAGGCTGCATTTCGGCCAGGGAAATTTATGAAAAGGTAATCGACTACGAAAAAAACGTCAAAAAAAACCAGAGTACATGGTGGCTCGTTTTTGAACTGGTATGGAGGGATTATTTTACCTTTAAGGCCATGCGTTTCGGTTCCTCAATTTTTAAAACCACCGGCTACAAAAATAAGACGATGGAGTGGGAAAATGACGAAGCGAAATTTGATAAGTGGTGTAAAGGTAATACAGGCATTCCTTTTATTGATGCACACATGAGGCAATTGAACCAAACCGGTTACATGAGCAATCGGGGCAGGGTTAACTGTGCAAGTTATTTTGTGCATGATTTAATGATAAACTGGACCTGGGGTGCAGCTTATTTCGAAGCCAAATTAATCGATTATGATGTAAGCTCAAACTGGATGAACTGGCACATGCAGGCTTTTGAAATTTGGTACACTAACCCCGTTCATCAATCCAATAAATATAAAGCACAGGATTTTATCAGGAAGTGGGTGCCCGAACTATCGAATCGGAATAATATTGAAGTATTAATCCCATGGATATTCGATATTCCTGCTTATCCAAAACCCATCCAGGTATATAAAAAATGGGATAGAGCGATAAATTTAATACAACAATTAAAGGTTAAGTAATCAGTTGTAAGCATTTGTTTATGTGGTACTTATGTTAAATAGAAATTCTCTTGCTGAATTAAATTGGGAGGATGATTCATGTTTAGCTGGCAGTTGCGTTTGTTGGATTTTTTTAGTAAAAAATTTGAGATCAAATTTAATATTTGGTATGTTTAATCAAAATTAACCAACAAACAGATTAACGCCTCTCTAATGTTTAAAGATCCCTTTTCCTTTTATGGCAGAATCCGCCGTACCGAATTAGCCTTAACGCAGATCTTCTATATGATTATTAACTTTTTTGTTATTATCCTGCAAGAAAATAAAACTTTTGGTAGCTGGATTGAAATTACGTTGCTTTTACCGCTCTATCTGTTAATTTCTCAGGGAGCAAAACGCTGCCATGATCTGGGTAAATCGGGCTGGTGGCAATTGATTCCCTTCTATGCAATTTTTATGTTTTTTGCTGCTGGTGATTATGGGCCAAATGAGTATGGTGATAATCCCAAGGGTGAAGGGAATGATAATTTTGATGCCTTTGGATATGATTTTAAATCAGGTAAAATGGCAGAAGCTAATGCAAATAATATACCCCAAGAGTTGGATTAAAAAAATACATAAAGCTACATAATCAACCATTTAGGTATATGGTATGTACAACCATGTTTTTTTACCTTCTTAATGGATTTACCCTCATAACAGGAATTTCTCTCCCAGGCTAAATTTTATCCATTTGATAAAGCAATTGAGGAAAATCCCAACCATTCTGAATATTGCATTTAAATTACTCCACATATTAAAATAAATGGCTAAATGTGAAACTATATCCTCTTATGGCTGTTGAACAACCAAATAAAATCAGAAAATATGAGGCATCATTTACAAACAGCTTTAATCCTTTTAATTACATTAACTTTTTCTTTTCAGGCCTGCAAAAAGAAAACGCCAGTTGAAAATCCTCCTGCGCCTACATCACAATTTGATATATATGCAGCTGGGAGAGAGGGTTATGTAGCCAAATACTGGAAAAACGGTAAAGCTGTAAATCTTGGTAGTGGTGTCGGCTCATCTGCTTCTAATGCCCTAGTCATAGCTGGTACTGATGTTCATATTGCCGGTTACGAAGTTAATGCACAAGGAAAATATGTGGCCAAATACTGGAAAAACGGAATATCAACCTCACTTACCGATGGTAGCCGTGATGCTTTTGCGAATGATATATTTGTACAAGGAACTGATGTTTACATTGCCGGACAGGAAATTGCTCCCGGCAAATCGACCTACCAGGCCAAGTATTGGAAAAACGGTGTGCCGGTTGTTTTAACTAATGATACACAGCAGGCCATTGCCACGGGGATAGCCCTGATCGGGAATGATGTTTATGTTATCGGCGAGCGGAGAAATCTCGATTGGCTTACCTCTATCACGGTATATTGGAAAAATGGCCAGCTCTTTGACCTTACAGACAGAACCACAGGTGCTTCAGAGCAGGCAATTACAGTATCTGGAAGTGATTTATACTTATTATGGTCTGAAACTTATAACAACTCCGGCCAGTCGCGAACCAGCTACAGTAAAAATTTAGGTACCCCAATACTGATTAACGATGGTACCCCGGATGTGAGGGGAAACTCGATTTTTGTAAGTGGAAATGATGTTTATGTTGGCGGATCAGGCACTACAAATTTGAATAGTGCAATTATGGCTAAATATTGGAAAAACGGATCTCCAGTTATTTTATCCAACGGACCTGAAAGTGCTTTTGGTTTATCTATTGCAGTTTCGGGTTCTGATGTTTTTGTTGGTGGCTACCGCGATGGAGGTTCAGGATTTGCTCAATATTGGAAAAATGGAACAGTTATACCCCTAACAGATGGATCACAGGCTGCATTGATAAGTAAAATCGTTGTCATCAAGAAATTTTAATGTAGTATATAAATAGCCAATTATCAATGTCTATAATAATAAATGATGTTCAGTTTATTAAAAAACTTTATAACAGAAAGAAGTGAGGCATCAGAAGCGACACTAAATTTAATCTGCAGTCACTTTAAAATTGTAAAAGCCAAACGCAATGAAATACTTGTTGGTTTTGATGAAGTATGTAAGGGATATTATTTTATAAACGAAGGCTGTTTAAGGTTATTTACCTATAGTGATGATGGAAATCCAATTACACGATATTTTGGATTTAAAGGAGGATTCTGTACCGCATTACCAAGTTTCATTCAACAAAAATCTGCTCAGGAATATCTTCAGGCAATAGAAAAATCAGAACTGCTGTACATTAATCACAAGCATTTTTTCCAACTTGTAGATAGCGTTCCTCAATTTGCCATGATTTACCGCGAAATACTTGAACAGGGATTTATTAATGCACAAAAAAGAATTTATGGTTTTCAGGGTTTCGATGCGCTGCAAAAAGTGCGTTGGGCGATTGAATTTCAACCCGATTTTTTAATGCGGCTATCCAATAAAATGGCTGCATCATATCTAGGTATATCGCCATCTACGCTTAGTCGAATAAAAGCCAAAATGTAAATGTTGACCCAGGTCAACGTTTTTGCATAAATAGCGAGTTACCTTGGCTGCATGAAAATAAAGTATCCTTTATGCCTGCTTTTTCTTATTTCCTTAAACAATTTAATTGTTGCCCAGGTTAAAACCGCGAATATAAAACACTTCGAAAACCCAGTTTTACCTATCAATCTATATTTTACATCAAATACACAGCTTACCTTAAAAGCAGCTTATACCTTAACAGAAATTGCAAGAAATGCAGCAGCCACCTTAGGAAAAGATGTTAGTATTGCAATTCTCGATCAATCCGGAGTTACCATATTGATTAGTCGCGGTGATGGTGTTGGTCCACATAATACCGAGGCCGCCCGCAGAAAAGCCTATACGGCACTCTCTACCAAAACAGCAACGCTTGCTCTAGCCAGGAAGGTGAGGGAAGACCACGACAGTGAAAACCTTGCCAATTTACCAGAATTGTTATTGCTTGGAGGCGGAGTGCCTTTGTGGTACGAAAACAAAGTGATAGGAAGTATTGGTGTGGCAGGAGGCGGAAGTGCTGAAAACGATGATAAAATTGCAAAAGCTGCTTTAAATGCAATTTCAGATATAAACAAAAATAGATAAAAAATGAAAAGAATAATTTTAAGTATCCTGTTGGCAACAATGCTCCAACTTGGATATGGGCAGGAACAAACTTACCAGTTATCAAGCCATATATTGGATGTTTCAACAGGATTACCAGCCCCCGGGGTTACAGTTCAATTAAATAAGTTGAATCCAAAAACCAAAGTGTGGACTTTTGTTGCAGAAAAAGTTACTGATGAACAAGGAAGAATTAAAGATTTTTTAGATCAACGACAGGAAAATACAGGCATTTATAAGCTTACATTTTTGGTGCAGGAATATTTTTCCAATAAAAAAATCAAAAGCTTTTATCCGTTTATTGAGGTGGTGTTCGAAATAAATGACAAAAAGCATTACCATGTTCCCATCACGCTTTCAGCCTATGGCTATTCAACATACCGGGGAAGTTAAATCTGATTTCTAAACCTTGGGTTTAAGTATTAATAAAATATGCACCTTAATTTGCTGCCTGGAAAAATTGAATGTCAGATTTTTCCAGGCAAAGCATTATTTCAATTTATCCGGCAGCAGCTCCGGCAGAGTCACTTTGGTCATCTTCTTCTTCTTCATCTGGCCCGTTTTTATAAATATTTCCTGCTAAAGTTTCAAAGCTTAATAGCTGAGTAAATTTCTTTTCTGCGTTTCCAAATGATGGTTTGTGGTTCTGGTTCATTTATTTTAAGTTATCATGGATCGAATAAGCTCGCCCATGCTTAAATTTATATTTATTTATCGGCCATTCAAAGTACAAAAGAAAATAATTCCTAGTTATATCGAATTTAAAATAGCTATAAAATGTTTGGGAAAGTCTCTTATACGTAAATCTCTCGTTATCAAATAGATTCAGTAATTATTTACCCAATTTATGATTAATCATATTGGAGGATTATTCCCGATAAAATAATGGGTGAATACACTTTTTTTTCTAACCTGCTTATTTCTGCCAGAAGGCGGCGTAACATTAACAACGCTCACATATTTTGTAGGGTCGCCTTGTGATTCATAAATGATCACTTCTGCATAATCTGGCTGTCTGATGGCATCAGGATGGTTTTTTAAGATCTCAAAATTTTTATTTCTTAGCTCATTTAAAAACTGGTCCTTATCGGCAACAAATGGAATAAGAGGATTTGGAGTTCTTGCTTTCATCCAAGCATCATTCAACTCAGAAAAGGGCTTGCTTACCTGTCCATTCCAAGCTACAACCAAACTTCCGCCTATAATCACTAAAAATTCTCCCAACCAGATTATCCAAAGTAAAATCCCGGAAACATTACCACTTCCCTGAATGCTAAAGGTGCCAACGTTGTTTAGCGCCATTATTTCGCGAAACAGAATACCGGGATGTAAAAATAAGAAGCCCATATCTGCAAGTAACTGTTTCAGCTCAGCAGAACTTTGGTTAAAGGTAAAACCCTTTTGGCTGTACATTACGGCATCGAAGAAAACCCATTGCATATAAAATGCCAATAAACCACAAACACAAGCAATAACCACAGCCGCCTTTAAGTTCCTTATTTTTCCTATTCTGATTCCCAGATCAATAGCCAAGCCTAACAACATGCCCAATGAAAACGCACATATTGCAATAAACCAGATATTGGGAATCAATTGCGACAGAATAATATAAAGTATGGAAAGTAATAAAGAAGCAACGATGCCTATACCAAGGGTAATTAAAATGCTGGAAGCAGAGGCATGCCCGGCAGGAGTGTATTTTTGGTCCATATGAGTGTTTTCAGATTTATGTTGAACAACGAGTAAATGAATTTGTTTGTAACTGTAAGTAAAACCCGCCACTAATTGCTTTAATAAGTATTATAATATTAGAAATGTTCAAACCTGGAGGCTACTATTTTGTTAATTGGGTTATGATATTTAAACTTCAAAAATGGCAGCTTGGTCTGGCCATCGGAATTGGTGCAGCAGCTGTGGCTGTTAATTTTGCGGCTTGCGTGTCTATTCCAAAAGGGGCGGTAGCCGTTAGTCCATTCCGTACCGATCGCTATTTGGGTAAATGGTATGAAATTGCACGAATGGATTTTAAATTTGAAAAAAATCTGGATCATGTAACTGCTGAATATTCAAAAAATGCTGACGGATCGATACGTGTGGTAAACAAGGGTTATAATTTTGTTGAAGAGAAATGGAAAGAAAGTGTGGGCAAAGCAAAGCTGGTTAAAGGACAGGAAAGTGCCCGTTTGAAAGTTTCCTTTTTTGGACCTTTTTATGCTGGATACAATGTTATCGCACTTGATCCCGACTATAAATACGCATTGGTTGCTGGAAATAACTTAAGCTATCTATGGATTCTTTCCCGTGATAAAGCGGTACCAGATGAAATTAAAGCCGCTTACCTTAAAAAGGCCCAAAGTTTAGGTTATGATACAAATAAACTGGTGTGGACTAAGCAGGATTAGCTTGATTTGCGACATTAATTTAACTAATCACTTTTTTGTAACCGCTATCTTTACCGGATAGATTATACGATTATGAGCAACACAGAAATTTTTGAAAAGTTACGTAACGGAGAAGCCATTTCTCCAAACGATCCGGATGCATATAAAATGTTAGCGGCTTCTTATGCAACAAAAAAGCTTTTGGTTCAAATGAATAATGCCACCGAACCAGAAGAAATCAGAAATTTTTTGAGTCAAATTACAGATGCTGAAATCGACGGCACGGTTAATGTGTTCACACCTTTGTATATAAATTATGGTAAGCATATTAAAATCGGTAAAAATGTATTCATCAACTTCGACTGTGTGTTTCTGGACTTGGGGGGAATAACCATTGATGACAATGTATTTATCGCTCCAAAAGTTAGTGTATTATCCGAAGGTCATCCTACCTCAATTGAAGATCGACATACATTAATTCCAAAAGCAATTCACATTAAAAAAAATGCCTGGATAGGTGCAGGGGCAACAATCTTACCTGGAGTAACCATTGGAGAAAACGCTGTTGTTGCTGCCGGAGCAGTTGTTTCTAAAGATGTTGCACCAAATACAGTTGTTGGTGGCATACCGGCAAAATTTATAAAAAACATTTAAGCATAAAAAGCTTGTTTTAATTGCAAAAAGTGAAAAAATCTTTATAATCTTTTTTAATTCTCGCCCAATGTGGTCCGCTCTCCGCCAACCACTTTTCCCTTTCCCCAATAATCATTACATTTGCTGGCAATGAGATACTTTGTATTGCTATTTTCTTTTTATCTGATCTTGCTGGGTATTACGCCTTGTCAGGATAGGGAAGATATGCTTACAAAGAACCAGTTCGAAACCGTTGTTCATCATGATGCAGCCAAGGGAGAACATGCCGGAGGCGAAATGTGTCCGCCGTTTTGTAGTTGTGCCTGCTGCTCAGTAGCCCGGCATTTTCCTCTTGAAAAAACTGTTGTTGTTATGGCTTCCGTTTTTCAGCAATCTTACCCAGGCTTTTATTGTTCTGATTTAAAAAAACAGCCTGTTGATGTTTGGCAACCGCCTAAACTTGTTTAATCAATAATTTCTTCACCATGGCCCGGCCATAAGTTTAGTGGGCATTATGCAATAACCATAAGGTTACGTGCCCGGCTATGCTGCTATTTCCTAATTTTTGATTTATTACAACAATGCTGAACAAAATAATACTGTTCTCCATCAGGCAGAAATTGCTGGTGGCGATTATGATGATGGCGTTAATTGCCTGGGGTATATACTCCCTAAAGCAATTGCCTATTGATGCACTACCCGATATTACCAATAACCAGGTTCAAATTATTACCAATTCGCCAAGCAACGGTGCCGAAGATATCGAAAGGTTTGTAACCTATCCGGTAGAACAAACCATGGCAACCATCCCCGGAATTGAAGAAATTCGTTCATTTAGCAGGTTTGGCCTCTCCGTGGTAACGGTGGTATTTAAAGAAAATGTAGAAATTTATTGGGCACGCCAACAGGTAAGCGAAAGGCTTGCCGAAGTGGAACGGGCCATTCCAAAGGGGATAGGAACACCAGAAGTGGCACCTTTAACTACTGGTTTGGGCGAAATTTATCAATATGTTATCCACCCTAAAAAAGGATATGAAAAAAAATACGATGCAACCGAACTCCGTACCATTCAGGATTGGATTGTACGCCGTCAGCTTTTAGGTGTAGAAGGCATTGCCGATGTAAGTAGTTTCGGCGGGTACCTTAAACAATATGAGATTGCACTTAATCCTGATAAACTCAGGAGTATGGACATTTCCATCAGTAATATATTTTCGGCACTCGAAAAAAACAACCAGAATACCGGAGGTGCTTATATTGATAAGAAACCCAATGCCTATTTCATCAGAAGTGAAGGTTTGATCAAAAGCATTGAAGATATTGAAAACATTGTTGTAAAAACCAACAACAATAGCATTCCCGTACTGATCCGCAATGTAGCAGAAGTAAGAATTGGTGCCGCAACCCGATATGGTGCAATGACGAGGAACGACCAAGGAGAGGTTGTAGGTGCTGTGGTAATGATGCTTAAAGGAGCCAACTCATCAAAGGTAATTGCCAATGTTAAAACCAGGATGGCGCAAATTGCTAAAAACCTCCCCGAAGGCGTGGTAATTGAACCTTTTCTTGACCGTACAAAGCTGGTAAACAATGCAATAGGAACTGTGGCCAAAAACCTGGCTGAAGGTGCGCTGATTGTTATTTTTGTGTTGGTTTTGCTATTGGGCAACTTTCGCGCCGGACTAATAGTCGCTTCTGTAATTCCATTAGCCATGCTCTTTGCGGTGTGTTTAATGAATCTTTTTGGCGTAAGCGGCAACCTGATGAGCCTTGGTGCAATTGATTTCGGACTGATTGTAGATGGCGCCGTAATTATTGTAGAAGCATCGCTTCATCATTTGGGTATTCGAAAAAATAAGAACCGCTTAAACCAACACGAAATGGATGCGGAGATTTTTGAATCTGCTTCTAAAATCCGCAACAGTGCCGCTTTTGGCGAAATCATCATCCTCATTGTATATCTGCCCATTCTTGCACTTGTAGGCATCGAAGGTAAAATGTTCAGACCAATGGCGCAAACCGTGGCTTTTGCTATTCTTGGTGCATTTATACTATCATTAACTTATGTGCCAATGATGAGTGCCTTGTGCCTGAATAAAACCATCAGCACCAAAAGAAATATTTCAGATAGGATTATGTCATTTCTACAACGGGTGTATACACCCATGCTTAATTTTGCGATAAGGGCAAAACTTGCAGTTTTAGGTATTGCTTTAACGCTATTTGCAATTTCATTGGTTATCTTCAGCAACTTTGGGGCAGAATTTATCCCCACTTTGGAAGAAGGCGATTTTGCTGTAGAAACACGGGTATTAACTGGCAGCAGTTTGTCGCAAACCATCGAGGCCTCAACACGGGCTGCAAAGGTTTTGAAAGCCAACTTTCCGGAGGTAAAAGAAGTAATCGGGAAGATTGGTTCAAGTGAAATTCCAACCGATCCAATGCCTGTTGAAGCATGCGATTTAATCATCATCCTCAAAGATAAAAGTGATTGGACGAGTGCTTCATCAAGAGATGGACTTGCCGAAAAAATGCAGCAGAAGTTAGAACAGTATATTCCGGGGGTAACTTTTGGCTTTCAGCAGCCTATTCAAATGCGTTTTAACGAGTTGATGACGGGTGCGCGACAGGATGTTGTAATTAAAGTTTATGGTGAAGATTTTGCCAAGTTGGGCAGTTATGCATCAAAGATCGGTGCCATTGCAGGTAAAATAGAGGGTGCTCAGGATATCTATGTAGAACAGGCCTCAGGCTTACCGCAAGTGATTATTAAATTCCACAGAGATAAAATTGCACAATTCGGGCTAAATATTGAAGATGTAAATACCGCCATCCGCTCGGGTTTTGCCGGTGAGGTAGCAGGCTTTGTATTTGAAGGTGAGAAACGTTTCGACATGGTGGTGCGCCTTGAAAAGGAGAACAGGCAATCTTTGGAAGATGTAAAAAACCTTTTCGTAACTGCACCCAATGGCAATCAAATCCCTTTAGAACAGCTGGCTGATATCCAATATAAGGAAGGCCCAAACCAAATTCAGCGCGATGATGCAAAACGACGTATTACTGTCGGTTTTAATGTTCGTGGCAGGGATGTAGAAAGCATTGTTAAAGAAATTCAGCAGAAAATAGATCACAAAATTAAATTTGAGCCAGGTTACTATCCAACCTTCGGCGGAACGTTCGAAAACCTTCAGGCGGCCAATAAAAGGCTGAGTATTGCTGTTCCATTGGCTTTGTTACTCATCCTGCTCTTACTCTACTTAACATTTTCATCAATTAAACATGCGCTGTTAATTTTTACAGCTATTCCATTATCTGCAATAGGTGGCATACTGGCTCTATGGGCCAGGGGGATGCCTTTCAGTATCTCTGCAGGTATCGGTTTCATCGCACTTTTTGGTGTAGCAGTGCTCAATGGAATTGTATTGATTAGCGAGTTTAACCGCTTAAAAAAAGAAGGAATGACAAATATCATCGAAATTATAAAAAAAGGAACCACTATAAGGCTGCGCCCTGTAATTATGACCGCTCTGGTAGCTTCACTTGGCTTTTTGCCAATGGCAATTTCTGGCGGGAGTGGGGCCGAAGTACAACGTCCGTTGGCAACGGTAGTAATAGGCGGCCTGCTTTCAGCCACATTACTTACCTTATTGGTATTGCCGATTCTCTACATTTGGGTAGATAAAATAGGAACAAGAAAACGCGGTACATCTTCACTTGCAGGGGCGCTTGTTTTGATGATGTTTCTTTTTGGATTACCATCCGTTAAGGCACAAAGTACTGATATTACATTAAACCAGGCCATTTCATCTGCGCTTGAGCGAAACAAAACCATAAACAGTGCAAACCTCAACGTAGGTTTACAAGAGCAAATAAAAAAAACAGCTTTCGAAATGCCCAAAACGGATATTTCGATGCTTTACGGACAATATAATAGTTTGGTTAAAAGCGATAAAAACTTTACCATTTCTCAAACGATTCCATTTCCAACACTTTTTACAGCAAATGCAGCTTTGGGTGATGAACGCATTAAAGCAGGTCAGTTTCAGGTTGCTGCTACTAAAAATGAGTTAATTTATCAGGTAAAAACCGTTTACACCAACCTTCAATACCTCTACACTAAAGAAAAACTGCTACAACAACAGGATAGTATTTACAAAGGCTTTGTTAAATCAGCCTCGTTAAAATATAAAACTGGAGAAGGCAATCTTTTAGAAAAAGTAGCTGCTGAAACACAGTTGAAAGATGTGCAAAACCAATTGGAACAAAACAATGCCGACATCGAAATTTACAAAAATCAGCTAAGTATACTTATTGGAGGGCCAATTAAAGAAATTGCAGAAAGGTATCTGAATGAGCAAAAAATGATCACTTTTTCTGACAGTTTATCCGTTCAGGAAAATCCTTTATTGGCATATTTTAAACAACAAATCATTATTGCCGATAAACAGCGAAAGATAGAATTGGCAAAAGCATTACCAGATATTACAGTTGGCTACTTTAACCAATCGCTTACCGGTTTCCAAAATGTGAATGGCTCAGAAGTGTATTTTAATCAAAATAAACGTTTCCAGGGTTTCCAGCTTGGACTAGCTGTTCCCTTGTTTTACAAATCGTATTCGGCAAAGGCAAAAGCAGCGGCTATAAGTAAAGATATCGCCACCACCGACCTTGAATTGCAAGAACGTAAACTAACAGGACAGTTTCAACAGGTGCTTCAAGAATACCTTAAAAACCAACAGCGTTACGGTTATTACCAAACTTCGGCACTTGCCAATGCTGCATTAATATTAAAAAACAGCAGAATTACCTACCAGAATGGTGAAATTGGATACTCCGAATATCTGCTAAACCTTAAACAGGTAAATTCTATTTATGAAAGCAACCTGATGGCTTTGTTACAGGTTAATCAAAGCATTAACCACATCGAATTTTTGACTGGTAACCTTAAATCTTTATAAAATTATAAACATGAAATCCATATATAAATATATTGTTCTAATCGTGGTAACGTTTTACCTTGCAGCATGCGGATGCCCCAAAAAGGAAAAAGCAGTAGAAAAAGAGCCCGTTCACCAAGAGAACGATATGGTTACTTTAACGCCAGAGCAGCACAAACTTGCCGGAATTACCCTTGGAGAGATTGAACTTAAAGCATTAAGCGGAACAACGAAAGTAAACGGGATGCTCGATTTGCCTCCCCAAAGTTTAGTTTCAATCTCTACGCCGCTAGAGGGCATTGTAAAAAGCACGGATATGCTTCAGGGCATGAAGGTAAAAAAAGGTGCTTTGGTTGCTGTAATGCAAAATCCCGAATTTATTCAGATGCAGCAGGATTATTTGGATTATAAAAGTCAGCTGCAATTTTTAAAACAAGAGTTAGATCGGCAGGAAGAACTGGCAAAAGAAAACGTAAATTCAAAAAAAGCATTGCAAAAAGCTCGGAGCGAATACCAAAGTGTGAG
>Ga0308165_1003870_pt1 | contig 15494 bp, 15 predicted proteins | sample PhyWR2_FD_201032 | JGI IMG/M metagenome (GOLD analysis project Ga0308165, IMG submission 201032) | Phyllosphere microbial communities from UC Gill Tract Community Farm, Albany, California, United States - DLSLW.R2 | ecosystem: Host-associated > Plants > Phyllosphere > Unclassified | place: USA...
CGCGACCTGCGGCTGCGCACCCTGACGGGCGTCGGGCACGACTGGCCGATCGGCCATGCCGAGCTGACCGGCTACATCGAGCGCGTCGAGCGCTTCATCGGTGTCTCCGGTCCGGCCCACTACCCCTGGGACCCGGAACGCCGCTATCCGCTGCCGCCGGCGCGGCGCAACGCCTCGGCCGACATGATGGCGCGCGGCTGCGCCGCGCTCGGCATCCGGACCGCCGACGCGCCGGCGGCGCTGGCCTCGCGCGACTGGCAGCAGGAAGGCGCCGGCCTGCGCCAGGCCTGCGTCAACTGCGGCTCCTGCCATCAAGGCTGCCGCAATGCCTCCAAGGCCAGCATGGACCTGACCTACCTGCCCCTGGCGGTGTCGCATGGCGCCGAGATCCGGGCCGGCTGCCGGGTCCATGGCATCGAGCGCGATGCCGCCGGCCGGGTCACCGCCGTGGTCTATCGGCAGCGCGGCGTCGACCGCCGCCAGCGTTGCGCGGCGCTGTTCCTGTGCGCCGGCGGCGTCGAGACGCCCCGGCTGCTGCTGCACACCGGCCTGGCCAATGGCAGCGGCCAGGTCGGCCGCAACTTCCTGGCCCATGGCGCGACCCAGGTCTGGGGTCGCTTCGACACCGAGATGCGCGGCTATCGCGGCTATCCGTCCTCGCTCATCACCGAGGACACCGTGCGTCCGGCGGATGCCGACTTCGCCGGCGGCTACCTGATCCAGAGCCTGGGCGTCATGCCCGCCACGCTGGCGACCTCGATGGTGCGCGGCGCCGGCCTGTGGGGCCAGGCCCTGGTGGACGCGGTCGACGACTACCGGTTCATGGCCGGCGTCGGCATCAATGCCGAATGCCTGCCGGCCGAGGGCAACCGGCTGGAACTGTCGGACGAGCTCGATGCCTTCGGCATGCCCAAGGCGGTCGTCAGCTTCAGCGCCGGCGACAACGAGAAGGCGATCGAGCGGCATGCGATCGATGTCATGCGGCGCATCGTCGAGGCCGCCGGGGCGACCGAGACGCGGGTGCTGGCGCGCACCGCGCACACCATCGGCACCTGCCGCATGGGCACCGACGCGGACGACGCGGTGGTCGATGCCGATGGCCGCAGCTTCGACATCGACAACCTCTGGGTCTGCGACAACTCGGTGTTCCCGAGCGCTCTGATCGCCAATCCGGCGCTGACCATCATGGCGCTCTCGCTGCGCACGGCCGAGCGCTTCATGGCCGCCGCCTGAGCGCGGCCATCCGCCCGCGCCGCGCCGCCCGTCGCAAGACGGCACGGCGCGGTACCGGGCCTCATTTCAGCCAGCGGTCCATCACCGGCTGGAACTCCCCGCCGGCGCGCGCCAGGTGCAGCCACTGATCGACATAGGCCTTGAAGGCGACATCGTCGCGCGGCAGCATCCAGGCCATCTCGCCGTACTGCAAGGGCCGGTCGGGGTTGATGGCGCACAGGCCGGGCTTGAGCTTCTGCTGCGTGATGGCCTCGGCCGATTCGGTGACGAAGACATCGGCGCGACCGGCCAGGATCTCGTCGAAGATGGTCACGTTCTCGCCATGCAGGGTCAGGCGGGCGCGCTTGAAGTTGGCGCGCGCGAAGCGCTCGTTGCTGCCGCCCGGATTGAAGATCACGCGCGTGGCGGGCTGGTCGATGGCGGCCACGCTCTGGTACCTGGCGACATCGGCGCAGCGCGCGATGGGCGTCTTGCCATTGACCATGTAGGGCGTGCTGAAGAAGGCGCGCTTCTGCCGCTCGGTCGTCACCGACACGCCGCCGACGGCGATGTCGCACTTCCCTGCCGCCAGGTCGGGCAGGAGATTCGCCCAGGTGGTCTTGATCCACTGCGGCCTGGCGCCCAGGCTGGCGGCGAACCGGGTCATGAGATCGACGTCGATGCCCTCGTAGCCGCCATCGGCGAGCTGGAAGCTGAAGGGACGGTAGTCGCCCGGGGTGCAGATGCGCAGCGCGGCGGCGGCCTGGACGGCATCGAGGCGCGAGGCCGTGGCCTGGGTCGGCGCGGCGCTCGACGCGACATCCGCCGTCGGCGGCGGCATGGCGCAGCCGGCGAGCGCGGCGAGGGAAGCGGTGGCGAGGATGGAACGGATGGATGGCGCGACGCGCATGGACGGGACTCCTGGAGGGATGAGGGCGACACGGGGCCGGAAGCGAGCCCGCATTCTGGCCGCGCGCCGCGCGCCGCGCGCCGCGCGCCGCGCCTGCATCGCACAATGGCGGCATCCCCGTTCTTTCCCATCACCATGCCAGCCAGCAAAGCCACCCAGATCCGGCTCGATGTCGCGTCCGATCTGCAGAAGTGGCGCGCCTTCCTCGCCATCGCCGAGCTCGGCAGCCTGACGCGCGCGGCCTTGTTCCTCGACAGCAACCAGTCGCTGCTCAGCCGCCACCTCAACGCGCTGGAGCGCGATTGCAAGGCGCGCCTGTTCAACCGCACCGGGCGCGGCGTCGCGCTGTCGGACGTCGGCGAGCGCATCCTGCCGCTGGTGAGGTCGCTGCTGGCCGATGCCGAGCAGCTGGAGCTGGAGATCCGTGGCGACGCGCGCGAGCCGGCCGGACGCGTGACCATCGGCTCGCTGCCCTCGATCACCAATCCGATGGTCGGGCGGCTGTTCCACCAGCTGCGCGAGCGCCATCCGGGCATCCGGCTGAAGGTGCTCGAGGGCTCCAGCGGCCAGGTCGAGGAATGGCTGGCCGACGCCCGCGTCGACATCGCCATCCTCTATCGCTATGGCAGCGCGCAGCCGGAGCACGAGCAGGTGCTGGCCACCGTCGACAGCTACCTGATCGGCCCCGGCGGCGACCGCCTCACCGCCGCGCCGGAGGTGCCGTTTGGCGCGCTGCACGAGCTGCCCTTCATCCTGCCGAGCGCGCCCAACGGCCTGCGCACGGCGCTCGACGCGATGGCGCGGCAGGAGCGCATCACGCTGGAGCCGGCGATCGAGGCCGATTCGCTGCCGCTGATGCGCGCGCTGGTGGCCGAGGCCCGGCTCTACACCGTGCTGCCGCTGCATGCCGTCTGGACCGAGCAGCGCGAGGGCCGGCTGCAGGCCGCGCGCATCGTCTCGCCGGCGCTGCAGCGCAATGTCTCGATGGCGCTGGCGCGGACCAAGGGCCCGAGCCGCGCGGTCGCGGCGGTGGCCGCCGAGATGGTCGCGATCGTCGAGGACAGCGCGCACACCGGCATGTGGAACGCCGCCCTGGCCGCGCGCGCATAGCAGCGTTGCGCCGGCCGGCGCCACAGGCGCCGCGAGGGCGACTACGCTCGGTCGGCTCCCCTGCTTTCCCGACGACCCCGACGACCCCGACCGGAACACCCCCGCATGCCGCGCATCCCCCTCTTCCCCCACGACACCATGGACGACGCCCAGCGCGCCGTGCTCGAACGCATCGTCTCGGGCCCGCGCGGGCGCATCCAGGGCCCGCTGCGCGCCGCGCTGCACAACCCCGAGCTGGCCGACCGCTGGCAGGCGCTGGGCGCGCTGCTGCGCTATGGCACCACGCTGCCGCCGCGCCTGTCGGAGCTGGCGATCCTGGTCACCGGCCGCGCCTGCCGCTCGCCCTTCGAGTGGTACGCGCATCGCGCCGAGGCCGAGCGCGCCGGCATCGAGGCGCCGATCATCGAGGCCCTGCTGGCGCAGGCCGAGCCACCGGGCCTGACGGCGCAGGAGCTGGCGCTCTACCACTACGCGGTCGAGCTCAACCGCGAGCGCTCGGTCCGCGATGCCACCTACGCCACGGCGCTGGCGCAGCTGGGCACGCGCGCGATCGTCGAGCTGACGGCACTGATCGGCTACTACACGATGGTCGCGATGACGCTCAACTGCCACGAGATCCCGCTGCCCGAGGGCGTCGAGCCGGCATTCCCGCTGCCCCAGCACGCCATCGCGCCATGAGCACCGCATCGCCCTCCACCGCATCGCCCGCGCGACCGGCACCGGCCGGCGGCTGGGATTGCCACGCGCACCTGTTCGGTCCCTACGACCGCTTTCCGCTCGCCGCCGACCGCAGCTACACCCCGCCCGAGGCCGTGCTGGCGCAGTACGGCATGCTGCTGGCCCGGCTGGGCCTGGACCATGGCGTGCTGGTGCATCCGAGCGCCTATGGCCGTGATCATTCGCTGCTGCTGCACGCGCTGGCCACCCATGCCGGGCTGCGTGGCGTGGTCGTCGCGCAGGCCGGCGACGACGCGCCGGACTTCCGCGACCTGCGCGCGCGCGGCGTGCGCGGCGCGCGCTTCAGCCATCGCAGCGGCGCCGGCGGCAACTTCGCCGGCAGCGCCTCCTTCGACGACCTGCGCGCGCTGGCGCCGGCGCTGGCCGATGCTGGCATCCATGCCGAGCTGTGGACCGACTGCCGCGCCCTGCCCGCCATCGCCGACGACCTGCTCGGGTTGCCGGTGCCGGTCGTGATCGACCACATGGGCGGCTTCGACGTCGATGCCGGCATCGACGATCCGGGCTTCCGCGCGCTGCTCGACCTGCTGGAGAGCGGGCGCGTCTGGGTCAAGCTGTGCGCCTATCGCAACCTGCTCGGCCATCCCGACCCGGAGGCCGGCCGGCCGTTCCAGCGCCGCATGACCGAAGCCCATCCCGAGCATCTGGTGTGGGGCAGCGACTGGCCGCACCTGCGCGTCTCGCCCGCGCCCGATGCCGCGCATCTGCTGGCGATGTTCGAGGACTGGTGCGGCGATGCCCGGCTCGTCGAGCGCATCCTGCGCGTGAATCCCGCCACGCTGTACGGCTGAGCGCGCGCCGGCCCCGGCGGTTCAGCGGGGACGCCAGCCGAGGCGGTTCGAGACCTCCGCGGCCGCTTCGCGGACGGCCGTCGCGATGTCGGAATCCCAGGCGGCCGAAAAACGATCCTGGTGACCCAGGGCCGTGATGACGATCGCGGGCTCGCCCTCGTGGTCGAAGGCCGGCGCGCTGAACGCGTTGACACCCGGGACGGGCCGGCCTTCGGCTCGCGTCACGCCGTGCTCGCGCAGTTCGGCGACGGCGTCGCGCAGCGCATCGGAATGGCCTTCGAAGACCAGCGTCCGCGGATCGCCCGAATCACCCAGCGCGAGCGCCGTGGTCTTCTCGACGCGGCCGGGCGGCAGCGCGCCGGCGAATGCGCGGCCGGTGGCCGTGCCCAGGATGGACATCACGGTGCCCGAGCGCATGGCGACGTGCAGCGCCTCGCGCGCCTCGATCATCCGGATGATGGTCGGCCCGAGGTTGCCCCAAACCGCCAGCGCGACCGCGTGCCCCGACGCCGCGGCGAGTCGCTGCGCCACGGGCCAGGCGGCCCGCACCGGGTCGAGCTGGTGCAGGCACGTCAGGCCCAGCTGAAGCGCCGCCGGACCCAGCGCGTAGTGGCCGGTATCCGACTGCTGCTCGATCAGGCCGAGCTTGCCGAAGCTCACCAGGTACGGATGCGCCCGGGAAGCCGGCAGGTCCGACCGGCTGGAGAGGTCGCGCAACGACAGCGGCGTGGGGCTGTTGGCCAACGCCAGCAGCAGGCGCCCTCCCACCTCGATCGACTGCACGGCACGCTGCTCTTTGTCCTGCATGGTCATCTTCCTGAATGTTCTCCAAGTCTAGTTTGCACGGGGCTAAGTACTTTGCCATTCACAAACTTCGATTCGGATCCGCTGGCGCGTAAACATGCATCAGGGAAAATACTGAGTTAGTTCTGCGCAAATCAGTTTGCCCAATACAAACTCAATGCGCACAATGCAAACACGTTTGTCAGAAACAAAACTTCTTTGCAGGAACGACATGAGCGCCACCAAAAAATTCGCCAGCCAAGCCGACCTCGAGGAAAAGCAGGTCACCTTCAGCCAGATCTCCGAGCACGCCTGGGCCTACACCGCGGAGGGCGATCCCAACACCGGCATCGTCATCGGCGACGACGCGGTGCTGGTGGCCGACACCCAGGCCACCCCGGCCATGGCGGCCGACGTGATCCGCCGCATCCGCGAGGTCACCGACAAACCCATCCGGTATGTCGTGCTGACGCACTACCACGCGGTGCGCGTGCTGGGCGCCAGCGCCTTCGGTGCCGAGCACATCCTGGCCAGCCAGGACACGCACGACCTGATCGTCGAGCGTGGCGAGTTCGACAAGGCCAGCGAGATCGGCCGCTTCCCGCGCCTGTTTCGCAATGTCGAGTCCGTGCCGCCGGGACTGACCTGGCCCACCATGACCTTCACCGGCCGGATGACGCTGTGGCTCGGCAAGCTCGAAGTGCAGCTGATCCAGCTCGGCCGTGGCCACACCAAGGGCGACACCGTGGTCTGGCTGCCGCAGGAACGCGCGATGCTCTCGGGCGACCTGGTCGAGTTCGGTGCCACGCCCTATGCCGGCGACGCCTACTTCAAGGACTGGCCGCAGACGCTGGACAACCTCATGGCGCTCGACCCCGCCGTGGTGGTGCCGGGGCGCGGTGCCGCCCTGACAACGCCCGAGCAGGTGGCCCGGGGCGTGGGCGAGACGCGCGCCTTCATCTCCGATGTCCATGCCAACGTCCAGCGGGGCGTGGCCGCAGGCAAGGACCTGAACGCCGTCTACAGAGACACGATCGAGGCCATGCGGCCGAAGTATGGCCACTGGGTGATCTTCGACCATTGCATGCCCTTCGACGTCACGCGCTGCTACGACGAAGTGACCCGGTACCCCGACCCCCGCATCTGGACCGCCGAGCGCGACGTCGAGATGTGGAAAGCGCTCGAAGGTCAGTGAACTCCACGGCGGACACCATGCAAGCCAATGAACCTTCCTCGCCCGGGGAGACGGCGGTCGACTACCAGAAGCTGGTGTTCGACCATGTGCGCCATGCCGATCAGGACGCATCGCCGCCCGCGCGGCGCCCGGTGGTGGTCGTGGGCGCCGGTCCGGTCGGGCTGGCGCTCGCCATCGACCTGGCGCAGCGCGGCGTGCCGGTGGTGCTGCTGGACGACGACTGCACGCTGTCGACCGGCTCGCGCGCCATCTGCTTCGCCAAGCGCACGCTGGAGATCTTCGACCGGCTCGGCTGCGGCGACCGCATGGTCGACAAGGGCGTCTCCTGGAACGTGGGCCGCGTCTTCTTCCGGGACGAGGAGATCTACAGCTTCGACCTGCTGCCCGAAGCCGGCCACGCGCGGCCGGCCTTCATCAACCTGCAGCAGTATTACGTCGAGGGCTTCCTTGCCGAGCGCGCCGCGCAGCTGCCCCTGATCGATCTGCGCTGGCGGAGCCGCGTGACCCGGGTGGTCCAGCGGGCCGACCACGTCAGGCTGACGGTGGAGACGCCCGACGGCCCCTACGAACTCGATGCCGACCACGTCGCGGCGTGCGACGGCGGCCGCTCCGCCATGCGCCGTCTGCTGGGCCTGGAGAGCAAGGGCCGCCAATTCAAGGACCGCTTCCTGATCGCCGACGTGAAGATGAGGCTGGACCGCCCGGCGGAGCGCTGGTTCTGGTTCGACCCGGTGTTCCATCGCAACCAGAGCGTGCTGCTCCACATGCAGCCGGACAACGTCTGGCGCATCGACTTCCAGCTCGGCTGGGACGCCGACCCCGAGGAAGAGAAGAAACCCGAGCGGATCATTCCCCGCGTCAAGGCGTTGCTGGGCGACGACGTGCCCTTCGATCTGGAATGGGCGAGCGTCTACACCTTCTCCTGCCTGCGCATGGACTGCTTCCGCCACGGCCGCGTGTGCTTCGCCGGGGACTCGGCGCACGGGGTGTCGCCCTTCGGCGCGCGCGGCGCCAACTCGGGCGTGCAGGACGCCGAGAACCTGGCGTGGAAGCTCGCCGCCGTCGTCCACGGCCACGCGCCCGATGCGCTGCTGGATACCTATGGTCAGGAGCGCGGGTACGCTGCCGACGAGAACATCCTGAACTCGACACGCGCCACCGACTTCATCACGCCCAAGAGCGAGGTCAGTCGGCTGTTCCGCGACGCCGTGCTCGAACTGGCCAAGCAACACGGTTTCGCGCGGGCGCTGGTGAACAGCGGCCGACTCTCCGTGCCGGCGACATTGCGCGGTTCGCCGCTCAACACGGCCGATGCCGATGCTTTCGAGGGTGCGATGGTGCCCGGTGCCGTGGCGGCCGACGCGCCGGTGGTGCTGGACGACGGATCGGCCGACTGGCTGCTGGCGCAGAGCCATCCGACGGGCTTCACGGCGGTGGTCTTCGGCACCGGCGAAGCAGCACATGACGCGAGGCGCGCGATCTCGGCCGCCGCCAGCACCGTCGGCGTGCCGGTGGCGACCGTGCGCATCCCGCTGGACGACGCGCACGCGCTGGCCGCCCGGCGCTACGACGGCCGCGACGGGACGGCCTATCTGTTGCGGCCCGACCAGCACGTCTGCGCCCGCTGGCGCCGGGCCGAAGCCGGCGTCGTCGCCGCGGCCCTGCGCCGCGCGCTCGCCATCGATGTCGACACCCCCATTGCCTGAAGGACCCGCCATGTCGTCATCCACCTCGGCGCACCTCGTGACCGCGCCCAATTTCGCGTCGCCCGACGATTTCTACGAGGCCCTGATCGAGGCCCACCAAGGGCTGTCCACCGAGGAGAGCCATGCCTTCAATGCGCGGCTCGTCCTGGTGCTGGCCAACCACATCGGATCGCTTCCCGTACTGCGCGAAGCATTCCGGGCCGCCGCGCGCGGCTGAGCTCCCGCATACCCCCTGCCCCCATCACAACGACGGAGACATTCCATGATTCGGTTCTGCCTCGCTGGCTTCGCCGGCATCGCCCTGGTCACCACCAGCCTTTTCGCCGCCGCGCAGGACGCCAAGCCCATCGAGTGGGTGGTCGGGTACGCCGCGGGCGGCGGTTCCGACTCGGTGGCGCGGGCCACGGCCGAGACGATGTCCAGGAACCTGGAGCGTCCGATCGTCATCACCAACAAGCCCGGCGCGGCGACCAACATCGCCGCCGATTACGTCGCGCGTTCGAAGGACTACGGCAGTGTCGTGCTGACCGCCGATTTCGCGACGCTGGCGGTCAATCCCTTCCTGTTCTCCAAGCTCAGCTACAGCGCCGAGAAGGACCTGGCCTCCGTCGGCATGCTGGCGCGTTTTCCGCTGGTGCTGGTGGTCGGTCCGCAGGTACCGGCGAAGAACCTCAAGGAATTCATGACCTGGGCCAAGGCGCAGCCCGGCGGCGTCAACTACGCCTCGGCCGGCGCGGGCAGCCCGCATCACCTGGCCGGCGAGCTGCTGCGTGAGAAGACCGGCATTCCCATGACGCACGTCGCCTACCGGGGCGCGGCGCCGGCGATGCAGGACATCCTGGGCGGCTCGGTGCCCTTCATGCTGGTCGACACCGCCAGCGGCAACCAGTTCGTGCTCGCCGGCAAGGTCCGGGCGATCGGCGTGGCCAGCGCCCAGCGCGTCGCCTCGCTGCCCGACGTGCCGACGCTGGCCGAACAGGGCCTGGCGGATTTCGAGGCCTACGCCTGGCAGGGCCTGTCGGTGCCGCGCGGCACGCCGCCCGAGACCGTGACCCGACTCAACAAGGCGCTCGTCGACGCCTTGAACTCGACCGCCGTCAAGGCGCGCTTTCTCGCGCTCGGCGTCGAAGGCCTGCCGGGCAGCACCGCCGACATGGACCGCTACGTCAAGGACGAACGCGAGCGCTGGGGCCGACTCATCAAGGCAAACCGCATCCAGGTCGATTGAGGCGTCCGGCGCCCCGCGCCCCGGCTGCCGGCCTCGATCCGCACGGCGTCGTCACCCTCCCCCGTGCGCCATCGCGGTGCGGTGCTCAGCGATAGTCGAAGAAGACGGTCTCGTCCGGTCCCTGGGTGCGCAGCGTCCAGGCATGGCGGCCCCCGCCCAGCGACGTGGCCACGAGCGTGGCGCGGCGCTCGGGTGGCACGGCGGCCAGCAGGTCGCCCTCCGGCGCCAGGAACACCGCCGTGCAGTGGTGGCGCGTCAATCCGAGGCCGAACAGCGTGACGAAGGCGGCCGGCTGGCCCGGCGCCGGCGCCGGCACGCGGAAGCCGAAGCGTCCGCCGGGACCGTTGGGCACGCGCCGGAAGCCGGGCGCGGGATGGCCGGCGGCCGCCTCGGCCTCGACGGCCTGCGGCACCCAGGCCTCGATCAGCCAGGCCGGCAGCGGCGCGCCGGTGCCGTCCTCGACGCCACCCTCGATCCACAGGTCGCCGGTGCCGACGACGGTGTCCAGCACGCCGGCACCGGCATCGGCGACGGCAGCGGGACCATCCCCGGCGGACGTGCCGGCCCAGGCGAAGGCATCGTGGAAGAACGGACCGATGGTGTGGCCGGGCGTGGCCGCGCCGATGGTCGTGGGCACGACCTCGGCGGTGGCGGATGTTGATGCTGATGATTCGACGGTGTCGCGGAGGGTCGTCATGGCGGGCCTCGGCGTCGCGTTCACAGGCCGAACGGCGTGGCGCCACGGCCGCGCAGCACGATGTCGTGGACATAGCCCAGCGCCTCGTCGGCGATGGTCTCCTCCATGCTGAAGCGCGACACCAACGCGCGGCGCGCGGCCTCGTCGGGAATGGTGTTGATGATGGCGTCGTACGGGATCAGCGGATCGTCCGGGAAATACATCTGCGTCACCAGACGCTGCGCATGCACGTTGCCGAACAGCGAGAAGTGGATGTGCGCCGGCCGCCAGGCATTGGCGTGGTTGTTCCAGGGATAGGCGCCCGGACGGATGGTGATGAAGCGGTAGCGGCCGTCGTCGTCGGTCAGGGTGCGGCCCTCGCCGCTGAAGTTGGGGTCGAGCGGCGCGCGATGCTGGTCGTTGGCATGGGTGTAGCGCCCGGCGGCATTGCACTGCCAGATCTCGATCAGCGAACGCCGCACCGGCCGCCCGTCCTCGTCGAGCACGCGGCCGGTGACGACGATGCGCTGGCCGAGCGGTTCGTCCCGGCCCCGGTTGGTGAGGTCGCACGCGCCCGGCGGCACGGCATCCGGGCCGAAGCGCACGCCGGCGCCGGTGGCCGCCTCGCAGGCGACCGCGATGGGCGGGTGGCGCGGTCCGCGCCGCAGCGTGGACCCATAGGCGGGGTCGATGGCGGCGGGTTGCCGCGATTCGGGGATGGGATCGAATCTCACGGTGTCTCCTGGCGGCGGCGCGCCACGGCGGGCACGCTCTTTCTGGGTCGGTCCTCCGGGTCGGTCTTCCCGGCCCTCCAGTCTGCCGCCGGCACCCGATCGCGCCATCCGGGCGCCGGGCATAGCTGCTATGAGGAAACGCGCATGCCCTTGGCGAGTTCGAGCTTGGCGATGGCGTTGCGGTGCACCTCGTCCGGGCCGTCGACGATGCGCACCGTGCGCTGGTGCGCATAGGCCTCGGCCAGCCAGAAGTCCTGGCTGACGCCGGCCGCGCCATGCGCCTGGATCGCCCAGTCCACCACCTTGCACGACATGTTGGGCGCGACCACCTTGATCATGGCGATCTCGGCGCGCGCTTCCTTGTTGCCCACGGTGTCCATCTTGTGGGCGGCGTTCAGCGTCAGCAGCCGGGCCTGGTCGATCAGGCAGCGCGACTCGGCGATGCGCTCGTGCCAGATCGACTGCTCCGACAGCGGCCGGCCGAAGGCGACGCGCGCGCGCAGGCGATCGCACATCATCTCCAGTGCCCGCTCGGCGGCGCCGATGGAGCGCATGCAGTGGTGGATGCGACCCGGGCCGAGCCGGCCCTGCGCGATCTCGAAGCCGCGGCCCTCGCCCAGCAGGATGTTGGAGGCCGGCACGCGCACGTCCTCCAGCAGCACCTCCATGTGGCCATGCGGCGCGTCGTCGTAGCCGAACACGCCGAGATGGCGCACCACCGTCACGCCGGGGGTGTCGCGCGGCACCAGCACCATCGACTGCTGGGCATGGCGCGGCGCGTTGACATCGGTCTTGCCCATGACGATGAAGATCTTGCAGCGCGGGCTGCCGGCGCCCGACGAATACCACTTGCGCCCGTTGATGACGTATTCGTCGCCCTCGCGCCGGATGGTGCACTGGATGTTGGTGGCGTCCGAGGACGCCACGGCCGGCTCCGTCATGAGGAAGCCGGAGCGGATCTCGCCGGCCAGCAGCGGATCGAGCCACTGCTTCTTGTGCGCCTCGGTGCCATAGCGCTCGATGGTCTCCATGTTGCCGGTGTCGGGCGCCGAGCAGTTGAAGACCTCGCCCGACCACGACACGCGCCCCATGACCTCGCACAGCGGCGCGTAGTCGAGGTTGGAGATGCCGGGCACGCCCGCGTACTCGTGCGGCAGGAACATGTTCCACAGGCCGGCCTCGCGCGCCAGCGGCTTGAGCTCCTCGATCAGCGGCACGACCTGCCAGGGATCGCCCTGGCGGCGGAACGCATCCATCTCGGCGTTGTAGCGCGCCTCGTTGGGATAGATGTGCTGATCGAAGAAGGCGTTGAGGCGCTGCAGCAGTTCGGTCGTCTTGGCGGAGGTCTCGGCAAACATGGCTTGTCCTTTGTCGTCGGGGGGCCGCGCCACTGGACGGGTCGCGCACCGCGGATGATTACAACGCCACGCACCGTGGCGGCGCCGTCGCCGGAGTGACGGACGTCGCGGCCGACCGTCGCCCAGGCGACGCCGGGACGGCCCGCGTGCGAGACTGGCGGCATGCATCGTTCCCATGGCTTCCCGCGTCGCCTGCCCTGGCATCGCATCGACATGGCGGCTGGCGTGCGTCGACTTTCCCTGCGTTGCGCCTTGTTCTGCGTCGTCGCGACCGCGCTGCATCCGCAGGCGGCGGGCGCCCAGTCGCTCCAGTGCGCGGGCAACCTGGTCGGCATCGGCGAGTCCCGCGCCTCGCTGCTGCAGAAGTGCGGCGAACCCATCGCCAGGGACCTCCTGTGCAGACCCGTGGCACCGCAGGAGCGGCTCGTCGCCATGCCGGGCGGTGGCTGGCTGCGGATCCCCTTCGTGCCCCCCTGCATCCCGATGGAGGAATGGACCTACCACCGGGGCGAGGGAAATTTCCTCGGCATCGTCCGCTTCGCCAATGGCGTGGTCGAGTCGGTGCGCGACGGCGAGCGCATGCGCTAGGACCGCACCCACCGCGCCTCACGGCGCGGTCGGGCAGCCCTCAAAGGCCGTACGCGCCGCATGCCTTCGCGCCCCATCCCGGTGCCCCGGGTCGCTACAGTGACGGCATGCGCTTTCGATGCACGCCGATCCCGCTTCCTTCCCGTGTCGGCTTCCTTCCCGCCCTGGCCTGCGCGATCACCCTGAGCCTCGCCGCACCGGCGCCGGTCGCGGCCCAGACCCGGCCTCCGGGCCCGGGCGATCGAGCGAGCGAAGCGCCCTGGCAGACGCGCCTGCGCGCCGACCTGGCGCAGGCCGATCCGCAGGGCGCCGTCGGCGTCCACGTGCGCGACCTCGACACCGGAGCGACCGTCTCGCGGCATCTCGATCAGCCCTGGTACCTGGCCTCGATGGTCAAGGTGCCGGTCGCCATCGCGGTGATGCGCGGCATCGACGCCGGCGACTTCAGGCTCGACACGCCGCTGACGGTGCGCGCCTCGGACTATGTCGATGGCGCCGGACCGACCAGCCGGCAGCCGGTGGGCAAGGCGCTGAGCATCCGCTACCTGCTCGACCAGATGATCATCCAGAGCGACAACATGGCCACCGACATGCTGATCGACCTGGTGGGCGCGGCCGAGGTCAATGCGCTGATGGCCACGCTGGTGCCCGATGGCTTCCGGCGCATCACCACGCTGGGCGAGGTGCGGCGCCAGATCTACGGCCACCTCGCGCCGCACGCCGAGCGCCTGAGCGGCCGCGACCTGATCCTGCTGAATCGCCAGCGCGCCGACGGCGCCCGGCTGCGCCTGCTGTCGCAGCTGCTGGAGACGCCGGTCGAGCAGTTCCGCCTGCCCACGCTCGACGCCGCGTACGACGCCTACTACGCCGGCGGACTCAACACCGGCCGCCTCGACGCCTATGGCCAGCTGCTGGCCCTGCTGGCGGACGGCCGGCTGATGTCGCCGCAGTCGACCGCCCACTTGCTCAAGGTGATGACGCGCGTGGCGACCGGCACTTACCGCATCAAGGCCGGCCTGCCGTCCGACGTCGGTTTTGCCCACAAGACCGGCACGCAGCGCCGCCGCATCTGCGACGCTGGACTGATCCGGGCGGCGGATACCGAAGCCGCGCGCGAACGCCGCGTCGTCGTCGTGGCGTGCGTGCGCGACGTGCTGCCGCTCGAACGCGCCGAGGCGATGCTGATGCAGGTCGGCGCCGCGCTCTGCAGGTCCGGTCTCGTCACTCAGGGGGTTCCCGATGCTTCGTCTTGCCAAGCTGCTGCGCCGGCTCGTCTTCCTGCTGCCGCTGTGGAGCGCTAGCGCCGCCTGGAGCGCCGACTGGGACGACGCGCTGGGCCGGGAGATCGACCGCATCGATCGCGAGACGCCCGGCCAGCTCGGCGTCTACGTCAAGCGCCTCGCCGATGGCAGCACCTATTCGCATGGCGCCGACCGTTTCTGGTACCTGGGCTCGACCGTCAAGGTGCCGATCGCCATCGCGGTGCTGCGCCGCGTCGACGAGGGCCAGCTCAAGCTCACGGATCGCGTCACGCTGCAGGCCGGCGACAAGATCGAGGCCGGTCCGCTGGTGTGGCAGCGCGATGGCCGCAGCTTCACCATCGACGAGCTGCTGCCGCGCATGCTGCGCGACAGCGACAACACCGGCGCCAACATGCTGATGCGCACCGCTGGCGAGGAGCGCGTGACGGCGCTGGCGAAGGCGGCCATGGGCGCGGCCAACGTCGAGCGCATCACCACCCTGGCCCAGGTGCGCTACGACGTCTATGCCGAGATCCATCCGCGCGCGCGCACCCTGAGCAACGACCAGCTGGTGCGCATCGCCTCGGCGCCGATGGGGCCGCAGCGGGTCGAGGCGGTGCGCCGCGCGCTGAACCTGAAACCGGCCGAGCTGCAGGTCAGGACCATGGAGCAGGCCTACGAGCGCTACTACGCCCGCCGGCTGAACGCGGCCACCCTCGAAGGCTATGGCGCGATGCTGGAGAAGCTGGTGCGCGGCCAGCTGCTGTCGCCGGCCGGCACGCGGCGGATGTTCAGCGACATGAAGCTCGGCATCCCCACCAACTACCGGCTGCAGGCCGGCCTGCCACGTGACCTGCCCTTCATCCACAAGACCGGCACCCAGCACCGCACGGCCTGCCATGCCGGCGTCATTGAGCCGGAGAACGGCGGCGCCGAGGCCATCGTCGTCGTCACCTGCGCCGCCGATGTGGACGAGCAGAAGGAGGCCGGCCGGATCTTCGAGCGCGTCGGCCAGGCCCTCACCCGCACCCTGCTGGCCGAGCGCGGCGCCCGCCGCTGAACGCCGCGCGCGCGGGCACGGAGCCGGCGCGCCGGTTGCGAAAAGTTCGCAATGCAGCGATCGAACCGGTCCTAGCATGACCGGATGTCCACCATCGCCCACGTTTCGACGACCATCCATGGCCCGCGCCGGATGCTCGCCCTCTCCTTCGTCCTGGCACTGGG
>Ga0308165_1003872_pt1 | contig 15482 bp, 12 predicted proteins | sample PhyWR2_FD_201032 | JGI IMG/M metagenome (GOLD analysis project Ga0308165, IMG submission 201032) | Phyllosphere microbial communities from UC Gill Tract Community Farm, Albany, California, United States - DLSLW.R2 | ecosystem: Host-associated > Plants > Phyllosphere > Unclassified | place: USA...
AATTTCCCAAAGGTCAGGACGCCCGGGAAATTCGTTAGCCTGCCGCTCGTGTGACGGTCACGCCGACCGTCATTCCGTCTTTGACGGATGCGCGGGCGCCGGCCCTCCGGCACGTTCCTCGCGCTTTCCGGTGGCGCCGCCTGCATTGTTGACAACGTCAAGCACTCCATCCTTGCGCGCGCTCTGGACACCCGGGCGCGCATCGAGCGGGGCGGCGCCACCGAGCGTGCCTTCCTTGCCTGGAATTTCCGCTTCCGGACGACTAACGATTTCATTGGGACTAGATGTCGCGTCGGTATGATCTTTGGTCATCACTGGCTCCTGAACACAAACAGATTGTGAAGCGATGATGCGCTCCCGACAACGGACGCGGTATCGGCCAAGTGCCCGAGGTTGTGTAGGAAGCGACTGTCGGAAAGCAGGCCGATCGAGGCAAGGATTGCGGTCTGCGATTATTCAGCAGGTTCTGGTAGCTTCAGGGCAAAACTGCTTAGGTCGACGGCGTTGTATCAAGGTCTGCTTCGGGCCACCTGACTTGACGAGTCTCCGATGTCGTTTGTTCATCGGAGCGGTAAGTGATTGATTCACTTATTGTATTCGCGATCTGATCGGTGTTTTTTTCATGAGAACACGTTCATATCCGTCTCGTGCCCAACAGGCATTGTTATTGCCAGCATTCATGCAGTGGCGCCGGATATGGCGCGCCCGTGACGCGCTTCCTATTCCCTCCTTGTCGCTACCTCTCTAGCCGACAGTTTTTTCGAAAGCTTGAAAAGAACATGCCTCGCAAATGCGGAGTCGCGGCATGTGCACGTCGTACTTGGGGGGGGGGGAGAAACCATTGGTCAATGGCGGCCCCTGATTCTACGATAGAGAATCGTGCACCGTATCCTTCCAGAATTCGAAACCTCGCTTGTAATAATTGGCGAGTGCGGCGGGGTGATCCAACGTGCACGTGTGTAGCCAAATACGTGCGTTGCCGAGTTCACGGCAACGACCAATGACTAGCTGGAGCGCGGGGCCTCCCATCCCGCGTCCGACATCCTCGGGGCACAAGCCAAAGTAGAGAATCTCTATTGAATTGTCCGAATGCGAATTTAACTCGCAATAACCAAGAATCTTCCTGGATTTTGATTTTATGACGGAGATATCTACGTTATCGCATTCAAAGTGACTCTGCCAGTCGGAAGTAGTCCAGTTCTGACGATCTGCGTCCCAACAGTATTGATTGCCGACCAAATGATGAAGCCGCGCACATTGTGCGGCGGATTCAGCTGGCTGTAAGAACATATTGCCGGGCGATTTCTCATAAAAAATCCGTGCCGGGCTCGGCATTTGCAAATACGTGGTTTTCACCATGACGGTCCTCAGATATTAGTTTCTATCTGAGTGGAACGGCTTCCTCGCCGGGTTCCCCGAATAGGTGGAGCGCGTTCACGAGCGCATAGTTTGAAGCACGGAATTTTTCGTGACAGACCTGTCTGGCACCCACGCTATCGCAACGGGCTTTGGGATGCCGATGCGAAATGCCATGCACGGCGATTTTGCATGCGATCTCGATGCCTACGCCCCAAAGATGTGCGAAAAACTTGGCCGGCATTTCGATCATTTGCTCGGATCGTAATTATTTGCTCGGAAAAGCAACGGCAATTTCGCCTGGAAAATGTTTCATATCAATGTTTTTTTTGCCGCTCACGAATACATTCCTCGATTCGGCAAAAGGGGCGTGATGAACATTTGCGACGGAGATCATAGGTATAGTAGACTGCATTCGAGTGTAGGATTCACACGAGATTAGACGTCTCTCCATCAGGATAAAGTGTTTAGAAATTAGGTGCTGAATGTCACATGACAATTTTCTCGCTCGTGATCTCCAACAGGAATTGCTCGTCTTGGTCAATTCATCGAGGATATTCTCGGACATTCATGTCGAGCAAAATCAACCCCTCATGCTGAAGACCCCCCGAGGCTGGCAGCCTGTTGATGATATGCCGGTCTCTATCGAAAACTTAGGACCTTTCTTAAGCACGATCGACGAAGATTGGGAAGATAAAATAATCGATGGCGCAATCGACTGTTCTTATGCTCTCGGACAATGGCGTCTGCGCTGCAATATCTATCGCATGGCAGGCGGCAGCAAAGTAGCGGTTTCCATTCGTCGCTTTCCCATCGAGCCGCTCACGCTTGAGCGTACCGGATTGCCAAGTTATGTTAAAACGATGCTGGAAGCTTCCAAAGGCATCATCTTGGTGACCGGCGCCACCGGGGCAGGTAAAACGACGAGCATCGCGTCGATGCTCGACTACATCAATGCGACTCGCCAAGGGCACATAGTAACGATCGAAGAGCCCATCGAATACGAATTGCATCGCAAGCAGTCGATGATTTCTCAAAGAGAAGTGCCGACTGATACGCCAAGTTTCTCGATCGGCCTGCGCGAGGCCTTACGTCAGAAGCCGGATGTTTTAATGGTGGGGGAAATCCGGGACTTCGATACCGCTGACACGGTGCTGCATGCGGGAGAGTCAGGTCATCTTGTTTTGGCCACACTCCATACCAGCAGCGCAGTAAGAGCGATTACCAAGTTGCTTGGTTTTTTTCCACAAGATCAGCGCATTCAACGTGCGGCTACTTTAGCCGAGAGCCTGGTCGGGGTGGTGTTTCAAAGCTTGATTCCGTCCGAGGATGGGCAGCATCAGGTTATGGCGAGTGAAATGGTGTTTAACAACAATCAGCAGATTGCACCCTTTATCACAGATCCGTCCAAGCTCCACATGATCGGCGATTTTATGAAACGCAAGGAAGATAATATGTCGCGGACCTTGAATGAGGTTTTGTTGCAACTGGTGGTGAAGAAAAGTATTTCTTCACGCGATGCATTGCGAGTGGCGTACAACCGCCTGGAATTGCATGAAATGATCAATGGGGCCAAGCGCTGAACTTCATCACTAGACATGAGGGAGATGCGTTCGCAATGTTTGTGCGGCGGAGCCTCGATAAGAAGAAAGATTCAATAAAAAAAGCGACCACTGGTCGCTTTTTTACTGGGCCGATCCGCATGTTTCCGATTTCTGATTAATTAGCTTTGCCTCCGAAAGCGCCAGTCCTGGGAGTAAAGAGAAAATTCTCCGACTTCCTAGTTTTCATTGACCTCTTGCGGCTCTCGGTAAGCGGTGTCAACGAGCTCGGTGTCGACAGGATCCAATCGGTATCCTTGACTATAGGCGGTGCGGATAGTTACAAGAGGGCGACCGTCCACAGTTAATTTTTTTCGGAGTTTGTATACGTGCTGTTCTATGGTGCGACCGGCAATTTCACTATCGGCGCTCCATATCACCGTGCCTAAGGTCTCCCGAGAGATATAGGTCCCGGGAGATGAAAAAAACAGCCATGCCATGCTGAACTCACGAGGAGTCAATGAAATCCCTCTTCCTTGATAACGGAATTTTTCCGACTCCCGATCAAGTGAAAAACCCGCATACTCAATCGAACGTCGATCATTCAAGGGCGCATACCGGCGCATCATTGCGTTGATGCGCGCGATTAATTCCACTGGTTCGAACGGACGTTGAAGAAAATCATCAGCGCCACTGTTGAGCACGTAGGCCACGAATTCGCCATCTCGTACGGGTGACAAAATCATGCTGGGAATACGTGGTCCGCTACGAATTCCCAGCCAGGAAAAAATTCCGGCATCGACGTTTGGAGAGCTTGGAATATCGATGATGATGAAATCGAAAGGACTGCGCTTCAAGGTGCGTAGAAGTGCCATCTCGGAATCGAATCGCGTTGGACGAAAACCCACACGTACCAAGGCAGTCTTCACCTGATCGTACACGGTCGGATTGCGAATGTAGCATGCGATGTTCATTGGCGGGATGATCAGTTTAACGATGCCCATCAGATATTGCCGAGAACTTTTGTCTCACAAACGCGGTTCTCTTCTTCAACAATCGTAGCAAGTATTAGCGGCCTGCTACCTCGAGCGATTGAGTTCAATCAAAAAATCCGTAAGCAATTACAGACCTGGTGAAGCGAGCTCGGCACAGCAAAGCACGGGTTCTTTTCAGCATTGCGCCTGCCTTGATCGGTCGCCCTGCATAGCGGCAAAGCCGTCTGGAAGAATCCAAGTCGGCAATATATATAACATAGATAATTGCACGGAGTTTTCTCACGTCGTGAAGTCGCGACACATAAATGTAAGTGTCTGTGACTTTTCAGACAGTTGGCGCGAACTGAAATTTATGTTCGCTGCTACATAAAGTCTGGCCTCAAGCAAATTTGTTATTTTTGAAGAAACTCTAGTCGCGATTATTGACGTTCCCTCTTCAGAATGCGCGATGGTACAACGCTGCATTTCCATCCTTGTCCTGCATGCGACGCCCGAAGGCTGCGGATTAAAAGCTGAGAACGGGACCACCCTGCCAGGCGGAAAGGCATATGGAGTTTGCCTCCCGGCACTTACGAGCAACTTACAGAACCGCTCTGTTGGCAGCGAATTCCCGCGTCAAGTCCATAAGCGCAGAGACTGCACATCATAAAAATTTGTGATTGGTTTTTGCGCAAGCCACTCTCTATAGTGCGCACAGGGTCGAAAAACTATAAGCATTCGCCTTGCTTCGACACGTCGTACACGATGGTCAGGCGTACGAACTATCGGTATGCGCGACAGCAGATGCGCTGTGATGCCGAAGTTTAAAAATAGTCATTCAGGAGATCAATCAATGTTCAATTTTCTAAGTTCGTTCCTTCTCTCGCGACCAAAGGCGGCAGTTCCCGCTGCGGACGTGCAAAGCCGATACTCTGCATTGAAGATGCGTGCGCTATTCGGCGTCTTTATCGGTTACGCCGCATACTATTTCGTACGTTCGAACTTCACTCTGTCGACACCGTACTTGATGAAGGCGCTGAGCTTGTCGAAAACAGATATCGGCCTGCTAAGTAGTTGCCTGCTGATCACCTACGGTATCAGCAAGGGCGTGATGAGCGTGCTTGCCGACAAATGCAATCCCAAGTACTACATGATGCTTGGCTTGATATTGTCGTGCATCGTGAACGTGTTTCTCGGTTTCAGCACCGAGTATTGGATGTTCGTGGTGCTGGTCATCCTGAACGGCTTCTTCCAAGGCATGGGAGCGGGGCCGGCTTTCATTACCATCGCCAGCTGGTTCCCACGCTTGCAGCGCGGACGCACCAGTGCCATCTGGGGAATTTCGCACAATGTGGGCGGCGGCATGGTGGCGCCCATTGCGGTCGGAGCGTTCGCCATGTTCGGCGCGGAACACTGGCAAGCCGCCAGCTATTGGGCGCCTGCTGCGGTATCGGCTGTCGTGGTGATCATCGTCCTGCTTGCCGGAACCGGTACGACGTACAACGAAGGGTTGCCTCCCCTGGAGAAGATCACGCCGTCGGCAGAGGGCGACGAACTCGTTAAAGCCGGCGATCACGCTCCGGAAAACATGACGGCCTTCCAGATTTTTCGTCGCTACGTGTTGCCGAACAAGCATGTCTGGTACATCTCCTTTGTCGACGCTTTCGTGTACCTGATTCGTTTTGGCGTGATCACGTGGCTGCCCATTTATTTGCTTCAATCCAAGGGTTTCACGAAAGGCCAGATGGGCATCGCCTTCGCGATCTTTGAATGGGCCGCCATCCCCTCGACGTTGTTTGCCGGCGTGCTGACAGACAAGTTCTTCAAAGGCCGCCGTATGCCGCTGGCAATCATTTGCATGGCCGGCATCCTTGCCTCCTTGTTCTTTTACATGGAATCGACCACGTTGACGGAAGTCACCATTGCCTGCGGCCTGATCGGTTGCCTGATCTATGTGCCGCAGTTCCTGGCATCGGTGCAGACCATGGAAATCGTTCCATCCTTCGCGGTCGGTTCGGCCGTCGGCCTGCGCGGGTTCATGAGCTATGTCGTGGGTACGACCATGGGTACGGCGCTGATCGGCAAACTCATGGATATCTACGGCTGGGGAGCCAGCTTCTATGTCCTGTTCGGCGGCGCTATTCTGTGCATCATGTTTTGCGTTCTGGCGCATCGCGGCACGCTCGAACTGGAAGCGGAAAAGACCGCCTCAGCAGAGAACCGGCAGCGCAATCAAACCATTCTTGCCTGAGCCACGGCCGGTGGCGGAGGGTTACCCGTTGGGGTAGAATCCGCCACAGCAGTGGTCCGTAGCGCAGACACCAGCGCCTTCGTCCGAGGGCGCCGGTGTCTTTTCACGCAGCGTGCGAATCATAAGGGGGCATCGCATTCCCGAGAGCCAAAAGGGAGACATGACGCCAATAAAGAGGATCCGGCGACAGCCGTTGCCATTCGTCAGGCGCTGCCTGACGATGATGGTTCTCGTCGGTATGCAGAATATTGCAGCGATTGCATCCGCCGGCGAGGTGACGGTCATTACTTCTTTTCCCAAGGAAGTGACGGACACATACAAAAAAGCGTTCGAAGCAAAGCATCCCGGCATAAAGATCCAGGTTCTCAACAAGAACACCAATGCTGCGGTAATCTACATCGAGCGCGCCGCATCGGGCTCGCGGCCCGACGTCTTCTGGGCGTCCGCCCCGGATGCTTTCGAGGTCATGGCGCGCAACGATTTGTTCGAGCGTATTCCAGAGGTACGCAATCCGAACACACCGGATCGGATCGGCAGTTATCCGATCAACGATCCCGGCCAGCGCTACTACGGCCAGGCATTATCCGGGTATGGAATCATGTGGAATGAACGCTACCTGGAGGCGCATCGATTGCCGCGGCCCACGGATTGGGTTGACCTGACACAGTCCATCTATTTCGGGCATGTGGCGCTGAGCTCGCCTTCTTGGTCCGGCACAACGCACCTGATGGTGGAGGCAATTCTGCAAGGCGCCGGATGGGATCGCGGCTGGTCGCGGCTACTCCAGATCGCCGCCAATTCTGCAGCGATCACGGAGCGTTCTTTCGGCGTTCCTGAAGGCGTCAATACCGGACGCTACGGCATCGGCATGGTGATCGATTTTTTTGCGTTCGTCGGCAAGCGTAACGGATTTCCCGTCGACTTCACCTATCCGGCCATCACCAACTTTGTCCCGGCTAGCATCGGTCTCATCAACGGTGCGCGAAACCCCGCCGAGGCGCGCCAGTTCATCGCGTTCACTTTGTCGAACGAAGGTCAGAAGCTGCTTCTGGACCCACGTATTTCGCGCATGCCGGTGGTGCCGTACGAGTTATTGCAGGGCAGGGTGGCGGCCGGATATCCCAAGCTGCCCGAGGGCGCAGCAAAAAGTCCCACACAATTCAACGCCGGCCTCGCGCAGGAGCGCATCCGGCTGGTGACTGCCATGTTCGACCAAAGCATCACCTTTCCGATAAAGGAACTACGTGCGACGGCGCGCGAAATTTTCAACGCCGAAAGCAAGATGGCGGGGCGCGACGATCCCGCCACGGCGGCGCTTATCTCGCAGGCTCGTCGGCTGGCGTTCAGTCCGGTTGTAAGCAGCGAGGAATTGCAGGACCCGGCTTTGCAAAAGATTTTTTTCGGCCGTGCGGAGGAGAACGAGATGACCGCAGCGCAGCGGCACGACATCATGCTGCTCGAACGCCAGTGGAATGCCCGAGCCCGAACCCACTACGCGGAGGCGAAAGCCCTGGCGCTGCGTGCCGCGATGCGGTCCGCGCCGTGATGGAACCGTGCTTCAACACCGCGCCGCAGGGCTGCTGCGGCGGCGGCCACTGCTACGATAGCGATTATTTTCACCATTGCCCGCTGCCAGCGGCTGCATATTGAATGATGACTCTTCGTTTTCGAAACAGAAGTTTTTCCCTGATGCCCGCCTTGGCTGGCGCGCTGATCTGCATTTTTCTCATCCTGTTTCTGTTGCTCCCGGTCGGGAGTGTGGTGTTGGGCGCCTTCGGTATGGGATCGCAAAGCTTTACGCTGGATTACATTACCTTGTTTTTCCAACAGGAGCTGTATCGCGATGCCTTTTCTAATAGCTTGCAGGTAGCGTTTCTGTCGATGCTGTTCGCCTCGTTGATTGCGATTCCGCTGGCATGGATGTCGACCAGGACGCAATTCCGCGGTTGGTTCCTGATACGGGTGCTCGGCGTCCTGCCGTTGGTCATGCCGCCCTTTGTCGCCGCCTTCGCCCTGCAGCCGCTGCTGGGGCCGAGCGGCGCGGTCAACCTCTTGTTGCAGCGCTGGTTCGGCTTCACGCTGCCGCTCATGGACGGCATGAACGGCGTGGTGCTGGTCGAGAGCATTCACTATTTTCCTTTCATCCTGCTCAATCTGATCGCCAGCCTGCGTCGTATCGATTTGTCCATGGAGGAGATTGCGGCGACACTGGGCTCCGGGCGGTGGCGCCGTTTCCGTCGTATTGTTCTGCCCATCGCGCTCCCCGGTTATGTCGCCGGCGCCGCCATCGTTTTCATCAGGGCGTTTGAAGATCTCGGCACGCCGTTGATCCTGGGCGTGACCAACATGCTGGCGCCGCTCACTTATTTGCGCGTCATGTCGGTCGGTGCGGACGATCCCCTGAGCTACGTGATTGCGGTGATCATGCTGGCGTTCTCTGCATTGACCTTATGCATGGTGGGATATTTTCTTCATGGGAAAGAGAATGCCTACATGCCCTACCTGCGCGGAGAAACGATGCCGTCGACGCCTGCCCGACCGGCGCCGGGCCATTGGCAGACGGTGTGCAGCTACGGCTGGGTGGGACTGATCTTGCTGGTGGTGTTGCTTCCGCATCTGGGCTTGTTGTCGCTGTCCCTGGCCGACATCTGGAGTTTCTCCGTCTTGCCGGATTCCTGGACACTGCGTCATTACATTGCTATCGCGGTGGATTCCGGAGGGGCCCTGATCAATACGTTCATGTACTGTGGCCTGGCGGCCGGCATCGACGTGGTGTTGGGCGGCGCTATCGCCTACCTGGTTTCACGCACATGGATGCCGGGACGCCACCTGCTGGCCAACATGGCCGGCATCGCCCTGGCCGTGCCTGGCGTGGTGCTGGCTCTCGGTTACCTGCGGTTTTTCCGCGACGTCGATGTTCCTCTGTCCGACAGCCCTGTTTCCACCACGTGGGTAATCATCGCCATCGCCTACGCGGTGCAGCAGTTGCCCTATGCGGTCAAGGCGTGCACGGTCGCGTTGCAACGCATCGATCCGAACCTAGAGGCGGCGGCCGAGAACTTGGGATCCACGCGTCTGCGCGCATTGCGGCGTATTGTCGTCCCGCTGATGGCCGGCGGCCTGATGTTGGGTTTTGTCGTCACGTTCATGGCGGCGGCGATCGACTTGCCCATCACCATGCTGCTGACCAACAATGAAGCACAGGCGCCGATGAGCTACGAAATCTATCTATACCTGCAAAGCGTGTCGGGACGCGGGCCGGGCGCCGCGTTGGCCGTGGTGGCTATTGCGGTCGTTGCGATTTGCGCATACATCATCAATATCCTGTTGCGGGCAAGGTTGCGCGACGGCACGACAATGCATCCATGAAGAGGGCCACCGAACGATGATACTGCCGAACCGGATCTCCATTGAATGCAGGCATATCCGTCTGAGCCACGAGCAAGACGGAAAGCCGGTGCTCCGCGACATCAATTTGCGCATCGAACCTGGAGAATTTTTCGTGCTGCTGGGTGCATCAGGTTCCGGCAAGTCCAGCCTGTTGCGCATCATTGCCGGGTTGACCAGGAACTTTAGCGGCGAGTTGCTGCTGGACGGCAAGGATGCCACCGGCATTGCGGCGCATCTGCGAAATATCGGCATGGTCTTTCAGGACTATGCCCTATGGCCGCACATGAGCGTGCATGACAATGTCGCGTACGGGCTGGTGGAGCGGCGTCTGCCCAAGTCCGAGATTCGGGATCGGGTGGCGAAGGTACTGGATCGGGTCGGCCTCACGGAGTTCGCAGCGCGGCGGCCGAATCAGTTGTCGGGCGGGCAGCAACAGCGTACGGCGCTGGCGCGCGCCATCGTCGTTGAGCCGCGCGTGCTGTTGCTGGACGAACCATTCTCCAACCTCGACCACGGCCTGCGCAGCCAGTTGCGGCAAGAGTTGCGGGCGCTGCAGCGCAGCCTCGGCATCACCACGGTCTTCGTTACGCACGACCAGGAAGAGGCCATGGCAATGGCTGACCGCATGGCCGTGATCGACAACGGCGTGGTCCAGCAGATCGGTACGCCGGCGGCGCTATACGACTACCCCGGCAACAGCTTCATGGCCGGCTTTGTCGGGGACGCCAATTTGTTGAACGGCGTGGTTGAACGCGTCAACGGCGACATGCTGCGCTTTCGGTCATCGCGATTGGAGGATTTGTATCTTCCCAATCATCGCGATGCGTACGAGGGAAACTGCATGATCGGTTTCAGGCCGCACGCTATCCGCATCAACGTGGGCGATGCCCAGCGCGACGGGGCGTTGATCTGGCTGGAAGGCGCCGTCGAGAACAGCGAGTTTTTCGGCGCCGTCACTCGTTACCGGGTAAGAGTGGGGGAAACGCTCATCGTGGCCGACCAGATGCATTATGCGGGGCTGGCGCCGTTCCCTGTCGGGACCACCGTCAGTCTTGGTATCGCGCCATCGCAGATTCGCTATCTGCCGCTGTGACGCGCTGATCATCATGGAAATCTACCAACTCCGCACCTTTGCGATAGTCGCCAGACTGGGGCACATTACCCGGGCTGCCGAAGTGCTGCACGTGACCCAGCCGGCCGTCACCGCACATATCAAGGCGCTGGAGCAAGAACTTGGCATCGCCTTGTTCGATCGCGGCCACGGGCGCATCACGCTGACAAAGGGCGGCGAACTGCTATTGCCTGAAGTCGAGAAGACCCTCCTGGTGTTCAACTCCGTGTTGAGCAAGGCCAAGGAAATGAAAGGGGAAGTGAGCGGCAAGGCAGTGATCGGCACGCTGGGCGATCCCGACTTTCTGCGGCTTGGCAGTTTCCTCAACGGTTTGCACGCGGCGCTGCCGCTGCTGGAAATCAAGACGCGTTCAAGCCCCTCCGGGCTGATGCTGGACGAAATCGTCCGTGGCGACCTGACGGCAGGGTTTTACCTCGGAAAAGTCAACGATCGCAACTTGGCCACCTTGCCCTTGCGCGGCGTCCTGTACCGCATCGTCGCCCCGATGTCGCATGCCGAGCGCTTGCCTGGATACGGCTGGCGTGAGATCGCGGCATTACCCTGGATCGGCGCTCCGCCGCAAAGCCATATGCATGAGCTATTGGTGACCCTGTTCAGCGGCCAAGGCGTCACGCCGAACATCATCATCGAGACGGACGAACTGAATTCGCTGGATAGCTTGGTCCGCGCCGGCGTAGGCTTGTCTCTGATGCGCGAAGATCTGGCATTGGCCGCAGCGGAGAGAAACGAGCTGGCCATCTGGAGCCATGGGACGGTGGACAGTCAGCTTACTTTCGTTTATCTCGCGGCCACCGAATTCGAACCTGTCATGGTCGGCATGCTATCGGTAATCCGCGAGATCTGGCGCATCAAGGTGTGAAAGCGGCGGCATCCAGCAACGTCGCGTGGGGCAGGGAAGAGAGTGGCGACAAGGCCTGCTGCGGAAGTGGCGACCGGTCGGCTTGCGCAGGCAAGCAGAAAGCACTCACGGCAACTTTCAGATGATGCGCCTGAGCCCGCATTTGTTCTGCGGCCGCAGCGGATTGTTCGGCCAACGCGGCGTTCTGCTGTGTCATCCGCTCTGTATCCGAAATGGCCGCGCCAATCGCCTGGATGCCGGTGCTTTGCTGCTGGCCTGCTGTGGCGATGTTGCGCATGATCGTGCTGACCTGATCCACGCTGCCGAGAATTTCCTTCATCGTCGCACCGGCCTCGGCAACGAATTGACTACCGTCTTCGATACGGTCGACCGAGTCGGCGATCAATGCCTTGATTTCCCGCGCCGCGCTGGCGCTGCGTTGGGCCAGGTTGCGTACCTCTGCCGCCACCACAGCGAAACCGCGTCCCTGTTCGCCGGCGCGGGCTGCTTCCACCGCGGCATTGAGCGCAAGGATGTTGGTTTGAAAAGCAATGCCGTCGATCACACTGGTGATGGTGCCGATTTTTCCGGAGCTATCCTTGATCGCCGCCATGGTCGACACCACGCGACCGACGACTTCCGCCCCTTTTTGTGCGACCTGTGACGTGACTTCCACCAGCTTGCTGGCCAACTGCGTATTGCCGGCATTTTCGTCGACGGTGGCAATCAGCTGCTCCATGGCGCAGGCAGCTTCTTCGAGCGTTGCGACCTGGGTTTCGGTCCGGTGCGAAAGTTCCGCATTGCCTCCTGCAATATGTGTGGAACCCAAGGCAATGGCCTCTCCGGATTGGCGCACTTCCATCACCAACGACGCCAATTGCCGGGTCATATCCTGTAGCGCCTCGACCAATTGGCCGGTTTCGTCATGCCGCTCTGCCTCGATCTGCGAGCTCAGGTTGCCAGTCGCGACTTCGCGCGCAAGCCGCACCGCGTTTGCCAACGGCCGCGTGATCGAGCGGCTCAATCGCCACGCAAAGAGCAGGCAGCCGAGGCACACCAGCGCGCCCAGCGTAAGCAAAACCCTGAAGCTGGAACGATACGATGCGTTGATGAGACTGCCGTTTCGGTCGATTTCATTCCGCTGCAGCGCCAACAAGTCGCCGAGCTTGTCAAGATAGGCGCGTGCGGCAGGTATGAATTGTTCCTGAAGCATCTTCTCGGCCTCTTCCTGGCGGCCGTCCTTCTTGAACTCGCCGATGGCGTCGCGATACTTGTTGAAATTGTCGCGCACCACGCCAATCTCCTGGTAGAGCTGTTTTTCTTCCGACGTGGCGAGACGCTGCTCCACCGCAGTCTTCAATTCCAGCGAACGCTTGCTGGCCTGTTTGGCGTCGTCGGCAAAAAACACCGCCAGGCTGGCGTCGTTACTCTTGGCGATGGCGATGGTGCGCTTGATGCCGGCAAAGATGTTGCCGTGCCAGTCGCTGACCAGCCGCTCCTTGACGAGCGACTGGCGCAACATCGTCTCGGTGGCATCGGCGACGTCGCTCAAGCTGGTCAGTCCGGCCACGATGGATACCAGCGACAGCGACAGAATCACGGCGAAGCCGGCAGTCAAACGTTGCCCTATGGACAGGTGCGAGAGGATTGTCATGGCGGATCACCGCACGCCGGCGATCATGCCGGCTTCGTCCGGCCAGATGATGCGCAGCAGATTGGCGCTTCCCGTCACGCCGACCGGCGTGCCTGCCACCAGCAGGATAGGTTTGCCTTGCTGCTGAAAATCTTGCTCGGCGGCGACCAGCGCCGCGCAACGGATCATGTCGTCTACGTCGCGCGGCTGCTGTGAACAGATCGAATACACCCCCCAGGCAAGGGTCAGCATGCGCGCCACTTGCAGGTCGGGGGTCAGGCTGAGGATCGGGGTCCAGGAGCGTTCATGCGCCACGCGCAATGTGGTGGATCCGGATGTTGTATAAGCCACGGTCGCAGCCAGCGGCAACACTTGCGCAATGGCGTGGATCGCCGCACACAATGCATCGGTGGCGTCGCCGCTGCGATGGGATACCGGAGCAAGCGGGCGGGTAAGCTGGGCAACCCGCTGCAGTCTGCCTGTTCCCTGGCCCCGCTGCAGGTCGCGCTCGCTGGCGGCGATAATGCGGCTCATCATTTGCACCGCTTCGATCGGATAGGCTCCCGACGCGGATTCAGCAGAAAGCATCACGGCGTCGGCGCCGTCATAAACTGCCGTCGCCACGTCGCTGGTCTCGGCGCGGGTAGGCGTCGGCGAGGAGATCATCGACTCCAGCATTTGCGTCGCGACGACCACCGGTTTTCCGGCCTGGCGACAGGCATGCACGATGTTCTTTTGCAGGCCGGGCACATCCTCCGGCGGCATTTCGACACCGAGGTCGCCGCGCGCCACCATCAGGCCGTCGGCAACGGCGATGATCTCGTCCAACTGGTCGATCGCCGAAGGCTTTTCCAGCTTTGCCATGATCGAGGCACGTCCCTTGACGATCTGTTTCAACTCTTCGATATCGTCGGCGCTTTGCACGAACGACAAGGCAATCCAGTCGACCCCCAGCGCCAGCCCGAAATCCAGATCGACACGGTCTTTCGGCGTCAGGGCCGACAGCGGCAGAATCGCGGTCGGCACGTTCACGCCCTTGCGGTTGGAAATAATGCCATTGTTGAGCGTCTCCACCAGGCAATAGTCGGCCCCGCTTTCGACCACGCTGAAGCGCAGCTTGCCGTCATCCACCAGGAGTTGGTCGCCGGGCTTGACTGCTTCATATATTTCCGGATGCAGCAAGGGCGCGCGGGTATGGTCGCCAGGACTTGGATCGAGATCGAACCGAAATCCCTGACCCGCGCTCAGTTGCGCATGGCCGAGATGGAAGGTCCCCACGCGCAGCTTAGGGCCTTGCAGATCCATGAGCACGGCAATGGGGCGATCGAATTCGCGTTCCAATGCGCGGATGGCGAGATAGCGAGCCTGTTGCTCCTTGTGCGAACCGTGGCTGAAATTCAAACGGAAGACATCCGCACCGGCCAGGAACAGGGCTCGCAGCAATGCCGGTTCAGTGCTTGCCGGGCCGAGGGTGGCGACGATCTTGGTCTGGCGGTTGCGGCGCCCCCGTGACGCCGTGTCCTGCGGCAACGGTGTGGTGGCGTGATGTTCGTCGTTGAACAGCAAGGCGCTGTTGATGGCGGTGACAGTACTCATGGCGGTAGCCGGCGCCGAGCCTGCGGTGGTGTGAAATGTTGGCATTTTGTCCCCTTTATTGGTGCGGACACTATAGGGAGGAAGCAGCCTGGCTTCCAATCATAAATATTTATGCGGGTCCGTGGAAAACCTGATGAAGTCTGCTCGCGGAGGCGACCGGCACACAAAAAAAACAGGCGGAGCCGATCAAGTGCCGCCTGTTTTCCCATCGTGACCTGTGTCAGGTCACGGCGGTTGCAATTGCTCAAGCGATTGGCTGTTGTTGCAGGTGTCTTTTGTCGTCTCGGATATGCATGGTTGCGGCACCGGCAACCTTGGCCAGCGCACCGAGCGTGCGCGCCGGCTTTGTCGTGGACGCTTCACGTCACAGCGGCGGGCATAAGCAAGAGCGCGCCCTCGCATAAATATTTGTGATTGGATCTGCAAGGGCTTCTCTTTTATAGTGCAGCGGGTTGAAAGAGGGGGGCTCAACAATGACCATATGAATGGATCATCGGCAGCGCCAGTCGAATCAACAAGCAGCATCAAGACAAGTGCCGCACGCGCGGTTTTTATCCACATCTTGAATCGGTTAGACGGAACAATACATGAGTGCAATCGTTGATATTATCGGCCGTGAAATTATCGACTCGCGCGGCAATCCCACTGTCGAATGCGATGTCCTGCTGGAGTCCGGCGTATTGGGTCGTGCGGCAGTGCCGTCCGGCGCCTCGACCGGTTCGCGCGAAGCGATCGAACTGCGCGACGGCGACAAGAGCCGCTATTTCGGCA